>ENA-OQVM01000424-OQVM01000424.1-marine-metagenome-genome-assembly--contig:-NODE-424-length-67268-cov-9.180813_pt1 | contig 67268 bp, 66 predicted proteins | sample MGYA00237776_ERZ505498 | MGnify/ENA primary metagenome ERZ505498 (study PRJEB26159, sample SAMN06265151) | marine metagenome | isolation source: Helgoland LTER site | place: Germany:Helgoland, sampling... | reverse complement strand
CCATTAAAAGCATTCCTTCCAAGTCAGTACCTGCAGCAGTTGCTCCCTCAGCTTCGGCTACTTCAGCGGCTAAAAGAAGCTTACCCAATTGGTAACTTGCCCAATAGGTGGATTTTCCTTTGTAACCTGTGGAGGTAATGCTTTCTTTACCGTAATCAGCAATGATAGCTTTCACGGTGAGGTTTTCAACCCCGGTGAAGGCCAAGGCGTACTCCAAGTCAGGGCTATTAGTCAAGCTTGACCATACGCCAATGCTGAACATGTCGCTTCCATAGTCTACGGATGCACCAGTTGCATAACCATCATAAATGTCTTGTCCAGAGGCATTTGGTCCATCATATGCATATGAATACTGATACATGTTAGTTGGATCATACGCCTCGAAACCTAGGTAAGAGAGCATCTTACCGACAGTTACGCTAGCACCGTTACCGAAATCATAAGTAACGATTGCTTCTTCAAGCGATGCGTCGTTGTCTGAAATATCTGCAGTCGTGTCAGCATCTAGACCGATACCACCTATTGCATTATCAGCACCAAAACCAGTGATGACTGTTGTCGTTCCGCTATTGTAGAAGTCAATGTCAACGGAGGCAGAAATAGGACCTGACGCATAATCAAACATGATTTCTACTTGACCTACATCAACTACGTCTGAACCAGTTGCATCTTTACTTTGGTAATACAGGTCAATGAAACCTGACATTTCAACTCCGCTACCAGTAGGACCGATTTCGATCGCACTCATATTGGATACGGCAAGCATACTCGCCAATGATAATAATTTAAGTTTTGTTTTCATATATTTATTTGTTTAGTTTTAGTTTTGTCCTTTAAGAACACTATTAAAATGTTTCCTTAAAACACCTTTATCAAACAATAAATTGCATATTATACTGAAACTTTTAAATGAAAAATATGAATATAAATAATTATACGTTATGTTCATCATTTAGATGAATATTTTTCATCTAAATCTGCCCTTGCATTTTTTTTTGCGTGTAAACAGAATAGAAATACTAAATTTAACCGCTTTGAAACTATTTTTAAAAATTGGACTACCCTGGATCTGTTCGCTTGCCGCCATTTTCTACTTAGGCTTGGAACTCGGGTCTTCTTCGACTCCCCCGAAATATTCTGTTGGCGAAGTGGAAGAAAAAAGAAAAAATCCTCAAACATCCTCCTTCCAAACCCCATCTCGTGAAAATAAATTGCAATCGCTAACTGCGTCTTCCACTAATTCAACTAGATTTTCTCAAAAAAGCATTAACAACCCTTCATTACCACCCAACCTCATTAGGATAATGGAAGGGGGAGACATGATAGAAAGTATGGGTGCCTACCTCGATGCAGTTCGGGCGATGGATAAAGGAAATGTAACTGAAGTAATTAGTGCATTTGAAGCCCTACCGAAAGGGTATGGTCGCCACCTGGAAATGAAGTTACTAATGAGGAGTTGGTCTGCGATCGACCCAGAAGCAGCCCTACGATACGCAAATGAATCCTTGGATCCGAAAAGTGAGAGACGGTTTGGAATTTCGGAAGTACTTGCCGGATGGGCAAATCGAGACCCAAAGGGTGCGATCGAGTGGGCAAAAGCGAATAATTCAAGTGAAAAACCGGAGGATAATCCCCTACTTCTAGGGGTTATCAAAGGCTTAGCCGAACAAAATCTTGATTCTGCGAATCAAATCTTCCGAAATTTACCCCAAGGAAGTGCACGATGGCAGGCATCCACTTTTCTTGCTCAGAAGTATGCTGAAATGGGATTCGACCGTGCAATTGATTGGGCCAACCAATTCCCGGAAGAAGACGAAAGAATGCGCGAAACGATTTTAGGACAGATGGGGGCTCGATTAGCAAGGCAGGATATAACTGCCACCGCACAGTGGGTAAAATCAATGAAAAATGATAAAGCCTCACTCCGAGTTATGGATAATTTACTGACCCAATGGGTAACGAAAGATGCCACTGCTGCTTCCCAATGGGTCGATCAAATAGCCGAGGACGATAAACGGTATTACGGAATGAAACAACTAACTTCCAGATGGGCATTATCTGACCCCATTGCCACAGCTGAATGGTTAAACTCTTTCCCCCCACAATTAGAAATGGACCCCGTGGTCAATGAATTCGTAAACCGAATCTCAACCCGTGACCCCGAGGGGGCAGCAGGATGGGCATTATCGATTGTGGATCCAAAGACTAAAGAACAAGCGGTCAATAAAGCGATCGCAGCGTGGAATCGAATGGATCCGGAAAAAGCAAAGACTTGGCAACAAAACAACTTACCAAGAATCAAATAGTTCGTTTATTTACCGATTGTTTCGATGATCGCTACGATTGGTAAAAATAAAGCGATTACGATAAATCCGACTGCTACTGCCAAAAACACGATCATAACGGGCTCAATTAAGGAAGTCATTCCCGCCACGGCATTATCGACATCTTCATCGTAATTATCTGCAATACGGTTAAGCATCGCGGGAAGCTCTCCAGTCTCCTCCCCAATTTCAACCATGCTGGTAACCATGCTGGGAAATACGGTCTCTCTTTCCATTTGAACCGCCATTGCCTCACCATCCCGTACCGAGTCATGCACCTTACTCATTGCGTTAATAAATAAGCCGTTTGACAGAGTATCCCGTGTAATCTGTATAGCTTGCAGGATTGGAACTCCACTACTGAGCAGTGTACCAAAGGTTCGGGTGATACGAGATATGTTTGATTTACCCACCACATCTTTAACCGCCGGTACATTAAGTCCAAGCCAATCAAAAACTTTTGCTCCCGGTTTCGTTTTCTTAAAAAGAAACAAACCACCCACAGTTCCCCCCATTCCGCCAAGAACGAGGATTGGGTGAGTGGAAAAAAGTTCACTTATTCCAATCACGATTTGAGTGGGCCCAGGAAGCGGTGCTCCACGAAGCATCTGCTCAAATATTGTCTGAAATTGGGGAACCACAACCATCATTAACAGGGTAACAATTCCCACGGCCACAAACATGATCACACTGGGATAAATCATGGCAGATTTAACTTTTTTAATAGTTCGAATATTTTTTTCCTGAAATTGTGCTAATCGATCGAGCACCAATTCCAGCACCCCACCTGCTTCTCCTGCTTTCACCATATTGACATATAAATTATCAAAAACTTTGGGGTACCCTGCTAATCCGTCCGATAAGTTGCCGCCCGAGGAAACCTTTTCTGAGATATCTTCGAGCATGGCTTTAAATTTTGGCTTCTTATCCTGCTGCTTAATCATAACCTCCAAGCTGCGCAACAAGGGCAATCCAGCATGAACCAAGGTAGACATTTGGCGGGTAAAAATAGAAATATCCTCGGAATTGGGTCCTCCACCCAATTCAATTGCCAAAATCCCCCCTTTTTTCTTCTTCTTTTTCGATTTGGCTGGCTTGGGGGCTTTTTCCGCTTTCACCTTCTTTTTCGATTTTTTAACGGATTCCTTCGCTTCGGGTTCCACAGGCGAAGCAGGGGCAGGGCTGGCAGTAAGCGGGGTCTCTTGCATCGGTAAAACCTTAGAGACGGTAAGTCCGTATTGGGCTAATTGGGCGTAGGCTTGTTCTTCATTAGGGGCCTCAAAGGTTCCCTGTTGAGGGTCGCCATTCTGATCGGTTGCGGTAAATTGATAGACAGGCATAATAGTTAAATGTTAATCGTTTTAAGTATATTTCAAGACTTCTTCAACCGTACTCTCTCCATCGAAGATGGAACGAATCCCATCCTCCCTTAAGGTACGCATACCCTGTTCAATCGCCTTTTGTCGGAGCACAAGAGTCGCAGCCCCAGAATTAATCATTTCCCGAAAGGCATCGGTTGCTTTAATCATTTCAAACAAACCGGTACGTCCCCGGTAACCCGACTGATTACATTCTGCACAACCTGCACCAAAATAAAATTGGCGTTCTCCTACCTCATCTGGATTCAATCCGAGATTTTGGAAGACTTCTTTTTTAGGTTCATATGCTTGCTTACAGCTCGAGCAGATTTTTCGAACCAATCGTTGAGCGAGAACAAACTCCAGTGATGCAGAAAGAAGAAAAGGCTCCAAACCCATATCAATTAACCGAGTCACAGCACCTGGAGCATCATTGGTATGCAATGTACTCAAAACCACATGCCCAGTAAGAGATGCCTGCACCGCAATTCTCGCTGTTTCAATATCGCGTATTTCGCCCACCATGATCTTATCGGGATCCTGTCGTAAAAAAGCCCGTAACGCACGAGAGAAATCCAGTCCAACCTGGTGGTTGATGGGCACCTGCATAATTCCTTCGATTTCATACTCTACTGGATCTTCTGCAGTTATTAATTTAGTTTCAATGGTGTTTACTTCCCGTAGTGCACTGTAAAGAGTAGTGGTTTTTCCTGAACCAGTTGGACCAGTCACAATAAAGATTCCATTAGGTCGACGGACTGCGTCTCGAATATTGGTCTTCACATTTTCTGGGAGTCCCAAGTTATCGAGGTCTAAGTTGACCGCTGACTTATCGAGCACACGCAAAACCACACTCTCTCCAAATTGAGTCGGTAAAGTAGAAACCCGAAGGTCAACTGCTCTGCCTTCAATGGTCATTTTAATACGCCCATCCTGTGGAATACGATGCTCGGCAATATTTAAATCAGCGATTACCTTGATCCGTGAAATAACTGGCAGGGCCAAGCTTTTAGGAGGGGGAGACATTTCATAAAGCGCTCCGTCCACTCGGTAACGAATTCGAAATTCATTCTCGAATGGTTCGAAATGAATATCTGAAGCCTGTGCCCGAATTGCCTGCTGCATGACCAGGTTTACAAAACGAATAATGGGAGTCTCATTTGCAGCATCACTTAGTTCATTTTCCTTCGATTCATCTAAACCCTCAAAGTTTTCCAAGCCAACATCTCCCAATAAATCATCGAGTGAACTTTCTTCCTGAGGGTAGTGTACATCCAAAAGTTGAGCCACATAATCTGGGTCGCAAACCACTAATTGAATCTCGAGATTCAATGCAAAAGTAAGGTCATCAATAATCGCAGAATTAAATGGATCGGCAGCAAGAAGGTGAACGCCTCCCTCCGAAAGGTAAAGTGGGACAATTGCGTATTGACGAGCCAGATCAGCTCCGATTGTAGAAATCGCCTCGCTTTCAATTTCAGTTACCTCTCCGACCTGTAATTCATATCCCAAAAACTCCGAAACCAAGCTTAGGATGTCTTCCTTAGAAGCCAGCCCCGCAGCAATAATTGAATCCGCATAAGATCGCCTCCCGGCGATTACTTCCTCGTCAAACAACTCCTCTAATCCGTGTTGGGAAACCCCGTCCACTTGCTTAAAGATATCTCGAATACTGGAATTGTAATCTACAAAAAGCATGATTTTTATTATTCCTCTGCTGTGGTTACCATGAGGACCTCGTCCAATGTGGTGACTCCCGCTAACACTTTTCTAAATCCATCCTCACGCATTGACCGCATCCCCATTTCACGAGCCTTCTTACGTAATTCAACGATGCTTACATTATGGTAAATCATTTCTTCAATTTCCTGATTGACCACAAAAATTTCAAACACACCTTTTCGGCCACGGAATCCACTGTCTCCACATTTGGCACAGCCTGCTCCATGCATAAAAGTCGCACTGGAGGCCTGGTCTTCTGATACTCCCAAAATATTGAGTTCACTACCTTTCGGGGTGTAAGGTTCTTTACAGTTTTGACAAATCGAACGAACTAATCGTTGGGCAAGAGCCGCCCGCAAGGAGGCGGACACGAGAAATGGCTTTACTCCCATATCAATTAAACGAGAAACGGAACTCGGTGCATCATTGGTGTGAAGCGTACTGAATACCATATGTCCTGTAAGAGAAGCATTAATCGCAATCTCTGCAGTTTCCAGGTCACGAATCTCTCCGACCATGACAATATTGGGTGCCTGTCGGAGCATAGAGCGTAATGCTGCCGAAAAAGTCATCCCTACCTCCGTTCGAACTTGTACCTGGTTAATACCGGCCACCTCATACTCGACCGGGTCTTCCACTGTAATAATTTTACGATCCGGTTTGTTAATTACATTTAATGCAGAATAGAGAGTGGTTGACTTTCCAGAACCCGTTGGTCCCGTCACTAGAAAAATTCCGTCCGGTAATGTAATGACCTTTTCAAAAGTAGTTTGATCATCAGAGAAGAATCCAAGTTGGGGAAGACCCAAGCTTAAACTTTCCTTATCCAAAATACGCATCACAATGCTTTCACCATGCACCGTGGGTAAAGTGGAGACTCGAAGATCAATCACTTTTTCGCCTACCTTCACATTGATTCTTCCATCGAGCGGCACCCGTTTTTCAGCTAAACTCACATTGGCCATCAGTTTAGTTCTAGATATGATGGAGGGTTGTAACCTCTTCGGTGGATCTTGTTGCTCACGTAATTTCCCATCCACTCGAAAGCGGATACGAAACTTCTTTTCTAAGGGCTCCATATGAATATCGGATGCCCTCATTTCCAGAGCATCTTTAATAATTGAATGAACATATTTAATAATGGGAGCATCTTCCTCGCTTACATCTTCCGAGTTCACTCCATCGCCAATTTCAATATCATCATCCCCCACCCCACCAAAGAAATCCTTCATCTTACGATCTTCGGCCGCACCATAAGCCTCATCAATCGCAGCTAATACCGAGCCCCGATATGCAACTTTGGGATTAATTGATTTTCCTAAAAGGTGGGTCAGGTTATCAAAGCCATCCTGATCGAGAGGGTTTCCAAAAACAATTTCAATCTCAGCACCTGTTGCCCCAATCGGAAATGCTTCGTACTGCCTTGCCCACTCTGGTGTAAGCAGAGCAATAATATCTTCTGTTGGATTGACTTGGGAAACATCCACTGCATCCATGTTCAGCTCGGTGGCTAAAAAACTGACCACTTCTGACTCGGGCATCCCCGTTTTTGCCAGGACGCCGTTCATAATTGCGAGTTCTTTCCCGCCAATTAAGCTGTCACCCTCTGCCTCCACCTCTGCGGTAATTTCTGCCAAAACCTCATCGGAAAGCATCCCCTGTTGCTTAAATGCGTCTAGGATAAATTCGTCCGTTGGGTTCATGTGATATTGCTGAAAAGAAAAGTAAAATAAAAGAAAGTAAAAATATAGTAAAATTTTCTTATTATTTACAAGCTCATCTGCCCAAGCCCACTAAAAATTCAGGATTATTTTTGGTTTTACGGACTCGTTGAATGAACATCTCCATCGCCTCAACCGGAGGAACACCTTTAAGGGAACGCCTAAGAGAATAAATTTTATTTAACTCATCAGGGTGATATAAAAGTTCTTCTTTACGAGTTCCACTTTTCTCAAAATCCAAGGCAGGGAAAATCCTTTTATTGGAAAGTTCACGATCTAAGTGAAGTTCCATATTGCCAGTGCCCTTAAACTCTTCAAAAATCACTTCATCCATTTTACTTCCAGTTTCAACCAACGCGGTTCCAAGAATGGTTAAACTCCCCCCTCCTTCAATATTTCGGGCGGAACCAAAGAATCGTTTGGGCCGTTGCAAAGCGGTTGCCTCCACTCCGCCACTCAGTATTTTCCCACTGTTGGGCATTGTGGCATTGTAGGCTCGGGCAAGCCTGGTAATCGAGTCGAGTAAAATAACGACATCTTGATTGCACTCGACCATACGACGAGCTTTTTCAATTACAATTTCTGCTGCATGAACATGACTTTCCGCACTTTCATCAAACGTGGAGGCAATCACTTCAGAATCGGGAACCTGACGACGAAAATCGGTCACCTCTTCCGGGCGCTCGTCCACCAGTAGGACAATTAAATGAGCATTGGGATTATTGACACGAAGTGCACGCGCAATTGCCTGTTGCAGTACAGTTTTCCCGGTTCTGGGTGGAGCGACAATTAAACCTCGTTGGCCAAAACCAATCGGAGAAACAAGATCGACCACACGCATGGATACATTATCCCACTCCACATCCGCATTTGTCTCAAGATAAATACGATCCAATGGATAATAGGGAATTAATTCCGTAAAGGGCATTATCCGGGATGCCTCCTCGGGGTCACCGTTCATCACCTTGTCGATCTGAATTACAATCGGGCAGGTGGAAAGTTCCATCTTAGGATGAATAAACCCTTGAACAAGATGTCCTGTTTTCAGTCCAAATCGTTTAATCAATACCGCAGGAACGAGGGGGCTTTGTGCTCTGAGTCGATAGTTATCTTTTTCCTGAAGTAGAAAACCATGCCCGTCCTCAGTGACCTCAAGAATAGCAGAGATTTCGACGGGTTGCTTTTTTTCTAAACAGGCATCAAACAAAAGATCAAAAATTTCTTCGCGGATTGGAGCGGGTGGTAATTCAATTTCCACCGCTAAAGAGGAAATTTTTTCCTTCAGTTCTTGAAGGGGCAAAACATAGAGTTCATTAAAATTGATCGCCGCTTCATCCGACCCGGCAAAAAGTTCTGCTAAAGTAGAAATTCCCTCCTCTGTCTTTAATCCTTCAAACTCAAGTAAGTTTCCTAGTTCGAGAGATTTAGATTCAGTATCCTCAAACGGTAACTTGCGAGGCTTTTTAAATTTGGGGCGGGGCTTGTTGTTCTTTTGCCTTTTTTTATCCTGCCAATTTTGTTTTTTGAAATTCTTATTTCCCTGTCCCTGTTGATGTCCCTGTTGATGTCCTTGCCCCTGTTGATTGGGGTGATTGTGCCTGGGTTGCTGAGGGTGTGGCTTACTGGGTGCAGAAACTGGCTTAGTTTCGGGAGTATTATTTTCTTTTGGTTTTACGACTGGAGGCTGAGGAGCATTCTCTTCTTTCTCATAGGGATTCGATGCAGGTTTCTCTGGTTCACTCCCGTCAGTACTAAAGAAAAGCTGTGCATCATTAACCGGTTCTGTAACCACCGGCTTGGTCTTTTTAGGAGTTGCCCTCTTTGGTTTCGGCTTCTCGACCGGAGTATCCTTCTTCACCTCTTCCGGCGTTGCATTTTCTACGGGAAGAATCTCCTTTTCGATTTCTTTTACTTTTTTGGGACTGGTCTTGGTAGTTTTTTTCGTGGGCATAGCAAATTATTTAAGAATGGAATTTATAAATGAGTTAAAAAGTTTTTGATTTGTAATTCTAAAAAATTGAGATCACCGCCTCCTAAGATAACAAAATGGGCACGATCCGATTTTTCTTCAACCGGCATTTGGGCATTGATTCGGGCGATAATTTCATCGTGGTCCAAACCCCTCTCTTGCAGCCGAGTAATCTGCTTGCACGAAGAAGTATGGACCGAAATCGTTTTTGTAAAAAGGGCATCAAGATCATTTTCAAAAAGAAGCGGGACTTCCACGACAAATTTGCGATAAGAAGAAAGCTGAACGAGAGACATCCATCTTTCCCGCACAAGAGGGTGTAACAACCCTTCCAACCAAGTGCGCTCCGTGGAAGAATTAAATATTACATGAGCAAGTTGTACTTTGTCAATGTTTCCATGTACATCCTTCATTGGTGCACCCCAACGGTTTACAATTTGACCAATAACTTCTTGATCATCTTCTAATAATTGGTGAACCAGGGAATCTGTTGAAACCACTTGCCAGCCAAGATCTGCAAATTTCTTACAAACTGTCGACTTGCCACAAGCAATTCCCCCAGTGATTCCTACCACCACTTTATTGGGGAATGGAAACATGTGATTTATATTCTGTAATTGGGAATGACAGGCAAGCCTCGAAATTAAATTAATTTTGAGATAATCGGCTTGCTTCTAATTTTTGACTCTTTATTATGACCCCTTTCCTAAAAGGTAGGGTATCCAAGTGGCTAAAGGATGCGGACTGTAAATCCGCCCGCTTCGCGCGTTCGTCGGTTCGAATCCGACCCCTACCACCATTTTGTTAAAAAAAGATTGAGAGACAAAGTACTGCTTAATTAAATTTCACATGCCAATGGAGTTGGTTGGATAAACAGTCAACGCTTTATTAATCGGTTTAATTTATTGTTCAACAAATCGAATGATCCCAAGGCTCTTCCTCCTTCATTTTGACAATTATCACATTAAGGAATCAACAAATAATACTTCACTGCACTCCCTCCACTCATTGCCCCCCTTTGAAAGCTCTAAGAAAAAAAGGGAAATCCTATCTTCTACCGACCTGCATTACTGAGAGATGACGATCACAATATTCAATATTTGACAGGATATAATTTGCTCGGCAATGGTGATTTGATGAGAAAGGGTTTAAAGTGGGTTTTAATAATAATTGGAGGGGTTTTACTTTACCTTTATAATGTTTGGAGTGGACGCTTCCCGGGATGAATAAAGTTTCAAAATGGGGAAGTAATTTTTTACATGTGGGTATATTGGCATTATCTCTTTCTATCGTTTTTTCCGAATACACCAGTCAATTCCTGTATGCTCATTACCAAACATGGTCCGCTTGGCGATCGATGATCGGGTCGGATCCAAATTCATTGACTCTAATTTTACAAAAATTAACTTGGGCAGGCTTCTTTTTTGCCACTTGGTTTATGTTGTGGAAACTAGATTCTTTTTTCCGGCAACCCCTTCATGCAGGTGATGAATCAAGTAAAGAGCAGGAGGAAACCGAACCAGGACAGGACGATAATATCGCCAAAACAGACCGCAGAAAAAGAAGGTATAATGAAGAAGATAAAGTTCTGATTGAAACCGAAGAGGATGTCCCAGATTCTTCAACCGACTCCCATACGGAACCCCATGAGATTATTTTCTTGCCCGAGGATTATGAATATGCGCGAGTTTTGGGGCTTAAAGAACCAATAGATTTGAAGGTTGTAAAATCAACCTACCGTAAAATCATTGCCCAATATCACCCCGATCGAGTGGTGGCAATGGGGCCGGAGATCAAAGAAGTTGCCGAGAAAAAAGCCAAGGAAATCAATGAGGCATACGAACATTTAAGGAAAAAGTTTGATTTAAGCTAAACGAGCATAATCAGTTCTATTTCCCCCCGATCTTACTTATCGCTTGAAGATGCGCACAAAATTCATACGATAGGACGCTTTTAAAAATTATGACTGACAAACCTACTCAACACGAATTTCAAGCGGAAACCAAACAGGTTCTAGATATTGTGGTTAATTCCCTCTACAAGGACAAAGAAATATTTATTCGGGAATTAATCTCCAATGCCTCAGATGCCTTGGAAAAACTGCGCCGCCTCCAATTAACTGAGAAAGAAATCTTTGAGGACGACTTAGAGCATGAAATTAAGGTTACGACCGATGACACCGCCAATACTTTGACCATTCAGGATTTTGGCCTGGGCATGAATAAAGAGGAATTAATCGAGAACCTGGGGACAATCGCACACTCCGGATCAAAAGCTTTTATTGAAGCACTGCAAGCCGATGGAGAAAAAAGTGACTCGTTGATCGGGAAATTTGGAGTCGGATTTTACAGTGTATTCATGGTTTCCGATAAAGTACAGGCATTCACCAGAACATGGAAGAAAGATGGAAGTGGACAGTGTTGGGAAAGTGATGGAAGTGGTTCCTACTCGATTGAAGAATCAAGCGATCAACAAAGAGGAACAAAAGTAGTAATTAATTTAAAAGAAGGTTTTTCTGAATTTGCAAAAGAAGACCGAGTCAAGGATATCATTAAGAAATATTCTGCTTTTGTTCAGTTTCCAGTTTCCTTAAATGGAGAGAAAGTAAATACGGTTGATGCGATTTGGCTTCGTTCCAAAAATGAAATCAAAGACGAAGAGTACGAGGAATTTTATAAATTTCAGTCCAACGACTATGAAGCTCCCCTCATGCGCATGCATTTTAGTGCAGACGCTCCACTCGAGATTAATTCCCTTCTTTTTGTACCGAAAAGAAACATGGAAAAAATGGGGATGTTCAGAAATGAAAACAAGGTAGCATTGCATTGCAGGAAAGTACTAATTGATGCAGAGCCCAAGGCTTTATTTCCGGAGTGGTTACGATTTTTAAAAGGAGTGGTCGATAGTTCAGACTTACCTCTTAATGTATCCCGCGAGGTAATGCAGGATAGTGAATTACTCAGAAAACTTAATCAGGTCCTGACAAAAAGATTTCTTCGATTCCTTAATGAACAATCAAAAAAGGAACCCGAAACTTATTTGGAATTTTGGAAAGAATTTGGCATTCTGATCAAAGAAGGTGCAGCTACTGATTTCACCTACAAAGATGATTTGGCCAAACTCCTTCGATTTGAATCAACTGCAATGGAACCGGGTAAGCTTACCGGACTCGATGAGTACATCGACCGAATGGCAAAGGATCAAAAAGAAATTTTATTTCTTTTCGGAAAAAGTAGGCAGTCCATCGAGGCAGGTCCTTACTTAGAAGCTCTAAAAGCACGTAGTCTTGAAGTTCTTCTTCTTACTGAACCTGTAGATGAATATGTAATGCAATCCGTTCGTGAGTATAAAGAGAAAAAGATTATCTCTGCCGACTCGGATGAATTAAAACTGGAAAAACTCGACCAGGAACCGGAAGGAAAAGCACTCAACAAGAAGGATACCAAATCATTGTGTAAATGGCTTAAGGAAAGCCTTAAGGATAAGGTATCAGAAGTTGAAACCGGCGATCGCCTGATCGACAGTCCGGTTTGTATAGTGGGCGGAGATGGTCTAGGAGGAGCATCTGCTCGTCGAGTTATGAAAATGATGCAGGGGGCTGATGATGGAATGCCAACTTCGCCGGTTAAACTTCAGGTAAATCAAAGACACCCCATTATTAAAGGGTTATCAAAGTTGATAGAATCAGACAAAGAAACTGCTGAGCTAATTGCAAATCAACTACTCGATAATGCATTGGCCACAGCTAATTTACTCGACGACCCGAGGGAAATGATCGCACGTAGCTATAAGGCAATCGAAAAGCTGGCCAATCAATAGGCGATATTTCACATAATTCGGCTCGGCAAAGAGAAGAATTGTGAATTATAGATCGATCCAATTTAAAAAATTGATATTGCGAAATTTTTAAAAGCATGAATAAATTCCCAACATGAATCGTTTACCATTACACTTTCGTATTCTTTTAGGAATAATTTCCACTTCTTTATTCTTTTCATTCTCTTCCTGTACTCGAGGAGGTTCCAATCCTTTCTCCAAGGATGATGGGGAAATTAAGGAAAACATTGAAAGCCTGATGGGGCTTGCAGTTGGCATGACCAAGGGACAAGTTTTTGAACTCGCCGGTATCGCAAACTATGTTGAAGGCTATGATTGGGGGAGTGCTTGGTTTTACAAAATCCGCAAAGGTGGAAACGAGGGCACTCTAGCTAATAAAGATATTGAGCAAAGGTATATGCCAGTTGTGTTTGATAATACGGACAGGGTAATGGGTTATGGACGGAAGTTTTATGATCAAACTTTAAGTGATCTTGGCTCTGGTCAATTTTAACCCCTACTAATTACCCCTCTTAAATGATTGTTCAGTTGACGAACGATATATAATTTGTTTTATTTAAAAGCTTTTCTCCAAATCTAACATGAAAACAACTCTTGCCAAAGCTGAAACAACTACCCACGGGTGGAGAATTGTGGATGCAAAAGATCAAATTCTTGGTAGACTCGCAGTGTCTATCGCTAATTCACTCCGCGGTCGCGACAAACCCACCTACACTCCACATGTGGACACAGGTGACTATGTAATCGTTATTAACGCAGACAAGGTCAAGCTCACTGGAGCTAAGGAAGAACAGAAGAAATACATGTTTTACAGTGGCTACATGGGAGGCGAAAAATACCGTAATGTAGCAGACTTTCGTAAGAAGAGACCAGAATTTATTATCATGAATGCGGTAAAGGGTATGTTACCCAAAAACAAACTTGCCGATCGCATGCTGACCAAACTCAAAGTGTACCGCGGAGAAGAACATCCGCATTCCGCTCAACAACCGACTCCATTAGCAAGTTAATCTATTTATTTTATGAGTGCCAAAACTTCCACCACTGAATTTATTGCCACAGGCAGAAGAAAAACAAGTTCCGCCCGTGTTCGAATTAAAGAAGGCACAGGGAATTTCCTGATCAACGGAAAAGAATACTCCGATTATTGCTCCACTGAGGAATCTCGAAAAATTGTGTTATCACCTCTTGCTTCCGTAGATATGGTGGGCGGAGTGGATATAACAGTTAATGTTTCTGGTGGTGGCAGCGCAGGACAAGCAGGAGCAATCAGGCATGGTTTATCTCGTGCTTTAGAAAAAATGGATCCCGAGCTTCGTGTTCCTCTCAAGAAAGACGGACACATGCGACGAGATCCACGAAAACTCGAGCGGAAAAAACCTGGACAACCAGGGGCCAGAAAAAGATTCCAATTCTCAAAACGATAGAAACTCTTTTATTCTCTTTAACAAAACCCCTCGGAACTCCAACCGAGGGGTTTGTTTTTTTAATTAGCACAAACTATTTTATTTCACTATAATGAACGCAACTGTTGTAGGTGCATCGGGATATTCCGGTAGACAACTTGTATCCTTACTTATTCAGCACCCGAAAATCAATCTGGTAGAGGTAACATCCAGAGCATATTCGGGAAAAACCGTTGAGTCCTGCATTCCGAATTTAAGAGGAAAAACAAAGGGGTTGGCTTTTACCAATCCCAGTATTGAAGAACTTTCTAAAAGTCCGGAATGCGAACTCTTCTTTCTTGCACTCCCTCACGGTACGGCAGCATCTTATGCGATACCACTGCTTGAGGCGGGGAAAAAAGTAATTGATTTATCCGCAGATTTCCGACTACTCACTCCGGAATGTTACGAAGAATTTTACGGAACGCCCCACCCTTCCCCAGCATGGCTTAAAAAAGCCACCTATGGACTGCCCGAAATCCATTCCTTCACATGGGAAGACTCTCCTTTAATTGCCTCTCCTGGTTGCTATCCAACCAGTATTTTGATTCCTCTTTTTCCACTACTTAAGGATCAATTGATTGAAGAGAATGATATCGTAGCCAATAGCATGAGCGGTGTGAGTGGAGCGGGAAGGACTGCCTCCGAAAAACTGCTTTATTGCGAAAGAAATGAAAGTGCTAGTGCCTATGGACTGCCCAAACATCGACATTTATCAGAAATTGAAGAACAATTATCTCTTGCGGTAACAAACAAAATTATCATTTCCTTCCATCCCCACTTAGCTCCAATGAACCGGGGAATTTGTTCCACTATTTCAGCCCGGGCAAAGGTAGGTTCAACCAGAAAACAGGTATGGGATTGTTGGAACGATTTTTACAGGGGACGAAAATTTGTTCATTTATTGGAGGAGGGGGAATTTCCAGATGTGTCTCATGTGGTCGGCACAAACCGGATTGATCTTTCTGTCAATCATGATTCAAGGACTGGTCGTTTCATCATTTGTTCAGCAGAAGACAACTTGCTCAAAGGAGCTGGGGGACAAGCTATACAGGCAATGAATATATGCCAAGGGTATGACGAAGGAGAGGGACTGCCATGAAATTTTATGAAAATGGGGATGCTCTTACAGAACCAATGGGCTTCTTTTGTTCGGGCGTTCACTGCGATGTCAAAGGGGCAAGAAATGCTAAATTAGACCTCGGAATAATCTACTCCCAAAAGCCATGCAACGGAGCAGGAGTATTTACAACAAATGACATCCAAGCTGCTCCCGTTCGGTATTCCAAAAAATTAATAACCGAATCAGGTTCCACTTTTCATGCCATTGTAGCAAATAGTGGCAATGCAAATGCCTGTACCGGAAAACAGGGAGAACTAGATACCAAAAAAATGGCCTCTGAGGTAGCAAGACATTTAAACATCCATTCTAAGGAGGTCCTGGTCTGCTCAACAGGAAGAATTGGAGTTCCACTGCCCATGAGTCGTCTTACCACAGGAATTAGAGATGCAAGCGAGGACATCAAGGACGAGTGTGATGGTGCACGAGCTTTCCAGGAAGCGATTCTAACTTCTGATACCTGCACCAAGTCATGCTCCGCGAAAATCGAATGTTCACGGGGTGAAATAACTATTGGAGGCGTCGTCAAGGGAGCGGGTATGATCGAGCCTAACATGGCTACCATGCTGGCATTCCTGACTACGGACATTCTTGCTCCGAGCTCTACATTACAAGAAATTCTAAAGGATGCGGTGGAGAATTCTTTCAATCGAATTACAATTGATGGAGACATGAGTACCAATGACACGGTCCTCCTCCTCGCCAATGGAAATTCGGGCATTAAATTGGAGGAAGAAACTGACTCCGTTCAACGCGAATTCGCGGATGCGGTGAATGCAGTTTGCTCCTGCTTAGCTAGAAAATGTGTAACAGATGGGGAAAAGGTTTCTAAATTTGTAAAAGTGAAAATCAAAGGTGCAAAAGATTCTAAATCTGCTTTAAAAGTGGCTCGCTGCATTGCCAATTCACTCTTAGTAAAAACTTCCTGGTATGGCTCTGACCCAAATTGGGGTCGAGTAGTGGACGCGGCTGGCTATGCAAAAGTAGGCTTATCCTTTGAGAAGATTACGATGTTTTACAACGAAACTCCTGTGCTCTCCAAAGGGACACCTTTAATCGAAAATAAGGCAAATTGGAAAAAAATCGTTTCTTCCGATGAATTCACTATTACTTTAGATTTAAATATGGGACAATCAGAGGGAGAAATTTGGAGCAATGATTTAAGCGAGGAATATGTAAACTTCAATAAGAGCGAATGATGCTTGAGGTAGAAGAAAGTAAAAGAAAAGCAAGTATCCTAGTCGAAGCATTGCCTTATGTAAGGAGGTTTCGAGGATCAATTTTTGTAATTAAATATGGGGGGAGTTTTATGGATTCCCCCGATCCTGAAGTTCGTTCGCGTGTTGCCCAGGATCTCGTTCTACTCAGTTTTTTAGGGATTCAAGTGGTAGTGGTTCATGGCGGAGGTAAAGCAGTTACCCGGGTTCTCACAGAAAAAGGAATTGAAGCAAAATTTATTGATGGATTGCGAGTCACTGATAAACAATCAATCGAAGTTGTGGATGAGGTTTTAAATGGATCGGTGAACCAAGAAGTTGCTTCTTTTGTGGCTCGCTATGATTGTGATGTACAAAGAATAGCCGGAAAAGAAATTTTAGCATGCACTAAGCTTCCGCACAGTTCCGAACTTGGCTATGTGGGTGAAATTCAATCCGTTAATACTGGCCCGATACTACAGGCACTTGATGCCGGTTCTATGCCTATAATTTCTTCCACTGCATCGGATCAGCAGGGCCAGTGTTACAACATAAATGCGGATACTGCAGCCGCTCAAGTTGCAATTGCCCTGAAAGCAAGAAGGTTAGTCTACCTCTCCGATGTGCCAGGTCTTCTGCAAAACCCAAAAGATCCAAACAGCCTGCTCTCGAGTCTTGCAATTGATGAGGTCGAACCACTCAAGCAGGAGGGAGTAATTGCCCAAGGAATGCTGCCAAAGGTCAATAGTGCGGTTCAGGCATTAAACGCGGGTGTTAACCGTGTGCATTTTATTGATGGTCGGCTTGCTCATAGTATTCTTCTTGAAATTTTTACCGATGAAGGAATTGGTACTGAGATTGTACATTCCCATTAATTCCCGTGAGCGTTTCAGAGCAAAGTAAATATTTAATAAGCAACTACGGTCCTCCCCCGTTGGAAATTGTAAAAGGAGAGGGTTCATACTTATGGGACTCAAGCGGTAAAAAATTCCTCGATTTCACATCCGGAATTGCAGTAACCAATATTGGACATAGCCATCAACATTGGATTGATTCAGTCAGTAAACAGGCCAAACAACTGGTGCATTGCTCCAATCTTTATTCAATTCCCCAACAAATCAACTTGGCGAAAAGATTAATCGCTCACATTGGCCCAGGTAAAATGCTTTTTTGCAACAGTGGTGCGGAAGCAAATGAAGCATTGATCAAATTTGCAAGATTAACAGGAAATCAAGTTCCCGGTCCAAAAAAGCATAAGCTCATTGTTGCCGAAAATGCATTTCATGGTAGAACAATGGGGGCTTTATCTGCTACTTCTTCCTCGAAATACAGAAATGGCTTCGAGCCCCTCCTCGATGGTTTTTCATTTGCCCCCCTCAATGATCTTGCTGCATTTAAGTCCAAGATTGACGAGCAAACCATTGGTATAATGGTGGAGTCGATTCAAGGGGAGGGAGGAATCCAGGTTGCGTCTGACTCTTTTTTACAGGGTCTCCAAGAAATTTGCTTAGAAAAGAACCTCCTTTTTATGCTCGACGAAGTACAGGCGGGAATTGGTCGGACTGGGGAATTTCTTGGATTTCAGAAATCAGGCGTAAAACCAGATGCCGTTGCGATGGCAAAGGGATTAGGTGGTGGATTCCCGATTGGAGGAATTTGGTTGAAGGAAAAATGGACTGAGATTTTTCAACCGGGTTCTCACGGAACCACCTTTGGAGGTTCCCCCCTCGCCTGTTCTGCTGCACATGCTGTTCTGGATGTAATTGAAAAAGAAGATTTGATTAAAAAAACTCAAAAGCATGGAGAATTCCTTCAATCAGAATTGGAAAACCTCAAAAATAAATACCCAAATTTAATTAAGGAAGTAAGAGGCCGTGGGTTAATGCTTGCCCTCGTCATGCAGAATTTACCAAATGACTTAATTACAAAACTTCGACAAAAGGGATTGCTCGTAGTAGGAGCCGCCGGAAATGCAATTCGCTTTCTCCCTCCACTTACGATTTGCAATTCTGAATTAAAGGAAGCACTTGAAATCACGAAGAGTTCCCTGAAGGAATTTCACCATGAATTACAAAAATGAAACATTTTTTAGAAGAAAATAATTTGGGGAAAGAAGAAATTTTATCTGTGTTCAAAAATGCCTTTGAATATAAGAAAAATAGAGCACTACGACCGACTCAAGATTTAATGGGACAAAGTTGGGGAATGTTATTTTACAAAAACAGTACTCGAACCAAGGTCTCCTTTGAAGTAGGAATTCGAGAATTAGGTGGCGATCCAGTGTTACTGGATCTTTCGAGCACTCAAATTGGCCGGGGAGAAAGTATTGAGGATACTGCAAAAGTACTATCCCGTTTCCTAGATGGCTTAATTATAAGAGCGCACGGACATGAAATTATTAAGGAATTTGCACAGTATGCTGAAATACCGGTTATTAATGCATTGACTGATTTTCTTCATCCCTGCCAAATTTACGCTGACTGTATGACTATTCTAGAAAAAACCGGTTCGTCTCTTAATCCTTACAATGGATTAAAAGGTAAAAAACTGGCCTTCTTCGGGGATACCAGTTGTAATATGGCGAATTCTTGGATTTTAGCCGGTGCGTTGTGGGATATGGATATATGGTTAAGTGGACCGGAAGAATTTAAACCTTCCCCGGAAATAGAAACTTTCTGCAAAAATGCAAACCTGCCGATCCGATGGAAATATACCCAAGATTGCAAGGAAGCGGCACAAAATGCCGATATTTTGTATACCGATGTATGGGTCAGTATGGGCTATGAAAAAGAAGAAAATGACCGGAAGGAAAAAATGGCCCGTTATCAAGTGACTCAGGATTTACTGAACCAAGCCAAGGAGAATTCATTCTTTATGCATTGTATGCCCACCCATTCCGGAGAAGAGGTTACCCAAGAAGTGCTGTCTTCTCCTCGTTCCATTCTATATGACCAGGCAGAAAATCGACTGCACATGCAAAAAGCGATCATGAAACAACTTTCTCAAAATAACATATCTTAATTCTATGAAAATTATTCTCGCTTATTCAGGAGGTCTTGACACCTCAGTGCTGGTTCATTGGTACGCAAATGAACAAAATGCAGAAGTGATTACCTACTGTGCGGATGTAGGTCAGGAAGAAGAGCTCGATGGACTGGAAGAAAAAGCTATGTCCACTGGTGCAAGTGCACATCGTACTCTGGATCTTGTTGATGAATTTGCACAGGATTACATTTATCCTATGGTACGGGGCAATGCGGTCTATGAATCCCAATACCTATTGGGGACTTCTATCGCACGACCCTTAATCGCGAAGGCACATATTGATATCGCGAGGGAATTCGATGCCAATGCAGTGGCTCACGGAGCAACGGGGAAAGGAAATGACCAATGCCGCTTCGAACTTACCTTTTCTGCCCTTGCTCCTGACTTGACTATACTTGCCCCTTGGAGAGATGCCTCATTTAGAGAACGCTTTCCCGGACGCAAGGAGATGATTCAATATTGTAAAGACCATAAAATTGATGTCGAAGCGAGTGCGTCCAAGCCCTATTCCATGGATCGAAACCTGTGGCATATTTCCTACGAAGCCGGGATTCTTGAAGATCCTTGGTTTGATCCCACAACGCCTGACAATCGCGAGATGTACAAACTATCAGTTGATCCTGAACTGGCTCCGGATGAGGCACAATATATTGAATTAAGTTTCGAAAAAGGAAATTGTGTTGCGATTGACGGAAACGCACTCACCCCTTCTCAGGTGATAGTTCAACTCAATAAGATTGCCGGTAAGCATGGAATTGGCCGGGTAGACTTGGTTGAAAACCGCTTTGTAGGCATGAAGAGTCGGGGAGTATATGAAACCCCCGGCGGAACAATACTTCTCCACGCCCATCGTCAAATGGAAACCCTTACCATGGACCGGGATTTAATGCACTTACGAGATTCACTTGTTCCTCGTTATGCCGAGTTAATATATTATGGATTTTGGTTCGCTCCGGAAAGAGAAGCACTACAAGCTTTGATTGATAAAAGCCAAGAAACTATATCCGGAATTATTCGATTAAAACTGTACAAGGGAAATGTAATCACGGTGGGTCGAAAGTCAGATTTTTCATTATACGACGAAGGAATCGCATCCATGGATGATGACGAAAGCGATTACCAACCGGAAGATGCGGGAGGTTTTATACGCTTGAATGCATTGCGCTTAAAAGAAAGAAATCGCAAGCAAGGCTATAAAGGATAGCTCGATTATGAATCTTCTCGTTATTGATAACTACGATTCATTTACCTACAACTTGGTTCAATACTTTGGACAATTGAATGCCACGGTTGAGGTATTTCGTAATGATGCAATTTCTATAGAAGAACTTCAAGTCGACCAATTTGATGGAATTGTAATTTCGCCCGGCCCCTGTAATCCGGACCGTGCCGGTATCAGTCTTGAAATCATTCAAAAACTGCAAGGCATCAAGCCGATATTCGGTGTTTGCCTAGGGCATCAATGTGTTGCACAGGCATTTGGGGGGAAAATCGTAAGGGCTGATCGTTTGATGCATGGCAAAACTTCGCCAATCCAGCACGATGCAAAGAACCTGTTTAAAGATTTACCCAACCCTCTCACCGCAACCCGATACCATTCTCTGATTGCTGAACGATCCAGCCTGCCTAAATGCTTAAAAGTTACCGCAGAAACGAAAGAGGGAGAAATTATGGGAATCGAACATACCAGCCTTCCCATTTGGGGTGTTCAGTTCCATCCCGAATCGCTCGCAACAGAAAAGGGAATTATGATCTTGAAGAACTTCCTAGAAGTCTGTTAGAAGATTCATGTGTGTGTGGAAAGTGGAATCCTTAATCGTTAATGCATTGTCCTAAATGCTCATCCGATGACCTGAAAGTTCTTGATACAAGAGCTGGAAAAATTGCGTCGACTCGTCGTCGTCGCGAATGTCAAGGTTGTGGTTACCGGTTTTCTACTATTGAAGAAATTCTGCGTGAAGATCTCGTAGTAGTGAAAAGGGACGGGCGAAGGGAAAGTTTTGATCGTACAAAACTTGCCACCGGTTTAAGGCGTGCGATTGCAAAGCGTCCGATTGATGCCGAGCAGATTAATGGACTTCTCTCTCAAACGCTTCGACAAATTGAAAGTGAATTTGATAGCGAAGTGCCAAGCCGAGCAATTGCAGATGCGATTATGTTGCGACTCAAAAATGTGGATGGTGTCGCATGGCTTAGGTACGCAAGCTTTTATGAGGATTTTATGGGAATATCTCAATTCGTGGAGGAATTAGTTAACTTGGGTGGTAACAAAAAGGGTGACAAAAACGGCGGTTAAAAAAGACGATTATACAAGACTACAAAATCTAAACGCTCTATTTTCCGTTATCGGAAGTGCTTCTACGCGTGAAGAAACCTTGCAGTTGCAAAGGACGCTCTCATTTTTACGAGAAAACGATGAGATGCGGCAAATGCCTGTGCAGTCTTTTGAGCATTGTATTGAACAAGTAGTTCGTTTTCATTTCCCCAATAAGAGAAATTTAAACTACACTCACTGGAATGCCCGTGTCTCCGCAATTGAACCCTTGTGGGTTCGGGCATCTGTACTCGAATCAATTCATTGTTTTCAGAATACTTTTAGGGGATTACTCCTCGTATCTGGTCTTAAAGAATCTTTGATGAATCGAAATAAAAGGTGGACTGCCAAAAAAGAAAAAGATTATCAAAACCTACGCTCCTTTATCGAGGAACTAGTTTTGCACAATGCAAATCCAAACCAAGACTTATCAGTCTTGTTTTTTTAAATAAAGGAAGTCTCAGGAACTCCCTTCGGGGTAACTTCCAAGAAACTTCATCAATGGGCAGGCTTTTTCAAGCTCGTCCATTACTTCTTTCACTTTCTTATCTTCACGATGTCCAATGAAATCTACGAAGAAATAATAATCCCATCTCTTCAACCGACTGGGACGTGATTCAATCTTACACAAATTAAGCTCACGATCAGAGAATGGCTTCAATGCGTTTTGCAATGCACCAATTTGATCAGGCAGAGAGAGAACCAAACTCGTTCGATACTTTACCCCATCCCGCTGTGGTAAGGGTTTGCGCGCCACCACAAGAAAGCGGGTTACATTGTTCTTTCGATCCTGAATTCCCTCGGCTTGACTGGGCACCGTATAAATTCGGCCCGCCAAGCTACCTGCAATTGCAGCTATGGAAGAATCAGGCGACAAGCTCTTTACCGCCTCTGCAGTACTCGAATAGGGAACTAAGCGTGCGTTGGGTAAATTACGTCGTAACCAATCACTACATTGGGCGAGTGCCTGGTCTTTGGATCGGACCTCCACAATCTCTTCCAAGGAAGAAAAGCTAAAAAGGGAATGTTCAACCTTCAGGTAAACTTGTGCCACAATTGTTAATTCACTTTCCACCAGTAGGTCTAACGAACGATTCACTGCACCCTCTGTAGAATTTTCTATGGGCACAACTCCATAGTCACATTCACCTGCTTCCACTGCTTGAAACACATCGGGAATGTCGGGTAATGGATGATATTCTAAGGTAGACCCAAAATTATTTACCGCCGCTTGGTGCGTGTAAGTTGCTTCAGGTCCTAAGTAACCGATTATTAATTTTTTCTCTAACGCAATGGAGGCAGAAATAACTTCGCGGTAAATCACCTGGAGAGAATCTTTGGTTAACGGACCCGCATTTAAATTTTCTAACTTTTCAAAGACCTGTTCCTCGCGAGCAGGATCATAGGGGTCCACACCCAACTCTTCTTTAATGCGACCAATCTTGGCAGCTGCTTGTACACGCTGATTGAGCAACCCGACTATTTGCGAGTCGACCCCATCAATTTCGTCCCTTAAAGACTCTAGATTTGTATTTTTCAAAAAAAGGTTGTTGCGAATGAAGAAGATATTGATTGTTTTCGCTAGTCTTTATCTAACTTGATTCAAAGCCAAATCAAATCATAATCCTATTAAATGAATTCATGCAACCGCAACTTTTCCTCCATCGTAGTTGATGGAAATGATCGTGCCCCTAATCGCTCCATGTTACGAGCCGTTGGCTTCGAAGATGAAGATTTCGAAAAACCACAAGTAGCAGTATGCTCAGCCTGGAGTATGGTAACACCGTGTAATTCTCATTTGGACGAATTAGGAAAAGCATCCGTTGAAGGGGTAGACCAAGCGGGAGGGAAAGCAGTCCCCTTTGGCACAATTACAGTATCAGATGGCATTAGCATGGGAACACCTGGTATGCGCTATTCTCTTGTTTCGCGCGAGGTAATCGCAGATTCAATTGAGACAGTGGTTGGTGCGGAGGGAATGGATGGATTAGTTGCGATAGGAGGATGTGATAAAAATATGCCCGCCTGCGTAATGGCACTCGCGCGACTCAACAGACCCGGTATTTTTGTCTACGGAGGCACTATATTACCCGGTCTACACAAGGAAAAAAATCTTGATATCGTATCCGTATTCGAAGCCGTAGGCTCACATGCGGGGGGAGTAATTGATAAAGAAGAACTCACTGCCATTGAAAAAAAAGCGATCCCTGGACCGGGTTCCTGCGGAGGAATGTACACTGCCAACACAATGTCGTCTGCAATTGAAGCATTGGGTATGAGCCTTCCAGATAGTTCTGCTCAATTGGCGATTTCAGATGAAAAAAAATTGGATGCCAAAGATGCCGGAGCTGCGGTAGTCAACTTAATTGAACTCGATATTAAACCTCGGGATATAATGACGAGGGAAGCATTTGAAAACGCTATAACTGTTGTGATCACGCTGGGCGGGTCAACAAATGCAGTGCTTCATTTATTGGCGATGGCACATTCTGCTGATGTAAAGTTAGACTTAGATGATTTTACTGAAATTGGAAAAAGAGTCCCTGTTCTTTGTGACCTAAAACCAAGCGGTAAATATAACATGTCCCATTTTGTTCGTATTGGGGGCTTGCGCCCTTTACTCAAAACACTACTTGAAGAAGGGCTTTTACACGGAGACTGTATCACTGTTACGGGCAAAACACTTGCCGAAAATGTGAAAGATGCAACTCCCTATGCCCCCTACCCGAGTGGTCAGGACTTGGTCCGGCCGTTTAATGATCCAATCAAAAAAGACAGCCATCTTCGAATTTTATACGGTAACCTAGCACCAGATGGTGCGGTTGCTAAAATTACTGGAAAAGAAGGGCTCAAGTTTACCGGTAAAGCAATTATATTTGAATCAGAAGAGGCGTCATTACGTGGTATTTTGGAAGGTGAAGTAAAAGCAGGTCATGTAATTGTGATCCGAAATGAGGGACCAGTCGGCGGTCCAGGAATGCGGGAAATGCTTTCGCCCACTTCAGCAATTATGGGAAAAGGGCTGGGGAAGGAAGTTGCCCTTATTACAGATGGTCGTTTTTCTGGAGGCAGTCACGGTTTTGTCGTGGGACATGTTACTCCGGAAGCAGCGATAGGAGGACCGCTCGGTCTGCTTCAAAATGATGATATTATTACAATAGATGCAGAAAATAACGAACTTTCCCTCGATTTATCTGAAGAAGAAATGAGAGTACGCAAAAGCAATTGGAAAATACCGGAGCCTAAGGAAAACAGGGGGGTTTTAGCAAAATATGCAAAGCTGGTAAGCTCTGCATCACAAGGAGCAATCACCGATCAATTTTAAAAAACTATGAAACAATCTTTTTATCTTTCACATCAAAAAGCTCAGTTCTGGGCCGATTTCTCTTTTGTCGACTTTTCGGAAGACTATCTTTCTTCTATGGCTCAACCAATTGCAAGTGCACTGGAGCAAATGAATGAATTGGAAGGAGGTGCCATCTCCAATCCCGATGAAAACAGAATGGTCGGTCACTATTGGTTACGAAATCCCGAGCTCGCTCCCACTGATGAACTGACAACGGTGATCCGCGAAACACTGGAAAAAGTTAAACAAGTTTCTGAACAGGTGCATTCCGGAGTTCTTCAATCACCCAATGGCTCTTTTACCGACCTGTTGGTAATAGGAATTGGAGGATCCGCATTAGGACCCCAATTTGTGGGCAGAGCATTAGGGCACCCAGAAGAAGATAAACTAAAAGTTCACTTTTTTGATAATACTGACCCGGACGGGATTGACCTTACTTTATCGGAAATTGGAACCGCGCTCCAGACCACTCTTGTGCTTGTTATTTCAAAGTCTGGCGGTACCGCAGAAACGCGGAATGGAATGCTTGAAGCTGAACATGCCTTTTCAGAATCGGGGCTGGACTTTTCAAAACATGCCATTGCAGTCACTGGACTGGGAAGCAAACTTTATGATTATTCACAAAAAAAGGGGTGGCTTGATTTCATTCCAATGTGGGATTGGGTGGGCGGAAGAACTAGTGAGACTGCGGCGGTAGGATTATTGCCAGCAGCCCTTCAGGGAATCAATATCGACTCGTTTCTTGACGGAGCAGCAGAAATGGATGAATTGACCAGGAATTCTGAATTTCGCAAAAACCCCGCGGCCATGCTCGCTCTTTCCTGGCACTTTCTTACCGGAGGAAAAGGGAAAAAGGATATGGTGATTCTACCCTACAAAGACAGGCTTGAGCTATTTGCCAAATACTTGCAGCAACTCATCATGGAATCCCTTGGTAAGGAGAAAGATTTGGCAGGGAATATTGTACACCAGGGAATTTCAGTATACGGAAATAAAGGATCAACTGATCAGCATGCCTATGTCCAACAATTGCGTGAAGGAGTTCCCAATTTTTTTGCCACCTTTATAGAAGTACTGAAACATCGTGATTCTCCCTCTATTGATGTGGATGAGGATGGAATGAGCTCCGGAGATTATCTGCATGGTTTTTTCCTCGGTACCCGCGATGCACTGTATGAAAAAGAGCGGAAATCAGTGACTCTCACTATTACTGAGATAACCCCAGCTGCGATTGGTCGATTGATTGCATTATTTGAACGAGCTGTTGGTCTTTATGCCACACTAACCGGTATTAATGCTTACCATCAGCCTGGCGTTGAAGCAGGGAAAAAAGCGGCATCTGCAGTTTTAGAGGTAAGGAAGTTGATTATTCGACACCTAAATGCAAATCAAGGTACAGGACAAACAGCCACACAGATTGCGGATGAAATAGGACAGCAAGAAAAAATAGGATGGGTCTATAAGATTTTGGAAAGTTTAGTGATAAACCAACCCAATATTTTCGAACGTAAAAGCGGAGAGAGTACTTTGGAAGATCTTTTCTTCGCAAGCTAGTCCAACACATTAGCCGGTTTCTTAGCAGGAACAGGCTTGCCGGTAGCAGATTTTGGCTTTGTACGAGCTGCGATCATTGCTTTTCTACCTATGGCGCGATACCCCCAGTCAAAGCCCCACCAATCATTGGATCGATTCGCGGGTTTCCAACCCGCGGGGAACTTTCTCCCATTTGATAATTCCCGGGCACTGAGATAGGTACCAAAACTGTCCGGGAAAACTTCAAATAAAAGGTAATGGGTCTTGGGACTAATTCCGGCTAAAGCCTTCAAGTATTCTGAGCTCGGTTTTACCAGCTCCATTTCACCCTCCCCTGCCGCCCTTTTTCTTTCCACTGTAAACCTCATCACCTTCCCTCCATCTACACTAACCTTAACTGTAAAAAAGGAAGTACTAATCTTCTGTGAATGAATGAAATTTATGAAAGCTGAACTATCATATTCTCCATCTTTATTTGGCTTGGGTCCGGACTTGGTAAGTGCAGATTTTATACGAGCGTACAACATTGATTCATCAATTGGATAGATCATTCCCTCTCGACACAAAAATCGAAAAGGTTTTGAACCAGGAACTGCCGGCTTTGGATCTGGCAGGCTGATATCTTTGCTCATAGATTTTGAATTTTGGTCTGTACCCGAAGAAAGAAGACCCTTCACTTTTCGAAATTTTACTTCGATTGAATTTTTTTGATTAAAGAGCTTACTTTTCTCTTGGCGAAGGTTTTGGAGTGGTGGAGGGACAGGGGGCATGCCTTTTTTTTTATCAGATAACTCTTTTTCCAACTCACTAATTTCCTCAATCAGTTTTTGTTGATCTTTATTCTGAGAAGCCTGTTGAAGTTGTAACCTTTTCTTTTCTTCATTGAGATTTTTTTTCTGATCCTCAAATTGCTTCATTGCCAACTCCATCAGTTCGATCGAGTTTTCTTCCTTCTTCTCATCTACAATCCTCTTCACTGCCGAGCCGGCTCCAAGTTGAACCACAATAAGCAGAATAATGAGGATTCCAACGACAGTAGTTATTGTATCCAATAAAGAATCAAGGCTGCCGATATCATCTTTCTTTTTCTTTCTCACGATCCAAGAAAAAGGGAAAGGTCAATTTCACCATCTCCGTCTAGAGGGATTTGACCGAACTTACACCTGATAGCCTCACAAATTAAAGTAGTTCTATACCAAGAAGAAAAACCTTTTGATCGTAACAGAAAAATTATGTAACGCGCTTCTGGATCAGGTAATTTTAATTTTCTTGCCTCATCGTATTTATAAATCGCCCTTCTCGAACTCGGTGCCAACTGAAGAGCTGTAAGCTTAATCTCTCTGCCCTGCTTATCTTTTAAGGTAATTTTACTACCATCACGTTGTACGAAACGAGCATCCATTTCTGTTCCCTGAGAACTCCTCCATATTCGATATGGGCCTTCCTTCGCCACTTTTTGAATAACACTTTTTAATTTGGTATTTTTGGAGATTTGATCTGTTAATACTTCAAAAGACTTACCGTTCTTATCATATACCTTGATTCCCCTTTCGTGACATTCGATAAAAGTTGGTTCCAAATCACCTCCATTACCAGATCCAGCCTGTTTTATGACCATCGTCGCCAATTTCTCCGGTTCCTTCATCAACTCCCATTCGTCTTCTGCAACCTCCAAGTTTTTCATCAACTTAGCCAAATCACTTTTTATTTTTACGACCTCGCCTAGAATTATCTTACTCTGCTTATCTTCAATTTGTCTCTTTTCCGCCTGCTTTGCTAATGTCAAAATTTCTTTTTTAAGCCGGTCCTTCAGTTTAGGATCAATTTTTTGCCTCGGATTTTCCTTAATATCTTTTATTTCTTCTTTTAGATTTTGAATTTCCTTCTTTTTTTCTGCAATTTCTTTTTGAAATTCATCATCCTCTTCCAATGCAGTTTCTATCTTCTCATTTACCGCCTCAGGGTCGATTTGAGCGATTACAATTGCAGTAATCATCAAAGTTAAAATCCCAATTACACAGGCTAAAATGCTAAGAAATGGGAAAAGTGAGATTTGTAAATCTGCCTTTTTCTTTTTCAATGGATAAATAAATTTAAACTATTAGAACTTGCTATGATCCGTTTCCTTCCTCAATAGAAGCATTCTCCATAATTTGATTAAATTGATTCGCAACTTGTGTCATTTGCTGGGCAACAACACTCTGAGATTCTTGAAGTTGTAGAAGATAGGCTTGGAGATTTTCAATTCGCTCAATGGTCTCTCCTGATCCAGCAGAACCAACTTCTCCGTGAGGTTCACGTAAGCGTTTCAAGAAATACTCATTGCAATACTCATCCACTTTATTGAGCAAGTCCTCCTCGTTTTTTTGCATAACGCTAGTCGGAAACATAACCCAAAGACTAAAAATTAATGACACCAAGGTAGTATCAAATGCCTCGCTTAGACCTCCTGTTACTTGGCCAAGTTGTTCCTTTATCACCTCAATATCCGCGGCGGCTCCCATTTCGCCACCAAAACTAGAAACCGCATCGCTGATCCCTAGCACCGTGCCGATAAAACCAAGAATAGGAATTGCCCAGATAAAAACCTTAATTAAAACATAACTGGAATCGACCATAGTCGCATCAATCTCCGACTGCGACTTTAACATATCCGCAGTTTCAGTATGGTTCTTTCTCACACTAAAATGCTCAAGTCCCCGAAATATTCGGGTGAGAAGAAAGCTCTGCCTCGGATCAAAACCAAGTCGGCTAATGTGGGCAGCAAATTGAGGCAGATTTTCTACTTTTATATCTTGGCTAATGTCTTCAGGTAATAGCTTAAATTGCATAATATTAAGCTGACCTTTAAGCTTCTTTCTTTTGAGGAATAAAATAGCGAATGACCAGCATGCCAAATAGGTAAGGACATAGGGTACCCAACCGCGTTCATAAAAATAATCGGAGATTATTTGGGTACTCGTTGAAATTCTAAATAATAACACAAACAAATAAAAACCTATCTCTATCCCCAAACCCATTACTGCGGTTATACCCATTGAAATCGAAGTGGCAGAGGTGTTGTCAAATTTCCCCATCTCATCACTGCTTCTTTGCATCATATTAACTTGAGCAGCACGCTTTTTTGCCTTCGCGGGTACTTTTATGTTATTTACAAGTTTTTTCCTCATAAATACATACTAATGAGTCCTTTTATTTAAATTCAATAATAATATACTAAATTAAATTATCTTTGATTATGAACTTTTTTTTTAATACGAATAGTAATGCCTAAAACTTTAAATAAAAATGGAACACCCAGGAAAGTAGGGAGTGGGAAAACGAAGGGTGCTGGTTGCTATGCAGATATCACATGGGCAGAGCTAAAGAAGGTCATTGGCGAAAATACTCGCATCCAGGTCAGTCGAGTTTGGCTCAAAAATATTGGTGTCGCAGAAAAGAAAACACTGAAAAGTACACCGCCAACCGAGAGTACTGAAAAATCACTCAAGAAAAGCAAACCATTACCCACCCCAAAAATTACACGAACTAATGAAAAGAAAGTTTTTACAGACTCGCCCTCAGAAATTAGTAACGATGAAAACTACGATCCCCCTCCTCTTTTTGGAACCGGAGAAATCAAATTAAATCAATACTGATTACTATTACAACCCAAACGGGTCAGGCGGAGGAACATTTCCCCCATCGTTAATTGGATCCAAAGGGGGCAAGCCATCAGGAAGCGGAGCAAAGGGGTTGTCCGAAGCAGGGTTGATTTCCTGGAACGGTGGAGCACTATCAAATGGCAACGCGGGAAACGGAGACTCCCCCACAGGCAGTTCTGTATTTTCAATGTTAAGATCTTCTTGATTCGAGGGTAATTCGGTCGGAATCGCATCAGGTTCACTAGTCGAGGTTGGCTCTGCCTGTAAAGTACCTTGGAAACTATCTAAATCAATATTTTCAAGTGTAATTGGTTTGTTGTTATTCGTCTTTTCGGGTCGTTTTAGCTTAGTGCTCGGCCGAGCTTCTAAATCCTCTATTTTCACATCCCTTATCCACCAATCCTTATATTCGAGCGTACCATCTTCTTTATACTCCTGCACCGCTCCCCACCTCGTACCTCCAATCATAGGAATCAGCATTCTTCTCTCATGGTCATACTGATGACGGGCTAACCAGGCTTTCTCTACAGTCGCAATTGGTTTTTTGGAACGGTTCAATTCTTTTGACCGATAGCTATATCCTTCTTTGTTCCCACAGCCATAGAACAAGATTGAAGAAAAGAAGAGTAAAAAAAAAGTTTCTATTTTTAATTTCATCAGAATAAACAATCTAAAATTTGCTTACTTAGTGCTCGAGAGCAAGCGTAACTTATTAGAACTCATACTAAAGCACTCAATTTCGCCTGTTTCTTGATTACAACGATAAATCCAACGCTCGTTCTCGTCGCACAAGAATTGGTATTTCTTTGAATGATCAGTGCTTTTATTATTAATAAGCATTTTCAAAAAAGAATTTTCTAACCTGTCATAATCGAACTTTCCCGGTTCGGGAAGTGATTGAACGATCTTAGGAACAATTTCATTCAATCGTTTTTGCAATAACGAATCTAAAAACTCAACAACTTCACTACTCAGTATTTTATTATTCGACAAACTTTTAACAGATTCTATGGCAACGCTGTCCGCTAGGGTGGTCTGATTGGAATCTGATTGCTGAGGAGCGAGGTCTTCCACAGAGCAACTCAATAAAAAAATAGAAGCAAAAAATAAAATAATAGGCGTACACTCAAAAATAGAATAATAGGACTTAAATGACATACATTAGTTATTTGAATAATTATACATTTTCGTCAACCAAGACCGTCAGGATAGAATTTGTTAAAGATTGCTTGTAATGAAAAAATTGATTCTAACAGATCCATGAGCAAAAAGATTCGATGGGGTATTCTAGGAACAGGTAGAATAGCAAGAGCATTTGCAGAGGGAGTAAGCAATGCGAAAAATGCCAAACTCCACGCAATAGGTTCGAGGACGAAGGAATCTGCTGAAATGTTTGCTCACGAATGGAATATACCGCTGCCCTGCTCCTCCTACCAAGAATTAGCAGAAAATAAATCTATTGATGCCATTTATATTGCCACTCCCCATACAGAGCATGTCAGTAATACCCTGCTTTGCCTGGAAAATGGCAAAGGAGTACTATGTGAAAAGCCAATTGCGGTAAATGCTCATCAAGTTGAGCTTATGATTCAAAAATCAAAAGAAAAAAATGTTCTATTAATGGAGGGAATGTGGTCAAGGTTCCCTCCCCTAATGGAAAAAGTTCGAGATATCCTGAAAAATAAAGAAATTGGAGAAGTGAGAACAATCCAGGCTGATTTTGGCTTTAGGCCAGAGAATATCGATCCAGTAGGTCGGTTATTTAACCCCGACCTTGCGGGTGGATCTCTCCTGGATGTTGGAATCTATCCAATCTCCCTGTCATTCATGATTAACGGGACTCCCGAGTCGTTCGTAACCGAATGGACCAAGGGAAGGACTGGGGTTGATGAACAAGCCTCAATGATTTTCAAATATCCAAACGGTAGTATGGCACTGCTACATTCATCAATTCAAGCAGACACTAGACAGGAAGCTTTTATTTCAGGTACCGAGGGCAGTATTCGAATTCACAAACAATGTTGGAAACCGCAGGTTATGACTATTACAGAATGGAAAACGGGTAATGTTCGAAAAATTGAATCTCCATTTATAGGAAATGGGTTCAATTATGAAATAGAACACTTTAGCCAATTACTATTAGATGGAAAAAAAGAAAGTCCAATTATGCCCTTACAGGAAAGCCTTTCCATTATCTCGACCTTAGACAAAATTCGACAAAGATGGGATTTGCGCTATCCATGCGATTAGAACTTTCGAACTAATTAACCGGTCTTCGATACCAAAAACTACAAAACCTTTTCGATCGTAGGGCCCAAGGAAAGAAAAGAGGGATTAAGATCGTAAATAAAATTTGCAAAGGGTTAAACCAGACCAATTTTCTCGAGGATGTAACGACTGGAAAATCTTCTACAATTTCAAAGGTTAGACTTTTTTTCTTACAACGCTTTTTGTAATTGATCGAAAATAATATTTCTTCGCCTGCAAACAACTTTTCAGAAAAACAATCTGCTTCAAAAAAAGTTTTTTTATCACAAAAAATAAAACTACCGGCGGCCAATTTAAAAGTCTTCGATATCCAAGACCAGAAATAAGGCATAAAAGAACCAAAAAAGAATTGATTTTGGTTCGAATCAAATACAACCGTGGAACCTCCTCCTCCACATTCCCCCCCTTCTAGCCTTTGCAAAGAGAGCAAAAGTAATTCGTTTGAGATCTGGGTATCCGCATCGACAAAAAATAAGTATTTTCCCCTTGCAACACATGCCCCTGCATTTCGTGCTCTGGAGATTTGATTAATCGGTTCAAAAACGACTCTTGCCCCTTTTTCTTTTGCTAAAATTGCAGTTTGATCGGAACAGTTATTATCTACCACAATAACTTCTCCCGTAAGATTTTTTATTTCAGCAATCGCATTGAAGAGTCTATCTAGAACTGCACCGATATAATTTTGTTCATTATAGGCGGGAATAATAACTGAGAAATCTACTGTATCATTCGTTTTAGGCTTCATTGCTTCACTCAATGAAATCTATATCAATTTAATACTACTTAGAAAATTTCTTTGCCCGCTTACTTACCCCAAATGACAAACCGGAGAGCCAACCTTCCAACCTTGCCGCAGGGCGTTTCCCATATTGATCTAGATCGCCACTTGGTTTAATAAGTCTTTTACCAGTAATATCGGATGCGATCTCATTGAGACTGGGTAATTGCTCTCCTGAGTCTTGAAGAGATTTATGTAAAAATGCAAGACGGTCTAATTCAAGCTGCCTAGATAAGCTAGCCAAAGTCTGCCGAAATTGTGCAACATCCCCATCTCCATTTTGGCTCGAGTTGGGTTTATTATTATTTTCAATGATTGGACTTTGATGGTCTTCAGTACTATCTGCATTTTCTACTTCCTCATCTGGCAAATCTACACTGGCTTCTTTTTCGACATCTTGACTAGGAGGCTTATCTGCATGGAAGTCTTCATCAAAATCATTGATGCTGAAAGATTCTTCGCTACTATCAACCCCATCGCCATCTTGATTTAATTGCGGAGGAATACCAACCTCTACAGAACCTGCTGAAACATCTTCATTTGCATCAGATTGATCGGTAGTATCCGGATCTGCTATAAGATCAGCAAGCTGTTCGTCAGTAGTATCTTCGGGGGGGGTATCCACAAGTAAAGTTAATAAGAAAAGCGAAGGATGGGGTAATTAAAAAAATTTAGCAAGAAATAATATAAACTGGAGATGGAAACTTTTTTCACACTATTCAAGAGTAATGTTTTGATCAACTTGATTCCTTTCTTCTGTAATTTGACCACTTCTTGTTACTATTAAAGTCTGCCCTTCCGAAGCAAAAGATGAATCCTTCACTTGTAATTGATCCATAAACTTCAAAAAAGAAAAGTTTTTTTGTACTAATGTCGCCTTTAAGCGAAAAGATAAATTAGATGTTGCATTTTCATTTCGAGTAATGAACTCCATATTATCGCGAAACCCATCGATATATCCGTTATTAATAAAGATTCCCTTACCAGACGGAGCACGATTTGCTACTACGATCTCTTTATCAACCGCATAATACAGATGGTGAGGTTTCTTGATTCCTTTCATCAGTCTACTCCGTTCTTCCTCAAAACTATCTGAAGCTAAATTCCGCTTAACCTCCAGAGAGTTGAACTTATTTTCTATCTGCTCTGCCTCCTGAGCGACCAAAGACAGAGTTTCTTGAAGTTTTAATTTCTCTTTTTCTATTATTTTCTTCTTCTCCTCAATCGGTTGGATTTGCATCACAATCTTGTCAATTGGTTCGCGAGCAGAAGAAATTTCTTGGTCTAATTTAGAAAGCTCATCAGATTTTTCCTTAATCTCTTTTTCTATAGTTGCGAGTCGAGGAGTAAATCCATCCACTTCCCCTTGCAAATCTTTGATCTTGGATAAGGTTTCTTCTTCTTTATCTCGATAGTCGACACGACTCCTGTACAAGGCAGATAAAGCAAGATTCGATTCGTTTTTATCCAAATCAAGTTGAAGGGTGAGTTCCGCGTGTTTTTTTTGAACGAGTTCGAGATCCAGAGATAATGAATTCGAAGCATTTGGACCAAGAAGCATGTAAGCAAACAGGCCAAGCACCCCCAAAAAGGTGAAAACTCTAAAGATATATAAGGTCAAGGTTTGTAACTTCCAGTAACTCTTTTGGGTTTCCTAACAATGGAATAATCATTGCAATACAATGATCAAATGCGACTTTATTTATCTTAATCTGACAAATCGACTTTCCATTTCCTCGAACGGCAAACCTCATGCTCTGCTCCAGTCCATGATTTTTCCCGATCGGTAGCATAATCATTCCCGTTTCTAAATCTAAGCTAGAAAACGAGACGCTTACTCGTTCACCTTTTTCCAACCAAGGATGTTCGTAGAAATCTTTCTGTAATGCAGATACCGTAAATTCAAAGTGCTCTTTTAATAGATCCGTCTCTCTATCATAAGACAAAATCTTTTTTTCTAATTCCATTATTCGATCTTTCTTCTGAGAAATATCATCTTCTAAAGATACAAGGGAGGATTGTAAATTGGGAACGAGGAGAGTCATCGAGCGTAAAGTACTCCTCGATCGGTCGATTTCCTTATCAATCCCTGCTAGACTTATTTTGGCTTTTTGTATCGAGGAAGACAATTCTTCGACCTTCTTGGTTTTTTCCTCTAAAATAATACTCATCTCTCTCTTCTTACGACTCAGATCAGTAATCTCTCCGACCGACGATTGTTCATTCGCTTCTAATTCTGCATTTTTTCTTTTTTCTCGTGCAAATTTGTCGGACTGCCCTTTTTTTGCCTCATCTACAGCAAGCGTAATATCTTGGACTTTAGAATTAAAATCAGAAATTTCTTTTTCCAAAAATTCATTCTCTGCCTGCACAGAAAAAATCTGCCATAATGCAACCGTCCCCATAGCAAGGGTGAGAATATTTAAAATGTATCCTAATTTATACATTTATATTAAAGAGGCGGCAAAGGAGCAAAGGGAGAGGGTGGTTCTTGTGTATCCAGATCATTGGGGTCACCTAAACCAGCTTCTGGCAATTGAGGTATACCTTCATTAAAATCTGTATTCATGGGCTCACTTGGCTCCATATCAATGCCCTGAGGCAAAAATGGAGCAGGAAGAAATTCATCGCTTTCAGTAGTTTCTATTTCAGAGTCCTCATTTAATGATTCCGTACCTCCCTCCCCATCAATTGTTGAGATCTGCGCCAATTCGATCTTTCTTGCTTCGATTAAATTACTGTTTGCCTCCTCCCATCGAAGATCTCGTTCTGCATTAAGTTTAGATTTATTTATCTCCAAGAGATTTTCTCCCTTAAATGGTTTCATAACCCAGTAACGATCATGATCAATCCTACCCCACTCATCTCTACCGATGGACCGACCAATTTTCTTGTTGTCATATTTTGAAATCATCCTTCTGTTCTCCAAGTCGTAATGATAACGGGCATCCCAAGCCTGATGGACCTTTGGAACTTGATTATCCTTCAAACCCCCACACCCTAAATTAAAAAATAGGAAAGCTAAGAAAATAATATGTGAAATAAATGGTCTCAAGATTTTATAGTAAGTTAATTCGTTATTCTAATGCAAGAACCCTTCGATCTTATTATTAAAATCTTATACACGAAATTCAATGTCATTTTACAATTGATAAAGACTCGCTTTGTTCTGTTCAAAAGAAAAAACAGCAGTTCAATTTCTCCTAACATTATCAAATAATGTTAGCCCACAACAAATGTCAATTCCACCACTTATTAAGTACGGATATTGAATCAATCAATAATTCTTCTCTTTTGAATCAAGCCATAAACTTACTGGACCGTCGTCAATTGAAAGAATTTTCATGTCTGCTCCGAATTCTCCGGATGCTACCCTACCATTCAATTTTTCTTTTATTATTTGTAAAAACTTACGATATTGACCAACCGCAAACTCTGGAGTTGCCGCATGATTAAAAGAAGGTCGAAACCCTTTTCGAAGGGATCCAAAAAGTGTAAATTGGCTAATCACCATTAGTTCGTACCCTTTCTCTACTAATGAATTATTCATTTTTTTCGCATCATCCTCAAAAACTCTCATTCCCAAAATTTTTTGGCTGATCCATCCCAAATCAGAATCTTCATCGTCCCTGTGAACGGCCAAATAAACTAAGAGTCCTCGATTAATCTCACCAACGGTTTGACTATTCACCGATACAGTGGCCGAAAGAACTCTTCGAACTAAAGCTCTCATTACAAAAGAAGAAGGTCTTCAGGTGAGCAAAAACCCTGAAAATCGGTTCTACTGTAGCACTATTGGATCCTACTCTTCCGCCACTGCATCCATAACCTCAGATGCAGCTTGTGCAGCAAGTGGAGTCGAAAGATAACGCTCCCCACAACTTGCACCAACCACGACAATATTTTTCCCTGCCATCTCAGGTCGTTTTGCAATTCTGAGTGCTGCTGTTACCGTGGCACCAGTTGAAATTCCACCTAGTACACCCTCAGTTAAACTTAACTCACGGGCCATCTCAAATGCGTCATCGCTACTTACCAGTTCAACCTCGTCGATAATGTCCAAATTGAGATTATTGGGAACAAATCCTGCACCAATGCCTTGGATTTTGTGTGGACCCGGCTTAACTTCCTCCCCATTTCTTGTCTGGGTTATTACAGGACTTTCAATCGGTTCAACTGCAACCGAAATCATATCGGGGTTGCGCTTCTTGATCACCTCGGACACCCCAGTAATTGTTCCTCCAGTTCCCACTCCAGAAATAAAACAATCAATCTTGCCTTCCATCCCTGACCAAATTTCTTCTGCAGTTGTTTTGCGGTGAACTTCGGGGTTCGCAGGATTGTTAAATTGTTGAGGCATAAAACCGTTTTCTCCATGCTCCTCCATTAATTGACTCGCCTTTGAAATCGCTCCCCCCATTCCTTTTGGCCCTGGTGTAAGAACAATATCAGCTCCCAACAATCGAAGAAGCAATCTTCTTTCTTTGGACATAGTCTCGGGCATTGTAAGAATACATTTATATCCCTTCGCCGCGCAAACGAAGGCAAGCGCGATGCCTGTATTTCCAGAAGTGGGTTCAATTACTACGCTATCTGGTTTTAATGAGCCGTCTTTTTCAGCAGCCTCAATCATCGCAGCACCGATTCGATCTTTTACGCTTGCGAGCGGATTAAAAAACTCAGACTTAAGAAATATGCGAGCGCCACAATCCTTCGTTAATTTAGTAAGTTCCACCAAAGGTGTACGACCGATCGATTCAATAATATTCATAATAACTTATTTTGAGTGAAAAAATGAAAAAGAATTATCTTCTCTTACCTCGTGGACCAAAGCTTCGGATCGGCGCATTACGATTTACCTCCGCATTCTTTAAGCGATACACAATTCTTGCCTTTTGCAAATCCTGCGTGCTCATTTCCATCTTAACAATATCGCCCACTGTAATTTTGATAAAATGTTTCCTCAGCTTTCCGGAAATATGAGCGAGTACTTGATGACCATTTTCAAGTTCTGCTCTAAACATTGTACTTGGTAAAACTGCGGTGATTTTACCCTCGACTTCAACAACTTCTTCTCCAGACATAAATTTAATATAAAAGCTTCATAACACCATCTTTTAGGATTTCGTCAAGTTCGACCTTCTATTATAATTTAGATTAATTGCCGTAGTAAATTGTAAATCCCCCTAATGCCAACCAAACAAAATTGTCCATTCACCAAGCTTTTCCCGAGTCAGTTAGAGAGAAACGCATCGTTTTATATGCAGCATGCCTACAACCAATCGATTAATGGGTGGAATGCAGATGAGGTTCCTATCGGTGCTGTTATAGTCTTCAAGGATGAAATTATTGCTTCTGCTTACAATCAAACTCGGCAACAAAAAGATCCGAGTGCCCATGCTGAAATGATTGCCATTACCCAGGCAGCAAAGTTCGTAGGCGATTGGCGGTTAAATGAATGTCAGTTATTTGTCACTAAAGAACCGTGTCCCATGTGTGCAGGTGCAACAATAATATCTCGCATGGGGGAAGTCCATTACGCATTTACAGATCCCAAAATGGGTGGCTTGGGCGGATCCACATCTTTGCATGAACTTCCACATTCAAATCATAAACCAAAGGTTTTCAAGGGAACTTTAGAGTTAGAATGTAAAAGCCTTATTCAGAAATTTTTCCAATTAAAACGACAAGTTAACACTTAAAAATCATTGCTTCCGCAAAATTATTTATTAATGTTGGATTTTCATAAATTTATTAATTTCAAATAACTTTAATCCATAAATTAAAACGATTATGACTTTTACATTACCAAACCTCCATTTTGCGACTGATGCACTCGAACCCCACATCGATGCAAGGACAATGGAAATTCATCACGGGAAGCATCACCAGACCTACATTAATAACTTAAATGCTGCCCTCGAAGGCCATGATGATCTCTCAAAAATGGAAATTAATAATCTAATTTCAGATATTTCTTCCCTACCCGAGTCGATTCGTGGTGCAGTTAGAAACAATGGCGGTGGACATGCTAATCATTCTTTTTTCTGGGAAAGTCTATCTCCGGAAGGCGGAGGCTTACCAGATGGTGCATTGAATGAAGCTATCTCAGCAACTTTTGGTAATCTTGATGCATTGAAAGATACCTTTTTAAAAGCTTCGCTGACTCGATTTGGATCTGGTTGGGCTTGGCTTATCCAGCAAACAGACGGAACTTTAACAATTACATCTACTCCCAATCAAGATTCCCCACTAATGGAAGGAATCGCTGACGATATAGGTACTCCGCTAATTGGACTCGATGTATGGGAGCACGCCTATTACTTGAATTATCAGAATCGACGACCTGATTATGTTGCTGCATTTTGGAATGTGCTTGATTGGAATCAAGTTTCATCAAGATTTCAATCATAGCCCCACTTGGTAAAGAGGGAATCTTAGTTCCTTCTCCGCTTTAGTAGTTCGTTGTCATATGAGTTCTACTTTTAAGTATAGGGCATTTCTAACTTATGCTCACAAAGATGAGGAAAAAGCACGTTGGCTGCGTAAGAAATTAGAAGACTTTAGAGTACCAAAACATTTGATTGGGCAAAACAGCCCTTTTGGCACTGTCCCTGGTAGACTTTATCCTATATTCAGAGACAGAGATGAATTGGCAGGTGCAGCACAGCTGGGTCCTCTGATTGAACAGGCTCTTAAGGACTCATCCCATCTTATCATTTTATGTTCTCCCCACGCAGTTCAATCACGATGGGTAAATGAAGAGATTCGAATGTTCAAAGCGATGGGGAAAGAAAATCGCGTTCTCTGCCTAATCCTTTCAGGAGAGCCTATGTCCGAAGATGCAAAGGGTGAAAGTAAAAATGAGTGTATTCCCCTCGCTGCGAGAAGACTAGTAAATGCAGAGGGTGAAATTACCGATCAAAAACATGAACCAGCCGCCGCCGATTTACGAGAAACAGCAGATGGCGAGAAAAATTCTTTGCTTAAATTAGTCGCTGGTTTGATTGGGGTGGGACTTGATGATCTCAAACAGAGGGATTTACTGGCTAGGCAAAAAAGGCTCGCACGAATTGCCTTTGTTTCCGCCATTCTAGCAATCTCTGCAATTTCACTTGCTGTATATGCGATGTTTCAACAACAACAGGCTAAAATAGCCCGGGCAAATGCTGAAATTGAAAAACAATTAGCAATGGTAGAGTTGGCAAAAACGCAGACTATCACTGCTTTTGTTCAAAATCTTTTCATATCCCTTGACCCCCAAAACACCGCGGGAATGGATACACAATTACTAAAAACAATGCTGGACCAAGGATCAAGAAGGGCCAACGAACTCGCAGAAAAACCGGAAATAGAAGCTAAAATCAGACTATGCCTGGGGCAGACATACCGATCTATTCGATCGTATGAAAAAGCCGAAATTGAACTTGAACGGGTATTAACTCTTTATCATCGTCCGGATCAGTTAAATCTGACTATTCGGCTACATGCAATGAACGAAATTGCCATGGTGCATGAAGCCCTTGGAAATTATGTCGAGGCAGAGCCAATGCTTGAAGAACTCCTTCAAAGGAGAACTCAATCATTGGGAGCGAACCATAATGATGTCATTGATGCCCAAATCGACCTGGCCATTGTCTATCGTAGAATTGGTAAATTAGAACAGGCAGAAAATCGCTGTACCCAATCATTATCCCTCTTAAATGATCAGAATCGTACGCAAGACGATCCAATGTTGCTTCGTTGTATGACCGAACTTTCCAGGATTTACCTGGCGAGTGACAAGATTCAACAGGCGGAAAGCCTCGCTCGAAATACCTACGAACGCTCGAGACTACGCTTTGGAGCCAACAACCCCAAGAGTTTACGAAGAGGACAAGTTTTAGTGGAATGCTTAGGAAAACTAGGCAGATTAGATGATGCTCAGGACCTCTCGACTCAAATTGTATCAAAATTACAGTTGGCACTAGGGCAAAGCCACCCTGATACGTTGGGAGCAATGGATTCTCTGGCCAATATTGCAGCGGCTCGAAATGATTTCAATCTAGCACTCGAACAGTACCTTCAAATACTAAAGCTTAAAGAAGAGGAACTCGGTTCGATGCATCCGGAAACTCTCAACACCCTCAATGCAACAGCCGAAATTTATCGAAAGCTTGATATGCTCGAAGAGGCAAAGAAGGCACAATACACCGTCTATCAACGCTTGCAGGAAAAATACGGCCACGAACACCCCGAGACTCTAAGATCCATGAATGAATTAGCTGACTTACATCTAGAGTTAGGAGAAGAAGACAGTGCCTTTTCAATCAGCGAAAGAGCCCTTGCCATTGAGAGGGCAATTATGGGTGAGAAGGATCCAATGACTCTCAATACATTATTTAGAATTGGTAAATTACACTACCTCGCCCAGCGTACTGATGAGGCAATGGTTATCTTAGGCGAAACTCTTTCAAAACAAGAGAAGCTTCTAGGCTTTGATAATGCAGAAGTTACTTTAACCCGTGACCTCCTGAACCAAATTCTGGGGGAAAGAGCAACTGCGATCAAGGTTACAGAAGATGTTTACCCCACCACTGAGGATCCAGAAGTCCAGTCCCCCTTACCTGATTTCCTTCGTCCGAAAGATCAAAACATTGCTCCTCCCCTGCCCCCTATTCTAGAAAAAAATTCAACTCTAGTGGAAGACACAATTGAAGATAAACCAAAGACCGTTGAGAAAGAAGGAGGGTTTTTCAAAAGCCTAAAAAGGACCTTACAAATCGGACCCGATACAAGAGACGAGACTGCTGAGTAAATAGCATGGCATTAGGGGGGGTAATTTTTGATTGGGATGGAGTAGTAATTAATTCAGCATCTTTGCATGAGAAAAGCTGGGAGATGCTCGCCAATGAACTCGGTCTCAGCCTACCGAAAGACCACTTTGTTCTTGGATTTGGAAAGAGAAATGAAATTATAATCCCCCAGATCCTAAAATGGACACAAAATAAAGATGAAATTTCGTTATGGGGAAAAAGGAAAGAAGAATTATACCGAGATTTGGGAAAAGCTGAGGGAATTCCAATCTTGGAGGGAGTTCGTACACTTCTTCAATCATTGGCAAGAGAGGAAATTCCCTGTGTAATTGGAACTTCGACTGAGAAGAACAATCTTTCTCTTGCCTTCGAACAGTTAAAGATTGGTCATTTTTTTTCCGGTTCAGTCTGTTCGGAAGATGTAACTCGTGGAAAACCGGATCCTGAGGTATTTCTGAAAGCGGCTCAAATTATCAATCAAGCTCCAGAAAACTGCGTGGTATTGGAAGACAGTACACACGGCATAGAAGCAGCAATTTCTGGCGGAATGAAAGCACTTGGGCTCTCCACGACGAGAACGGAAACGGAACTGTTCGCAAGCGGTGCTCACAAGGTGGTTACCGACCCCACCATGGTAAACATCTCCTTGCTCAATAGCTTATTTATAAATTAAATGAACCTATGAAAAAGCTCGCACTTCACTGGAAAATTCTGATCGCCCTACTCCTTGCATTTTCAATTGGCTTATGGGCAAATTTCACCACTGAATCTACAATAGAAAAACCGGCGTGGTTTGAGAATCTTCACTACTTTACAAATTTCGTGGGAAGTCTATTTCTAAACGCTCTTAAAATGGTTGTTATTCCGCTTGTCATGACTTCGATAATCTGTGGAGTTGCCAAGATTGGAGAAGATAAAGACTTTGGACGGTTAGGGCTCAAAACACTTTTCTTTTACTCCCTGACCGGACTCCTCGCTGTGGTCGTGGGATTACTTTGCGTCAATTTAATCGAACCCGGACAGGTGGATCCAGAAATTCGTGAAAAAATGCTTTCCGGACAAAGTGCCCTTGAAGCTCAAAAGGTGGAACGGGCATTTGAGCATGCCGATGGAGGCATGAAAGGCATTCTTGAAATTTTTCAAAGAATGATTCCCCAAAATCTTTTTAAAGCAGCAGTGGAGGGTCAACTTCTCGGTCTGATATTCTTTAGTTTACTCTTTGGCTTTTTTATTGCCCGGCTTCCCGGAAAATACAAACAAAGCCAGACCATATTTTGGGAAGGTCTCAATTCAACCATTCTTGGAATTACGAATTTTGTAATCTCTTTTGCACCCTACGGTGTGTTTGGCTTAGTAACCCCTACCCTGATGATGGTTGGGATTGAAACCATTTCCGTGATGGGGACATTTGCTCTAACGGTTCTTCTTGGACTGGCAATTCATAGCTTCCTGGTTCTGCCTATTTTACTTCGAATTCTTGGAAAGATTAATTTCTTCCAACACTTTCAAGCGCTATCTCCTGCCTTACTAACTGCCTTTTCAACCGCCTCCTCATCAGCAACTCTTCCCGTTACCCTCGATTGTATAACCAAACGAGCAGGGGTTTCCAAAAAAATTGCTAGCTTCACACTTCCTCTCGGGGCAACTATGAATATGGATGGAACTGCACTCTTTGAGTGCGTGGTGGTGGTCTTCCTCGCCCAGTTATTTGGTGTGGAAATGACATGGGTTACTCAATCCACAGTTGTAATCATGGCATTACTCACCTCAATAGGAGTTGCCGGGATTCCCTCAGCCAGTCTCGTTGCAATCATAGTAATTTTACACGCGGTGGGTTTTCCGGATGCTACCATTTCGATCGGAGTGGGTATCGTTTTTGTCGTCGACCGGCTTCTCGATATGACTCGTACTGCAGTCAATGTACTAGGTGATAGTTGTGCCGCTGCCATTATTGGCAAATCCGAAGGCGAGACTGGATACTACCCGAGTAATCCGGGCTGAATTCCTGTACTGAATAAGGGGGTAATATGGATTTTCGATTACAATCGGATTATCAACCAATGGGTGATCAACCGCAGGCCATAAAAGGACTCGTGGAATCAATATCAAAGGGCAACATGGACCAAACCCTCTTGGGTGTTACTGGATCAGGAAAAACTTTCTCCATGGCCAATGTGATCCAGGATTTACAACGGCCGGCATTAATTATTTCTCCTAATAAAACTTTAGCTGCTCAATTATATTCAGAATTCAAAGCTTTCTTTCCCAATAATGCCGTAGAATACTTCGTAAGTTACTATGATTACTATCAACCCGAAGCCTATGTCCCCTCGACCGATACATTTATCGAAAAGGACTCCTCTATTAACGAAGAAATTGAACGCTTACGACTGGCAGCGACCAGTTCATTAATTAGCCGTCGCGATGTCATCGTTATTGCCAGTGTTTCGTGTATTTATGGATTAGGTTCACCCGATGATTTTGAGGCATTATCTATTGAAATAACCAAAGGGCAAGACCTGGGTAGAGATAACTTACTCGAAGGATTGGTCGAAGCATTGTACAATCGCAATGACATGGAATTAAAAGCCGGTCGGTTTCGAGTTCGTGGAGATGTAGTCGATTTATTTCCTGCCTATGCAAACAATCCAATTCGCGTGGAATTTTGGGGGGATGAAGTAGAGGACATTCGTGAAATTGATCCAATTTCAGGAGAAACAATTCGTAAATATGATTCATATCGAGTGTACCCGGCGACACAATATGTTACGACTAAGGACAAGTTGGAGGTTGGGTGTAAGGCAATTGAAAAAGAACTCGAAGAACAAGTTAAACATTTTGAAGGAAGCAATCTTTTACTGGAGGCCCAACGTATCCGTATGCGTACTGAATATGATTTAGAGATGCTTCGAGAAATTGGCTTTTGCAATGGAATTGAAAATTATTCAAGGCACTTATCGGGAAGAAAGCCAGGAGAGCGCCCATGGTGTCTGATCGACTTTTTCCCCGAAGACTTTCTTCTCTTTATTGATGAAAGTCATGCATCAATTCCTCAAATTGGGGGAATGTTTAAAGGGGACCTTTCAAGAAAGCAGAAACTTGTGGACTTTGGATTTCGCCTCCCGTCTGCCTTGGACAATCGTCCACTTAAACCCGAAGAGTTTGAAAGTGTAACCGGCCAATCTATCTATGTCTCGGCCACTCCTGCTGCAGTTGAACTCGAAAAGTCGTCAGTGGTTATGGAACAGCTTATTCGCCCCACTGGTCTACTTGATCCCGAAATGGAAATACGTCCGATAAAAGGACAAGTGGAAGACTGTATCGGGGAAATCAAAAAAGTGGTCAAACAGGGCTATCGAATTTTGGTGACCACCTTAACCAAAAGAATGACTGAGGACTTAGCCGAATTCCTAAGAGATCACGAAATAAAAGTCGAATACCTACACTCTGATATTGATGCAATTGAACGGGTAGAAATTCTCAGAAGTCTTCGAGCTGGAACTTTCGACGTGCTGGTAGGAGTCAATCTATTACGGGAAGGTTTAGATTTACCGGAAGTGGCATTGGTCATTGTGCTGGATGCAGATAAAGAGGGCTTTCTTCGTAGCGAGACCAGCTTGATCCAAACTGCCGGAAGGGCTGCAAGGCATGAAAAAGGAAGAGTGATCTTTTACGCAGATGTAATGACCAAGTCGATCACCAGGACACTTCAAGTTTGCCAATATCGAAGAGACAAGCAAATGGCATATAATGAAGAACATGGTATTACTCCCCAGAGCGTGATTCGACCTCTACAAGAAAGTTTACGTTCCAAGAAAGAAGAGAGTGAAGATTTATTAGCGGTTTCCGAAAATGTTTCAAAGGAAGATATTCGCAAACTCCTTAAGGAACTAGAGAAAGACATGCTCGCAGCAGTAAAGAAATTGGAGTTTGAAAAAGCCGCTCTGCTGCGCGATCAAATCTCTTTTCTCAAGGAAGGTGGGAAAAACCTTAAAACTGCCCAGACCGGGGGTTACTCAGGGGGAAAGAAGTACGGAAGAAAGAAAAAGTATGGAAAAAAGAAATTCTAAACTGTTCGCGTTTATATTCTTTTTTTTAGCTGCTAGCCTCCTTCGGGGGGAACTTGAATCAAAAAAGAAATTATTATTTTTCTTTGATAAAATTGAAGTAAATGGAAATGTTGATGTTTTTTTGGTAAAGGGCAAACGTTTGAGGGAAGCGTCTGTTTATGCAGATACAGAGATTATTCAATCGATTAAAACTGAGGTTTCCAGGAAGACACTATTTATCGATGCAAATAACACCTATAATATCGCTCGTCGGTTACCATTTATAAGACTCAATGCAGAAAGAACTTATCCAGTTGAAATCGTAGTTTCGGTTGAAGAGATTCGTGAAATTCGTCTCCTCGGACAAAGTAATCTGACAGCAGAAAATCTGAGAGCCAAAAAAATCTCCTTATTTATGGCAAGTTCCGGAAAACTTCATATTGATAACCTAGCTGCCGAAGTATTAAATGTAATCCACGAGGGATCTGGTAACATTTTACTCAAAGGAAATATAAGTGAAGAGATGGAAGTAAAAGTCTCTGAAAATGGATCGTTCATTGCCGATGAATTGGAAGTAGAACGAGCAACCCTGATACACCAAGGAAATGGAATCGTTCACCTGAAACCTAATAAATGGATGGATGCAAGAATTTTGGGGAATGGAAATATTTTTTTACACTCCAAACCTGAGAGATTGATTATTAATAAACAAGGGCTCGGTACGATTAAGGACATCTTACCCGATTCAGCCCCCCTCTACGATCTCAACAACTCCAAGTAGGAAAGAGATTAAATTGTAATTACTTCGCCTTCAATGGCAGGACGAACTCCATCCCTAAGAGAAGAAACTTCCTTCGCGATTTGATCCATTTTTTCATCATTGTGGGAAGGATCGTGGTGAAAGAGTAATGTCTGTTTTACATTAGCAGCTTCGGCTACCTTTAGTGCTTCCTGCCAAGTTGAATGCCCCCAACCTTTAAAATTTTGATACTCCTCATTGGTGTAAGCAGAGTCGTACACCATAATATCGGCATTTTTAGCAAGGGTAACCACATTTTCATCAATCCGATCTTCAAAGTGTTCAGTATCGGTACAAATTGCGATGACCTTGTCGGCAAATTCAATTCGATAGCCACAGGCTCCGTTGGGGTGATTTAATTGACCGGTTTTAATTGTAATACCGCCCTCTAAAGAAAATTCGTGCCCGCAATCGTAGTCGTTAAATGAACATGCTTTTTCAATGAGAGCGCTGGGGACTGGAAAGACTGGGTCCTTCATAAGCATTGTCCCTATAATGCCGTGTAAATCATATTTATCTCCTGCAAGGTGACCCGCGTGGAGGCGAACATTGCTATTGGGATTATACAAAGGAGCAAAAAATGGTAATCCCTGGATGTGATCCATGTGGGTATGAGTAAAAAATAAATCAGCATCGAGCAGATTTTGTTCTTCGATCATAATTTTCTTACCCAATAAACGAATACCAGTGCCAGCATCAATAATCACTCGTTTATCACCACAGAAAATTTCAAAGCAAGTAGTATTACCTCCGTATTTGATCGTATCAGGACCAGGACATGGAATACTTCCGCGCGTCCCCCAAAATTTTATGCTTAATGATGTTGGGCTGTTCATAAAAGAAATTTATAATAATTTAGATGAAAAAAACTACACTTGGCAACAACGAATCTTTCCTACCCTACTAGTAAACTCTATTCTCGATCAATCCAATTCCCATTTTCATCTTGGAATGAATTTGTTAAAACTCCTTCTCCCCAGTCGTAAAATCCTTCTATTGCCAATCCCTGGAGAAACTTTCCAGTATAACTTGTACCATCCCCAAAATCGAGGGTACCAACACCCTGTTTCTCTCCATTTGACCAAGATCCACTGTATACAACTCCGGATTGATCGGTCTGAACTCCTTGACCACTGGGCACTCCGGATAAAAATCCACCCGAGTAAACCGAACCGTCATTTTCAGTTAAAATACCGTATCCAGAAAATTCCCCCTCTTTAAATGCCCCGGTATAAATACTTCCATCTGCAGTTCTCAACATGCCCTTTCCCCAATATATGTTTTTTTGAAACCTTCCCGTATAATGATCTCCATTAATCGAGAGTAAACTACCATAAGAAAAAACTCCCTCCCCTGCAAAACTTCCGGAGTATTCAGCACCATCCTCTAACCTCATCGTGCCCTCTTCTAAATAATCTTTATTCCATTTCCCCGACATTATTACTCCATTTGAACTTTGGTATTCACCATAATTAAGATTATCATTCTTCCAATCCCCGACCAATCGAGAAGAATCTTCCAATATTAATGTACCAAAACCATACCTTTTCCCACTTCTCCAATTCCCGACATATCGATCTAATTTAGATTCAGATTTATACCTCATTGTACCATGTCCATGTGCAAAACCATCTGTATGTTGCCCTTCAAAGATATCTCCGTTTACCAGATTATGGGTACCAAAACCATTTGGCTTACCCTTCACTAATTCTCCCTCATATATTGAACCATCTTTAAATACATGTCTTCCACGCATTGCTTCTTTATTAAGAGTAATTGATTCCCGTGAAGATGAAACTTCAATTTCATCTTCTTGTTGGGTACAACCGAAAAAAAGCCAATTAAGGAGAATACTGAGACTGAACAGGGAGAGTTTTAACTGAGTACAATACATTTTTAATAACTAATACTTTTACTGACCTGAAAAATACTACTTACAATTGATATTGCAACTAAGGCGACTAAAGAAAAAGCGAAGCCGAGAGCACCTCCGGAAACTAATGTCGTCATTGTCTTTATTTTCTTCGTTAATTGTTCACGAAATGAATGGCTACTATCTTCCATGCTGTTACCCAGATTTCCAGTTCGCTCACCCACTTCAAGAATATCGAGCTGCATTAATGGCATAAGTTTAAATTTACGCAGAGCTTCGGGAAGAGATTTCCCTTCATTTACCAAGGCCCGAGCCGAGCGAAAACGGGCTCTTATATATCGATTGCGAATTGTTTTCTCACACAAACGCAAGTTTTCAGTTAAGCCAATCCCACTCCAAATCAAAGTGGAAAGCAAACTTGCCAACTGGAACATTTCAGACAGATATATAATATTCCCAAAGAGTGGGAGTTTGAGCATGGTTTGGTCAAAAGTCATCCCCCCTTTTTCTGTCTTACTCCATTGAATTATAGTTCCCGAGGCAATTAATAAACCAATCAGAACGAATGGCCCCACTGCGAGTACCCAGTTTGAACCATTGATCAAAACTCGTGCCATAAGGTTTAACTCACCGCCAAGGGATGCAAGCATTTCTTCGATTTGAGGCAGTAAGAAAAAGAGAAAGAATAAAACGACCCCAAATGCAACCAAACCCACAAATACTGGGTACGCCATGCTGCCAAGAACCTTCGATTTTATTTCTCTTTTCTCCTCCAAGTGAGAAATAATTTTTTTTAATATGGGAGAAACATTTCCAGTCGCCTCTCCTGCCTCAATTACGAAACTGGAGGATTCGCTAAAATATTCAGGTAAGTTTCTCATTGCTCGAGACAATGTTTTCCCTTCCGCTAATTCCTTCCATAAAACACCTGCAATCTCCTTTTGCCCAGGGTCTGATAGTCGCTGATTGAGCAGTTTAACTGCATCAGCAACCGGCATTCCGCTGCTATGTAATTCTAATAATCTTTTGAGAAATTCTAAACCAATCTTCTCCCCTTTTCCACGAACTCCTTTTTTCGTTTCATTGAAAGCCTTCTTTTTAGAACTAGATATTTTTTTCGTCTTCTTTTTATCTTTTTCTAACCCTCCCCCAGAAACTGACTTAATTTGAAGAGGGGTTAATCCTTTCTGCCTAATTTTTTGGCGTGCTTGCTTTGCATCATTCGCTGCAATCTCACCAGGCAGGGTCTTCCCCTTTGAATCGATTGCAACATATTTGAATTTGGCCATTAAGAGATAAGTTCCCGAGATTGGAGTAGTTTAAACACTAAGCATCAGCAGACGAAAATGATTCCGTGGGAGTTTCTTCCACAAAACCATCTGCGTACCGAATTACCTCCTCAATACTGGTTAATCCGCGCTTAATTTGATTCCAACCGCTTCCCTGTAATGTACTCATTCCTTCTGCCAATGCGACCTCTCTAATGTCAGGCGCAGAGGCACTTTTAATTACCAAACTGTGAATTGGATCGCTCATTCTCATCAATTCAAATATCCCCACACGCCCACGATAACCCAAATTTTGGCAATGTGGACAACCCACAGCCTGCATGATTTTGTCTTTATTTTTGATTTCAGACTCTTCCGCCTCAAGCAAGGCAAGGGATGCAATCACTTCTCTTTCCGACTTAGTTGTTGGCTTGGCACATTCTTGACAAAGCCTCCGAACTAATCTTTGAGCAATTACCATCTCAACAGAAGAAGCAATAAGGAAAGGTTCTATCTCCATATCAATTAATCGAGTAATTGCACCGGGTGCATCGTTCGTATGAAGCGTACTCAGGACCAAATGACCAGTCAAAGAAGCACGGATTGCAATATCAGCAGTCTCGCGATCCCGAATCTCTCCGACCATAATAACATCCGGATCTTGCCTCAAAATCTCTCGTAATGCACTCGCGAATGTAAAACCAATTTCAGAGTTTACTTGTGTCTGATTAATTCCTGCCACTTCATATTCAACTGGGTCTTCCACCGTCATAATTCGGCGTTCTGGTTTATGAATACGTCGAATAAAAGCAGTTAAAGAAGTTGATTTACCAGAACCTGTTGGTCCAGTAACTAAGACAATCCCATGTGGTTTTTCCAATACTCCCACAATATTTCGCTCATCGTCATCCAAAAGTCCTAACTCTCGCATTGATAGTGGCTGCGACTTTTCATTTAACAGTCGTAGACTGATACTTTCTCCATATAAAGTAGGTAAAGTGGATACCCGAATATCCAAATCACTCTGGCCTTGTGAAAAAGTTATACGACCACCCTGAGGTCTTCTTTTTTCGGAAATATTAATCCCGCTCATAATCTTGATTCGGGAAATAATAGCGTCCTGAAAACTTCTCAAGTTATCCGGAACGCGAACTGGCACCAATTGTCCGTCTATCCTGTAGCGTATTTGAAGAGTATCCTTATGTGGTTCAAAATGAATATCAGTTGCTCGATCAACAATAGCTCGTTGGATAACCTCATTTACAAAGCGAATAATTGCGGCATTTTGATCCTCCAAATCATCTTGGGAATCTTCATCGCTCTCATCCTCTAAATCACTTTCATCGAGGCTGTCTGCCCCGATTCCAAAATTTTCTGTAATCGCCCGAGAAATTTTTTCGGGGGAACCAAGACTCCACAATGGCTTTCTTCCAGAAACAGCAAATACCCATCTGCTCATAACCTCAGTCGGTGGCCAAGGAGTTACAAGGCAAAGTTTATCCTTGTTGTTTATCTCCGTGGGTAAGCAACAATAATTATGGATCAACCTCATGGGGAGGAGTTTCGTCGGATTTTCCGGCATTTCAAAATCCTCATGATAATCAAGATCAGTTTTCTTACCAATCTCGATCATTATTTCAGCCACTGGTCTCGAATACTTCGATGCAAGTAAGCGGGCACGATCCTCCTTGGGAGAACTTAGAATATTTAAACGATCGAGATCAGCCAATTCTGGCCACCAATCCATGTCCTCAAAAGTATGGTTAAAATCAAAAGCCATGTCCTGCTGTTCTTCCTCTTCAGCAGTTCCAGCTCCCCCCTCGCGGATACCTTCATCTTTTCCATTCTGATTGACCATCTAACTACTTTTTGGGCGGTGAATTCACACGTGCTGGTATAGTAATCGTACGAGGCCTCGCACCAGGCGAAGGAAGCCGAGGTGCAGTTACTACCCGTTGGGACTTAGAAGGTTTCTTGACCGGCTGTCCACTCGGTACTGGAAGGACGCTCTTATTTGAATTCTTTAATGTTAGAGACATTCCGCCTCTTAATTTCAATTCATCTGTCTCAGGATTAAACCCTTCAATCTCGACCTTCCCCTCATCAAAGCTTTCCCCAATCTTAAGCCACGCCCCCTTGTTAGTGCCTCGATTAAAAAGGCTGAAGTGCCATTCGTCCCGAAATTTAAAAATTCCCCGTAGTTCAATATTTGGATTAATTGATTTAGGAGCTGGTGGAGGGGGGGCGGGCCGAATAATAGGAGGAGGTTTGGGCTGCCTGGAACCGGGTCGCTCAAATGGATTAATTTTCTGTCCATGCGAATTGGAACAGAAAAAACAAATCCCTAAGCAAAATAAAGTTTTAAATTGAATGATCATCATTTAAAATGAAGGCTTGCTGGACTGCACATCTGGAGAAGATGTATTATTTTGTTGGATTCCATCAATATTGGGCATACCCAAAATTCGACCCGATGGGGAGCGGAATTTGGGTGCGTATTCACTATCAATTCTCTCGTCAATGGATCTGATGTTTTTAAGTGTGTTATCTCGTCCGGGCTTCATTATTGTGGGCTTTAGAAAAATGAGCAATTCGGTGGGTGTATATTTAATCGTTTGTGGTCGGAAAAACTTATCACCAAAATATGGAATATCACTTAACAGGTTATATTTAGATTCTGTTGAATCAACCTGTACCTCTTGCAGTCCACCCAAAACAATGATTTCTTCGTCTCTAATCGTCACAAAAGACTTCGCTTCTCGTATTTTTTTAGCCGGTAAAGACTGACCTTGATAAGTATTACTCTGAGTTTCATCAAACTTTTCTGCCTTCACCTCTACCTCCATAAAAATAGAGCCCTTCGATATAATAGTTCCATTTTCATCAATTAATGGAAGTCCTATTTTTGGCTTCTTAATTTCAAGTGATGTCTTCGCGGTAATTTTCTCCGCATTTCCGGTACTGCTCGTACCATCCGTTGAAGTATTCCCATAATAGGTTGGTATCACAATATTTCGTTCATCCTCGATCAAAATATGGACCTCTGGTGCATTATGAGAAACCATAAGCGAGGGCGTAGAAAAGATCCTTACATCATTACGTTCGGAAGAAAGAGCAAAAATTTGATCCCACCGAACACCAGTTAATTCCCAGTCCGACATTTCGAAAGGAATCGCAGAATTTAGACCTGGTATTCCCATTATTCCCTGAAAATTATTTGATTCAATTGGAACTTGCCTTGTTGCGGTTTCGCCGGACGGTAAAGTAAGCGACTCATTGGCTGTGGCAGTTTCTCCGAATAAACCTTCCCCTCTTGCTCCTCTGGAATATTTAGACCACTCAAGATTGCTAAAGAGAGCATCAATTCCTCGCTGGTTTTGCTCAGTTAGATCGACCATTACAAAAATAGTATCAATGCGGGCAAGGGGGAGTGGTTGGTCAAGCGATTCAATCATCATCCCAATTTCAGTTATGTCCGCCTTGGTTCCATAAACCAGAATTGCATTACTTCTTTCATCTGCAGAAATGGTAATAAAATCACTAAATTCATGAGAACCCTCGGCTTCACCAGAGGAAGAATTTGTTTGATTTGCGCCCGGGGCTGCAGAATTTTGCCCACCTGGGGTTGGAGGCTTTGCACCGGACTTTGAATTGTTGGCAGTAGGCCTTATGTTTTTCCCCCCCTGAACCTTCTGCTTTATGCTTTGTTGCTTTTTGATTACTTCATCAAGAATAGATTGAATATCTTTTGCCTCAGCATGCTGCAGTTTAAAAAGCTTGCTTGTGGTTTTCATCTTAACCGGAGCGTCCAAAGTTGCTAATATGAATTTAATCGTTTCCAGATTTTCCGTCCGGGTCACAACAATAAGCTTTCCTGTCCTTTCGTCCGAATCCACCTGCGTCGTTCCGCCAATAAATGATTTAAAACTACCCTCTATCATAGTTTTTAATTTGGTCTCCAATTCACGGGCTCCTGCGTGGAGTGTATCATGAATAAAAAATTCAGTCCCCAACTCTTCTCTACTAATGGGACGATCAATAGAAACCAACAACTTTTCCATGCGCTGGAGGTTCAGTAAAGAATCAGTCGCCAATATACTGTTTGCCTTTTCAAAAAGAAGTAACGCTCCCACATTTGGCGTAGAGAATGGAATTAATTGCTCACGCACCTCCACCGCTGGAGCATATTCGAGATGAAACATCTTCATGTATATTCTTTGACTCGGCTTGATTGAAGAGGCAGAGCCTTCCAGCCAAATAGGCACATGAACATTCATGCCCGCTGCGGGAACAGCCTTGTATACTCGATCATTTATCCTACTGATTCCAATACCATTCATCGCCAACAAACTATCCAAAACGAGTAATGTTTCTCTTTTTGTCAAAATACTAAAACTGTCAAAATTTACTTTCACTTGGGGAAGATTTTGAGGACGTAAAATGTACTTATTTGTGAGCACTTGAATCATATCCAAAATCATATTTGTATCCTGATCTCGTAAACGAAGTCTTTCCAAAGGCTCTTCGAGTCCATCCACCAAGCGCAGTTCAACGGGGTCCGCCAAGACGCCTAAGCCAAGGTCATCAAATTCCTCCGGTGCCCCAACAAGGCCAGTAGATGGCGCTGGGGCAGCAGGAAGATCGTTCACCGGTACCTGGCCGTGGACTTCAAATAAGAAACCAATCAACAGCAAAGCGAACGATCGTGATATCAAAAATTTTAAACTCTTGTTTTTAGACATGATAAATGGGCATTATTTTATTGGCTCACAAACTCCACCGAGCTTACCACAAAAGTTGCGTCGTATGTGGTCGGATCATATGGTCGTGATTTAGGTGGATAGTTTGGTTCAATCTTAACTTCACTGAGAAACATATAAGGGCTCTCCTGCCTGATCAAATCTGCAAATTCGTTCACATTTTCATAACTCGATCGAGCAAATTTAATCCTCACCTTGTGCTGGGAATACCGTTCTCTTTCATCAGTATCCAATTCGCGATAATCTCGTTGTGGAAAAACTTTATCAGCGAGCGTGGATACTCGGTTACTCAGATTATTTTTATCGTAACTCTTGTTTGCCTGTTCCAATTTTTGTGCTTCCAAAGCTTGATCAATTACTGGCTTCAAATTGATAACTGTCTGGTGCCCCGCAATCATTTGTTCGGTTAAGCCCCATTCCTGATAAAGTGACAGACCCGACTCGAAAAACTTAAAAAAACAGACCAGGACAACGATCCATAGAGAAAACAACAAAAGAATTTGTTCACGGTCGTTTAATTTAAAAAATAGTTTTTTCAAGACATTCATCCCTTATTTAATAAATTCCCCCCCGAAGAATCTGTGGATAAGTAAGCGGACTTAACCTTTCCTTCCTCTACTATTTTAATTTCTATTTCAAAAGTTGTCTTGCCTCCGCCACTCTTAATTTCCCTCATTTCCTCACCGGAGCGACTCACTCGGATATTGGCAATGTTGTTTTTCTCCAGACTTTTTATGAAGGTGTTAATGGCTTCAATCGTTTTGCCCTCACCTTCCAACCTAACCTCGTTCCTACTCTCGAAGTGAGCCAAAGAAAACCACAAATTAGGATCCCCCGCAATACCGCCTCTGTGAACGGCAACTCTTATTAAAGCACCAAACGGATCAATTCCACCCAGTTTATTTTGACGAAGTTTTTCGAGAAGCTTTTGTGATTCGATGACCAATGGAACTTCCTCCGCGTACTTTTGACTGAGTAATTTTCTTTCCTCCAACTTGACGCCCATAATCTTAATTCCAGCAAAAACGAGTAGCATGGCCGCCATGCCCACACTCCAAACAAGAATCCCCTTCCATCTCGCTCTAGCCTGATTTCTTCTCTTTTGCTCGACATCGATAAATTCACGCTGCCGAAGGTCGCTCGTCCAAAGTTCATCGGCCGAAAGTAATACATCCTGATCCAAGGAAAGATCTGAATCTTTCCCCACCAACCAATTATGCTCAAATTTAAAAAAACCATCCTTTGTTCTTTCGACCTCACCTGCAACCAATATATCTTTACTGATCTCGTATCTCTCCAAATCGAAAAGAGATAAAAGCTTTCCTCGCGCATCCTCGATCGACTCGTCCCCTTCTTCCGGATCCAAAGCAACAGAATACAGCAAATCAGGCACACTACATTCTTCCTGAAAAGATGCCGCAGTTAAAGTTTCCTCAAAAAGCAAAAATACAATTGTTGGTTCAGGGTATTCATTTCCGAGCAGAGAGATAAAAGAAGGAAAAACGCGTCGAAATAATTCGAGATTCTGCCAACCTATTTGGCGCAGTTTTGCAAGAGGGGTTCCGAATATAAATATTTTCCTCTGCTCCTCATCTGCCTGATAACCCCACGCTAGTTGATCGACAGGATAAGGAGACAGCCCTCCCTCGCTCAAGACAAATTCTGCAAAATCCTGATATTTTTCGGCCTTGAGCGAAGTGGGGAAAGAAATTGTATCACAAAAAAAGTGTTCACCAGGGATTCGAAGGGTGAATTCTCGAAGTTCTCCAACAGGAAATTCGGATGATTTTTCAGGGGTTTCCGCCATAGAAATGGTTCTTTTTTTATAATGCTAAATCCATATTCAGTCGATCAAATTCTCGTTTTCTCGAATAGAAAGAATTCGAAATGGATATTGCATTTTAGTATTTTGCGGACTTCTTGGCTTGGGGGCAACCTTTGCTCCCCTACCCTGCGATTTGGGCTGAGCAGCATTCCCGCTTGCAAGAATAGCATGCAACTGAAAATTTGCCTTCCCTTTTGTAACTGTTACCAATACGCGAAAAACACTTGCTGTGGTGCTCGTGCTAATTGAACGATTGCTCCTCAACTGGGCAAGTTTTGGATCGTTCATACTCTTGAAATAAGGATCTCCTGAAGAACTACTTGGCCCCGCAATTACCTCATCGTATAGGCTATCATCATCTCCACACAAAAATTTAACCAAATAAGGAGAGGCGGTGTTTATATTGACCGGACCGTTGTGGAAAAATGAAAAACTTTCGCGAAAATTTTTCAGGTGAATTGTTTCACTTCCTTCGTCTGTATAAAAGAGACCGGATTCATCAGGATCATCTGGATCATACGCAAAGCCTTTTACCATACGAAATTCCTCGAAATTTTGAATCTTTTTACCGGGAGTAAAGTAAGGGAATTCAAGATCTTCATAGTAATCATCCTCTGCCCCCTCATCTCTTTCTTCCTCATCCGCATCCTGCCAATCCATCAAACTATCGTAGAAAGGCTGCCCATCATCTTCATTCACCAAGGAATCACCCTCCGCACGCATAACCGAAAAGAGAGAGACTAAATCTTTTTCCGCGATTGTTGATATTGGAACCTTTCCCGATTCATCCACCAATGAGATCGACCATTTAACCGTAGGATCGAGAGGAGAAATCTCCGAATAACTAAGGGGATTCCCCCACCCTTGAGAGGGAGAATATAATGTTCTCTCCACCAGCATAAATTCGTTGAGTACCCCGACAGATACATCCAGCGCAGAATAGGCGTGCATTCTTAAATCATCTCGTCGGTGAAATTGGCTCACATGACGGAGTTCCTGGACAGTTTCCTGCATTAGTCGCATGCACAACACCGAAAGTAGTACAATTAATGCAAGAATAAAAACCAGAATCGAGCCTTTTCGCCCCGTAATCATTATAAAGGCTCCTCCTCAATTCCATTGGGAGAAATTCTTTTAATCGGGAGCGTAATAGTTCTTTCCAGGTCTTCCTGTTCCCACTTAAACACAAGCTTCATGAATGCAGGAATCCTAAATTTTGCCGATTGTACATTTTCTTCCAAATCTTCCACAATTTCCCACTCCTTAATATCGTCCGCATCCGCATCTTCATCCCCATAGTAGCAATAAAAAATTTCTGCACAAAAGGGACTTATTACGGTTTTAAAAAGATCATCTTCATCTTCAAGCTCCATTCTTCCCTCCTTATTTTTTTCTAGTTCTTGAAGTTCAGAAAACCATAAAAAACTTAACCCCTCTCCCTCTGTAAACTGAAAATAACAATGTACACGGCTCGCAGAACCAGTCGGCCAGACTAAAAGTGGGGGTGCTTCCCTTAAGTAAAAATGAATCAATGGGTCATCGGATTCAGAAAATCCAACGGGTCGTTGCAAATCAATGACATCATCTCCAGAGCGATTTAAGGTGGCTAAAGTAGCTTCCTCTAATACGGCGGTAAGAAAATGGGCCACTCCGTTTACATGGGCATCAAACGCATCGCGAGTTGCGGGTCTCTCCGCCCAGGCTCTCGAAATGGTAATTAACAGAGAGGTGGCCGCCATTAAAACCAAGCCTCCAATTGTCAAGGCCAACAAGACTTCGATCATGGAAAAGCCTCGCTTTCTGCTCATTGCCTTCTCCTTTCTTCCTGGATCTCTCTAATTTTATCCCTTTTATCTTCTAATAATCGTTCTCGCTCTGTTGAGAAATCCCCATTTTTGCTCCATGACGGGCGAAAAACATACATTTGAGAAATCCTTTCTCCTGACTCAACCCCCAGGTCTTCATTCCCTTCATATTCAAGAGATAATGTAACCTGATAGACGTCTAAAACATTAGTCATCTCTACCTCCGTCTCCCATCTAATCTCTCCCATGGATAACGCCTGTATATCACCGCCGTCTTTTATCTTCTCATAGTCTGACTCCTTAAAAATTTCCCCACGCACCCAGAGAAGATCCTGCTCCATTTCTCGAGTGTCTTTCATCACCCGAATTGTTCGGGATGCAATAAATGCACCGTCCACTAAAAAAACCGCAGACAAACCAAAAAGTGCTAAAGCAATTAATACTTCAATCAGCATAAACCCATTTCCATGAGTATTGGGATGGAAAGAATATTTCATTCCTTGCTTTTCAACACATACCCCGAAAAAGGATCAAACTCTAACTTTTTCGTTTCATCCCTAAAATCAATCTCGGCAGTAAATGGTACACATGAACCCGAATGAAAAAAGACCCGATTGAGTACTAGGTCGCGTTCATCGTATTGAGAAGTTCCTCCCTCTTCTCCCGCTAATGGGCCAACGGCATGAAATATGACCTGCGGCATAAGCGATTCCTCTTTTCTTATTTTATCATCTAATTTCTTATATACTCGATGCTCAGCTAAAACTTGCCCCGATGAGTCGGTTACGATGAAAGTTGCATTCTCTTCAAAATAACTCAAGTAAGCCGCTCGCTTACTCTCACTCGCATTATACACCGCGTCGAGCACTGCCTTTTTTAATACTCGCTCAGGGGGTTCAAAGTTACTCCCCTGAATAAAAGCTCCGGCATTCCCCGCTACAATGCCCACTAAAACTGCCACCAAAGCAAGAACAAGCAGTACCTCTATTAGGCTAAAGGCTCGCTTTCGGTACGCCTTGGGTACCGGTTTCAAATTACTTCCCGGTATCCCAGTTCCCTAAAACAGTACCGTCTGGTGCAGTAGTAGAAATATCAAAACTTCCCGGATTGTGAGTCCCGGGGTATTGATAAATGTAATCTTTCCCCCAAGGGTCCTGTAAATCTGAAGATCGTTTTACAAATGGAGGCGTGCCCGCCGGAGGTGTCTTTAAATCGGCGAGACTCTTCGGATACTCCCCGACTAGTGCAAAATAGCTAGTCACATAGGCCTCACCAGTACTGTTAACCCAAGTCTGGGCTGCCTTTACTTTTCCACCACCAAAGATTTCTCCCAAGTTTGACATTGCCAGACCGGCAACAATGCCGATTAAAGCCAAAACAATGAGAATTTCAACAAGAGTAAAACCTCGTTGTTTGGTACGCCGCAGAGAATGTTTATGAGAAGAAGATATCATGTTATTATACTAATTCATCCTAATCTAATTTTGCAAGCCTGTTGAAATATATATCAAACCCGTAATTTCGTAAGAAATATTCTTGCCTTTAGACCAATTCCATTCCATGCAATAAGCATGACTCTTTTAGACTATCTACCAGTACTCATCCAAATTCTTTTAGCGATTGGAATGGGTTTTGGTATTCTTTTTGCCAGCCATCTATTTGGCCAACGTGCCATCGCTGGTAAAATTAAAGATTCTCCTTATGAATGTGGATTGGCATCAGAGTCAAAAGGCGAAACAAAATACTCGGTTAAATTTTACATCACTGCGATGTTGTTCATCTTATTTGATATTGATGTGGTTTTTCTCATTCCATGGGTTCTTACTCATCGTGATCTAGTTGCCGCAGGAATTCCAATATTAGGCCCCATGCTGTTCTTCACTTTTGTGCTCGTTGCGGGTTTAGTATATGAATTAAAAAGCGGTGCTCTTGAGTGGGAGAAGTAATCAAGCCTTTGCCCTCCCCAAAACGAGTCCTGTACTCGTCTTCTTTCCTTCGCTGAAAGATGCATATTGACCGTTATATTTCGGTAAATCGAATTGTCGATTTAACCAGCAACGATTTAACTTCAGCATATTCTGAATTACTCGATACTTTCACCACCCTGTTACCCACTCCGGCCAAACGAAAAAAAGTACTGAAAGAATTAGTCGACCGGGAAAAGTCATTAACGAGTTACTTGGGCGAAGGTGTCGCATTACCCCACGCCCGGGTCCCCATGAAAAGACCTTATGCACTGGCAATCGGAAGATGCCCGACCGGTCTTAGTTTTGAAGGGAAAGACAGCTACGAAGATGTTCGCTTTGTATTTCTTCTCCTCGCAAATGAAAAAGCAAAAAACTATCTTTCATTTTTAGCCGCTCTCGCTCGATCCTTTCAAGATAGTACCGTCATGGACCAGCTTTGGATGGCCCGTGGCAAGACCGAATTCCGAAGTGCAGTCCGAAAGGCTTTTGCCGGGACTGATGACCGTCCGGCAAGAAGGAGAACCAAGTTCAACAAACTGCTTACCGATGAAGCAGCCAAGATTGCGAAAGCGGCAGAATGTTCAACCATTCTTATTTTTGCCGATGTTTTCCCTCCCAGTCTGGCTCCACGGATGACCTTTTCTGGATTTAATGTGGTCCTTGCTGGACAGGATGTATCCGAGGACGACCGTGCTCACCATCGCGCCGATGCAATATTGGCGGTTCGAGCCCTTTCACGGGCCCGATTATCTCAACTCAGAGCGGCCATACTGCTTGGACTCACACGGGATATTTTCGGTTTTCAAGATCGGGTTTGTTGTATTGGAGGAATTCCAAACAGCGGACAACTAGACACCGTTTTAGTAGTCGATGTGGATGAAGAATTTGAATCGGTTATTGGACATGGTGAAGAAATGCTTCCGCCCGATGTTTCCGCGGAGGCCCTGGAAAGAATTACTGCCATTGCCACCGATCTTGCCTCCACCGGACGCGAAGGAAAGGCGATTGGTGCAATGTTTATACTAGGCGACCACAAGGAAGTAAATAAACGCTCTAAGCCCTTAATCCTAAACCCATTTTATGGCTATGATGAAGAGGATCGTAGTATCCTTAATCCTTTTATGGATGAAACCATAAAGGAATTAGCGCTTATTGATGGTGCCTTTATTGTTCGGGGAAATGGTGTAGTCGAATCAGCGGGATGCTTAATTCAGGCAAAAGCAAATGATATCGTGTTACCAGGTGGATTGGGTACCCGACACGCAGCTGCTGCGGCAATTACTCATGTAACTGATTCATTGGCACTTGTAGTCTCCTCTTCCGGACAAGTTACCTACTTTAGAAAAGGACAAATGTTTACGCTTTTCGATAAGTCAGAGGGTCGATCCTTATAATGAAAAGATGTCAGTATCCACGATATCATCCCCTCCGCGAATCGGTTTTTTTGGCGGATCTTTTGATCCCATTCATATCGGTCATATTTCTCTTGCGCAACAGGCCATCGAATTGGCTCAGCTTGACACTCTCCTCCTTTGTCCCGCTTTCCATGCCCCTCTTCGTACCGAAAAACCATATTTCTCAACCAAAACGCGCTTGAAAATCTTGGAAAAAATCGCCCAAGAGAACCCCGGGTTCGAAATTTGTAAATTAGAAATTGAGAAACAGAAAACATGCTACACCTACGAAACAGTAAAAGAGGTGCAGCTCCAATATCCAGACTCTACTATATTACTATTATTGGGAGCCGATCAGTTTAATCGCTTACAAGAGTGGAAATTCCACCAAGAATTGGCCGAGCATTGTCAATTCCTTGTATTTTCGAGAAATGGGCAAGAAGTAACCCCACCCGCTATTCCTCAACTGTCCTACCAACTCGTAAAGAACGAATTGATTGACTGCTCCTCCACTGAAATTAGAAAACGTCTTAAAGCAGGCAGGTCAGTAGATCACTTAATTCCGCCCGCCGCCTATCCATTTATTAATCAAAACCCCAACCATTCATAAATCAATTTACAAATGACCACTGTTATCCCCAAAGAAAAAGCTGAATTGCTTTCAAATCTAAAAATTTCCTGTGATGCACTGCTCGATAAAAAAGGGGAAGATTTAAAACTTCTCTACTTTGGAGCGAAGTCTACATTGACTGACTGCTTTATTATCGCGACCGGTAATTCGAATCCGCACATCAAAGCACTCCGCGATAATGTGGAGAAAACTCTCAAGGAGAACAAGGTTGAATTATTTTCCAAAGATCGATTTCAACCAAGTGGGTGGCTGGTTATTGATGCCATTGATTTTGTGGTGCATATCTTTTCCCAGGAACAAAGAGATAATTATGCGATCGAGCAATTGTGGAAAGACGCAGATGAAATTCTTTTCGAAGACCTGTAAATAAAATTGCGAAGGAATTTATTCCTTAAGGTTGACCTAGGCGGAAATCATTAAAATTCTTGGTACTGTTTTCACCATTTACTTCATTACGAATCCAATAATTTATTAAATCACAACTGAACCCGCTTATGACTACTCGAAGATCTTTCCTTAAAAAGGCATCGCTCGCTTCCGCTCCCTTTATTTTACCCTCACACATTTGGTCGGCTAAAGGAGAATCATCTCCTAATAACCGTATCAACATAGCCATTATAGGCCCCGGGAAAATGGGTCGTGGCCATGCTAATTTCCTAGTTCGTAATCCACGGGCTCAAATTACTGGATTTGCTGAGATTGCTGATATTCGCACTAAGCACACCAAGGATCTGATCGAAAAACAGTATTCCAAAAATACCCCCAGTAAAAACTGGAAGGGATTAACAATTACCAATGATTATCTGGAGCTACTCGAAGACAAATCTCTCGATGCCGTCCTTATTGCAACACCGGATCACTGGCATGGTGAAGCAACCATACGTGCGGCCCGGGCGAAAAAGCATGTGTACTGTGAAAAACCGATTTCCCTAACGATTAAAGAAGGTCGTGCCATGGCACAAGCGGTTAAAGAAAATAAAATTGTTTTCCAAACTGGCAGCCAACAACGGACACAGTACGGAGGAAAATTTCGCCGCACTGTAGAAATGATCCGGAGTGGAGCGATTGGGGAACTGAAGAAAATTCGTGTCTGTGTGGGTAATCCGCCTGTCCCCTGTAACCTTCCCACTGAGCCCATCCCTGATGGAATCGACTGGGATGCATGGCAAGGACCCGCCCCCACTCGTGGATATAACAAAATTCTTTGCCCCGATGATGTCCATAACCACTTCCCTGCATGGAGAAGATACCGCGAATACTGCAATGGTGGACTGGCGGACATGGGGGCTCATCACTTCGATATTGGACAATGGGCCATGGATGCCGATAATACAGGTCCTGTAAAAATCATTCCACCGAAGGAAGGTACTAGGGACCTTAAAATGATTTACGCCAATGGGGTCGAGGTGATTCATGGCAATACCCCCGACTGGAAAAGTGGGACCATTTTTTACGGAACGGAAGGCACCATCTGGGTGGACCGTGGACCCTGGAAATCAGATCCCGAACATTTGATCAAGGACTTCAAGACAACGGTTAGTCTTCGCCAACCGAAAAACCATCACGATGATTGGCTCGACTGTATTCACTCCGGTGAATTACCGGTGGCACATGTGGAAGCCGGTCACCGAACCGCGACTCTTTGCCAACTCTGCAATATTGGCTACGAACTGCGCCGTGAGCTAACTTGGGATCCCAAGAAGGAAGTGTTCGTAGGCGACAAAGAAGCCAATAAATTAACGGACCGCAAACGTCGTAAAAAGTGGTATCGAGTCTAGTACTCCTACTAATTCATTTGCATGAGGTTTTCTAGACCCTCGAAAATACGACTGTTCAATACATCGATTTTAAAGTTAATCTAAATCTGAAACAAAAGGTTTCAATAAATATCCTGAAACTCCCAACAGGATAAGGCCCACAAAAACCGAGTCAGATGAAAACGAACTCAGACTGACAAAAATAAAAACGATCCCAAAAAATAGGCGAGCCCCCTTGTTCAGGACATTTTGACTTTCGACAAGATTTTTCTTTCGCGAGCTGGCATTTTGGACACGGTCATGAGTAAGAATTTCCTCTTCTTCGGGAGTAAGAGAGTAGGCACCATGCTCGTAGCGTTTATCTCGAATTCGTTCCACTTCACAATAGTCATATTCCTGCTGTATTTTTGCTGACGGAAGTCCGGGAAGGGGGGGCGGTTGTAATTCTCCATCATCCGGTTGATTTAAAAGAACTGGCAAAGGATCTACCTGTATCTGCTCCTCAGATTGGACCTCCTTCCTATCTTCTATATTTTCGGGAGTTTTAGAAATGGGGGAATCAATATTTTCTTCCCCAACTGATTCAACTTTTTGAGCCTCTTTTTCAACTTCAGCAATATCAACCTCGTGGGTTTTTAGATCTGATATGGGGGGGGGTAAATTTTCATCACTAACTGTCTCGTTCTTATCAACCGATTCAATAGTGCCATCAGTTTTCTTATTTTCTACGAGAGTCTCTGCCTCGGTAACCGCATCCAGGTTAGATTCATCAATCAGCTGGTTTTCATTTCCAATCGAAGAATGTTCAGGCAAAGATCCAGCCTCAATATCGGTTAAATCAGCTGGTTTTTCGTTGAACAACTGACCAAAAAGGACCCGCTGATATAAATTATCCAACTCGAGTACAACAACATCGCAGTCGAACTCTTCCTTTTCATCCAACCCATCCACCCATAAATTCTTATCGGGCGAAAAAATAATGGAACACTCCAAATTAGAATTTATAAATTCTCCGATTAGGGTTTGCCCATTTGAATACCGAGGATCGTGACGATTAGTAAAAGATCGGGAAGAACTCAGAAATCGAAAACTCAGCGTGAAAGATTGACCAATAAAAGGAGCTAGAATTTCTTCTGACTCCGAACTCAACCGCCTGTTTTCTTTTAAATCCTTTAAGGTCTCTATTAATTTTTCTTTATCCACTCTAAATTACATCATACACAAAAAAACTATTTTTATACCATTATAAAATTAAGGGAATTGAGGAAGGCTACTTTTTTTCTCCCAATCTTTAGGGAGCAGTAGAATAATTACCAATCGTATAATCGTAAAAGAACGGATTCCCATTTATACTTTTTACAAGGTATAACCAACCTAAAGTCGTATGGTTAAACAGATAGGGCCATACTCCCTGTTGAGTCCACATCCAACCCCGCCCGTTTTGCCAAATCCATATCCCGTCTTTCTGGTCACTCAAAATATAGGCCCAACCAAGTTCCGAATGATAAATCCATTTAACCTTGGGGAATTGTTGGAATGGACCAAACCAATCGGAACTTCTCCACCCTCCCCCCATTTTTGGCATATCTGCAAACCACATACTCGGATCGATTTTTTCTGGGGTTTTTAATCGTTTTCTCGCCCCGAGGGTTTCGCCCATCTTATTTCTAGCAAATGCCCGGTAGTAATAAGTCGTGCCGGGTATCAAATTACGAACCATCACGGTAAATTCAGTAGATTTATTAATCTTATTGGAAGACAGCCTGATCATTTCTCCACGGAATAAGATATCCTCACTGACTAAAACACCTGATTCCAAAATGGGAGAACCACCATCAGTAAGAATTCTTCCACGAATCAGATAAGTGCTATCCGTATCGACAACAAAATCTAGAGTCTCGGGAATCGGACGATAAACTTGAATAATAGGGAATGTTCCATTTGAATCCCCAGCAGTATCATTTCGATCAATTAAGCCAACATTTCCATCAATCGGTTCATTGGTGATAGGCAATGTAAAATTATTTTCCAGACTTTCATTCTGGTCTACAGTAGGGGGAAAGCCGTTATCCGGATTTGAAGAATTGTAATCAATGGTCCCGTTCTGATCTACGGGCAAGTTAGGATGGGACACATTCACATCCATAATGAGCACCATAAAAGACTGCTCTACAGATGCGTTATACTCATCCCTTGCCCGCACACGAATATGCAAAGTGGGATCATTATCCGAATTCTCTCCCTCGTAATCAAAAACCACTGCGGTTCGAAGGGTTCCATTGGTATCCAAAGAAAATTCATGATTTGAATCTGATCCGTTTCCATCGACTAAAGTGAAAAGAATGGAGGCATTCACATCCGGATCGAACACGGAAAAGGTACTGACAATGCATCCTATGAGTTGACCTTCCGCAATAGCAAGAGGGGCAGTAGTATTCAAATCAATTGGATTTGTATTTGCATAAATCCCCCAGTCATAAGGCCAGTTGGGATTGGTTTGAAATGCAGAATGAATCGCTGCCTTGTTACTATTGGATAGAGCATTGGCATAGACTGATGAACCCTGGAACATTCCATCCATAGTAGTAACCGCTGAAACATCCCATGACCCAATCGCGTGGTTGAAGGAAATAGCTCTGTAAAACATTGCTTGCATTTTGGTGACACTTGATGTGTCCCAACTACCGATGTCCTGATTAAATGCTCGAGCCTCTCGAAACATGTG
>ENA-OQVM01000423-OQVM01000423.1-marine-metagenome-genome-assembly--contig:-NODE-423-length-67292-cov-10.230202_pt1 | contig 67292 bp, 55 predicted proteins | sample MGYA00237776_ERZ505498 | MGnify/ENA primary metagenome ERZ505498 (study PRJEB26159, sample SAMN06265151) | marine metagenome | isolation source: Helgoland LTER site | place: Germany:Helgoland, sampling... | reverse complement strand
GATAAATTGGTTATTAAAGGGTCAGATACTTTAGGTGCTAAAATGATACCTAAAATTGCAGAAGCGTATGAAAATAAAAACCCTGGATCAAAATTTGAAATTGCAGCTGAAGGTTCATCCACCGGTATTGCCGCCATTATTGATGGTACCGCTCACATAGGTATGTCTAGCCGCGAATTGAAAGGTAAGGAAAAAGCTGCTGCAGGTGGTAATGGCGTTCGTTTGGTGAAAACAGTTGTGGCAAACGATGCTGTTGCTGTAATTGTAAACGAATCTAATCCATTGTCCAAGTTATCACTTAAAGATGTTGAACGCATTTTTACCGGTGATATTACAAGTTGGAGTGCTGTAGGTGGAAAGAGTGGTGGAATTTCTGCCTACACTCGGAATACATCCTCTGGTACATATGCCTTTTTCCAGAAATTTGCGTTAGCAGGTAGAGATTATGGGTCTGCCACTCAAAAAATGGCTGGAAATGAGCAAATTGCAACCGAAGTCTCTAAGAACCCCAATGGAATCGGTTATGTTGGTTTGGCCTATGTTGGTGCGGCAGGAATTAAGGTAATTGCTGTTGATGGTATTTTGCCTTCGGCGAAATCAGCAAATGATGGTTCATATACATTAGCACGTGGTTTAAATTGCTTTACTAATGGATCGCCAACTGGGGCAGCAAAAAAGTTTCTTGATTTTGCTCTAACAGCACCGGGTCAAAAAATAGTCGAAAGCACTGGTTTTGTTCCGGTTAAATAAATTTCGCTTTAGTTTGTTTTAAAATAGACCGTCTCTAAGGAGGCGGTCTTTTTTTTAGCTAAAATGTTACTCTATAAAGGATGAATTGGTTCTGTTTGCCTTTAGCTTATTATCTATGACTCAAAACTTAAACAGGCCCATAAAAATAAGTCTTTTAACGGAAACTTTTCCTCCTGAAGTAAATGGTGTAGCTTTTACTCTCGCACACTTCGCCAGAGGTTTGTCCTCTTTAGGCTCAGATGTCGAAGTATTATGTCCTAAACGAACATCAAAAGGAGATGATACAGAACTATGGACTGAAATTGATTTACCGTCCCGTCAAATACCCAATTACCCGCAGTTAAGATTTGGGCTGCCTTGTGGTAGTTTACTTTATCAGAATTGGCAAGACAAGCGACCAGATATCATTTACTTAGCAACTGAGGGTCCAGCTGGATTTTCTGCTCTGCGTGTTGCCAAAAAACTTAATATTCCAGTAGTGTCTGGGTTTCATACCAATTTTGATCTTTATCTTAAACATTATGGAATTTCTATATTTAAACCAGTTATTGATGGTTATTTAAAATGGTTTCATAACAGAACAGTACGAACATTTGTTCCTACTGATTGGATGATTTCCGAACTTCAAAATAAGGGATATGAAAATTTATTTAAATTAAGCAGAGGAGTGGATCGTCAACTTTTTTCACCACAGAAGCGTTCCGATTGTCTCAGGAAATCATGGAATGTCGGTGAACTAGATCGTGTCTTGTTGTGTGTTTCAAGGGCCGCTGTTGAAAAAAATCTAGAGTTAGCATGCTCATTATTTGATCAAATGATTCAGCAAGGAAAAGTAAAAGCCGGTATTATCGTAGGAGATGGACCTGAGCGCATCAAATTAGAAAAAAGATATCCTAGTATCAGATTCACTGGCTGTTTGAGCAAACTCGATTTAGCTATGCATTATGCATCTTCTGATTTATTTGTTTTTCCCAGTGAAACTGAAACTTTTGGTAATGTAGTAACTGAAGCATTAAGTTCCGGATTACCTGTGCTTGGCTACGACTACGCAGCAGCTTCAGAATATGTTACTAGCGAAAAAAACGGATATCTTTCACCACTCGGAGATGTTAGTTCGTTAACTGAGAACCTAAATATTGCATTGAATGGGTCTGGCCTATTCCTTGCGAAAATGAGCAGAAATGCACGTGCCTCAACGGAAATTGCTAATTGGCAAAATATTATTGCCAACTTTTATGAAAATTTAACAGGCTTCTTAAATGGAAGATTAAATTCTATTAAAGTCCATCAAACGGTATCGAACTGTCGAATGATATGAAAAAAGTATCAAAAACAAAGTTGGAATATAAAACGGTATTTTTATCAGACACTCATTTGGGTATGAATGATACTGGTATCAAAAAACTAAATCACTTCCTTGCCCACATTCGCTGCAAGACTTTAGTATTAAATGGTGATTTTATAGATGGTTGGGCATTAAAAAGGTCTGGTGGATGGAAAAAAGAGCATACACGATGTATTCGATTAATCTTAAAGATGGTCGAGAAAACAAAAACGAAGGTGATTTATATAAGGGGAAATCACGATGATTTTATCAAAAGCATCATTCCATTGGGTTTTGATCGAATAAAAATTTGCGAGCATTTCATTTTCCGAACAAAAGAACGAAAATATCTTGTTGTTCATGGAGACTGTTTTGACAGTTTCTCTACAAAGCATAAATGGATAGCAAAGGTTGGATCCGTTGGGTACGACAATCTAATGAGGTTTAATCGCATTTATAATCGTTTTAGAAAATTACAGGGTAAAAAGCCCTTTTCTCTAAGTGCATGGGCTAAAAAGAAGGTCAAAAGTGCAGTTAATCATGTTTATCGTTACGAAGAGAGCTTAGCTGAAATGGCGAGGAGGTTTCATTGCCAAGGTATGATCTGTGGTCACATACATGTTCCTTCAGACCGGATAATTGGAGAAATCCGTTATTTAAATAGTGGGGACTGGGTAGAAACAAACTCCTGTATTATTGAAAATAAAGACGGCCAATTAGAAGTTCTGTATTATAGGGAATTTTTAAAACAACTACGTGCAAAACAAGCAGTAACAAAAATTAACTCTATCTTTTTAGCAAATGGTTTAACGGAACCAGTTAATGAAAATTTGCTTAGAGTAACGGTTTAAAGTTTCTTTATTACCCAAAAAAAACTGCAACCTATCTTAGGTTGCAGTTTTTATTAAACATTTAAACTGTAACAAACAAAGTTCTATGAAAGAACATAGATAAAGTTAGCACTTTTGATTGTAATTTTATCACTCGAAATGCAACAAATCTGCAAAATTCAGCAAACTGATTTTATAACAAGAATTTTCGATGGTTGGCGCAGAAATGTTACAATTTAAGTCTATGATTGTTTTCTTAATCCAAACCCTCAGCAATTATATGAATGATTCATCTACTTTTATACCCGCTAAGCAATCAGTCCTTATTATTGATGATGAGCCAGATATTTGCGAACTAATCGAATTCCAATTACAAAAGGAAGGATTTGAAACCAGCTCCCTTTCGAATCCTTTGGAAGCAATCGGTTATGCACGTGATCTTCAACCTGACTTAATTATTCTTGATGTCATGATGCCTGAGTTGGACGGTTTGCACCTTTGTAGTATGTTTAAAGTCGACTCTCAACTCAAGGATGTGCCAATTTTATTTTTAACAGCTAGAAGTGATGCGGATGAAAGAATAAAAGGATTCGAAAGAGGTGCTGATGATTATTTAACTAAGCCTTTTGATAACCGGGAACTTGTAGCAAGAAGTAAGGCAATCCTCTCACGGACCTTGAAAAAAAAGCTTACTCTTGCAGGCAAATTAAGGGGTGGTGGAATTATTTTAGACCCTGAAAGCCATGAGGTTTTTATTGAAGACAAGCTGGTTGATTTGACTCATACCGAGTTTCGATTGCTCCATCTTATGATGGAGCGAATTGGGCGGGTTCAGAGTCGCGAAAATTTGCTAGTTAATGTGTGGAATTACGACACAGATATTGAAACCCGAACGGTTGATAATCATGTTGGTCGCCTGCGCGGAAAACTTGGAGAAAAGGGGGATATGATTAAGACTGTGCGTGGTGTTGGATACAAATTGATTGTCGAATAATAAACTACAGGAATTAATTCGATTACATTCTTCAATGCTTTGGCTTTTAATTTTAATCTTAACTCTTGTAGCTGGCTATTTTGGGTTACAGGTTAAACATACGAATCGTATAATTCGTCAAGTTCTTGGTTCTATAAAAGAGGGGAATTCATTGATTTTAGAAAAACCTTTTCTGCTAGGGGATAACTTTCCGCTGAGGTTATGCCAAAATATTTTAGAAGAAAACGCAGAGAAAATGGAAAGGCTGGTGGAAGAAAGCAATCGCAGGACTCATACATTTAATGAGATCTTGGGTGGAATGCTTGACGGGGCGATGATTCTAGACGGCAACCATTTGGTAACTTTTTCGAATTCCGTGGCTTTACAAAATTTTTCGCCTGATGGACCAATGAAAGGAAGAAGGATTGAAGCATTTATTGATGCTTTTGAAGTTTTGGAATTATTAGACAAACTAAGTAGGGGAAAAAAGCCCAGTAAGGCTGAGTTTAGTTATGAAAGAAGAGGTAAGATAACAGTATATGAAATTACATGTGGCCTTCTTTCTCCAGTCAGGTCCTCTCAAAATGAAGTATATCTATTACTATTGAGGGATATAACAGAAATTAAACGGACCGAACGATTGAGGAAGGATTTTGTGGCAAATGCTTCACATGAATTACGGACCCCTGTTACAATGATAAAAGGATTTTCAGAAACATTGATTGAAGAGCCTGAAATTTCTCATAATCAATCTAGATCCTTTATAAGTAAGATTCATAAAAATGCATTGAGGTTAAAAGCATTAGTTGATGACCTTTTAAGTATTTCTGAATTAGAGGGTAGTGAACAGGCAATTAATCCGACCAATAATAAACTTAGTGATGTCATTCGAGGAATTGATTTATATTTACAAGATAAACCATATGTTGATTCCGAAAAGCTTGTGTTTTCATTAGAGGAAGAAAGAGAGGCATTTCCATTTGACGCTATTAAAATTGCCATGGCTATCGGCAACTTGATTGATAATGCATTTAAGTATGCGGGTAATTTTTCTGCGGTTAAGATATCAACTCAACTGTCTGATGATAGAAATTTTATAACCTGTTCGGTATATGATGATGGAAACGGAATTCCTGCCAATGATTTAGATAGAATTTTTGAACGCTTTTATGTGGTGGATAAAGGAAGATCCCGAGAAAAAGGCGGAACTGGGCTTGGTCTGAGTATAGTGAAAAGAATAATTGAAGCACATGGTGGTAATGTTCGCGTGAAAAGCAAACTTGGAGAGGGAACTATTTTTTCTTTCGAATTACCAAGAATAGCTAAAGTTTAGACGACCTTTGTTACTTGTTACATAATTGGCGCAATTCTTTAACATAATGATCAAAGCTTTTTGATATGATATTCAAATATAAATGAGCTTACTTTACTTATTCAAATTTCCCGCAAAAAATTTGGCATTAAATGCTCTTTCGTAAGTCACTAATAATTTCATATCCTTCATGATCTCTTCCTTTAAGAAAGACCGTTTAATCAGAGTTTTTTTTGCTAGTAATGCAGTTACATCGATAATTATTCTTGGATTGATAACACTTTTTCTTTTCAAGGAGGGAATTGAATTTTTTGGTCAGTACCGACATGAATTAGAGAGATACCGAAAGTCAGGTATGGAATATGCCTCAGTTATTACAGCACAGCATGACGATTTAACTATTCTTTACCGGTATTTGGAAAATATTCTTTCTAAGGAAACCGAAGCATTGGAATCTCTTAATGGTGGCGGACTGAATGAGACAAACAATAATGACGGAACAAAAGCCCTTTTAGCATTAAGTAGAAAATTTCAGAATACCAAAGAACATCTATTAAATTATGAGAAACAAGTAGTTAAATGGGCCGCAGAGACAAAATTATTTTTATTAACGCAAAGTGATCTACTGGAGATTAAAAGAGAGGCAATTAATGATTCATTAGCAGAAGAAGATTTTCCGGAAACTATCGATCAACTTAGTAACAGAAAGTCATTCACGCATAAAGAGCTAGCAAGGTGGCAAAATTATTTCATACGTAATAATCGTGAAGATTTAGCAAAACGTATAAATCCATTTGTTGGGACGGAAGCAGGAACAGCAAAGGAGGGTGAAATTAATAACCTAACTCAGTTTATAAAAAAATCCTCGCTCAACGAATATCCTGCTGTCTTGGAAAAGCAAAAGAACGAGTTTTCTTCAATATTTACAGAATTTAAGCCTTCTTTTATTCTTCCAGAATCAAGAAAAGACTTTGCTAATGCTAGCAAAGCATTAGATGAATATTTAGACAAAACTTCACTTTACAAAGAGCGTTTGAGTGCATGGGATCCTCAAAAGCCTTATCCATTGAGTCGGGCTTTTACTGGTTTTCTTTTCGGTAAAGATTGGGTCACCAACAGTGCTCGTCATGATTGGTTTGGTATTCTGCCTCTATTTTCTGGATCCTTGCTTGTGAGTATGATTGCTCTGTCACTGGCTATTCCATTTGGAGTGGGTTCAGCAATCTATGTTAACCAAGTAGCTTCGGTTCGAGAACAATCTGTAATTAAACCATGTATAGAATTTATCTCTGCTATTCCTTCAGTATTAATTGGTTTTTTTGGAATTGCTGTATTGGGCGGCATGGTAAGTTTAATTGCTGATGAGCGCTTAAATTCTCTTACCGCTGGATTTCTTCTTGCATTAATGACAGTGCCAACTGTATTTACGCTTGCAGAAGATGCCTTGAATAATGTGCCTAGAGCATTGCGCGATGCGTCTTTGTCGTTGGGAGCAACTCGTTGGCAAACTTGTGCACGAGTTATTTTCCCTTCTGCAATTACCGGCATAATTTCAGCAGTTTTGCTTGGATTTGGAAGGGTAATAGGGGAGACAATGGTTGTTCTATTATGCGCAGGTAACAGGATCGCAATACCTGATTTTACTACTGGATTTGGGGTGTTTGCACAACCTGTCCATACGATGACAGGTATTATTGCTCAAGAAATGGGCGAAGTGGAATTCGGCAGTATTCATTACCGGGCACTTTTTATGGTCGGCATAGCTTTATTTTTGATCGCTTTATTGGTTAACTTTTTATCACAGGCTATTGCTGGTCGATACAAAACAAGTTACTGAACTTATGAGTGATCATAAAAATAAGGAAGTAAATCCTTTCAGTCCCAAATTATCTCGAGAAAAAGTACAGGAAAACTTGATGTTTGGGTTGTTCAGGGGGATGACTTACTTCGTTTTGTTCTGTGCAGCCTTTTTGTTTTGGGATATTTTGTCAAAGGGAGCGAATAAGATATTTGAGGGCGATGGATTGATAAATTGGGAATTTCTTACTGAACACCCTCAAACTCTTCATGTAATTGGTGAAGGTGATGAGGAAATCAAATTAAGTTCCAGTAATTATTACAAATTAAAAGACGAAAAAATTCTTGCAAAATGGAATCTTTTTGCGAAAAGCCCAGGATTTACCTCGAATCTATCAGATTTAGATAATGAAATGATTGAACTGCAAAAGGAATGGACAGAAAAAAGTTTGCAGTTTACTAATGCAGAATTTTTGAAAAAAGAGCGTGATAAAATATATAACAAATTTGCCTTTTGGAGTGATTTGTTGACAGACATTAATGCTTCTGCACGGGACTTTGAGGTTGAACCACAAGAGATTCCAGGTCTGGTTAGCGAATTTATCCTTGGTCATTTTGAGAAAGAGAGAAGCAGATTACCATTGGTTGAAACAAAAATAATTCTTTTTCGTGCTCAGCAATATTCTAATATTGAAGAACCAAGCCTTAATACGCTTAAGGAAATTGAAAAGGCATATAATGCTTTTCTCATAGAAATTCCTGAGACTTACAACCAGGCAATTAAGGATTTTGGAAATGAAGTGTCATTAACCTATGAAGATTTTACTCTTTTAAGGGGGCCAAAGGAATTCGGACGCTTTGCTGAAGCCTTGGTTGCTTATGAAACGATCCGTCGTGCATTTTTAGATATTGAAACTAAAAATTGGAATTCCATAAAAGAGTTAATCATTCCATTCAAGCAGGCAATGTCGGTTTCTTTACCTTCGCGTGATTATGCTTATTCTGGTGGCGGCATTTTTCCAGCAATTATTGGTACATTGTTATTGGTTTTAGGTGCGATGACTATTGCGATAATTTTAGGTGTGTTCTGTGCAATTTTTCTGGCTGAATATGGAAAACCCGGAAAATTTCTTTCGTTAATTCGTCTAGCTATATTAAATTTGGCGGGTGTGCCCTCTATTATATATGGACTATTCGGGTTCGGACTGTTCGTGATTTTCCTAGATTGGAATGTATCCTTGTTGGCAGGTTGGTTTACATTGGCATTTATGGTTTTACCAATTGTAATAACCGCTAGTGAGGAATCCTTACGTTCTATTCCGCAGGGTTTTCGTGAAGGATCTTTGGCCTTGGGTGCAACTAAATGGATTATGATTAAAACGAGCGTACTTCCATTTGCAATGCCAGGGATTCTTACTTCATCTATCTTAGGGGTGGCACGAGCGGCGGGGGAAACTGCTCCGATAATGTTTACTGCTGCCTACGCTAAACGCTCTGAACTACCTTGGGAGGGTTTAGAACATTGGACCGATTTCTTTTTTCAGGGAGTTATGGCTCTTCCTTATCATATCTATGTTGTCAGTGCAAAAATTCCTCAAAATGAATATACTTCTGATATGCAGTATGGTACTGCGTTTGTATTTCTATTCCTCGTTATAGGAGTGGCTAGTTTATCTATGTTATTACGCAACAGACTCCGAAAAAAATATCGATGGTAATTTAAATTTTTTATAAATCATGCACAATGTAACCGACAATTCCCCAAACACATCAATTGACTCGACTGTTTTGGACAATGAGCCATCTATTCGTATTCGTGACTTGGATTTTCTATACGGCGAAAACCAAGTTCTACATAATGTTGATTTAGATATTTTCCCTAAAGAGATTATGGCCTTCATCGGTCCTTCTGGGTGCGGTAAAAGTACTCTTTTACGCTGTCTTAACCGAATGAATGATCTAGTCGATGGTGCTCGTATTGGGAACGGAACGATTGAAATTCAGGGAATTGATTTGCATGATAAATCTGTCGATGTGATCGAGTTAAGAAAAAAAGTTGGGATGGTATTTCAAAAATCTAATCCTTTCCCAAAATCAATCTATCAAAATGTTGCTTATGGGTTGCAGATTCAGGGTATTAAATCCAAGCGCGTCATTGATGAAAAAGTTGAGGAGTCTTTAAGAAAATCTGCACTTTGGGATGAAGTAAAGGATAGATTGAATGAGAATGCCTATGGCTTATCAGGCGGACAACAACAGCGTCTCTGTATTGCACGAACTTTAGCAGTGGAGCCAGAAATAATCTTAATGGATGAGCCTTGTTCAGCCCTTGACCCAGTCGCAACAGGTCGGGTAGAGGAACTCATACTTGGACTTAAGGAAGAATATACCATCGTGGTAGTCACTCACAACATGCAGCAAGCTGGTAGAATATCTGACCGCACAGCGTTTTTCTACCTAGGTAAATTGATTGAATGCGATCAAACAAAGAAAATTTTTCTTAATCCGAATAAACAACAGACTGAAGATTATATATCTGGAAAATTTGGATAAAATTATTACAAAAAATTTAAACTCATTTGATCATGACAACTTTTTTCGAACATAATCTTGAAAATGTAAAATCAAAGCTCCTTCTCATGGGTCAGCTTGCAAATGAATCGGTGAAGGGAGCGGTTCAGGCTTTGGTTGAGGGAGATTCTGTTCTAGCAAAAGCTGTACGGGCAAAAGATGAAGAAATTGATGATTTAGAAAATGAACTTAGTGGATCCGTAACTACATACTTGTCGACCCATGCGCCAGTTGCTGCCGATCTCAGGCTTCTTGTAGCAACTATGAAAATAAGCCATGAGATTGAGCGCATAGGTGATGAAGCCAAAGCAATTGCTAAACGCTCCTGTAAAACTACAATGCACGAATTTCATGGGATTCCACAAATGGCTAACATTGCTCATGATATGATTCGAGATGCACTTTCAATATTTGTTGAATTTGATGAAGATAAGGCAAAGTCCATTTGGACAACAGATTTGGAAGTTGATCAACTTCACAAAGATAACAATAAGTTTTGTCAAACTTTGGTAGAAAAAGATCCCACTGTGGCTTCATCGGTTTTTGAAGTCTTATTTATTTCTAAATCCCTGGAACGCGTTTGTGACCATGCGGTAAATATATCCAAGGAAATTTTCTTTATGGCTACAAGTCGGGATGTAAGGCATGCACCTGAATATAAAAAAGCTGCATTGAGGAGGGACCTAAAATAATTCATTATTGAATTAGTTTATGCTTTAAAAAGCGGGAGAGGAAATCAAACTTGCTATTTTCGGGGTGCTGAATGATATAGGCATCTCATTCATGAGCTCCCGAATTCGTATTTTTGTTGTCGATGACGAACAAGATTTAACTGATCTTTTGCATTACCAACTTGGTAAAGAAGGTTTCAAAGTAAAATTTTCTAATAATCCGTACGAAGCGCTTGGGAATGCTCGCGATTTCAATCCTGACCTTATTATTTTGGATGTCATGATGCCTGACTTAAATGGATTTCAGCTTTTGCGGATGATACGTGCTGACAATTTGCTTCAAAAGACTCCCGTAATTATGCTAACCGCGAAAACAGATGTAGAGCATAGAATAAAAGGTTTGGAGCAAGGAGCTGACGATTATCTTGGAAAACCGTTTGATTCACAAGAGCTTGTTCTTCGCATTCGTTCAATTTTAAAAAGAACAGCCGAGCAAGTGGATGACGATCAAGGCCGAATTATGTTTGGAAACCTTCTTCTTGATGAGGAGGATCATAGTATTTCAATTTCTGGAAACAAAGTGGATTTCACGCTCACTGAGTTTAAACTTTTACATTATTTTCTTAAAAGGAGGGGACGTGTCCAGACTCGTGATAATCTGCTTTTGGGCGTTTGGAAATTTGATGCAGATGTTGAGACCAGAACAGTTGATGTACATATTCGAAGGGTACGAAAGAAAATTCAGAATGCAGGAATTGAAATTGAAACAATTCGAGGAGTCGGTTATCGGCTCGTAGAAGATTTGAATTAATTTATGCACCTTCCTCCTTGGTTATGCGTTTTACTAATTACAGGATTTCTTTTTGGTGTATTTGCGGCGGTTAAGAACTTTAAATCTAAGAGTAAAAAACTTTGGCCTGAGAATAAACCTCAGAAAAGAGAAGCGAAAGACCAGGATGAGCAAACCCGAAGAGATTTTGTTGCCAATGTTTCGCATGAATTACGTACCCCGGTATCGATTATTAAGGGGTTCGCTGACTCTCTTCAGGAAGATTATGAAATCCTCAGCGAAAACAAGCGTAAAAGTTTTTTATCCAAAATTCAAAAAAATGCAGAGCGGCTCAATTCTCTTGTCGAGGATCTACTTGTCCTCGCTAAATTGGAGAAGCCCAAAACTACATTATCCAAGGAACCACTCGATCTTTGTGAACTTGTCAGAGAGATCGAAGAAGAATTTCTGCAGAGAAAAGAATCTTCTCTTCCAAAACTGATCTTACTTTGTCCTGCAGCCCCGGTTAGAATTCTTGCCGACCCGCAAAAATTAGTCAGTGTATTTGAAAACCTAATTGACAATGCAATCATACATGCGGGAGGACTATCCCAGATATCGATTCGAATTAGTGAAAACTTGGAGGATAATTCCATCACCAGCGAAGTGGAAGATGATGGCAAAGGAATTGAGCAGGAAGACCAAGAGATGCTTTTTGAGCGTTTTTATCGAGTTGATAAGGGAAGATCCCGAAATAGAGGAGGGACTGGACTCGGTTTGAGTATTGCACGAGAAATTATCGACGCTCATGATGGTGAAATTTCTGTTAGAAGCAAGGTCGACAGCGGTACAGTTTTTTCTTTCAAGATTCCCAAATCCCTGTAGATCAATACAAAAGGATATACCAAAGGTAGTATTTTAAAAGTCTACATTTATAATTGTAACATAATTGTAACAATCATGACCCAATTATGTAAGATAAAGATGATAAAAAAGAAAACATGATTTCTTTAAGTCACCTATCCTTTCTTCAAAAAGCCCTACCTCCCCTTAGCTCTGTTGCGATTTTACTTATTAGTGCTTATTGCCTGCAGGCCCAAGAAAATGAACAATCTACTTATGATAAAATCTGGGACAAAGTTGTGCTCTATGAAAATGAAGAGAATTCATGGATCAGTAAGTTTTGGCTCACGGGAAGGCTTCAGGGTGAATATCATAGTTTTGAAAATGAAATATCCCCAGCACTTGATCATGATGATTATGATTGGAGAAGGTTTCGATTCGGTTTTAAAGCAACATTTTGGGGAGACATAACGCTGCACTCGGAGGCAGACCTTGGCTTGGAGAACGAAGGAAGGCCTCTATACAACGACCTAACTGATAGTTATTTTTCATGGTCCACGGACAATGGGATAAAATTTAAAGTAGGGAAACAATCAGCTCCTTTTACATTGGACGGTTCGACATCGTCTAAAAAATTACACACGCTTGAAAGGAGCAAAATTGCCGGAAATATTTGGTTTGGGCAGGAGTATTTTCCTGGTCTTTCCTTATCAGGTTCCAACAAGGAAATTGATTATTTTGCCGGATTGTATTCAAGCGATAACAAACCAGAATTTGATGGAGCTTTCAAATACGGTCAATTCGGGATCTTATCCCTAGGCAGAGACTATGCTGATAAATTTAATCTAGAAAAATCTTACTTCCGCTTAGACTTTATGTTCCAAGAAGACGATGGAAATGACGAAGTAGAAGACTTTAATGATTGGAATGGAGCCTATTCGTTTGTAACTAAATGGGAAAATAATGCTTGGTACTTTTGGACTGACCTGAGCTTTGCGGACAGAAAAGAAGGTGATGTCTGGGGTATTCAGTTAATGCCTTTTTATGATATCACTGACAAGACTCAGGTTATTTTCTGTTACACGCACCTTGAAAGCTCAGGAGACGATCAATTAAGAGCAAGTCGATGGGAAGATAGACTAGATCGTGGTGCATACCGTGGAGATGACTTGACCGAGTATTTTTTCGGGTTGAATCACTTTTTTTATGGTCACAAACTGAAATGGCAAAATGGTCTGCAATACACCGAGCTCGAACAAGCTGGCACAAAAGAATATGAAGGTTGGGGATTCACCACTGCATTTCGTATTAGCTGGTAAACAGGGAATCATTAAAATTTAAACACTAAATAAAAATTTATTATGGCTAATGTAACAACGTGGGAATTTATTGTAGGCTTCTTATACATCCTTGGAGGCCTAGGTATTTTTCTTTTTGGAATGCGGGTGATGAGCGAAGGTATTCAAAAAGTAGCTGGAGAAGGGATGAGAAGGATAATGGCGACTATGACTCAAAACCGATTTTTCGGATTGGGCACTGGGCTTTTGGTCACTTGCCTTGTCCAGTCTTCCTCGGCTACTACCGTAATGGTGGTGAGTTTTGTAAACGCTCAGCTTCTTACTTTGACGGAATCTATCGGAGTTATCATGGGGGCAAACCTTGGTACCACACTTACAGGTTGGATTATTGCTACAATTGGAAAGTTTAGTTTATCCAAAATTGCACTTCCTATCATTGGTATTGGTTTGCCTTTGGTGTTTATGAGTAAGCCAAAATTTAAACATACCGGTGAATTCCTCGTTGGGTTTGGCTTATTATTTTTTGGACTCAGCGAGTTGAAAAATGCGGTACCGGATGTTAAAAGTTTGCTTAAAAGTGCAGATCCTGGAGATCAATTGCTTGTACAGGACATTCAGGGATTTATCCAACAACTCAACAGTTATGGATTTGGCTCAGTAATTATTTTCCTCATCATCGGGGTCTTCCTTACCATTTTGGTTCAGTCCTCATCAGCTGCCATGGGAATTACCATCATTGTGGCGATTAACGGTTGGATCAATTTCGAGATCGCGGCGGCCATTGTTCTTGGAGAGAACATTGGTACCACCGTTACTGCTTGGCTTGCTTCCCTGGGAGCCAACATTAACGCAAAAAGAGCTGCTCGGGCCCATTTTATTTTCAATATAGTAGGAGTCTGCTGGATGCTTCTTCTTTTTTATCCTTTTATAGGAATGTTAGACGAAGTCATGCCCGGAGCCATCTATATCGATGATGTTACGCAAGCAGACGCGACTGCATATCTATCAGATAATGAATTCGAAGGTGCCCCAACAGAAGATGACCTCGCCAAGGCAAAGAAAGCAATTGTTGATAGAAATATTCCTTTGCATCTATCACTTTTTCATACGCTCTTCAACTTGGCTAATATCGCATTATTGATTGGTTTTGCTCCTCAATTGAGTCGATTAGCGGAACGGCTTGTTAAACCAAAAACTCATGATGGTAAGGCACCCAAGCCGGGTAGTTTGGCGTCACTTCACTATGAGGGATCGGGGGTTCTCCCCAAAACAGGGGAGCTCAACCTTGCACTTGTTGAAGCAGAAATAGATCGCTTGGCCGCAATTTCCCGATACATGTTTGAAGGTTTTGTGGAAGTATTTGAAAGTCCTGACATCGACAAAAGCGATCTCATAAAGGAATTGAAAGAACTTGAAAATAAATGTGATGAGCTCGCGTTTGATGTTACCCAGAGCCTAATTTACTGTACAACTGAAAGCCTAGCAGGTGAGCGTGCCCTCCGCGTAGCCTCTCTGTTAAGGGTAACTGGCGAACTTGAGGATATTGGTGACTGTTGTCATCGTCTCGTTCAACTAGCACACCGTAAGTACCGAAAAAATCGTGTTCTTCCTCAAGAAACTTTGCGCGAAATCAAAGTATTTTCGGAGCAAATCCTTGATTTCATGGAATTATACCAGACCCATTTAAAGGATGGTAGTATCCCGGAAATTCAAAAGGCAGAAGAGATTGAAGACCGAATTGATGCTTCCCGAAAATCCTTACGGAAGAATGCAGTTAAAAGAATGCAAGATAAGGAAAATTTAAAGGCGGAGATGATCTATGTCGATATCTTGAATGAAATGGAGCGGATTGGAAATGACTCATTAAATATTGTTCAAGCCCTGAACAATGTAATATAATCGAATTTAATATCGGTTTCAAATTTGGAAAATTGGCTTACCGATAGCATACTGCTTGCCTTATAGGATTGGTTTGTTGAGATAGATTGCACAATGAGTCTATTAAAGATTGAGCAGTTAAGGAAATCCTTTCTCGCACCAGAGGGAGATTCCTTGTGCGTGGTGGATGTTGAAAATTTCACTCTAAATGAAGCAGAATTTTGCGGAATGAGGGGAGAAAGTGGATCCGGGAAAACCACATTTTTGCACCTTATTGCCGGAATTCTTTCTCCGGACCGAGGTCAAATTCAAATAAACGGAAAGAATGTTTCTCAAATGACAGATTCTAGCCGTGATTTACTCCGGGCTAGATTAATTGGTTATGTCTTTCAATCCTTTAACCTGCTTCAAGGGTTTACTTGTTTGGAAAACCTGCAACTTACTATGTCTTTCGCAGATCATTCCAATCAAAGTGACCCCTATGAATTGCTGGATAGGGTAGGACTGGGTAAAAGAATAAACTATTACCCTCACCAATTATCGATTGGCCAGCAACAAAGGGTAGCTTTGGCACGAGCACTTATTAACCAGCCCAAATTAGTGTTGGCCGATGAACCAACAGGGAACCTGGATCCCGTGAATGCGGCAAAATCGATGGAGCTTTTATGCGAATTATGCAGGGAGTCGAAAACTACTTTATTTTTGGTAAGCCATGATGAAAAAGTAATTCAAAATTTTGACCGGCAAGAAAATTGGGAAGAAGTAAGTAAGTCTAATTGTGTGAAGGGGGAAGTATGAGCAGTATACAAGCTCTTTTCGCACTTTGCACAAGGGGAGTGAGGCAATATGCATTTTCTTCTTTGGTGGCATCTCTTGCGATTGCGATGTCGGGAGGATTATTTTTAGGGACGTGGAAAATAAAAGAGGGTGCTCAAAATGCATTTACACTTTCATCTAGCGGGTTTGATGCAGTGTTGGGAGCCCGTGGATCCAAACTTCAACTCATTCTTAATGCCATTTTTCATCTGGAAGCCTCTCCGGGAAATCTTGAATGGGAGCAATACGAAATTATTAAAAATACACCGGGAGTGAAAGAAGCGTACCCATTGGCCGTAGGTGATAACTTTATGGGTTATCGACTCGTGGGAACGGAACCTTCTTTATTTGATGAGCACGAATGGAAGAAGGGCGTCAAGTACCAGATTGAGAAAGGCGGAAGGCTCTTTTCCAGTAATGCGAAAGAAGCACTTGTCGGAAATTTTGTAGCCAATAAATTAGGGCTCAAGGTGGGCGATCGCTTTCAACCATACCACGGATTAACTTTTCGGGAAGAAAGTAAGCATGACGAAGTGTATGTGATCGTGGGGATATTAAGTGCAACTGGAACTCCTGCAGATAAGGTAATTTGGGTTCCTATTAAAGGAATTCAGTTCATGGAGGGTCATGCAAGTGAGTATTCCACTTCAGTCAGTGCGGTATTGGTTAAATTGCGGGGAGCTGCTGGTTTTGCCTTGGAGATGAAGTATAACAAGCAGGGAAATCAAGCCACATTTGCATGGCCGATTGCGGCAACTCTTGCAGAATTTTTTGATCGTCTAACTTGGTTCGAAAAAGTACTGGAATGGATCGCCTATCTTGTTGGTAGTGTGGCTTGTTTAATTATTTTATCTGTATTACGAAATTCAATGAACGAAAGGAAGCGAGAATTTGCGATTCTCCGCTCCCTGGGAGCGAGTCGGTATTTTATTACGAATGTGGTCCTTGGGCAGTCCTTACTCATTTCTTTGGTTGGGGCTTTAGGTTCCTTTCTGGTTTATTTGATAATGAATGGAGTCGCGTCGCACTTCATCCGTGAGCAAACGGGTGTTTTATTAGATCCATTCTCTTTTGATCTTACTTTTGTATATGTATTTTTGGTAATCGTTCTCCTTGGATTGATTAGTGGAATACCACCTGCCTGGATGGCATATCGGGTCGATATCAGTAAGAATCTTCGTCCCTCCAGTTAGTACTCTTTCAGATTATTTATCGAGAGGTTTGAATCATAAGAACTTGCGAGAAATTACCACTCAGCTAACTTGAAAGTGTGATGCCACCAAAAATTTATTTATTCCTAATATCTATTTTTCTTTTCTCCTGCGGAAAAGAGGAGGAAGAAGACGTGGCTCAAACCATCATTCCAGTTGGGGAGCCCATTATCGTTGAATCCATTTTAACTGTTGAACTTGATAGTAACGAATCCAATTTTTCTCGTTTAGATTCTCAACCTGAACCATTGGTCCCTGTGGAGCGATTGGAGGAATCGATTGAGGAAGGAATTATTCTTAATGGAGTAGCACAGCCCAATAGGCCAGAAGATGCAAACGAATCAATTGCCAATCACTTGCCACCAATAGATGAAAATAGTATATTTGAACCCTTGGCCTTTCGTGATATCTCTGGCTTTACTTATGATGTGAATTGGGAGCGCGACGGGAAAGATTTCGACTTTGCCTCTTACTCACAAAGGGTTCCTAAAAATCTCAGGGAGAAATCTGGCAAAACGGTAGCAGTCGAAGGCTTTATGCTTCCCACGGTAGTGGACGAAAACAACATGGTGAAAGAATTTCTTCTTTTGCCAGATCAAATGAGTTGTTGTTTTGGTAAAAGCCCAGAGGCAAATGGATGGGTAGTAGTGAGTTCCTCCGATGGCGTAGAGGTATTGATGGACCAAATCATACGGGTCAATGGCAACCTAACGGTGGAGGAACGATGGGATGAAGAATTTTTCGTGGGACTCTACCACTTGGACTGCGAGAATATTATTGGTCCATCCCTGTAAAAGGGACTAAGCAATACTATTTTTCTTTCTTCTTCTTGGGGGAAGCTTTCTTCTTTGCTTTTTTGGCAGATCCAACTGTGACTTTAATCATTACATCGGGATCATCCACAGAACCATTGTCAGAACTGGAACCAAGTTTGATATTATCTACAAATTCAATCCCTTCCACTACTTGTCCCCAAACGGTATACTGCCCGTCGAGAAAGGAAGAATTATCGAAACAAATAAAGAACTGGCTATTTGCACTGTTCGGACTTGATGATCTTGCCATCGAGCAAGTTCCTTTCACATGTTCCCGTTCGTTAAATTCCTCTTTTAAATCAGGTAGATCAGAACCCCCGGTTCCCACTCGACTAGCTTTATAATTTTTTGAATTACCATGCTCCACATCTCCCGTTTGGGCCATAAAACCTTCAATTACCCGATGAAAGACAACGCCGTCATACTTGCCATCGCTTGCTAGTTTCTTGATTCTTTCAACATGATTTGGGGCATCGTCTTTAAACAATTCAATGACCACTTTTCCATCCTTAAGTTCAATGGTTAAGGTGTTTTCAGGATCTAATTTTTCTGTTTTTGCTGCTGACATAACAAAGGGAAGCAGGAACACGAGCAACGCGAAATACTTCTTCATAATTTATTGGATTTAGAGTTAATGGTAATTAAGTATAAAGATCGATATATCATCTCAAATCGTCCCGATGGTAAAGAGTGAAATAAAAAACATTCAATCTTTCAGATGTATAAACGGCCGAAAAACCGAAAGTAGTTACGAAATTAAATTAATTGGGTAATGGGCTGTCCTTTATCAGATAAGGTAAATGGACGGCGAGTCGGAGAATAGACAATTTCGTCCAGAGGGAGGCCAAGTGCGAATGCAATGGTTGCATTAAAATCAGGAATCTCGACCTTTTGTTCAATTACTTCTCTCCCCTCCTTATCGGTTTTGCCCCAGACTTGACCACCTTTAATCCCTCCTCCTGCCAGCATGCATGAAAAAGCCTTGGGGTAATGATCGCGGCCATCATTAACATTAATGTTTGGAGTGCGTCCAAATTCAGTTGCGAGTACAACCAAAGTTTCTTCGAGCATTCCTCTTTGTTCTAAATCAGCTAACAAGGCAGAAAGTGCCTGGTCTAAAATCGCACTCTGTTCAGGAACTCGGGAAAAGTTATTTTGATGCGTATCCCATCCTCCAAGTTGAACTTCTACAAATCTAACTTGTCGTTCAACAAGGCGCCGGGCAAGCAATACGCCCTGCCCAAATCTATCTTCCCCATAGGATTCTCTTGCCTGTGCTGTTTCTTTACTAAGATCAAATGCCGAGAGATCACCGCTCTTCATTAAACGAATGGCGTCATCGTACATATCCGCATAGGAATTTACTTTTGCAGAACTATACTTCTTCACGAATGCCTCATCTATTTTTTGAGAAAAATCGAGTCGTTTTTCAAAAGTATTATTAGTTAGTCCCGGATGCATTTTACTGTTTCGCAGCCCGGCTTCTGGGTCTCCGATAGCAAGTGGTTGATGAGAGGAGGGAAGAAATCCAGAAAGCGGGTGCCGGCTTCCTCCATTTACGACAACCGCACCGGGTAGGGTAGGGTTAAAGCGACCGTCGAGCTTGGTCATCCAGGAACCCATGGTAGGATGTTTAATTGTCGCTCGTTGTGCATAACTAGTATGCATAAAATAGTTGCCCTGTTCGTGAGCCCCTTTTGTAGAACTCATTCCTCGAACTACAGCAATTTTTTTCGCATGGTTGGCAAGCAGGGGAAGGTTTTCCGCAAGTTGGATGCCTTCTGCCTGTGTTTTAATTGATTGTGTCGGGCCTCCAGTTTCGGTACCGGGCTTAGGGTCGAAGGTGTCAAGATGGGTCATTCCACCTGACATGTATAGGTAAATGACATTTTTTGCTTTGGGGGCGTGATTGAGTGGACGGTTTAATCCTAGACCGGCCCCCTGAAGCGATAGTGAGTTTGCCCAAGGTAAAATACTTACTCCCAGAAGACCTTTTGCAGCTAAGCTCATAAAGCGTCTACGTTCCAATTCGTCTGATTTTTTAATTGTGGTGCTCATGATTTTGCTGAGTTGAGTATTTTATTGAATGAAGGAAAATTGCCTTGTGTTAATTAATGACCAGGCGATGCCACGAAAATCACGATCGTTATAGTAGGAAAGCTTTTGTTTTTTACCTTCGATCGAATTCAAGTACTTCTTCTTTTTTTCAGGACTTACTTTTTTGGGGAGTGGTATCTGATAGGGAACCTTCGGAGAACTTGTCACCATGGCAAGGGATTGGGTAAGTTCTTGGGGTGAAGGATTTCGATTTAAGATGGAAAGAAAGAGCACCTTAATTTTTTCCTCTGAGGATTCGGCTTGGAGAAGATTTTTGGAAAGGGGAGACTTAGGATCAAATAGGGCTTTGTAAAAAACCCCGTTGAGGAGAGTGAGTGCTTGGGGCACGGATGATTCACTTGACGCATTTTCAATGACCTCACGATCTGATTGGCCGAATTCTCGAAGGAAATGGCCGGGGGGGGCAGGAGTTTCAATTTCTGAAGCACGCATTAAATTTCCGGAATATCCCTTCCATCTAGGATCGGAAGAAGTTTTACTTTTGCCACCACGATAAAGAGATTGGACATCAAATTCGGAACCCATTACCAAACCTGCAAAAAGGGACTTTTGTTCGTTTCGTTTTTTTCCATATTCCCGTCTTAGCATTGATACAGCTTGTCTATCATCTGCTTCCTGTGCTTCTCGAATTTTAAGCTGAATCTCATTCATATTATTATTGATTCGGGCATTCTCTTTAGCACCTTTTTTGGCGAGTTGAACGAATTTTTTCTCGCTCAAGTCGTCAACCTGCTTTTGATAATTCGCAAAGTTTTTGAGTCGAAGTTCAACTTTTGAGGAATCCGCTTTTCTCTCATCAACCTCGGGAATGGAAAGGGCAACAATCGAATCCCACAGTTGCTCAGCACTCATGCGCTTAAGGATAGGTGCTTCAAAATAATATTTTTCGACATGGGTAAGTTCACGACCCGTAGCCTCTCTTTCAAAGGCTTCCACATTGTGCAGGATCTTTTGAAATTCTTTAAGGTCATACTTCACACGAACCATGAGCGATTCTAAGTGAGTTAATAATTCAGGAATGGAAGATTCTGAATCGTCACGTAAATCGTCCACAGGTTCTATGATTCCACGGCCAAATACTTTCTTCCACATTCTATTGGAAATTACTTTAGTGAAGCGTGGATTATTGGTTGAGATGATCCATTGGCCATACGCATTAACAGGATTTTCTATTTCTTTATTCAGGGAGTCTGGTGCAAAAATAGGTTCGGAATTCACCACTGTTTTGGGTTTTGCATCCTCGTATTGATAATCATGGGGCAAATTGAGTTTTCGGCCAGTATGAGTGGCTCCATATCGAAGGGGCTGTACCATTTCTTGAATCGCCTTTCTGAGCACCTGTGCTTTTTGAGAATTCCCTAACTTTTTCTTTTCTGCTTTCGATAACCCTTTGGTTTGTTGATAAAAATACTGCCCAATTTTCTTTTGTAACCCCTGTCCCATACGGGTGGAAATCCCGTAGGTAAAGGATGCCATCTTGTAGTATTCCATTTGGGTCCACTTATCAAAAGGGTGGTTATGGCATTGCGCACAAACCATTTGTGTTCCAAGAAAGATTTGAGCGGTGTTGGACATATTATCAAGGGGCATGCCTGTGTCCCGTAGGTAATAGCCAACGGCTCCGTTTTCCCACGGGTATCCCTCTGCAGTTACTAAAGAATATGTCATTTGGTCAAAGGGTACATTTTGTACGACCTGTTCTTTTACCCAGTGATTGTAAAGTTGACCGGCTTGTATCTGGTTACCGCCACGCATTCGTGATTTTAATCTAAGTAAATCAGCCCACCAGTTAAACATATGGCTATTATAGCCTGACGACTCGGTCAGTTTTTCAATAAGCTGAGACTTTTTTTGGACTGATGTGTCGGAGAGGTAGGAATTTATTTCCTCAAAAGTGGGAATTCTTCCAACCAAGGAAAGGTACAATCTTCTAACCAACGCTGATTCGTCTATCTTAGCGGGAATTTTGACATTTCTCTTTTGGTATGTGCTGTTGAGGATTTTATCGATCGCCACTGCTTCAGCTTGGATAATCGAAGAGGAAAATATATCCCCTGGAAGGGCTGCATACAATGTAAACTGTAAAGTAATCAGAAAAACCAGTGGGGCAAAAAATATAGTTTTCATAACAATAAATAAACTACAAATTCATATAAAAAGTTTCACCCATAAAGTAATAAAAAACTAGATTTTTTTTTGGAAGGTATCCCTTATTTTATTGGTGTTATGAAAAAATGTTTTATGAATTTTTTCTTCTTACTGTCCGCAAAAAGAAAATATCACTTAAAAATTATTGTGTTTATAAAACACTTTAGAATGAGCGGGAGAATGAAAGTATAAAGTTTCGACCACTTCCATTTAAGCCGGAACCATGCACCCGGTAGTCAACATCACCCAGGTTTTCCACCGCAAGGAAAACGGATGAATTCTCTCCCCATTTTCGTCCACCACTTATTCCGACTACCGCGTAACCAGGAGTTCCATTCGAGGGAATTCGGGAGGAATCTGTTTCATCTTTTAATGACAGATCATCCGCCTTCCCCACTGCCAAAATGGAAATGTCTCCCCACCAATTAGACTTTGGAGGAGCATAACGGGTAACAAAATGAAACTGCGGGGGCATGAGCCGGGTGGTTGCCCGGTCAATTGGGTCGTAGTTTCGACCGTCAACAGTAATAGATCCAGTTGCGTTATTATCTCGCAATTGTTCCACCTCTGAATCGATTAACGAAATCCGAAATTGTGAGCTCCATGAAGGGGACCAGTCGTGCCCAACTTGAATTTCCAATCCATGAATAAAGCCGTTTGCATTGGCTTTTAAAACATCTGATTTTCCAGATTCAATTGGCGAGCGTACAATCATATCATTAATCCAGGTATGATAATAGGAAGCTTCCCAATTCCATGAATCGGAGCTTCCTTTAAAACCCATTTCTGCTTGTAAGAAACTTTCTGAATCAAGTGAGGTATTTGGCCGTTCTACTGCACTGGTCTCATCCGTGGAAGTAAGGTCATATAAACTAGGCGGACGAAATCCCTCAGACAGACCAAGAAAGAGAAAGTTACCCTGCATGACCTCTCTGCTTGCCCGTATGCTTCCAATCAGTTCCTTATAATTTTTTTTCTCGGATGGTTGCAGAGTCGAAGAATCGCTGTTCTTGAGATAATAGCGTTCAAGGTCAGCTTGAATCGAAGAAAAGCGAATTCCAGGTTCAACACTCCAATCACCAAGTAGGAAGTTGTCACTTAGGTAAAAAGCAAATCGGTCATAGTGGGCATCTGCGGCAAGAGGGCCTTGGACTAATTCCGCACTCTTTATTTGTGAGCTATTAAACTTGTAACCACCGGAATACAGGGATTCTCTTTGCCATTCTACACCGTATGCCAGCCGCCCTCCCCATGGATCATCGGTTTCAAACCGGGATGAAAATCCGAGATCTTCGAGCCCGAAATATTGGAAATCTCCACCAGTAGCCAAACCGCTTACTGACCCTCTCATCCGTTGGCGCTCCTGTTCATGTTTATGTAGGCTCAGTGTCAGCAGGCCTGCATCGGCAAATCCCCCAGCATCTTCCCAGGAAAATTTTCCATAAAAGAGATTTCTTTCCTGATCCAACTGTCGCCAGATTTCGGAACCCGGAGTGAGCCCTTCCCAAGTTAAACCATTTATCGTTTTATGGGTTCGGGGAACATTATCCATAAACACGTTTTGAAATCCAAAAGTGAATCGGGTATCTTCATTCAATTTACGGGACAATCGAAACTGGGAACCTCTGGAATCGTAGCCGGTGTTTTCTTGCTCACCGATATCTGCTCCTCCTTCAAGATCTCCGAAAGAACGTTCAATATGGGATAGTTCGGCAAACCAATCAGGTGTAGAGAAATTACCTTTAAATCCCGCGGTCCATGAATGTTCGGCTGATGAAAGCCGGCCGATTAATTGTCCGTTATGTGACATTTCCCCATCTGTAAATCGGGGCTCTTTCGATATGATATTAACGACACCTCCAATGGCATCTGCTCCGTGTATTATACCATTGGGTCCGCGAACAATTTCAAGGCGGTTCGCACCGAGCATTTCCACCGTACTCCAGTATTGATTTGGACCAGAACGCATCGCCGAATGGTTAATTCTAATTCCATCTACTAGCAGAACATTATGGTAACCGGTAAAACCGCGTATGTAAGGCGAAGACTGTCCGAGTGCGGTTTTTTGAACCATGACTGAGTTAAGGCCAGATAAAGACTCGGGAAGAGAGCGAGCAGAATATAGCAACTCGGTCCCCTCTAATCTATTAATTGCCCATGGAGATGAACGCAATGAAGTGGCAAATCCTCCCTTGGCGGTAATGACAAACGGATCTAGCTCATTGGTTTGCACCGAGGTTTCTTCGGCCTGCACAACCTTTTGGAGATATAGAAAGGCAAAATAAAAGATGAAGAAGAAGCATAACCCTCTTGCTATCGCCGGTGGTCGAAAGAAAAAAGCGAGTGATTTAAAATTAGACATTATGCTCCTTTGAACACTTACCTATTTTAAATTAAACCGGAAGCCAAAATCAAAGAAATTATAAAATTTTGTTTTAATCTAAAATCTGTTCATTTGAACAAAATAGATTGAGGGCAAAATTCAGATCAAAAATTCACCCCTCTGACCTTTGAAGTGAAAGTCAAAGGGGTGGAAAAGGTAATAATTTATAATTACCAGGCGTACTGCCATCCAAGAGTCCATGTGGAATCAAGTTCCAGTTGGACACCATTTACTTTTTGATCGAGGGGTGTTTCCCATTCTGCAGCCAAGCGATGGCCTTTCAGTCCACCATCTTGAAAATAGTAATTAAGGCCTAAACCTAATGTGGTTATATCACGCCCTTGAGAAGTAGCTTGATTACCTGGGCTCATGTTTTTTTGCATGGTGGTGAATCCCTTGTGAGCACCGTCGACTTCACCTTGGTTGGAGTAATCAAGCTTTGCTGATGCACTAAGGGAATCAGTAATCTTACGAGCTCCCCATAATCCCGCCTCCAATTTGTTACCGAGGGAGTAATCCTGATCATTTTCTCCAATTCGAAGAATTCCTCCAAGTTGTGCCCCGTAAGAATAGTTCTCAGTTTGCGCCAAATAGGTTACTGCAGGATGGAAATCCCAAGTTCCCGAACCTAATTGCATGCCGTAGCCGAGTGTGTTGTTACCCGACTTTTCATCAATGGAACCGGTTGGAAGGCTTAGCCCAATATTGAGATGGATACGACGCCCAGAGTCCCATCGGGCTAGATCGTAAAGGCCCGCGATTTTCAAATCTCCAATTCCGTTCGACTCCATCTTGCCCATACTTGAACCCTGCATGGTCATTTCGTTGTCTAAATAGTGGAGCATGCACATTAATGTCCACTTGTCAGAAATCGCATGCATCGCACCAAACATGTGCATATCCATAGTCATAGACTTGGGAAGCATCATCTTATTATAGCCATAAGTAGTGTTCGCATCAGATGCACTAATATCATTGGATCCATCGAGTAGTCCCTCCATCTCCATGGTCATGAAGCGATAGGATACCATCCATTCGCCCATGGTGTGCATATGATCTCCCATTACGGAGATGGGAGCGTGGCCATCGGGTCGGGCAGCAGACCAGGGCTCATCATGAGCAAAGGAAAAGGGGGCATTTAAAAGAATGGTAAGAAAGAAGAGAGAAGTTTTTTTCATAATTATATAAAGTGTAAAGAGTTAGAACATAGAGTAAAAAAATCGAATCCGTGCGCGTTAGTTTAATTACGCAAATTTGTAGCTTCTTCCGCGATTGTGCGGAAAGACGGGTTCGAAGAGAGAATGACTTACGCTCTGATTCGCGGAGGAGGTAGCTCCGCTGGATCGTAGGTTGATGAGACATACCCGATAGGAGGGTATAATTCCCCCACCATTTTTAGTCCATGGTCAGTAATAATTTCAGATATTTCGGACGCTAATTTTAACTTGTGCGAAAAAAGCTCTGTGGCTGTTAAACCTTTTTTACCTGAATCTGTTTGTTCACTCACAAATTGACAGACACTACAGGGGAGATCCCCGTTGAATGTCCATTCCACAGATAAACTGATTGATTGGGTTTCCTCATAAAATTCATCGATCATATTCAACCACGCTCCCACTTGAACGATGGCCAATGGCATACCGCTTATTGTGAGTGCTGAAAGAAAAGAAAGGAAATATAGAATTCTTTTAAACATCAATTTGGACTCACCCTTAAAACTTTAAAACCACGGAATGTTCAAGGATTTTTGATCAGTTACATCAATTTTTTGAAGATTGAGCTCGATAACAGTTAAAAGAAGATGCGTTCAATCGTCCAATATATGCCGAAAAGGGCAATAGTGATTGAACCGGGTATGACAATCCATTGTCTATAATTTGACTGATTTTTAATTTGAGCGGTTAACAAATAAGCAGCAATGAGCAAAGCAAGCTGTCCAAACTCAACGCCTAGGTTAAACCCAAACAATCCAAGTAACAGGGAGGTGGGTTCAAGATTAAATCCACTTAATGCACCGGCAAAACCAAGACCATGAATCAGCCCAAAAATAAAAACAATTACTAAACGATAGGGTTTGTATCCTGGGAAAAAAATATTTTCCAGAGCGATGACCGCAATACTGGCGGCAATAATTGGTTCCACGATTTGGGGAGAAACTGAAATGATACCCAATGTGGCTAGACCCAAAGTTAGGGTGTGCGCTAATGTGAATGCACTCACTTGTAAGATCAGGGGTTTCCATTTTCTGGACAAAAGAAATAAACCGAAGACAAATAAAATATGATCCAGTCCGAGAGGAACAACATGGACAAATCCCTGTCGGAGAAATGAAATGAATGTGCTTTGCGAATCAGCAGTGTCTTTATATTCGAACTTGGATGATTCGGTACTGTTACTTTCCTCTCCCGGTCCAAAAAAATTGGTCAAATCTAAAGTAAAGCTGTTTTCTCCAGGAAATAAAACATTAACTCTTTTTTGTGGTATGCCATTTAGCCGGTTTGTAAATATAATATCATAAACTGCTGATTCCTTGGCACGAATTTGATAGGATTGGGATTCCGAACTTAACTTTATGCGAGCGTATCCCCGGATGACAAAGGTATCACTTTCTTCAACGGTGTTCCCCCCGATTTTTTTTTCAAAGTCATATTCAAAGTCAGGTAAAAACCATTCTTTTTCATCAAATCTAATAAGCAAAGCCTCCCTAATTAGGTTTTTTCCTTCCAGCAGTAAGTCTTTTTTTTCTTCCGCTGTTAGCTTATCAAAAGCGGGTCCACTGAGCATGGGAACCTCTTCGGGGTCATCAGCAAAGCTACGGGTATCAATTTCCACGGTGATCACACTGGACCCGTTTTGATCAAAATCACCAATTACGGGAATATCAGGGATCGGATGGCCATTTAATAGGGCAAATGTGGATAGGAGGAGGAAATAAATCGTTACGAATTTCATCAAGGGGTAGGAAAATCTAGGTTTTAGTATTTCTTGTAAGGTCGTTCAGTAAATTTATTAAAATTGAGTACTTCTTCCTTGTCTATCTTCTAATTGCTCATTGAATGATATTTCTAATACATAACATATTAACAAAATATATTACCCACTATGAAAAAATTATTCTTATTACTCGCCTCTATCGCATTTGCTGGTTCCGTGTTTGCCGGTTGTCCATCCAAAGCTATTCACGGCAAGGTTGTTGGATTCGATGAAGAGTCAAAAACACTTACAATTACTCAAGGAAAAAAGGAAAAGAAAGTCCAAGTAGGCAGCAAAACTGAAATGGTTGGTATTGATTGCCCAACAAAACTCAAAAAAGGTGCCCGCGTAAGCATTGACGGTTGCAATTGCAAAAATAAGACTGCTTCCAAGATTGCTTTGGCAAAAGGAAAAGGAAAGAAAGAAAAGAAGGGATAACTTTAGTTCCTCTCAAATTTAGTAAAAAAGCCTTCGAGAAATCGAAGGCTTTTTTTGTGCCTGTTCGAGAAGGTTTCTTCTAGACCGATACTTTCCGATACAGCAGTTTTGGGATTACACCATCAACCGGTCCAAACAGCCATGCCAATCCAAAGCAAAACATTGCAATTACAACCATGGATGCTGCAATCGAGCAATCAAGCCATCGAGCCAAGAAAAATCCTCCGAAAGAATAAATAAAAGCCAACGGGATTGTAGAAAATAAAATTGCTGGCATCCGAGAAAAGAAAAAGGAGGCAGTGGTGGAGGGAAAGATAAGCATCGCAATGACAAGAATTACTCCCACTGATTCAAATGCTGCGACAATAGTGGTAGCAAGGAGCAACATTAGTCCATAATGGATTGCTTTGATTGGTAACCCTAGTGATATCGAAAGTGTTTCATCAAAGCTTGTCACAAGCAATTGCTTGTAAAATACAATCATTATAGAAATGATTAAAAGTGTAACCATTGCCATGGTCGCAAGGGGACGGGGACCAAGTTCAATAGCCCCCCATTTTAAATTTTTCGCGAGAGGAGTGAATCCAATTTCTCCGTACAGTAAACACTCTGCATCAATATGTGCGTTATTTCCCATTTGAGTAATTAACAGGACGCCTAAAGCAAAAAAACTGGTAAATGTTAAGCCAAGAGCTGCATCTGCTTTAAGGGGTGATTTTTTTTGAAGCCATTCAATACAAAGGCTACATAGCAATCCGGCAATACAGGCACCAATGAACATGGGGAGTAAGGCTTTTGATTGAGTTATCATAAATGAAAGGGCGAGCCCGGGAAGGATTCCATGACTAATTGCATCTCCCATCAAGGCGAGTTTTCGAACTACGATAAAGGCGCCAATTAATCCACACGAAAGACAAACAAAAAAGCCCATCGCGACAATTTTCCCGTTCCAAATAATATCTTCTGGTGATGCCCATGGCATGGCAAAGGTATCAAGTAAGTCCAGGGGTGGGAAAAAATGATCCATTATACAGTCCGAATTACTTTTTTTTCGATAAACCCCTGTTCAATATCTTGTTGGCTAGGGATTAATTTTCCATGGGGATCCCGTCTTGGATTGGATAAAATTCGTTCAATTTTTCGAACCGTTGTATCGCCCAAAATATGTTCAATTTTTTCCGCATCTTCGTGAACATGGTCTGGGGCATAGTGAACTTCATTGGTTAAATACAACTCCCATAGTCTGTGGTTTCTCACAATTCTGCATGCTTCACTCCAACCCTCTGGGGTTAATGACAAGATATCTTCATTCGGGAGTGTCTGATTTTTTTTAAGAAGCAGAAAAGCGAGATTTTTTTTAACCAGGTTTTTTACCTCCTTATGGGCCTCTGGCATATTAATCCTTCTCCTTTTTGCTAGATTTCCAAGTGTGATTGTATCTTCCGAAAAATTATGATTTTCCAATTCTTGGTAGATTGCCTTTAATGTGTTTTCGATTGCGATTTTTTGCTCTTTTCCCCGCGAGCGAATCCATTTGAAAAGAAGACCATTTCTGAAATGTAAGAAAAGGGTAATAATAAAAAAACTTGTTGAGGTTAATATGATCAAGGGCCCCGTCGGTAATCGATTGCCCAGAAATGATAAGTATGTTCCCACAATTCCGGCTAGAATTCCCAGCCCGGCTGACCAAAAAAGAAGTGACTTCATTCTTTGGGTAATAATCGATGCAGTTGCAGCCGGTATAATTAACAATGCGGAAACCAATATTACTCCCACTACCTGAAGGGAGGTAATGACAGAAAATGCTAACAACATCCAAAGTATGTATTGAAGCAAATCCACCGGTATTCCTACAGAACGAGCGAATCCAGGATCAAATCCGGTTACTAACATTTCTTTGTATAATAAAAATGTGAGTAAAAGAATAAGAACGCATGAAATTCCCATCCCCAAAACATCCGCTGTCGACAGTCCGGTAATTTGACCAAACAAGTATCGGTCAATCCCGGATTGATTTCCAAATTCCATTTTCTGGATTCTAGTTAATAAGCAAATTCCCACTGCATAGAAGCCGGACAGTACTAATCCGAGCGCACTATCAAGTCTCACTTTTGTAGTTTTTTTGATTAAGGAAATCAGAAATACTCCTAGGAAACCGGCGATCATCGCACCCATTAAAATACTGAACGAATTTTTTGACTGGCTAAATATAAAGCCCACTGCGACACCGGGAAGTACAGCGTGTGACAAGGTATCACCAAAAAGGGATAACTTCCTGGTGACTACAAAGCCTCCCATTAACCCGCACCCCATTCCCATCAATATTACTCCTAAAAGAACGATTTGGACTGAATAATCTGTCAGCGAAAGAAAGCGAACTGTTTGAATAGAGAGAGAGGAATCTTCTGCAATCTGTTCCGCATGGAGACTACCCGCAGTAAAAAGAAAAAGAATGGTGCGAAAAAAGGGAACGAATTGAAAAAAAATCAGATTCATACAACTAGTCTATACGGCGAGTTATATAACCTCACAAATGCTTTTGAGGGAATTGGTTGGAAGTTTGGCTACTGGCGGCTTGTCCTGCAATTTCTGTAAACACTGTAAGTCTTCCACCATATGTTTTTTGAAGAAGTTCTTTGGTGAATGTGTCTTCCCTTTTTCCATGTGCAATCAATCTCATATTGAGTAGTATCAACTGATCAAAATAATCTTTCGCATTGGATAAATCATGGTGGACTACAAGTAATGTTTTTCCATTATTCTTTAATTCTCTGAGTAGTTCAATAATCGCATTCTCAGTAACTGCATCCACTCCTGAGAAGGGTTCGTCCATTAAGTAGAGGTCACTCTCCTGTGCCAATGCCCGAGCAAGAAAGACTCTCTGTTGTTGTCCACCGGAGAGTTTTCCAATTTGTCGGTCCGCAAATGAAAGCATGTTTACTTTTTCGAGACATTCACAAGCAATGGAGCGATCTTTTTTACTTACTCGCTTCAACCATCCCACATGTGCAAATCGACCCATCAGGACAACATCTAATACTGAGACAGGAAAATCCCAGTCCACTGATTCGCGTTGAGGCACATATCCGACTCTCGTGTAAGCCTTTTTTCCTTTTTGACCAAAGATTTTTACCCATCCACCGCTGGGTGGAACGATTCCCATAATGGTTTTTATAAGTGTCGATTTACCGGCACCGTTTGGACCAATTACTCCCACTAATGAACCTTCCTCTATCTGTAAATCAACCCCATACAATACTGGTTTTGTGTGGTAGGAAACGGTTAAATCATGAACCTCAAGGGGGAATAACGGTGGACTGGCACTCATTTTCTTCTTTTTCGTAATGCCTTTACGATAGTGTTAATATTGTGAACCATCATTCCTTCCCAGGTACCAACAGAGTATTGTATTCCGTTTGGCCCGGTAGCAAATTGATTGTTGGAACCAAGTGCATCCGAAAATAATTCTCCTCCCACCTCGACATTACATTCTTTTGCAATTTCTTGAATCGCAGTCGGATTGACGCTACTTTCAATAAAGATAGCGGGAATATTATGGTCTTGAATAAGGTCAACCAGATTAGCCCGGTCAGCTAATCCCGCTTCCGTGGTGGTAGACATTCCTTGTAGTGCAATCACCTGTAGTCCCATGGCCCGACCCAAATATTGAAATGCATCATGGCTCGTTATTAGGGTACGCTGGTCCTTGGGTATTTTCTTAATTTCATTTATCCCCCATTCCTCAATTTTGGAAATACTATCTAAAATTTGAATTGCCCTGGATTCAAATTGTTTTTGTTCCGAGGGGTTACAGCGAATCACCCTGCGAGTAAATTCGTTTACAATAAAGGACCAAATCTTTGGATCAAACCACACATGGGGGTCTGGGTACTGTTGTTCGCTGTGTCCTGAGATTGAGTAAATGATTTCCTTGTTCGGCAAACTGCCAGTGGCGTTGAATGTTGAAATGCCGTTTTCTTCGCTATGACTAAGTGCTTCTGCTAGTCTGCCTTCAAGGTGCATTCCATGATAAACCACAAGGTTGGCCTTGGAAAGTGCCAGTATGTCCCTCGAACTGGGTTTGTATATGTGAGGGTCTACACCCGGACCCATGAGGGAAGTGACGGAAAAACGATCTCCGGTTAATCGTTGGGCGAGGTCATACAATTGGGTTGTGGTCACGACAAGCCGAATTTTTTCACTGCTCGAACTACTCGACTCCGAGTCTGCTTTGGGTCTAGTTTCTCCCCCGCATCCCCCCAATAAAAATGAGCAGAAAAAAAGCATGCACCAAAGAAAGTATTTAGGTAAATAAATTAAATATTTATGACTATTAAAAGTATTATTTTTGATTAGTCAAAGTGTAGCAATCATTTTCCTTGAGTCAATAGGACATTACATTCAATATAATCCACATGCCAAGTGCGACGGTTGAAAACTACCTCAAGTCGATCTTAAAATTATCGATGGAATGTGAGCGTGGAGAAGTTCCGATGGGAATGATTGCGACTTCGCTTGGCGTAACTCCAGGGACCGCGACCTCGATGATGAAGAATCTTCAAAAAGAAAAATGGCTTTCTTATAAATCCCGGAAAGGAGTTCGACTTACTCCATCGGGCAAGAAGATTGGGATGATAATGATAAGGCGCCATCGATTATTGGAAACATTCTTAGTTGAAACTCTCGGTTTAGATTGGAGCGAAATTCATGATGAAGCGGAGGTGCTCGAGCATGCCATTTCGGAGAAGGTGTTGGAGCGTTTGGACATATTTCTAGGCAAGCCTCGGCATGACCCACATGGGCACCCAATTCCAACAAAGAACGGGATTATTCGTAGATTACCCAAAAAAACCCTCTTAGATTCATTAGTGGGTACGAAAATGAAAATTGAATCAATTCTTGATCAAAGTCCTGAATTTCTAAATTTTGCTCAGGCGAAAGGCCTGATGCCTGGAAGAATGGTGACGCTTGTAAAAAACGAAAAAGTCGCCGATACCATTGAATTACAGGTTGAAAAAATGCCGAAATTTTCGCTGGGGTATAAAACAGCCCAAAAAATACTTGTCTCCGATTGAATCCAATTTCATTTTAAATCAAATTCAACTACCTCTTTTGGTATTTAATTATAGTTTTACCAAAAAAGCGTTGCCCTCACTTAGTAAAAACTTCCTTATTGGAACTAATTAATCTATAAATTTAACAATTTTTATATGCCAAGAACAGTAACATTGTTTACCGGTCAATGGGCCGATCTTTCTTTACCAACGCTTGCTGAAAAAGCTTCAGAAATGGGCTACGACGGTTTGGAGTTAGCCTGTTGGGGGGACCACTTTGATGTAGATAAAGCGGCGATCTCCAAAAAATATTGTCAAGAGAGATGGGAAATTTTGTCTGATAATAACCTGGATTGCTTTGCCATATCGAGCCATCTTGTGGGGCAGGCAATTTGTGACCCTATTGATGAACGTCATCAATCAATCCTTCCGCCAGATGTTTGGGGGGATGGAGATCCTGAGAAAGTTCGTAAGAGGGCAGCAAAGAAAATGTCAAAAACTGCCAAGGCATGTCGCAACTTTATAAATGCAAAACCTGGACGTAGAAAAAAAGATGATTTTCCCGCGGTGGTGAATGGTTTCACAGGATCCAGTATTTGGCATTCAATCTATGCCTTCCCACCAACTGATCAGGCCTATTGGGATAAAGGGTTTGAAGATTTCGCGAAGCGTTTTGGGCCGATTCTGGAAGAATTTGAAAAGCAAAATGTAAATTTTGCCTTGGAGGTTCATCCGACTGAAATTGCTTTCGATATTGCCAGTGCCCAGCGTGCTTTGGAGGCCGTTAAAAACCACAAGCGATTTGGTTTTAACTACGACCCCTCGCATCTTGGATATCAGGGAGTTGACTATGTGAAGTTCATCCGAACTTTTTCGGATCGAATTTATCATGCCCATATGAAAGATGCCTGGTGGGGGCACGGGGATGGTACGGTTGGAGTATTTGGAGGTCACACCACATTTTGCGACCCACGCCGACAGTGGGATTTTCGCTCCGTTGGAAGAGGAGATGTGAATTTTGAGGAAATCATAGTTGCTTTAAATGACATTCATTATGCAGGGCCTCTTTCCATTGAGTGGGAGGATGGTCGGATGGATCGCTTTCATGGCGCCACAGAATCCTGCGAATTTGTAAAAAATCTGGATTTTAAATCCAATGAAATGGCATTTGATTCCGCATTTGATAAGAAAAATCAATGACGATTATCATTTAATTGGACCCAGAAATTTATGAATAGAAAACTAAAAATGGGCATGGTTGGAGGCGGGCGTGGTGCATTCATAGGCGGCGTTCATCGACGAGCAGCAAATCTTGATGGAAAAATCGAATTGGTGGCGGGTGCTTTTTCATCCGACCCCAAAAAATCGAAGCAGTCGGGAAAAGATTTCTTTATCGATCCCTCCCGAACCTACGGATCGTACCAGGAAATGGCCGAGAAAGAAGCCTTGTTGCCAGAGGGTGAACGAATTGATTTTGTAAGTATAGTGGTGCAAAACTATCTTCATTTTGATGTGGCAAAAACTTTTCTAAAAGCGGGGTTTAATGTGATTTGCGATAAGCCAGTCACGCTTGACCTCGCCCAGGCGAGAGAGCTCAGGAAGGTAATTATAAAATCAAAAAAAGTCTTTGCATTGACTCATAATTACACGGGCTATCCGATGGTTAAATTAGCCCGTGATATGGTAAAAAAGGGAAAGCTTGGAAAGATCATTAAGGTTGTCTGTGAATATCCTCAAGGATACGCGATCACTGCATTAACGGGGGAGAGCAAAGCAATTTCCAACTGGCGAGCCGATCCTAAAATTGCAGGAGTTTCCAACTGCATGGGAGATATTGGCACACATGCGGAAAATTTGGTTCATTATATTTCTGGTTTAGAGATCGATTCTTTATGTGCAGATTTATCGGTTAACATCCCCGGTCGTGTGTTGGATGATGATGGTAATTTACTAGTTCGTTTTAAAGGAGGTGCTCGTGGAATTCTTTATGCATCACAAATTTCAAACGGAGATGAAAATAATTTAAATATCCGAATCTACGGCACCAAGAAATCGTTGGAATGGCACCAGGAACACCCGAATGAATTAATCGTTAAGGATGCACGTGCACCCCGGGAAATTTATCGTCGAGGGAATGATTACATAACTGGTGCCGCTGCAGAAAATACTAGAATTCCTTTCGGTCACCCGGAAGGATTTATTGAGGCGTTTGCCAATGTGTATAATTCTGCTGCCGTTGCCATTAAAGACGAAATTGCGGGTAAATTTCCGCGTAAATCAGGTTATGATTTTCCGGATATTCGCGATGGAATAATTGGAATGGCTTTTATTGAAACCGTTGTAAAAAGTGCCAACGCGAAGGAAAAATGGGTTAAGTTTCCTTCGATTCCAAAGTAAGCACGACCCTACTCATCAACTACAAACAAGAATTTGAATGACAATTAAAATTGGAATAATCGGAGCCGGCGGCATGCTGCAATATCATAGCGCGGGCTTTCGGAATGCAGGGGCAGAAATCGTTGCAATTTGTGATATGAATCAAGTTGCGGCAAAAAAGGCAGCTGAGACTTATGATGTACCCCATGTCTTTTCAGATTCTGCTCAAATGCTCGAACAATTAACTGACCTTGATGCGGTTAGTATCATAACCCCCAATCGTACGCACCGACCATTAGCGTTACAGGTATTGCAGGCTGGAAAACATGTGTTTTGCGAAAAACCACCCGCTTTAAATGCGGCAGAAGTTTTGCAAATGAAAGAAGCGTCTGAAAGTGCCGGTAAGACTTTGATGTTCAATTTTAATAATCGGGCTCGTCCAGAATCATATGCCCTAAGAAAATATATAGAAGCCGGTGAAGTGGGCCAGATTAACTCTGCCCAGGCCAAATGGATAAGAAGGACTGGGATACCGGGATTTGGTGGTTGGTTTACCAACAAGGAATTATCCGGAGGTGGACCCTTAATTGATTTATTACACATGGTGGACCTTGCTCTTTACTACATGGACTACCCGACGCCATCCTGTGTGTTGGCACAAACATTCTCGGACTTCATTCAGGACAAGAATTTTAAAGGCCCCTGGGGTATTCCTGATGTCGCAGACGGAGTGACAGATGTGGAAAGTGCCTCTCATGGATTTATAAAATTCACAACCGGACAAATTCTTTCTTTCCAAGTCTCTTGGGCAGAAATGGTTAAGCAAGAGGAAGTATCGGTAACCTTTCAAGGGAAGAAGGCAGGAGGTATGATTCGTCGTTTATTCGGCTCAGATGGTTTGGATGATACGGCAATTGATGATTGCGAATTATATGTTCAGGAACATGGCCGGTCTGTTAACCGTTCGATTAAAACTGAGCCCAATGAAGATATGGGACGAATTCGTTCGGCAGAAAATTTTGTACGGACTATTGCGGGAGAAGAGAGTCCTTTGAACACTCCAGACCAGGCGTTGGCACTGATGAAAATTATTGATGCGACTTACCAATCTGCTCAATCGGGAAAACCGATTGACATTCAGTAAAATTTTCAAGCACGGTGGCGGAGTTTGAATCTTGCTTCTTGTTCCAATTTCCTTCAGAGTAATTCCTACATTATGGGCAAACAATACAACAAAATCTTAAAGCGTCGCCGAAGAGCAGCATACATTGCAAAGCGGAAATTAGCGGTTAAAGAATTAATTAGCAAATCGTCAAAAAGTACTAAGGCCAAGGTCAGTAAACCAAGAGCAGTTCGAAAGACTGCAACTACCAAGAAGGAAAAAGTGGTAGAGAAAAAACCTGAACCAGTCGCAGAAAAAGCCAAACCTACTGATGTTTTGGGAGACAAACCTGTGAAAGATGCTGCTCCCAAAGAAGAAAAAGCAGAAGCCCCTCAGAAAGAATCGAAAGATTCAACTGAGAGCTGAGTTGTGGTAGTTTTGTGAGCAAACAGTTTGTTCTGCTCCTCTGCCTGTCGCTTTTTTATAGCTCGGTTCTTTTCGGAAAAGAACTTACTCGCGTTTCACTTCGGTATTTTAATGCCAATGAACTGACGCGCATTCCTGAGTACTTTTCTGGAAAAGAATATACCGGGAAGATGGTTTATTGTAGAACCAATCAAGAAAGAGAAGGTCTATATTTCTCGTTTTCTCTGAATCAATATTTTCGGAAACTCCTAACCGAAAAGAATATTATTTTATCTGTGATTCGTAATGGTCGAACCGAAATCGAACGGTTTACCTTTTCTTTACCGGTTATTGAAGAAGGGAAGAGCGAGATTTTTCTTGGACTCACCGGAAAAGACTGGGCCAGTAATAAAGTGAAACCAATTGCATGGAAGATTGAATTAAAGAATTCAAATGAAGACTTATTTTTACTCAAAAAAAGTTTTCTTTGGAGTCACGATTAATTCGCAGACTATTTTTTCGATGTTCCCCTGGAAGGAATTAGCTAAGCCGAAAAACATTTCTCTTCTCGGGCTAAAAGAGACTTTGGAAGGAGGTCAAAGTTTTACTTGGAGCGCGACAGATTATGGAACGTGGCTAGGTTCATTTCGTTCCAAGTTAGTTGAATTAAAATTAGTAAATGGGGTTATTCATTGGCGAACCTCGAAACAATTTCCAGCCACCCAAAACGAAATACTAGAGTACCTATGGTTGGATAAAACCTATGATGATGCGGTTCAGAACCTACCATGGCGAAGTGACTCGATTCTTGCCCAATGCATACAATCCCTCCCGGGTCTGACAATACTTAATCAACCATTCGAAGAAATGCTTTTTTACTTTTTATTAAGTTCTGCTAAGAGTATTCCGCAAATCAAAGAATTGGGCTATTTGGTTTCACAAAAATTCGGTATTCAACTTGCCCCCAATATTTGGAGTTTTCCCGGTTGGCAGGTATTATCGCAAGTTAAAGAGAAAGAACTGAGGGAATTAAAATTAGGGTATCGTGCCAAATATGTTTGTGGAGTGGCTTCAATTCTCAACGATGAACCTACTTTTTTAAATACAATAATAAATTTACCCTATCCGGAGGCAAAGTCTAAACTGGTTTCCTTACCGGGAGTCGGTCCGAAAATTGCAGATTGTGCACTGCTTTTTGGAGCCAAGAAATCCGAGGCATTTCCCGTTGATACCTGGATCGCAAAAACACTGGATAGGCATTATAACCTCGAATCTTTTAGTCCAGTTCAGAAAATAATTTTTGCACGATCTCACTTTGGAAAGTTTTGCGGATTAGCACAGCAATTCCTTTTTTCGGGTGAAAGATTGGGGTTAATTAAGTAGAATAATCCTTCCTGGTGGAAAACAAGAATTTTCTAGCCGGAAAGAGTCGATTTGGGAATCGCATCCAATAATTCACGGGTGTATTCGGATCGAGGATTTTTGTAGATCTCTTCTGCATTGCCGCTTTCCATTACCTGTCCATTTTTCATCACAATCATGTCATCGGACATAAATTTTACTACGCTGAGGTCATGGGAAATAAAGAGATAGGTAAGGTTTCTTTTTTGCTGCAATTCACGAAGTAAATTAAGTACCTGTGCCTGCACAGAAACATCCATGGCACTGACGCATTCATCACAGACAATGAATTCCGGCTCCACTGCCAGTGCTCTGGCTACGCTAATTCGTTGCCTTTGTCCCCCCGAAAACTCGTGCGGATATCGAAGAAGGAAATTGGACCCAAGGCCAACCTCCTCCAGGAGAGAAACTATTCGATCCCGTCTTTCCGAATGATTGGAACCAATTTTGTGAACGAGCATTGGTTCGATGAGTGTTTGTTCGATCGTTTGGCGAGGATTAAGGGAAGCATAAGGGTCCTGAAATATGATCTGCATCCTCTTTCGAAACCCGAGCATTTCGGACCGGTTCAGAGAGGTGAGCTCATTTTCATCGTAGAGGACTGAGCCAGATTTTGATTCTTGCAGGCGCAGTATGGCCCGCCCGAGGGTGGTTTTTCCGCATCCGGATTCTCCGACCAGTCCAAGGGTTTGACCTTTTGCAATTGTTAGGTCGACTCCGTCGACTGCTTTAATCGTCCTGCGGGGTTTTCCCAGGAATCCACCTCCGGAGTGAAAGTGTACTTTTAGGTCTTTAACTTGTAGTAGAGTGGTCGGGATATCCTTGTCCGAAATTTCACATTTTAGTTGTTTTTGAAGCCCTGCCAGTCGTTTTTTTGCATCCGTCCGTTCACTGAGAATAAAAGAACCGTCCGCTCCGACTTCCGACTGAAGAAAATCGTCCACGGTGGGAAGGGTTTGATATTGGGTTTCTAGAGTGGGTCTACAGGCAAGAAGTCCTTTTACGTAGGGATGGGATGGTTTTTCAAAGATATCACGGGTATTCCCTTGTTCGACAATCTTACCGCGGTACATTACCACTACCCGGTCGGCAATGTCAGCGACTACACCAAGGTCATGGGTTACGAAGAGCACTGCAATTCCGAGGTCATCTTTCAGGTCGTGAAGGATCTTCAGGATACGGGCTTGTACGGTTACATCGAGTGCGGTGGTTGGTTCATCTGCCAATAAAAGATCGGGTTTGGTAACCAATGCCATGGCAATCATGACTCGTTGTCGCATACCGCCGGAAAATTCGTGAGGGTAGGAGTGGGCTCTTAATTCGGCATCTCTTATCCCGACTTTTTTCATCATCTCAATCGCACGCGCCTCTGCAGTTTGTCGTGAGACATGCTCATGAATGAGAATGGGTTCGGTTACTTGATCAATAATTTTCAAGTACGGGTTCAGACAGCTCATGGGATCTTGAAAGATCATTGATATCCGCTTCCCTCTGATCTCTCTGAGGCGTAAATGGGAGAGGGTAAGGAGTTCTCCACCATCAAAGGTTACAGTTCCACCTTCCACCCTTGCGGGGGGTTGGGGCAGAAGTCCAAGTAAGGTATGGCAAGTGACCGACTTTCCTGAACCCGATTCTCCCACCACCCCTACGATTTCTCCTTTATTAATCGAGAAACTGACATCGTCCACTGCCCGGTTCGTGCCCGCACGGGTGTGGAAATAAGTTTTCAGATTTTTTATTTTAAGCAAACTCATTAGTCTTTGGCAGCTTTTACATCCAGTGCATCCCGAAGTCCATCTCCTAGGAAATTAAGGGAAAAGAGAGTGAGGGAAAAGAATAGACCTGGTAAAAGAAGAAGTTGAACTTCAGTTTCCAAAAAATTGGAACCCTCTTTGATTAGAACGCCCCACGAACTATTTGGTGATTCCACTCCCAATCCGAGAAATGAGAGAATTGCTTCATACATGATGAAGCCTGGAACGGTAAGGGTGGAGTAGACAACTGTGGGACCAAGAACATTTGGAATAATATGTCGAAAAAGAATGCGAGCTTTTCCGTATCCCAGTGCCACTGCTGCTTCCACGAATTCGCGTTCCTTAATGCTCATCACCTGGGCTCGCACGATTCGGGACAGGGTAAGCCAGCCTAGTAGACCGAGGGCGAAGAAGAGCGGAATTACATTGGTTAACCGTCCCGTGAATTCTTTATCCCATTTGAAATTTTCCACGATCCATCGGGTGGCATCCCCAGACCAGTCACTTAATGTTGCCTGTAGTACGATAACGAGAACCAGGAAGGGTATGGCAAGCAATGTATCCACTACGCGCATCATGATTGCATCCGTTCTTCCCCCTGCGAAACCTGAAACAGCTCCATAAACGATTCCGATGGCAACGGAAACGGCTGTGGCGATTAAGCCAACGAGAATGGAAACCTGTCCGCCGTAGAGAATGCGGGCAAATAGATCGCGCCCGAGAGCATCGGTTCCAAACCAATGATCCAGCGAAGGAGAGGCAAACTTATTGATGAGGTTGACTTGGTTAGGGTCTGTACAAAACCATGCGAAAATAAAACAGAGTGAGAACATAAGGATGATTATCCAGAGTCCCCCCATCGCGAATCTATTTTTCGCCATGCGGGCCCGGGCATCCTTCCAAAGAGAGGAACCTTGAGGATTCGCTTGATCTTGATTAGTCATGTCTCTAATCGGTCCCTCCGCTTTGTCTCATGCGAGGGTCCAATAATCCGGTGAGCAGATCGGCGAGAAGATTCATTACCACAATGAGCAAACCGAAGAATAGTGACAGGCCTAAGAGAAGAAACTCATCTCTTGTGGTGGCTGCATTTACAAAGTGCTGTCCCATTCCCGGAACTTGAAAAATGGTCTCTACGATAAACGAACCACTGATCAAGGCAGCGAAAGCCGGTCCAAGGTAGGCAACTGCCGGGAGAAGGCCACCCCTCAGTGTGTGCTTAAGGATTACTTGGGTTGGAGACACCCCTTTTGCATGTGCCGTTCGAACGAAGTCCTGGGACAGGACTTCAAGAATGCCTCCCCGGGTCAGGCGGGCAAGGTAAGCGGCGGAGACTAGTCCCAAGGTAAAGGCGGGCAGAAGGATGTCCTCCCAGTTTCCCCAACCGGCCACCTTCAGTCCGGGAATATGGGCCGCCACATAGATTTGCAAGAGCGGGCCGATTGTAAATGAGGGGATGCAAATGCCAATCATTGCCACCGCCATGCACGACCAGTCTATCCAGCTGTTTTTCCGAACTGCTGAAAGTATGCCGATCGGCACACCTATTCCGATTGCGAAGCCAAGAGCACATAGGCCAAGCATTAATGAATTAGGAAAAGACTGGGCAATAATATCAATTACTGGCCTTCCTTTACTCGTTGAAATCCCGAATGAACCCTCCGTTATGATATTTTTTGGATAGACTATGTATTGTTCCCAGATCGGTTTATCCAATCCATAAAGTTTGCGTATGTTTGCTTTCGTTTCCGCAGATATATTTTTTTCGGATGTAAAAGGTTCCCCTGGCATGGCCTTGGCCAGAAAAAAGGTAATGGTATAAAGAGCGAAAAGAACAAGAAATCCTTGCAGTACCCGACCGATTAGAAAGCGGAGCATTAGTTCAGTCCTTTCTATTGTTGGCACCCGGTTGCAAGCGTAAAAACTTGTACGGATGATTATCGAGAAGAAGGGGATTCCATCCTTTTACATCAGGGTGAAGAAGATAATTGCGTGTATACCAATAGACCGGGAGTATAGGCCGCTCACCAAGAAAAAGTGCTTCGGCTTGAGCGAGCAGTTCGTATCGCTTGGCCGCCTCTCCCGTCTGGGCAGCCATGCCCAGGATGTCCTCAAATTCTTCATTGTGCCAACCTGTGCGGTTATTTCCTACCCCTTTCATCCACATATCGAGAAAAGTGAGTGGGTCCATGTAATCACCAATCCAGCCACCAGCGGCAAGGTCGTAGTCCTTTGCAAACATCGCGGTAATATAGGAAGTCCATTCCATTTGCTTGATCTTGATCGTGGCTCCGAGGTGTTCCTTCCACATAGCCTGTAATGCCTCTGCAGTAACCTTTGAAGATTCCTTATCCGTAGTAAGAAATTCAATATCAGGTAACCCCTTGCCGCCTGGATATCCTGCTTCGGCCAATAACTTACGGGCCAGTTCCGGGTCAAATGTCACGGTGTCAGAGGCAGGGTAATTTCCGAAGGGAGGAACCAGTCCACTGGCCGGCTTCTGTCCTCCTTTAAGGACATTATCGATAAGTGATTTCTGGTTGAGCGAGTAGGAGAAGGCAAGTCGTACCCGGGGGTCTGTAAATGGTTTATTGGAAACATTGGTTCTAATAAAATAAGTGCCCAGATAAAGTTCACTACGGACATGTTCTGGATATTTTTTTCGGGAGTATTCAATTAGTTCGGATGCAATGCTGTAGGTCACATGCATCTGACCGTCAAAATACATTCGGTCTTCCGTGTAGAGATTGCCGATGGGGAGGAACCGGATACCGTTGAGCCCGACATTACTTTTGTCCCAATAATGTTGGTTACGGCTCACTTCAATATGGTCATTGAATCTCCACGATTTTAGGATGAAGGCTCCGTTTCCAACCAGGTTTTCGGGTTTAGTCCAAGAAGTGAACCGTTCTCCAATAGTGCCGTGCTTCAGAACAATATGCTTAGGCACGGGGTACCAAGTATAGTGTTTAGTGATCTCGGGTAAAAATGGAATGGGTGAATTGAGTTTTACCCTCAAGGTGTGCATGTCCGGGGCGGTGGCACCCAATTCAATTAATTTCCATAAATCCTTTAACTCATCTTTTTTTAATTGACCCCGATCCCCTTTTTCAAAATTCAGGTTTTTCATGATGAGGGATCGTCGAATCTCTGGAGAAAGATTCTTTGGCCATAAAAAAAGCGAAGGATTTTCCAGTAGATTTTCTAAATTAGTTAGAGTCAATTTATCGAGACCAATAAAATTGAAAGAATTTTCCTCCGCTTTTTCATTCGGGCCGAAGTCCACATTTTTGAAGGTTGACCACCAATCTTCAGTAAAGTTGGCGTCTTTACGGAAAAGCAGGTAGGAACGCTGGGACTTATGATAGAATTCGGCATCTTTAATGTAATAAAGCATGAAAGAATAGTCCGAGGCGAGGGCAGGGGTGAGTAGGCGGCGAAAGGAAAAAAGAAAATCCTCCGCGGTAAGAGGTTCTCCATCCGACCATTGGGCATCCTTGCGAAGTTCGAAGATCCATTCATCCGGTCGAGCAGGGTCAACGGGATACCATTTTTCCGCGACTCCGGGCATCGCAATTCCATCTTTGGAAGGATGCGCTTCGACCAGTCCTTCAAAAAGTGAACGGATAATATTGCTTTCGAGAACTCCGCTCACGATATGGGGATCCAATCCCTTGGGTTCGCCACTATTTCCCATGATTAGTATTCCCTTACGGGAGGCATCGTCCACACTGCTAGTTTCTCCGCATGATACCAGCAGAAGGCAAAAGAGAACCCGAATAAAAAAACTCCTGGTATCTCCTAAATAAGCTAGACTGTTTGTTGGGTAATTGATCCTTTAAAAAAGGGACGACCACTTGACTATTGGCAAGCAAAAGAATCAGCAAAATTGGAAAGTGCAAAGATTTGACTTTGCCCCATCTCCTTGAAAGGACTAGGAAGAAACCCGTTACATGCGAGATTATTTTATCAGAAGGCTATTATTGATTCCTCCGACTCTTCTCGGAATCAGCATTATGGTCTTTGCGATTACCAGACTGGCGCCCGGCGGTCCGCTCGAACAGGCAATGATGCAAATGCAACAAGTTTCTGAAGAAGGGGGTGGGGGACGGAGTTCTGGTTCAAATCAAGCACTTTCCCGAGAGCAATTGGAACAAATGAAACGATTATACGGTTTTGATAAACCTCATTGGCAGGCCTATTTGATCTGGCTTGGCATTTTGCCAAGAGAAACTGAATTTCGCCAGATTCGCTTTTTGGGAGACGAATTGGAATTATCTGAACGGGTAAGTTTGCCCAGTTTCCCACTTGCTCAATTGGATTGGGATAGGGATGGATATTTACAACGTGACGAGGTACCTCCCACTATTTTAAAATATATTAATTTTAATAGCTTGGATCAAAACCAGGACAACGAATTAGATAATGAAGAAATCAATAAACCAAATTCGATTATTCAGGGGGCTCGGGAAAAGGTAATCCTGAAAAGAGATCGGTTGGGTGGAGTCACGATTGTGAATCTTTCCGAATTATTGGGAAATTGGAACGTTCGAATGAAGGAACGAAGCCCAGATCAATCAAATGCGGTTCCGGTGGCGGAGCTTTTCATGACTCAACATGAAGGCGTTCTGCAAGGAAATTTTGGTCAATCAACCCGTTTTGGTGAACCGGTTCTTCATGTTATCGCGGAGCGATTGCCAGTATCAACCTATTTTGGACTTCTGACTTTTCTTCTTACCTATGCAGTCTGTATTCCCTTGGGGATTTTTAAGGCGGTTCGGCATAACACGCTCTATGACGACCTGTCTTCGATTCTGATCTTTGTGGGCTATGCCGTTCCAGGTTATGCGCTGGGTTCTCTTTTACTGCTATTTTTTTCTGTAAAGTTGGATTGGTTGCCTATGGGGGGCTTAGTGAGTGAAAACCATGAACAATTGTCGATGTTCGAACAATTAAAAGACTTAGCGGAACATAGTTTTCAACCATTATGCTGCTATTTGATTGGTGGCTTTGCATTCGTTACGATGATGATGAAAAATCACCTGATGGACAATTTATCTGCAGATTATGTTCGAACCGCAATGGCGAAGGGTGTCTCATTTGGTAATGCCGTCCGCAAACATGCCCTGCGAAATTCATTGGTCCCCTTAGCAACCAATGTGGGGCACCAAGTGACATTATTCGTAACGGGTTCCTTCTTAATTGAAACTATTTTCGATATTGATGGCTTTGGGCTGTTGGGTTTTAACTCGGTAATCGATCGGGATTATCCTGTAGTTATGGGAGTACTTACTCTTTCTGCGACTCTTATGCTTTTGGGGAACATCCTGTCGGATGCCTTAGTGGCGATGGTGGACCCCCGTGTCCGTTTCGAATGAAAACCATGATTAAATTGAATCCATTGACCACCAAGAAGCTTCGTCGCTTTCGTTCGATTAAGCGTGGGTATTGGTCTTTTATTTTCTTGGTATTGCTTTATAGCCTCAGTCTCTTGGGAGAATTATTTGTGAATAAACGGGCCTTGATTGTTTCTTACCAAGGAGAATTTTTCTTTCCCACCTACGGCGAACAGATTAGCGGAAAATTTTTTGGTTTTGATTATGAATATGAAACGAATTACCGGGACCTCCAAAAGAAATTTGAAAAAGAAAATTCCAACGATTGGTTACTTATGCCAATCGTTCCCTTTGGCCCCTATGAGATGGATTATGCCAAAGAATCTTCCACAGGATTTTCACCACCGAGTTTTTCTTCCGGGCATTTTTGCGGAACTGACAAAACGGAAAGGGATGTATTTGCTAGGTTGCTTTATGGCTTTCGTATCGCGATGACTTTTTCTCTGGGGTATTTACTGTTAACTTATCTCATCGCAATTTGTGCGGGTAGTATAATGGGATACTTTGGTGGAAGGACAGATATGCTTGGATTACGACTGGTTGAAATTTGGGCAAATGTTCCTTTTTTATACATGGTAATTATCTTGGTTTCTGTAATGCCGAGTTGGTGGGGCACTGGTTGGCAAGTTTCCTCTCTATTACTCATTATGGTCCTTTTTTCATGGACTGGAATGACATACTACATTCGAGCGGCGGTGTATAAAGAAAAGGCCAGGGATTACGTCTCTGCGGCCAAGGTAATTGGGGCGAGTTCAGCCAGAATTATTTTTCGCCATCTTTTACCCAATGTGATTTCCACCCTGGTCACTTTTGCCCCCTTTACAATTGCGGCCGCGGTTTCCTCCATTACCGCCTTGGATTTTCTTGGCTATGGTTTGCCTCCTCCAACTCCCAGTTGGGGGGAACTTCTGAAGCAGGGTGTGAATAATCTCCGCATTGCTCCATGGATCGTAATTTCCTCAGTTTCAATATTGGTGCTTACATTAACCCTGGTCACTTTTGTGGGGGAGGCAGTGCGGGAAGCATTCGATCCCAAGAAATTCTCAACTTATGAATAATATGAAAATTAATAAGATTTACTATACCGCTTTTCTTTTCGTGAGCCTGTTGTTTTTTAATGGCTGCGAAGACCATCAACTTAAACCACCCCGCGAGTCTGGAAGCGAGCCTTCCAGGCAAACTGGAGAAAGTGGTCTGCCAGTGGATCGTGAATTTGCTCGTGAACTGGCCCGGGAGCTAGGGAGGGAATTTGCCCGAGAATTGAGCAGGCAATTAAATGAAGGAAACTCATCGATTCAACTGGATTCTGTTTTTTCAGCAAACTCTGTTCAGATTGATCGAGATCCGGGTTCATTAGTGGACATGGATGGCCGCCCCCATCCATTACTAGCTCATTGTTCAGAAGATGTTCTGGAATTTTATCAAAGTCATGCGGATTGTTTTGCTATTAAATCCCTCCAGGAAATTCCTGCTGGTTTAAATTGGAAAGACGGTTTGGGAGAAGAAGAATTCTCCTCACCGGACGCAAAAAGGGGAGGCACTTGGAATGTTTTCATGAGAGATTTTCCGAGGACGCTACGAACGATTGGACCCGATGCAAATGGGGCCTTTCGAAGTTATTTGTCAGATTATAATGCCCTGAGTTTAGTGATGTCTCACCCCAATTCGGACGGATATTATCCCGGGTTAGCCAGTTCGTGGGCGGTTGCGGATGATCGCAAGACGGTTTATTTCCGGTTGGATCCTGATGCACGGTACAGTGATGGGAAAGCAGTTCGTTCCAGTGATTTTTTCTTTTTGTTTTATTACATGCGAAGTAAACATATCCAGGCTCCATGGTATAATGATTTTTTTGGGAAGGATAAATTTCTCAAGGTTACTCTCTTTGATAGCCATACCTTTTCAATCACTTATTATAAAGCAAAACCTGATGTGGTTGAGCGGGTATCCCTTCGTCCTGTTCCGGAACATTTTTATGGTGAGTTAGATGGTGAGTATTTGAATAAATATCAGTGGCTTCCCGAGCCTACCACAGGGCCTTATGTGGCAACCCCCGAGAATATAGATAAGGGGAAATCAGTCACTCTCGTCCGGCAAAATGATTGGTGGGCAGATCAGAAAAAATTCTATCGATACCGTTTTAATCCAGACAAGATCAAGGTAAGCGTAGTGCGTGATTATAACAAAGCATTTGAAATTTTTCTAAAGGGCGAGATTGATATGTTCGGTTTAGCAAAAACGGAGTTCTGGTATGAAAAGTTAACCGACAAGAATCTATTAGTGAAGAACGGATATTTATCAAAAGTCACTTTTTTTAATCAAACTCCACCCCCCTCTTATGCGTTGAGAATTAATTCGCAAAAAGCGCCTTTAGATAACCAAAACATTCGAATTGGCTTTCACCATGCAATGAACTTTAAGCTTGTTTTGGAAAAGATCTTCCGGGGAGATTATGTTAGGATGAACACCGTGGCAGATGGATATGGAGCCCGCTCGCACCCCACCTTGCAGGCCCGTACTTTTTCGGTGGAGAAAGCAGTCGAACACTTTGCAAAGGCCGGATATTTAAAGCGTGGCCCAGACGGAATACTGGTTAATAAAAAAGGTGAAAGATTGTCGGTTGAAATAGTAACGGGCTATAAGCATTTCGAGGATGTATTGGTTGTGCTTAAAGAAGAGGCCAAGAAGGCAGGCTTGGAAATAAAGCTCAAAATTCTCGAGAGTACGGCTGCATGGAAGACCGCGGGGGAAAAGAATCACCAAGTTATTTTCTCCGCCTTTAATTCTTTTGTGGAACTGTTCCCCCGATATTGGGAACCCTTCCATTCCGATAATGCGTACCAGCAGGATGGGGATACGAAATATCGTAAGGATGGTCGATTAAAGGATAACTTAGTAATCAAGACTAGCACCAATAATTTTACGCAAACTGCAGTGCGTGAAATTGATCATCTAATTAATCAATATCGGGAGGAGGAAAGCCTGGAAAGAATTACAGAATTATCCCATCAACTCAGTGAAATGATCCATGAACATGGGGTTTGGGTTCCAGCCTGGAAAAAACCATGGCTTAGGATTGGTCACTGGAATTGGATTAAGTTTCCTCAGGACTGGGGGCCAAAAGAAACCCGTGATTATGAAGAATTTCAGGTTTTTTGGATCGATCAGTCCGAAAAGAAAACGATTCTCAAGGCTAAATTGGCAGGCGAGGTTCTATCGGATCAACCGACCGTTCGGATTTATGATAAGTACCAGTCCAATTGATATCCAAATGCGAAAAGGCAGACTGAATGGAAACTGATATATTGCTTGATATAAAAGGGCTTTCGGTTTCTTTTGAGACGGACGAGGGACGCGTGCAGGCACTTGATTCAGTTGATTTTCAGGTCGGGCTCGGACAAACTCTTGGCCTGGTTGGAGAATCAGGATGTGGGAAGAGTGTAACCGCTCTGTCCATTATGCGCTTATTGCCCAAGCCCGTGGGTAAAATAACATCCGGCAGAATCCATTTTCAGGGGAAAGATTTATTGGAATTATCTGCAGATGGAATGAGGCAGGTTCGAGGAAATGAGATCGGCATGATTTTCCAGGAACCGATGAATGCATTAAATCCGGTTCGGACAATAGGCGATCAATTGAGTGAGGTCTTTTTATTACATCAAGAAATTGGAGTAAAAGAAGCCTGGCTCAAATCAGTAGAAATGCTCCATGATGTGGGAATCCCAGCACCCGATAGCCGTGCCTTCGAATATCCCCACCAACTTTCGGGCGGAATGAGACAACGAGTTGTGATTGCCATGGCGTTGGCATGCAGACCAAAGCTCGTCATCGCAGATGAACCCACCACTGCATTAGATGTTACGGTACAGGCTCAAATTCTTGAACTTCTGCAAACTTTGCAAAAACAACTGGGGTCTTCCGTTTTATTAATTACCCACGATCTTGGGGTTATTGCCGAAACTTGCGATGAGGTTTGTGTGATGTATGCAGGTCGGATAGTCGAACGAGCATCCACAGTCGAACTCTTTGCCAATCCAAGACATGCCTACACCCGTGGCTTACTTTCCTCGATCCCGCGATTGGATAGAATACCCAAGACTGAACTTTCCACAATCGATGGCATGGTTCCCGGTCTTTCTGACTTAAACCAAGGTTGTCGTTTTGCTCCACGGAGTGGAAAAGTACATCCACAGGCCCTGCTTGATCAAAGGTCGCCCTTGCAGGAAGTCGCGGAAGGGCATTGGGTAGAATCTTGTCCCCTATGTTCGAATTTATGAATGCACCCGAGGAATTACTAAAAATTACAGACCTTCGTGTTCACTTCCCCGTCCGGGGAGGGATTTTTCGCAGAGCAGTCGGATCATGTAAGGCAGTAGACCGGGTAAGCTTGGTATTACAAAAAGGGCAGACACTCGGACTGGTGGGTGAATCCGGTTGCGGGAAATCGACCTTGGCCAAGTCCGTGGTAAAATTGGTTGAACCCACTTCTGGCTCGATCAAATTTAAAAACCAGGAAATAGCGGGAAAAAAGGCTCAAAATAATTTTCGTAAAAATGTGCAAATGGTTTTTCAGGATCCAGCAGAATCTCTCAATTCCCGCATGACCGTGGGTGCAATATTGGAGGAACCTTTGGATATTCATCATATAGTCGAAAAAAATGTTCGTTCTGAAAGGGTGGCGGAGTTACTCGAACAGGTTGGCTTATCTGGAAGCGCAGCAAATCGATATCCGTTTGAATTTTCGGGCGGACAGAGGCAGAGAATTGGAATCGCCCGTGCTTTGGCTCTGCAGCCCGAACTTTTAGTCCTCGACGAACCAGTTTCTGCATTAGATGTATCCGTGCAGAGCCAAGTTCTTAATTTGCTCATGGATCTTCAATCTAAGCTTGGATTGACCTACCTTTTGATTGCTCATGATTTAGCGGTTGTAAAGCATGTATCCGATATAATTGCGGTCATGTATTTGGGAAAGATCGTTGAGATTGGGCCTGCGGAAGAGATTTACTTAAAGCCGGCACACGCCTATACGAAGGCACTTATCTCGGCTATTCCGATCCCGGACCCCACCAAAAAAAGGAAGAGAGTGATTATTCCGGGAGATGTTCCTTCCCCCATCAACCCTCCATCAGGCTGTGCTTTTGGGCATCGTGTGGGTTCATCTCTTTATCCTGAAAGTGTTGGAAAAAAATTAGACATGGAAGAAGTTTCTACAGGTCATTTTGTACTTCAATGCCCTTGCTGCACATGAATTTTTTTAGGTAGATCACCCTCATTTTTTCAATAGTAGAAAAAAGCTTGCGACAAAATGAACGAGTCTCTTTTATGATCATCTTTCTCTTACCACTTTTACATGCCCTTTAAAAGAATAACAGTTCGAAAGTTTTTAATTTCGCCTTTCCTAATCTGTATTTTAGTCTGGATTTCTTCGTATTCCCTCTCGCTGGGGCAGAGTCCCGCGGATATGCCACTGCGCCAAGTAATTACCGAGGCACAGGCACTTATTGGTCAGGGTGATTTTGCCGGTGCTTCTCCTCTGTTGGATGAATTGGAGGGTCGCTTTGAAAACGAAAAAGATCCGGAGGTGGAAAAAATCCTTCAACAATTTGGTTTTGTTCGTGGAGTAGGCTATTTACAGAGTTTTGCAAAAACGGGAAATAAGGACTTCCTTGAGAAAGCATCGGGAGCATTTGGATTTTTTGCGGATAAGTTTCCCAATGATTCAAAAGCTGTGATGGCTTTGCAAAAGAGAACGGATTGCCTTCGTGCTCTTCATGATTGGAAGGAAGCCGCAATTGTTATCGAATTACTCTTGGATACATCAAAACCTTACCGTAAGCAGATTGTCAAACGAAGCGAACTGATGAATCTTTATTTTGGTAAAGCTCAGTGCTATCACATCGAGCAAAACTGGGTTAAAGGAGAACCATCCTTCAAGGAATTATTGAAGTATGCCGATCTCGCCAAGGATGAAGACCGTTCTGCATATGCAGTTTCTTGTCTCACTGAAATGTTCGTGCAGACCAAACGGATCGATGAAGTCTTTCCTTTATTACCCCGTTTATCTGGAGATACCCCAGCCCGTTATGACCTTCGCCTGAATGTCAATTTAATGCAGGGGGCGGCTCAACTTAAAGATAAGGAAAGACATGTGGAGGCTTCACTTTTTTATGCTCTGACCATGACAACGGAGGAAATTGTTGCATTTTATACCGAAAGGCAGAAGCAATTACAGACAGAACTTTCCCAATATGAACAATTGATCGCGTTACAGGGAAACACAATGCCCAAGCGTCGATTGGAAATTTTAAAAGAGCGTTCAAATGCCATCGCCATGAAGCTGACCAGTGCCAAAGGTCAACTCAAGTTAGCTCAGGATACACCTCCATTCACTACCGTTTTGCGCTGGAGAAAAGCGGATAATTTTCAAGTTACCAAAAGAGACTGGGAGTCATTTTGGGGATTTTATTGGCTCTACAAAGACTTTCCAAAACATGAAAGTGTGGAGAATTTTATTTATGCGGCCTTCGCGTCTGCCAATACTGTAAAACATCGAGAAAAATCGATCGAGCTGGGAGAAGAATACTTACAAAATAAGGACTGGAAGAAATTTCGGGCGGATGTTACTTTTATTATGGCGAATGCCTACAGGCAGGAAGCGGAAAGCCTTCAAGCAATTGCAGTCAGCTTACAATCCGCAATGGGAACTGCAGAAAAAGACCGGGCAGAAAAATCAAAAGTTAAATCCGCAGAATACTACAATCGCTTTTTTGGACTTTGTGATGACTTCATCGAAGTTATGCCTGAGCACAAATATGCGAAGGATTTTGTTGGCATGATGGGATCGGTTTTCTTTAAGCGCAGAAAATTCGAAGAATTATTGGAAAAATTTGCCGGATTTGAGAATGGTGCGATGAATCGCTCCCAAGGCTATGTAAATCGTAGTGAGTTTACTAAAAGCCCCGCTATGCCGACCGCTCATTACATGAGTGGATTGGCATTGCTTGCCTCCGGTAAATTTGAAGAGGCTAAGCCATTGCTCGGTGCGGTGGTCGGGGTAAACGTTGAAGGGCTTCCGATTGGAGGTTCAAGTTATAGTGAAGACGAGGAGGAATCGGAATAATGAATAAAATATACCGTATCTTCTTTCTCTTTCCTCTCTCTTTTTTCTTGGTTTCCTGCGGTGGCGATGAGACTGAATCGGTTTCTGAAGCTACCACAGACACAACTGCACCCGAAGTAAAACCTGAAAAGGCTCCCGTAGTCGAAGAGGTCGAGGAGGAGGAGGTCGTAGTGCTGCCGAATCCAAATGGGGTTTACCTGCCAAACGGAGAGGAAAAGAATGGAAAGCCTGTTTTTGTAAATGGGGAAGGCTTTTTCATGTGGTTTAATGGTTCAATCTGGAAAATTTCCGATAAGTCAGGGGGAGGAAAAATAGTCTCGTCCGGAAAAGAATCGATTAATGATAAATGGAGCGATGGGGGGAAAGCCCGTCATTTCCCGGACGATGAGTTTGCCAAAGACGCTTTATTTCGCCTTGCAGTCGCGTATCAGGGTTCCACTGATAACCCAAATGCAATTAGGCTTTTCCAACAGTTTGTGAAAGACTTCCCGGAAGACAAAATGGTCCCCGAGGCATACCTGAGCTTGGGTGACTTGGCTATCAGCGATGTAAAATCTGACGAGCAACCTTCCTACGAACAAATACAAAATGCCCAGGCCAATTATTCATTGGTTCGGGAAAAGTCACGGGAAATTAAATTAATTACAGATGCCACATTTAATGAAGGCGGTCTGATCGAGCGAGTGGCAGAAAATCCGGACGGGATCGTGGAAAATTACCTTACGTTTGACAAAAATAAAGACGAAGTATTGCAATCAAGTGAATATTCTACCATCGGAATTGAATCCGATAAATCTTTTGCCGATTTTGATTTGAATGAAGATAAGTCCATCGATTTCGGTGAACTTTATGATGTTGCCTCCTATGTTTATTATTCAAGCATGGTGAAATTATACTCGGACTATTCAGAAAAATTTAGTGATTCAGAAGGGGCTAGAATTTCAGAAGCCACTGAAAAAATTGGATTTGCCAATGAAATGCTAGGTCGTCCCTCTACCATGCTTAATCTTTATTATAAGGATATTGAAAAGTACGGCAACGATCCTAGTAATGTAGGCGTCGATGCTATCCTTAAAAAATACACCGTTAAGTACGATGAATACGATAAATTATACGGAAGAACTTTAGATCTTCTTACAAAGCTACAAGAACCCGGGCAAACGATTTCATTCACCTATCGTGACAGGAAGGGAATTGAAGAAACGATTACTGGAACGGTTGAGGATATAATTGGAGATCGTAAAAAATTGCTGCCATTTCTTTCCTCTCAATACAAGGGCATGGATCAGGATATTTATAGCGATGTGGTGAAATCCCGAGGAGCAATCTTTTCAAACCCTTCTCATATGGCAAAATTTAAGGGTTATTTAAAGAAATACAAAGAATTTAAAAAGGGATTTCCGTCGGATCTATCTCCTGCCGTTGCCTTTGCAAAATTATTGGAACAGGCAAAGTCAGCAGGGAACAGACCACTTGAATTGCGCATGCGTTCAATGCTCGATCGGGTTGGTTCAAAAGCGGGTGGGAGTTATAATCCGCAAAAGAGTGACTTCCCTGCGGCAAGTCCAGGTGTTCTCGTTTGGATGGCCGAACAATTACTTGCCCAAAACTCGGTGGAGGATGCGGTATCTGCGATGGAGCGCCTTGTAAATGTATACGGAGATACGGGTGGCGAATTTCTTTTTGATGCTTACTACCTCTTGGGACAAGCAAAGCAAAAGGAGCGGGACTACCAGAGTTCTGTCTCCCATTATCAATCTGCACTTGCTAATTCATCCTGGCATGATAACGCCAACGATGCTCGGATTCGCCTGGGTGAATCTCTTTTTGAAGTGGGGCAGTCCAGTAAAGATTCCAGTCTCTTTGACCAGGCGGTTTCCTCTTTCGAGGAAGTAAGAAGCGATACCGATACCAGCCTCGAGCAGAGAGCTCAATCCTCCTACATGATGGGGGAGTGCAAACGCGCCATTCGCGATCATGCTGGTGCAGCATATTATTACCTGGACACAACCCTTAACTTTCCAAGTGCAACAAAGTGGGCTTCCAAATCCTACGAACAAGCAATTCGTTGTTACGAACAAACCGGGCAATCTGATCAAATTACTCAAGTGGAAAAACAGTATGTTGATTGGCAGAGAAAGTTTCTTAAATGAGTAAGTATTTAACTTGTATTACAGTCTTGTTCAGCTTTTATTTCGGTCACATTAATTTGTGCGCTCAAGCCAATCAGGACTACTTTAAGATCCATTCGGGTGCATTACCGGTTAAGATATTTGTTGGAAATGCAGCAAAGGCTGGCACTCTCTTAGGGGTGGATGGGCAGAAAGGCATTATTTATGCCTCCATGGACGGTGCGGGAAGGATGCAACTGGAACTTCGCGGATTGAAGAAACAGAATATTCAAGGTTTTTCATTTGCTTGGCCACAGGGTGCGATGAAAACTCTTCAAGCATTTTCTAACGAACAGTACAGCAAAGAACTTCTGCCAAGTTTAAGACCAATTATGTATAAAGTAATGCTCTTTCTTGATATACCCCAGCAATACTTTGCCATCCATGATAATTGCTTGATCTATGTAAAAGCATTAATTGCCATGGAGCAGTATAATGAAGCGTTTTATTTATTATCACGTCTAAACTTAAATAAGTTGGACAGTTACGGATACCGAGATTTCTCGGAAGCGTCACTTGAACTCGCCAGTAAAATGATTCGAGCCAACTCAAAATCTGCCAAGATTGCCCGTGCTCTTTTGCAAAAAGTAACGATTCGAAACAATAGTGCTGATCATGCCTCTTATTTAAAACTTGCCGATTCGCTACGAACCCAGGGTTTGTATAACGATGCAATTTCTGAATACGCCCGGTTGGGACCAATCGTACAAAAGTCTCCTGGAAGTCCCCATGCCAAGATAGTCGAAATTTGGCCGATTTATTGTTATATTAAATTATACGAAACCTATTCCAAGGCAGCATTAAAGGATGCACGGTATAAAGCAGCGGCCGGTAAAATATTTAATACTGCGATGCAGACGGTTAAAAAGTTAGACGAAAAACCACCCGCTCGGCAAACAAATGAATACTCTCTTTATAAACTGATTCGTGCTCTCTTGCGTGTTCAGTACGCACGTCAATACGAGCAAAGCGGGAACGAATTGAAAGCCGCTGAATTTTATCGTCAGTCTGTTTTGGAAGTAACCGAAGGAATTGTGAGTGCCCGCGTCGGTCTAGATTGGCTTCCGGAATCCCTTTTGATGGCGGGTGGAGCCTATGAAAAATTAAGTTTAAATGAGGCGGCAATCAATGTCTACAAACAGGTCTCCATTTTTTACAAGGGTTCAAAATGGGCCATTGAAAGTAAAAAACGACTAGACGCAATCCCCGCCACCTGAGTTAATCCTACTCTTGACCCATCCCCCCTTACCCGTAATTCTTAGACCTTAAAACAATCAAAATTATGAAACTTGGCTCAATCCGTAAATTCAGCATACTTGGAATTATTTTTTCCAGTTTATCCCCCAGTTTTTTTGCTAATGTGGTTCACGCGCAACAAAAGGGCTTTGGTTCAGCCCTGGTTGATAACTTGGGGCCTTTCTTGGTTCCCTTTATCATATTAATATTAGCCGGTTTTACACTGATCATTTATAATGGTATCGCGATTCGAAAAAAAGCATTTGTAAAGGAGGATGTGGTTCAGCCTATCATGCAGGAACTGCAAAACCTTAATGTTGAGGGTGCTATGGCACTTTGCGAACAGTATAAATTGCCCGTTACTTCTGTTCTTAAAGGTGGACTTGCACGGATTCAGGATGATGAATTGGATATCGAGTCGATCGAGAAAGGACTGGAGGAAACTTCCGGGCTTGAATTGGCCAAACCCTTTACCTGGATTAATTTGTTAAATACTGTGGGTTCGATTGCTCCAATGGTGGGACTTCTCGGAACAGTAGTCGGAATGATCGGTGCGTTCCAAGTTTTGCAAAGCTCGGGAATGGGCGGAGAATCGAGTCAAAAGATGGCGGGAAATATTGGTAGTGCTTTATGGACTACTGCCGCGGGTCTGGTGGTTGCAATTCCTACTTTAATTTCTTATTTCATTTACAAAACAAAATTTGCTACAATTGTGGCAGAAGTAAATCGAATTGCCGGGGAAATGGTTTTCACTTTAGTGCGTGCTGCAAGAGGTGGTTTTGCTGAAGGGGGAGAAGAGGCAGGCGAAGAATATTACGAAGAGGTGCAGGAAGCTCCTGTGGAGGAAGGCTTGCCTCCAGCTCCCGGAGCACCGCCAATGCCCCCTGCATAACAAGCATAATTGATTTTATTTAAGTGTAGATGAGTGGATACAAACCACCCGAGTCCAATGACTCGCCTGATTTAACTCCCATGATTGATGTGGTATTCTTATTGATCGTATTTTTTATGGTGGTCGCACAAAGAATGTCTGAACAATATATTGAATTATCCGCTCTTCCTGTTGCCGGAAATTCAAGCGTAAAAGAACAGCCTCCTCCGCGCACAATTATCAGTATCGATGAAACTCCTGTCGGACAGAAATATTATTGGGGAGAACAGGAAATTGATATGGATGCAATCGGAACAGCCGTAAAACGAAATCCGGAATGGAAGGTTTTTTTACGGGTTCACCCAAAAGTCACCCACGCAGTGGTTCAGGATGTAATGAAGGTGATCGGGAATGCGGGACAGGCAGATATCATTTTTGGAACCTGGCAAGTAGGGACATAATCGAATGGAAACATTAAAGAAAATTTTAGCCGACGAGGATGAAGTTGATCTGACCCCCATGATTGATGTTACCTTTTTACTGCTTATTTATTTCATGGTTACGACAATGCTTAAACAACCGGAGGCGGAGTTATCTATTCAACTGCCCGGAAAGCCCCAGAGTAGCGACGTTACTCCTATGGATATGCTTAATGTTAAAATTGGAGACCAGGGCGAGGTTTATTTAAATGGGTCCGAGATTGAGGATGGATTCGATTTTGAAATGCCTGACCTAGTTTCCAACCTCAAGGTTCAAAAAGGAATGCGGGATCAACTCATTTCTTCGGGAGCAAAGACCAAAGCGGAAGCGGAATTAAAAGTACAAATTGAATCCTCCGGTATTGCAGAGCATCAATCTGCAGTGAGTGTATTAAATGCATGCTCAGAAGCCGGGGTAAATAAAGTAACTTTTTCTTTTTAACTCAGCCTTTATTTTTTGTTTTAATGAGTGCAGTAGTTTGTAAATTTCTTCATACCCGTATGCGGGTGAGTGATTTAGATAAATCAGTTGAATTCTACAATAAGGTCTTCGGCCTGGAAGTTTCCAGGCGCCACGAATCCCCCCGGGGTTCCAAATTGGTTTTCCTTACCGTGCCAAATAGTGATGAGGAAATCGAACTTACTTATTTCCCAGGGTCCGGTACCGTTGAGGTACAGGAAGACCTAATGCATCTTGCTTTCGAGGTCGAAAGTATGACCGAATTTGAATCCCATGCCCAGTCCGTCGGAGTTCCTTTAAGTGATGGTCCGACAACCAGTTCTTCCGGTTCAATTTTTGCTTTTGTGGATGCACCGGACGGGTATGAGATCGAAGTTATCCAAAGGCCTTAAATTTTAAAACGGGCTTACTTATCTTTTTTACCATCAGAATGAGTTCTTGGTTGTCGATACCACTGACATATTCAAGGATTACAGTATGAAATTGAAAGTGATTCATTCCATTTTACTACGTCTTGGCCTATGCTTTGTGCTGTCACTTTGTATGCTGTCTTGTCTGCCAGAGAAAATGCTTCCGTCTTCATTGATTGATAATAAGAGATGGCTTTTTGATGGATCCAGTTTGGAAGATTGGGAGCCGACCGATTTCGCCGGAAAAGGAGAGGTTATGATTGATGCAAATGGCAGTCTTGTTTTGGAAATGGGTGCTGAGCTTTCGGGAGTCCATTGGAAAGGTGAACCTTTGCCTGTTGTAAATTATGAAATTCATTTCAAAGCTAAAAGAACAATGGGGAGTGACTTCTTTTGCGGCTTAACATTTCCATTTAAGCAATCTCATGCCACCCTCATATTAGGGGGTTGGGGAGGTTCCCTAATCGGTATTTCAAGTATTGATGATTTTGACGCGTCAGAAAATGAAACGGGTGATGCCTATATTTTTGAGGATAACCAATGGTATGATATTCGTCTCCGTGCGACCGATAGTGAAATCTCTGTATGGATTAACGACGAGCAGGTAATTGATTGCGAAGTTGAGGGTCGAAAGGTAGCTATGCGCTATGGGGAGATCGAAATGTCTGTCCCCCTGGGAATATGTACCTATGCAACCACTGGAGTTATTCGGGAAGTGTTTTTAAAGGAAATTTAAAAACAACTGCTTCATTTCCTTATTTTGTGGTTTAGCAGGATTCCACAGTTTCCCTTAGTCTCAACTGTCCACAGGCCGCGTCGATATCGTGTCCTTTTTCCATCCGTAAGGTTACCCGAGGTGCATTTTCTTTTTCCACTTGAGATCGAAATGCATTAATTTGTGATAATTCCGGTCTTTCCCACTTCATCCCTTCCACTTTATTATAGGGGATCAAGTTCACTTTTGCATTTAATCGCCGTGCATGCCTGGCCAGTAGAATAGCTTGGCCAAGGTCGTCATTTATTCCCTTAATCAAAATATATTCCAAGGTGATCATTTTTTTCCGTTCTTCGATAAACCTTTCACATGCATCGATTAATTCTTCGATCGGGTAGCGCTTGTTGATTGGCATAATTTGCTCACGCGTTCGGTTATCACCTCCATGTAAAGAAATCGCCAGTCGTATTTGCGCAGGGTATTTTGCTAATTCAAGAATCTTGGGTACGAGTCCACTGGTAGAGAGAGTGATATGCCTCGCTCCAATCCCTAAGCCATCGGGAGATAAAATTTGATCCAGTGCGGGAATCATGGCCGGTAAATTGGCAAGCGGTTCTCCCATTCCCATAAAAACCAGATTGTCAATTCTTCGACCCGCTTTCGCCCGTGCAATGAGAATTTGGCCGATAATTTCCCCTGTGGTTAAATTCCTCTTTAAACCATCTAGCCCACTGGCGCAGAATTTACATCCCAGTGCACAACCCACCTGAGTGGATACGCATAAGGTGAGCCGGGATGCCCGTACTCCCTTTGTACCTTCAGTTGCGGGTATGAGTACACTCTCAATTAATTGCCCGTCGCGTAATTTCCACAGAAACTTTTGAGTAGTATCCTCAGAGCCCTGTTCTCGGGATAACTCCATCGGCATGAGATCCCACTCCTTTTTTAAATCTTCCCGTAACCCGAGTGAAAGATTACTCATTTTTTCAAAATCGAGAATGCCTTTTTCGTAAATCCACTCTCTGATTTGCTTATTTCGATAGGAGGGCAGTCCTTTCAGTTGCCATTGTTCAAATGGAGTATCGATTAGGAGCGGCTTACTTTGTTTTAGGTTCACCATAGGATACTTTCTGCCTGAAAATGGCAGTTCCTACAAGATAAACTAAAAGAGAAAGTGCTAAACTGAGAAAGTTAAGCAATGACCTGATGAATTGGGTCCGCACCTTCTACTCCAACGAGGCTTTTATCGAGTCCGCCATGGAAGTACGAAAGAGCATTAGGATCCAAGCCCAGCTGATTTAAAATCGTTGCGTGTAACCTGCGGACATGAAAGCGATCCTTCACCGCTTCGCTCCCAAGTTCATCCGTCTCTCCGACACTCACTCCTCCTTTAATACCACCACCTGCCATCCACATGGTGAATCCCCATGAGTTGTGGTCGCGTCCAGTTCCTTCTTTATATTCAGCCGTGGGTTGCCGTCCAAATTCACCGCCCCATACCACAAGGGTTTCATCGAGCAGTCCACGTTGTTTTAAGTCTTTGAGTAAACCGGCAATTGGTTTGTCAGTATTTCCGGCATGGTAGGAATGGTTTTTGACCAAGTCGCCGTGGGCATCCCAATTGTTGTCATTGTGATGTCCTCCTGAATAAATTTGAATAAATCGTACTCCCCGTTCCACAAGTCTGCGGGCAAGTAAGCACTTGCGCCCAAAGTCTTCGGTGTTGGATCCGTCCATACCGTATAGGTCTTTAATGTGGCCGGGCTCTTTATCCACATCGACAGCCTCTGGAGCGGATGCCTGCATCTTGTAAGCAAGTTCGTAGGATGCCACTCGAGCGGCTAAATTGGTGTTGTCGTATCGTTCGGAGAGATGGCCTTCATTCATCGTCCGCAAATGGTCCAGCATGGTACGCTGTTGCGAACGGGGTATTCCATGCGAGTTCTCTAGGTCAAGGATGGGAGATCCTTGTGAGCGTAATACGGTTCCCTGATAGCTTGCCGGCATGTATCCACTGGACCAGTTCTTGGCTCCACTAATCGGGCCTCCGGTTTTATCCAGCATCACCACATAACCTGGCAGGTTCTCATTTACGCTGCCCAGTCCGTAGTTTACCCAGGATCCAAGGGAAGGGTGCCCGGAAAGAAGGTTGCCTGCATTCATCATCAGCATAGCGGAGCCATGAATGGGGGACTCGGCTTTCATGGAGTGTAAAAACGCAATATCGTCTACACAGGATCCGACATGAGGAAAAAGATCGGATACATACTTACCGCAGTCTCCATAGGGTTTGAATTTCCACTTTGGACCCACCACCCGGCTTTCATTTCTTTTTCCTCCACGTCCAAAAGTTTTAACTTGGATTGTTTTTCCATCCAATGGGTAGAGGTTAGGTTTGTAGTCAAAAGTGTCCACCTGACTGGGTCCACCGTACATAAACAGGAAGATAACCGACTTCGCTTTTCCTGGAAAAGCTGAGTTTTTGGGAGCGAGGGGATTCACATAGGATGATGTACTTCCCGCCATTGCCTTGTTCGCAAAGAATCCGTCCTGGGCAAGCATTCCGGTCAGTCCGAGCGAGGCAAAGCCTCCTCCTATATCCTTTAGGAATTCTCTTCGGTGTGTACGGTTACAAAATGTGTTTTCTGGTTTTTCGTTCATAATTAATCGAGGTATACAAATTCATTCAGGTTTAAAGCTAACAAGGCGAAGCGATCCAGGGCTTCCTCTTCCGAAAGACTAAATTTATTCTTCATATTTTTCATCATCTCTATACCGGCATTAATTTCATCTTTATGGGGACTGCGGGAAAAAACCAGTTTTAACGCGTGTTCAACCTGTTTCTTCGGTTCTTTCCCTGCCTCGGTTCGCAGTCGGTTTGCAAACGACTTGGCAGAGTCATTCATAAATTTACCGTTCAGCATATTCAGAGCCTGTGTGGGAACCGTGGTGTTAAACCGTACCGGGCAGGTGGAGTCGGTATCTGCCATGTCGTGGTTAATAAGCAAAGGCATTTGCATAGAACGCATCACCTTCACATAAACGCTTCTTCGATTCGCTTGTTCGGGAGTACAGGCTCCCCAGCCTTTTCCTTTCACCGAAGAACCTGCTAGAATTATCTCGGGCACCGGAGGAGTTACGCTTTGGCCTCCCATTTCCAGGTTAATGGTACCGCATGCATTTAAGACCGAGTCCCGCACTTCCTCCGAAGTTAATCTTCTCATATCATAGCGCCAAAATGACTGGTTTAATGGATCCTGTGCGAGGGCATGGTCATTGGGCATGGAAGATCTTTTATAAACATCGGAGCTCATGATTAACCTGTGCATCTCTTTTATATCCCAACCGGATTCCATAAATTGAAGAGCCAACCAGTTGAGTAAATTAAGATGAGTCGGAGGCGTTCCCTGGAACCCAAAATCACTTGAACTCTCAACAATTCCACGGCCAAAATGGTATTGCCAGATTCGGTTGACCATCACCCGGGCAGATATCGGATTATCTTTGGACCCAATCCATTTGGCCAATGCCGTTCTCCTCCCCGATGATTTAGGCAGATTTTGTATGATTGGCTCTGGTGGGCTTAGCACTGCGGGAAAAGCAGGGAAAACTTGCTCTCCTTCCAGGGCTGGATTTCCTCTACGTAGAATCTTGGTTACCCGCTCCCCATGTTCTCCGACCGCGAGTACTTTATAATGATCAGATTTTGGCTTTTGAGAAAAATGCTTCGTAAGGTCTCGCTTCCAGGCTTGATAGCGACCAAAAGTACCGTCACTCATCACTTTTTTAGCGTGTTTACGAATAAGTCCGGCGAGATCAGCGGCTTCTTCAAAACACTCCAATCCCAAATCGATATATTGTCCGCCAACTGTTTGTCGGCAGTGTACTGCCACAACATTCTTACCAGTTTGCAAAACATCTGCACTTATATCAGTAATGTCGTGCGTCTGGTATTTCGAAATATGTCCAGGTTTTTGAAAAACGAGTTTACCATTAAGATACACCTCCACGTCTTCATCATGGTGTAGGTTCAACCGTAGAGTTTTGGGAATGGCCGCCAAGCGAAAGGAAGTCCTCATCCAGATATCTTTACTCTTCCATATGGTTCTCACATTCGCCTTTGGGGTTCCCTTGGTTCCAAATCCACCTATTCCGCTTTTCCAATCTCTGGCATCAAATCCGACTTCAATCCATTCCTGCCTGGGCTTTCTTTCCAGATAATTCCACTGGCTTCCTTTACCTCTGGCATCCTCGAGTAATAAAACTGGTTTTGCACGAACTTTATTCGACTTTGGAATGGAAGCATCTTTATGAAAGGCAACAAGGAACTTTTCTTCAAAACCAGTCATCAGCGACCTGAGTGTTTGCCTACGCAATTCCCATTTCTGAATATCTGATTCATATGTTTTATTTCCAACTTGGTCTTTTACTTCTACCAAATTGGAGTCACCCCTTCCATGAGGAGTGATGTTCGCAAAAAACGAGAGCATGGAATAATAATCTTTAGTTGGTATTGGATCGATTTTATGGTCGTGGCAACGGGCACAACCAACAGTCATACCAAGAAAAACCTCAGTTGTGGTACGAACAATATCGTCTAAATAATCATAACGGGCCAGCACACGATCTGCGGGTTCGTCGTCCCAGATACCGAGTCGGTGGAATCCAGTCGCGGTTATGGCTTCGGCATTCGCCTCTGGAAGTTCGTCCCCAGCCAGTTGTTCGAGAATAAACTGGTCGTAGGGTTTATTTTGGTTAAATGCATTAATCACATAGTCCCGGTATCGCCATGCCTGCGGCTTATTCCCGTCTCTCTCATACCCATTGGTTTCGGCATAGCGAACAAGATCAAGCCAATGTCTGCCCCATTTCTCTCCGTAGTGGGGAGAGGAGAGGAGCTGGTCCACCAGTTGGTTAAATTTCGTTGGTTCTTGATTGGAAACATAAGCATCCACTTCCTTTGGAGTGGGGGGAAGTCCGATCAAATCATAATACATTCTCCTGATTAAGGTATGATCCTCAGCTTGTGGATTGGCAGGCAAATTTTGTTGGGCAAGTTTAGCCTGGATGAATCGATCGATCGGGTTGGCATGGTCCGGTAAATCCGGAATAATTGGATGTGTGGGTTTCTTGTATGCCCAGTGAGATTTAGTTGTTTCATTAACCTCGGTGGTACTGGCATGGCTGTGAGCATTTTTAGGTACAATCTCGTCTTCCTTGGGAAAGGGGAGTCCCATTTCAATCCATTTCCCCAATGCATCGATTTTATTCTGAGGCAATTTTCCAATCGGAGGCATTTGATGATCCTCATCCTTATAGGAAACCATTTCCAGCATCAGGCTTGCTGCGGGATTTTCCATGTCCACGGCGGGACCGACTTCACCTCCGGCAAGCACTCCCTCTCTGGTGGTCAAGACAAGTTCTGCCCGCACTTTATCTGCCCCGTGGCACTTCCAGCAGTTTTCTTCGAGCAAGGGCTTGATTTCTTTTTTCCACAATACAATACCATCCTCTGCACTTAGATTTTGAGTAAGCAGACAGATCGAAAGAAGGATACAGATGCCAACTGGGGATTTAGAAAAGTACCGAACAAAAGATTTAGTCATCAATAAATAATTTATGCTTATATTTCTGCTGGGCAACATGGTCCTACGCCACGGCTAAAGAAAGGTAACCGAGGTTGGTGGAAATCTCATCGGCAGCTTGCTTGATTAACCGGCCAGTATGTTCGATATTTTGTTTATCCATCCGTCCTGAAGGAGCGACTAACCAAATGGCTCCTGCAACATTATTTTTTTTGTTTTTAACCACAGCACCAATGCAAATTTGACCTTCCATTTCTTCTTCCCGATCCACCGCATAGCCCAGTTGGCGTACTTGGATAAGTTCTTTGTCTAATTTTGCCTGGGTGGTTATTGTTTTGGATGTGAAACGGGTAAGCTTGAGTCTTGAAATTATTTGCCCGTATTCTTTGGCAGAGAGAGCAGCCAAATATGCTTTGCCGGGGGCCGAGGTGTGTAATGGAAAGCGTAAGCCAGGCTTTACCTTAAAGCTAAAATTATGCAGTCCATCAATTTGTTCCAACACAATTCCTTCCTCCTCCACAATGGTTCCCGCCAACATACTTTCTCGGGTTTCATCCCTCAATTTATAAAGATATGGAATAACCGATTCGATGAAGGAAGGATCTCCCGTTACCGGGGTAGCCAGTTGTAACAACTTTTCTGATAGAATAAAACCCGGTCCGTCCTTACTCTTCTTAACATACTTTCTCCGTTCCAATGTGGTCATGATTCGATAAACACTATTTATTGGCAATCCTAGGATGGCAGCCACTTCATTCACGGAAAGCCCCTTTGTTTTTTCGTTCAGCAATTCAATAATTGAAAGTGCACGATCGAGACCGGGAACATTATATTTTTGATCAGTTGATAAAGACATGCTTTGATATATAAACTATAATCCAAATATCAAAAAGCAAAATATTTAGGACAAATTCTTTTTAATTTTTTTAATGTCCATTCGTAGTATTCCGTTTTACCAGTCTTGTCATCGCGCGGGCGAAGCCCGTGGCGATCCACTGGGGACCAGTAAGCGAACCGCAACACCCGATCGCCTTCCCTCGAGACACGATGGATTGCCGCGTCCCTCGCTCCGCTCCCTCCTCGCAATGACAAAGTGTGCGTTGTAACCGAACCGCCCATGTCATTCCCCACACACCTTGTCATCGCGAGGGCTGAAAGCCCGTGGCGATCCACTGGGAACCAGTAAGGGAACCGCATCACCCAAACGCCTTCCCCCCTAAATCCTGTTTGACAATACCTTCCTATTTTTAATCTAATTGGTCATTAATTTCTCTGTTCCTGTTATGAAAAAACTACCAATCCTGATTTCGTTCCTATTTTCCACACTTTTCCTGTGGTCTGCCAATCCAGTTCCGTATTCGGGCAAGGTCGCAATTCGGGGAGTCAATTACTTTGGGGATGCCCAGTTTACATTTTCCCTACAGGACAAGGATGGCAAGACCCACTGGCAGAATGGTAAAAGTAAGGACGACTCGATCAAAGTAAATATTCGCAACGGACGGTATACTGTTCTTCTCGGTGGACAGGGGATGAGCGTCTTGCCACCCCAACTGTTTTTGGACAATGATGAACTGTATTTAAAGGTTCGCTTTGATGATGGGGACGGCAAGGGCCTTCGCCACCTCGCTCCCGATCAACGGATCACCGCCACCCCGCGGGCACTAGTTGCTGAGGTTGCGAAGATCGCAAAAAATGCTGATTCTGCAAAGGTAGCGGACTCGGTTCAGGCGGGTGCTATTACCAAGTCGATGCTTGGGCAGGATGTCCTTTCCGATCTCAACCGCACGGTCACTTCTTCTGAGATCGCGGCTAACACCATCACCACCGCCCAGTTAAACGAACAAATCCTCAAATATTTAAAGCCGGAGATTACCCTGGCCCCACAGGCCCCAGGTCTGATTTTTAATGGACAGACCATCACTCTTCATTCCCGAGCAGAGGGTAAGTATTTGAATTATCAATGGTATAAAAACGGCCAGGCGATTGCAGGTGCGGATAAAAAACGCTTCGTGATCGAGGATGTAAATGGCACCCAGCACGATGGAAACTACACCCTTGTGGTGAGCAATGATTTTGGATCCATCACCACGCAACCTACATCGCTTGTGGTGGATGGTACCCCAACAAGCCACACCGTGGCCTCGATCAGTATGGATATGATTTTCTGCCCGCCGGGCACTTTTACGATGGGCAGTCCGTCCAGTGAAACGGGTCGGGGAGGGGATGAGACCGAACACTCAGTCACCCTGAGCCATGGGTTTTATCTGGGTAAGCACGAGGTGACACAAGCTCAGTATGAGACGATAATGACAGGAAATCCCGAGGGCTTGAATGTTAAGCCAAGTAATTGGCCAAATAACAATGACCGCCCCGTAGAGAAAGTGTCATGGAACGATGCTCAGGTTTTTCTTTCTCAGCTCAATTCGATTGAGCAGACCGCGGGTCGTTTGCCTACGGGCTGGAAGTATGTTCTGCCCACGGAAGCCCAATGGGAGTATGCCTGCCGGGCAGGCACGACCACCGCGTACTCGTGGGGCAATGATATCAATTCCACCCGTGCTAATTATAATTGGGACGGAGGTGGGACCTCAGGAAATGATTTTAAACAAACTCGTGATGTGGGGCAGTATGCTGCCAACCCCTGGGGCTTTTTTGACATGCAGGGAAATGTGTGGGAATGGGTCAGCGACTGGAAGGCAAACTATCTTATCGGTGCCCAGACCGATCCCGAGGGTCCGGCATCGGGCTCGCATCGGGTCGTACGGGGTGGTTCCTGGCTCAGCGACGGAGCGATCCTGCGTTCTGCTGGGCGCCACCACGACACCCCGAGCCACCGCTA
>ENA-OQVM01000421-OQVM01000421.1-marine-metagenome-genome-assembly--contig:-NODE-421-length-67335-cov-9.087202_pt1 | contig 67335 bp, 60 predicted proteins | sample MGYA00237776_ERZ505498 | MGnify/ENA primary metagenome ERZ505498 (study PRJEB26159, sample SAMN06265151) | marine metagenome | isolation source: Helgoland LTER site | place: Germany:Helgoland, sampling... | reverse complement strand
CACTCTTCTACTCTAAATATTTTAAAGCCGTTGAATTTGCTCATGTTTTCCGAAACATGCACAAAGGCGGTAGACAATCTTTTTTTAGACAACTATCTTTCGCATCCACTTGCTCATGTTCTCTATAGCGTAGCCATTTCCATAGGACTGTCCCACGCTCTGCAAGCTCCAACCACCTAGCTGATCTATTAACTCAGACGGTGCTTCAACCGCTCTTAGTCTGTCTCTAAAGCTGTGCCTTAAACCGTGAATAACAGCATCCGTACCAATTATAGTTTTAATCCATTTGTTCAATGCTGCACTTGCAGAGTTGCTATTACAGACTTCCTCATTGGAGTACCTAGCAAAACAAAATTCATTTACGGAAGACTCCTTTATTCTTTTTGCAGCCCACAAAGAAGAGCCAACTAAAGGAATAACTCTTTCACTGGATTTAGTTTTAAGAGTTCTGTGAGGGTAGGGTGCTAGTTTTATGTGAGGATGTTGATGGTCTAATTTTAGATCTTCTATTTTTAATCCAGCTGCTTCAGCCAAACGCATTCCTGTGTCACTAATTAAAGCTATTAACCACCTAAGGTCATCATCTAGCTGGTAGCAGGTTTGTTGAAGATGTCTAATTTGATTTTCACTCAAAGGCTGACGCTTAGTTAGCACTTCATCAGAGGCCAGATAAACACCAACAAAAGCATTACGACAATCTAAACCTAACTCCTGAATAGTGAAGTTAACCATGGCTTTGAGGCTAGAGAAGTTCCGTTGAACAGAAGCTGAACTTAACCCCTTCTTACGCAGCCAATCTCTAAAAGTCGCAGCATCAGCGGTTGAGTATTGATCTAAAGGACGGCAACCCAAACTCTTCTTAAGATAACCAACGGTGCGTTTGCTATGAGTAAAGAACGTATTCTTTTTATGTTCTCCTTTAACTCTCAGATAAAGATCTAACGCATCATCGATAGTGGGGAGTAGGGAATTGATATTCTGACTAGGGGTACTGCGAAGTAAGTGAGCAGCTGGTATCTCTGCTTCTCTGAGCCTTAAATTTATCCAGTAATCGTCCAAACGAGACACCAACTTTTGAGACACATAACGTGCCTGAGAAGGAGATTTAGTTCTTAGACTTTGGATGATGCGAGTTTTGAAATAATGATGTCTTAAATCTGAGGGAACAGACTTTGAGAAGTAGTACACACCACGCTTAGTGTAGGTGTACTTAGGTTGAAAAGTGTCTACCATTTTGTCTACCGCCTTTGTGCATGTTTCGGAAAACATGAGCAAATTCAACGGCTTTAAAATATTTAGAGTAGAAGAGTGGTACCCAGAGAGAGACTCGAACTCTCACGCCGCAAGGCACTAGAACCTAAATCTAGCATGTCTACCAATTCCATCACCTGGGCACTCAAGGCGCGGATATTACGTGCCTTCTAATCCAGTAGCAACAAATTGCAGAAAATTTGCTGTTTTAATTTATCTGTCTTTTAGTTTTCAAGGCTACTGGTGTGTCTAACATCTTGGCCTTTGACTTGATAAATAACGTATTCACTGATGTTCTTGGCATGATCACCAATACGCTCTAAGGCACGAGATGCCCAGATCAGGCTAATGTAGTCTTCAACGTTCTCAGGGTTAGTCTCCATTTGCTGAATGCAGTTGCGCACCAATTTCTTGTAAGCGGTGTCAATGTCGTGATCGTCCTCAATTACGCGCAACGCACTCTCAACATCAAGGCGTGCAAAAGCATCTAGGGCACGCTTGAGCATCTTAATCACGCCGCTATGTATGCCCTTAAAGCCGCTGTAATGGTCTGATAATATATCCGCATCTAGCAGGTCGATAGCCATCTTCGCAATGCGGTCAGCTTCATCGCCAATGCGCTCCAAATCAGTGATGACCTTCATAACGCTAACTACCGTGCGCAAATCACCAGCAGTAGGTTGGCGTTTAGCAATAATAGAAACGCACTGGTCGTCTAATTCCACCTCGAACTGATTCAGCCGCGATTCTACCTCGCGCACCTGCTCGGCAAGTTCAACATCGTGATTTACCAGTGCAGTACACGCATCATTAACTTGAGTCTCTACCAGGCCACCCATTTCCATGAGAAGATCTCTAATGGCTTGTAGATCATTATCGTACTGTTCTGATATGTGCTTATGCATTTTGGTTACCCGTATCGTCCTGTTATGTAATCCTCGGTCTGCTTGGACTTAGGATTTCTAAAAATAGTATCTGTTTCGCCAAACTCAACCATTTCGCCAATATAAAGAAACGCCGTATAGTCAGAAACTCGAGCCGCTTGCTGCATATTGTGAGTAACAATTGCAATGGTATAGTCGTCTTTTAACTGATGAATCAATTCCTCAATTTTCAAAGTCGAAATTGGATCAAGGGCTGAGGCAGGTTCATCTAATAAGAGCACCGTGGGCTTAATTGCAATGGCTCGCGCGATCACCAAACGCTGCTGCTGTCCGCCTGACAAACCTAAGGCTGTATCTTTAAGGCGGTCCTTAACCTCATCCCATAACGCAGCGCTCTTAAGCGCCCACTCAACTCGCTCGTCTATAATGGCCTTAGACTTCTCACCTTGGATACGCAGTCCGTAAGCAACGTTTTCGTAGATACTTTTGGGGAACGGGTTAGGGCGCTGAAAAACCATACCAATTTTACGCCGCAAATCTGCAACATCTACCCGAGTATCATGAATATCATAGCCCTGGAAATTTATGCTGCCGGTGATTGTGACATCATCAATAAGGTCATTCATTCTGTTAAAGCAACGCAATAGGGTGGATTTACCGCATCCCGAAGGCCCAATGAATGCTGTTACCTTCTTAGTTGCAATGCCAAGATTGATGTCGATCAGGGCCTGCTTGTCACCGTAGTGTAGCGAGAGGTTATTCACCTCTAAGCTAGTTTCAAGACCAGTTTCTGGTGCGTTAGGCGCTGCTGACCCCAGCGTATCGGATTGAGACATTGATGATTCACTCATAAGTTAACTTTCCACACCACGGTAAAGGCGTTCCAGCCGTCCCCGCAGAGTAATAGCGGTTAAATTCAGCCCCACAATCAGTGTGACCAGTAAAAGGGCAGTGGCATAGACCAACGGTCTTGCCGCCTCGACATTGGGACTTTGAAAGCCAACGTCATAAATATGGAACCCTAGGTGCATAAATTTTCTGTCTAGGTGCAGGTACGGAAAACTACCGTCAACCGGCAGGGTTGGCGCAAGTTTCACCACGCCGACTAACATCAAAGGTGCCACCTCACCCGCAGCTCTGGCTACGGCGAGAATCACGCCGGTTAAAATCGCCGGGCTTGCCATAGGTAGGATCACTTTAAATAGTGTCTCTGCCTGAGTAGCACCAAGGGCCATACTGCCTTCGCGTACTGAGCGTGGAATACGTGTGAGGCCTTCTTCTGTTGAAACGATCACCACTGGAACCGTCAATAAGGCCAAGGTTAACGACGCCCAAACAAGCCCTGGTGTACCAAAGGTAGGTGCAGGCAGCGACTCAGGAAAGAATAGCTGATCTAGATTGCCGCCTAAAAAGTAAACAAAAAATCCGAGCCCGAATACGCCGTAAACAATAGACGGCACACCGGCTAGGTTATTTACAGCGATACGGATAATACGCACCATGACACCTTGTTTTGCATATTCACGCAGGTAAACCGCAGCAATAACACCAAAGGGAGTGACAATTAGGGACATTAACAAAACCATTAATACGGTGCCAAAAATAGCCGGAAATACACCGCCCTCAGTATTCGCTTCCCGGGGATCTTCAGACAAAAATCGCCAAAGGTTACTGAAGTATTGTGCGGTTTTTTGCCACCCGTTCATTGCGTTGGGCTGCCAAGCGTGAAGGATGTCTGCTACCCGAACATGAATATCTATATTGTCGGCTGTGGTGATAACTAGTTCGTCTTGATCTAATTCACGATACAGAGCGCGTAAATTTTTCTCGTTAACAGAGTATTCTGCCGATAATTCTGATTGCTCCTCGCTTATCTCTCGCAGCCGTTCAACATCATCACTCTCTTTAAGCAATAACCCACGCTGCTCCAAACGCAACCGCTCTAACCGATTATTTATGTTATTTAATACTCCGCTCTCTAAATCACTGATTTGATCGCGAACAATGTTGGCCTGAGCAATACTTTGGTTTAATGCGCTCACTAAGTTAGCGCCGCTAACAGGCGCAGTAGGGGCTTCCCCAAGAATCAGTTTTGTTGGCACGCCATAGGCATTGCCCCACTCAATACGCTCAAGCACCATGACATTATCGGGTGTCGATCGCTGGCTTATTTGATCTACGAAAATCCATCTAAAGTCAGGGGCACTGATCTTTCGGTTGCCGGTTTTGACTAACCAACGGTCCATAATTTCTGCATTAGGCTGAACCCACGTTGGGTTACCACCGGACTCAAGAAATTGTTCAACCGACACTTGGTCTAACTCGACAAACTCACCGTAGACATGCTGCACCTGAGCCGACTCATTTTTATAGGTGATTAAGTCCACATCAGTTGGCCAGAAATGCGCCAGTCCCTTGACAGCAATCAGCAACAAAACGCCAATTACGGCGGAAATACTCAGGCCAACTGCGGCGGCATTCATCCAAATCCAAGGCTCACCAGAAGCAAACCAATTACGGAAAAAAGAGTTAGATTTAGTCATTTAGAGACTTCCATAGCGCGCACGCAGCCGTTGGCGCACAACTTCTGCAACGGTGTTGAGTACAAATGTGAACATAAATAGAACCAGTGCTGCCAAAAACAGAATGCGATAGTGGCTGCTGTCTACTTCGGCCTCAGGTAATTCAACGGCAATATTCGCGGCAAAAGTACGCATACCCTCAAAGATATTCAAATCCATGAGTGGGGTGTTGCCGGTGGCCATGAGTACAATCATAGTTTCACCCACAGCCCGTCCCATACCGATCATTACCGCTGAGAAAATACCAGGGCTAGCTGTCAGTAAAACCACTTTGACTAATGTCTGCCATGGCGTGGCACCCAGAGCAAGAGATCCGCGGACCAAATGTGTAGGCACCCCATAAACCGCATCTTCCGCAATAGAGAAGATGGTTGGAATAACGGCTAAACCCATAACAATACCAACTACCAATGCATTGCGCTGGTCATAGCTAAGCCCCAGTACATCTCTAAACCATGCACGGCTGTCGCCACCAAAAAATTGTTCCTCAAAGAAAGGCCCTGCGTCAAAGGCAAGATAAATGGTGATGACAATAAGTGGCGTAACAATGAGGCCGTACCAGCCTGCAAATCGCGCTGTTATTTTCTCGGGAAATTTTGACCATAACAATGCAAACAAAAACAAGCCGGCTGGCAGCACAAAGAAAATACTCAGAACACTAGAGAGTTTTTCTTCAATGATCGGCGCTAACCACAACCCCCCAATAAAACCAAGTATGACCGTAGGCAGTGCCGCCATAATTTCAATACTAGGCTTAACCCACGCACGCATTGCGGGAGCCATAAAATAGGCTGTATATATGGCGCCCATAATGGCAATGGGCACAGCAAAAATCAGCGCATAGAACGCAGCTTTCAGCGTGCCAAAGGCCAGAGGAGTTAGAGAAAATTTCGGTTCAAAGTCATTGTCTGCAGAAGAGGACTGCCAGCTATATAGGGGTTTTTCGTAGCCCTCGTACCAAACCTTACCCCATAAACTACTAAACGATATCTCTGGGTGTTCGTTTTCTAAATGGAACGTTTGCATCAATGAGGAAGTTTGCGCAGATACCAAAAGGTTGGATCTAGGCGATATAGCAATCACTGCGTCTGGGCTCACTCCCGCTGCAAATTCTGCCAATACACGTCCTGAAGTAGGGTAGAGGAGTGTAATGTCCCCCTGACCATCTACAGCCATAAAACCTTTACGCCTAGGCTCGGTAATCATACGGACACTGGGGCGCTCGACTTCAAACTGGCGCATTGGCTCTAACTGAGTGCCTGCTTTGCTGACAAAAATACCCCACTGGGTAATAACACCAGATGTATCCGCAACGACTAATGAATAACGCCCAAGGAGAGCAGTAACCGCGGTGACTTCATTACCACCCATGGCTAAAGAGCCCTGGTAAAGACGAGCTATTTGGTTTTTCGGTTTGATGCCAATGACATCTAGCTCACCGGATGCGTCAACTGCATAAAGCCATTGATTTCTAGGGCCAAGGAACAGTGATGTTACGTCCACTACCGACTCTACCGAAACCTCAAATGCTTTCGGCAACGGGTAGCCATTTTCAATATTCTTGAAGTAGCGCAGGTTAACTGTAGAACCGCTATTACTGGCAATGACTAATTCGTCGTCTAACCATTGAGCGTCAAATGTCTCAATTTCACCCATATTTTGGGGTGTTTTAGAAAATGGGAATTCCAGTTTAGGAGTGAGTCGCCGCGTGCCATTGTCGAAGTCGACAATATATTGTGTGCTGACAAAGAGGAGACGGTTTTGTTCATCGAGAAGGGCGTAGGTGTCTACAGTAGGATAGACGCGCTGAGCACTCTTAACGTTGATCCCTAAACTGTAGGCCGCAATAGCTTGACCAGACTCAGCGGAATAAAACTCCAATATGCCTTTCGAGCTAATTCTTAAAATGGCCTCGCCATTTTCACTGACGTCTACCAACAGTGGTTGCCTCTCAACCACTGCGAATTCAAGGTCGCTATCTATGCTTGCTGGCAACAAAATTGGCGCAACAACCCATAGTAGGTAAGCAAATATCGTAGTTATGGCAACGATTACTGCGGCTCCGCCCAGACCTACTACCCACTGCGTTGCCTTGTTGGACCAGAAGCGTTTACGCGACAACCGGCCCGTCTGAACTAAATCATCCATAGATTTTGCTTACCTATCTAAAAACAAATACCGCGTACTTATAGCAGCTTGAGCAATTCTCTTTCTGCCACTTCCGCGGAAACAGGAATATACCCGTCTTTTTGCACAATAGCCTGTCCTTCTTTAGACAGCACAAGAGTAAGGAACTCTTTTTCAATTGGAGAAAGAGGCTGCCCTGGCTTTTTATTTACATATACATATAGGTATCTGGACAATGGGTAGGCACCTGAACCCGCGTTAGCCTTCGTTGCTGGAACGGCTTCGCCACCGTCATCTGCAATTGCTAGGGCTTTAACTCCAGATGTAATATAGCCAATGCCGGAGTAGCCGATGCCATTTAGTGAGGAAGCTACCGCTTGCACTACCGAAGCCGACCCTGGCTGCTCATTAACACTGTTTTTGAAGTCCCCAGAGCACAGTGCAATCTTTTTAAAATATCCATAGGTGCCAGAAACTGAATTGCGTCCGTACACTTGAATTGGCCGATCATCCCAGCTGCCCTCTAAACCAAGATCACCCCAACTATCAAGGCTGTCGTTACCGCCGCAGCGACGGGTTGTAGAAAACACGGCATCCACTTGTTCAATAGACAAGCCGTCCAAGGGGCTATCTTTGTGGACATAAACAGCCAATGCATCAATGGCAACGCGAATTGCTGTAGGCTTATAGCCGTGGCGCGTTTCGAAGGCTTCAATTTCTTTATCCTTCATTGCTCGACTCATTGGCCCGAAATTAGCTGTACCTTCCGTAAGAGCAGGGGGGGCGGTAGATGAACCGGCTGCTTGAACTTGGATATTGACACTTGGGTAATTACGCTTGAACCCTTCTGTCCAAAGAGTCATTAGGTTAGCCAGTGTATCCGAACCAATGCTAGAGAGGTTACCGGAGATTCCTGTCACTTGTTGGTAATCTTGTAGTTCTTGCGCGACCGCCCTAGCTGGTTCCGCGGCTTTTTCTTCAACGTCAACGGTTTGCACGTCAACGGCAGTCATAGCAACAGGTGCTTGAGCTGCGGATGGCTGTTTTTTTGCAGGCGCTTCAGGGCTACCGCAACCGAATACGATCAGGCTAAGGGTCAAGATCCCTAACGAACGCATGTTTTTAGAAAATATCGATTTCATAACTTTTCCTTTTAAATGCTTTTTGAACTTATTAGTGATTACGCGACTTCACCTAATGCTTGTTGTTTCTGCAAAATGTTTAAAGTCACAATAAAATTTACTACCCCGATTCATTTTGCTACTGATTTGCAATGCCGAATCGTGGCGACGAAGAATATGTTTTACGATGGCAAGGCCAAGGCCCGTACCACCCCTGGACCGAGAGCCAGACATATCTACGCGATAGAATCGCTCGGTTAATCTGTGTAAGTGCTCCTCCGCTATACCGTAGCCGTTATCTGTTACTTGCAGGCGAGCTCCGCCGCTAATATCTCGCCAAGAAATCTCTATCGGCTTACCTGCTGGGCTGTACCTGATCGCATTCGTGAGTAAGTTGACGCACACCGAGTGCATCTCCTTGTGTGTACCCAGAATGGTCATAGAAGATTCACAACTTATCGTTATTTGATTTTCGCTTGTCTGTAGACCTTGAACTTCCAAATAGGCGTTTTGCATCATGGACGATACGTCAATGGGTACGTCCACACCCGTTGGAGCACTGGACTCAAGCTGAGTAAGCAGCAGCAGATCATCAACTAGAGATTGCATGCGCCGCATTGGCGAATCTAATTTTTCGATCAAAGACAGCCGCAAGTCTTCAGGTTGCTCCTTATCAATCATGGTTTCTAAGTATCCATTTACGACAGTAAGTGGCGTACGTAGCTCATGAGACACGTTAGCGACAAAATTCTGACGCATGGTAAGCAGTCTATTTAGTGCGGTTATATCGCGAACCAAAATAACCTTTCTCTCAGTTCCTACATCGAATCTTCTGGCCTCCAAAATCTGTTCCTGATCAAAGGGCGAGGTAAACTCCAGCGGATCTATGAAACTCGGTGCATTCATGAACGCGACAAAGTCCGGATTTCTCACGATGGTAGAAATGCCTAACCCAATGTCTCGGTCGTTGAACCGTAAAAGTTTTTTCGCAGCATTGTTCAGGTTGTCTATCTCACCAGATGACCCAAGAATGATTACAGCATCTGGAATCACTTCTGCGAGCTCGTATATTTGCCGTAACCTTGAGGTAATACCTTTGGTTCTCTCGCGCTCCCTTTGAATAAGTCGGTAGGGCTCATAGGCCAGCCTAAACCATCCTTCAAGACCATTTTTAGGCGGCGTTAATGGACGCCGTGTCCATTTTTCTACCTTTTTAAACTCTCTATTTTGCAGTGCAATCCAAATCAATGCGGCTAGAAATAAGCTCCACCCTAGGTATCCAGACGCAGCGCCTAGCACTGCGGCGGCAACCAACAAACTTATAAAAATTGCTTTAGATTGTGGATGGTTCATAGAGCTAGCATTACCTAGAGTTCATTCGCCGTATTTGCAAGACAGAGAGCCTGCCCCTTAAATATGACAGTTTGATGACACTTTATCGCGAAAAAGATGAGTGATTTTGGCACGAGTAGTGATCTAACTTTAGTGCTTGAAGCTAATATCGAGCATTAGGCGTTTAAACGATTCCTCAGTTCCGAAATCTACATTACGGTCATTAAGGAACAATGTGCCACTCAGCTTAATTTTTTTACTCAGCGCATAGCCTGTTTGCAAAATATGTCCTTCGCCATCTGTGCCGCCGCCGATGAAATCAGAGTCAGCAAATGCTGCAAAAACTGCATCCGCTTCAAGATCTCTATACTCCCAACCAAAGCTCCATTTGTTTGCTTTGAGCTTGGCGCCAAGGGTGTAACCGGTGTCGAAATCATCTGCATCTAGATTTTGCACGTAATCTGCGAAGAGTGTGACCTTACCAAGATCTGATGGAATACCGATTTCAGCAAAACCTTCGATACTTTGAAAACCATTAAGATAGCCACCGTTGGCGTCTAAGCGGTTGTTGTTAGCAGCGTTACCGAACAATGAATCAGCACCCTCACTCGCTGTAATATTGTAATAACCTAGACCAAACAAGACACTTACATTGTTCGCGAGTTTGAAAGATGAACCGGCTTGACCGCCAAGTAAAATTAGGTCTGAGTCGCCTCTGTTTTCGTCTATCCATGAGCCAAGGCCGGTAGCGAAAAGGCTGCCTTTCTTATAGCTCACGTTTATACCCTCAGGTCTAAGATCACCGTCCCAAAGAAGGCCAGTACCGCCAACTCTTTTTAGCGGGTTTTTAAATTTGCCAGCCTGGACTGAAACATCTGAATTGGGGACATTCCAGTTAACGTAGGCGAGGTCAAGGTTGATTGACTTAGTGGAAGAGACACTTCCCAAGGTCTGGTTGGTTGACGTCGGGTCGCTGCTGCCGCTCGCCAAACCAAAACCAACGGATATGTCTTGGCTAACCGGCGCTACCATGGCAACGCGGCTACGCACGCGGTTTCTATGCCTGTCTGGCCGCCCATCAATATCAAAAGACTCTTGTCTAAAACGAAAATCACCTTTGATCTTCAAGCCTTCCAACGCCTTCTTGGGAGTGGTTGTCTTTGCGGAAGCAACCGGAGCCGAAGAAATGATGGTTTGTGTTTTTTCCTTCTCAAACGCATCTAATCGTGCAGCTAGTTCCATCAGCTGGGCTTGCAATGCTTCAATAGTTGCCTCTTGAGTTGCATCGGCTTGAGCATAACTGGCTACAGACCCCATAAACATTGACGCTACGATTATGCCTAATCTCATATCTAGTCCCTAATCAAATAATGTTCAAAGATAATGGCGACTGAATGTTACAAATATGTGACAAAGTTACAGGGAAGTGGCTATTTAGGTCGTTTGCGGCCACGCAAGAGAATTTTTTTGCAAGCTTCAGTAGAACTCAGAAAAATTGGCCTGTTAAAACAACAAAAGGCCGAGGAGGGCAGTATGCCTCTTCGACCTTGTGCTGATCCGCCGAGCCTTACCGCTGGACTTGAAGCTTTACACTTCCATAGGTTTGAGCAACTTAGGCCATTGCTCCATTGTGCTCTCTATAGCTTCGCCAATAGCTTCAACGGTCCAAGGTGCGTCCATAGCATCCTTCTCAGCGAGCACCTGAGACTGCCAAGACAGCAACGAGGTGCGATTACCGGTTACGCAAAACTGGCGGCCTGTGACCTTCGCCGCATCGTCAGTACACAACCACGCTATCGTTGGCGCAACTTTTTCTGGAGCCATACGATCAGCCAACTCTGGAGTATCCGGCATTAAATCCTCTGTCATGCGCGACAGCGCCGCAGGTGCAAGTACGTTGACGGTGATACCATACTTCATACCTTCAAGCGCCAAAACTCGCATAAAGCCAGCAACACCGGCTTTTGCTGCTCCGTAATTCGCCTGACCAAAGTTGCCAATTAAACCAGAGGTAGAACTGGTCATAATGATACGACCACCTTCGCCCTGTGACATCATTTGCTGCCACGCGTGTTTCGTTGCCAGATAGCTGCCGCGCAAATGTACATCGATAACGGCATCCCACTCGGCATCGGTCATGTTCTTGAATGAGCGATCGCGCAAAATGCCAGCATTGTTAATGAGAATGTCTAAGCGACCAAAATTATCTACCGCGGACTTCACCATAGACTCAGCTGCGCCATCGTCGGTCACAGAGCCATAGTTTGCGGCGGCTTGCCCCCCTGCGGCCTTGATTTCTTCTACTACCGTGTCTGCCATTGAACTGCCGCTGCCGGTTCCATCTCTTGACCCACCAAGGTCGTTGACTATTACCGACGCGCCTTCATGAGCGAGCAACATTGCGTGAGCGCGACCAAGTCCGCCGCCAGCACCGGTCACAATCGCTACTTTGCCTGTTAATTTACCCATCAGTTGTTCCTCTCTTTTGTTTGTATTGATTAGTTTTTGCGTAGCCGTGAAATATACATCAATAGGAGCGGGGCATATCTAAAACATGCTCGGCCACGTAACTTAGAATCAAATTCGTAGAAATAGGCGCAATTTGATAAAGGCGTGTTTCACGAAATTTGCGTTCGATATGGTATTCCTTAGCAAAAGCGAAGCCCCCGTGTGTTTGCATACACACATCTCCAGCAGCCCAAGATGCTTCAGAACCAAGCATTTTTGCCATATTCGCTTCAGCTCCGCAGGGTAAGCCTTGATCAAACATTTGCGCTGCTTTGTCTACCATTAGCCCAGCCGCTTCAACTTGAGTGTAGGCTCTGGCGATGGGAAATTGCACGCCCTGATTAGCGCCAATAGGTCTATTGAAAACCTCTCTTTGGGACGCATAAGCCGAGGCTTTGTCAATAAAGTAACGACCGTCGCCAACACACTCGGCACCTATGAGAATTCTCTCTGCATTCATACCATCCAGTATGACTTGAAAGCCCCTACCTTCTTCCCCAAGCAAACTGTCAACGGGCACTTCTAAATCATCAAAGAACAGTTCACAGGAATGATGATTGATCATAGATTCGATAGGGCGGATGTCTAGACCATTGTTCTTAGCTGTTTTTACATCGAGCAAAAACGTCGATAGACCCTGAGTTTTTTTCTCAACTTTATCTCTGTCAGTAGTGCGCGCCAACAAGACCATTAAGTCAGAGTGCTCAATGCGACTAATCCAGACCTTCTGACCATTTATAACGTACTTATCACCAACCCTGCGAGCCGTAGTTTTCAGGCTTGTAGTATCGCTTCCCGTAGTAGGTTCGGTGACGCCAAAACTCTGTAAACGTAATTCACCTTTGGCAATTTTGGGTAAATAAAACTGCTTTTGTTCAACGCTGCCATGACGCAAAACCGAACCCATAACGTACATCTGCGCGTGACAAACGCCAGCGTGTGCGCCTGAGCGACAAATTTCTTCCATGACGACTGATGCTTCAGCAATACCCAAACCAGAACCGCCATATTCTTCAGGGATAAGCACACCAAGAAAGCCAGAGGCAGTAAGTTCAGCCACAAAGTCAGAGGGATAGTCAGAGTTGCGGTCCATGTTGAGCCAATAGTCTTCACCGTACTTAGCGCAGAGTTGCCGCACCGCAAGTCTAATGTGCTCTATATCGGCTTGCTTAGCACTGCTTGTTTTTTCTTGTTCAGCCATAACCGCTCACTCCTAACCAGACTTTTTAATTGGTTTTATTGTTTCGATTCCGCTAGGTGTCCGTCCGCCGCAAATAAAAATAGCTGCCAATCATACTGCGACAAACTAATGACCCTGTCCATATTGACGAATGCACCGATGGGGTTGCCGCGTAAACTTACCGGTGAGCGATTAACAGTTGACCGTCTTGGCCTCAAATGGGAACCTAAAGGGGTTACTTAGAGAGTCTTTTTTGGGGAGTTTTATGCGAATTTTTAACGTCTTAGCGATTTCGACTTTGCTATTATCAGGCAGTGGCTATGCTGGCGAATATAAGGCGCCGCGCGGACCTGACGGTGTGCACCCAGACCTCAATGGTCTATGGCAAGCACTAGGTAGTGCTCATTACGATATCGAAATGCACACTGCTAGCCATTCATTACAACTACGCGAAGGACCTCATGGCCCGTTGCCTGCTGTTAAAACTCTTTACCTTGGAGCAGTTGGTGCAGTGCCACCCGGGGTTGGCATTGTAGAAGGGGGTAAAATTCCCTATCTACCTGAGGCGTTAGCCAAGAAAAACGAAAATAAGGCAAATTGGATCGACAGAGATCCTGAGGTGAAGTGCTACTTACCTGGTATTCCGCGAGCAACCTATATGCCGCAGCCTTTCCAAATTTTCCAAAGCGCGGATTCGGTTTTTATGGCCTATCAGTATGCGGGTGCTGTGCGAGAAGTTTACATGGATGACCCCGGCGAAGCACCAGTAGACAGCTGGATGGGATGGTCGTCAGGTAAGTGGGAGGGCGATACCCTAGTGGTAGAAGTTACGGGACAATATGATTCAACATGGTTTGACCGTGCGGGTAATCACCACAGTGATCAAATGAAGGTCACAGAACGCTATACACCAATGAGCCCTTATCACCTAATGTACGAGGCTACCATTGAAGATCCACTTACATTTAGCGAGCCGTGGACAATTAAGTTACCGCTTTATCGTCGCATGGAAGAAAACGCTCAAATGATGGAATTTCGCTGTGTTGAGTTCGTTGAAGAGCTAATGTTCGGTGAATGGCGACGAGAGCCTTTAGAGCGTTAAGGCAATAGCTAATACAGTGAATAAAAGGTTAGGTAATCGCGTAACGAGAACCTAGCCGCAAAAATAAACAGCGCCTGCCGAAGCGAAAAAGCATAGAAAAAGCATAGAAAAACGAAAAGAAACAACAGTATTCGAGGCAAGTAATCTCATATTTGAAATAGGTATCGTATGTACAATTTGTATAGACCTGTGCTCATTCTCTTTGCGCTAAGCAGTGTACTAAGCAGTGCGCACATAGCTCTAGCAGACACCGAGGCTTCAACGTCAGTTCCGGATCTCAATGGCACTTATGATGTTGCCACGTTGACTCCCCTAGAACGCCCGAGAGCTTTTGGCAATAAACTCTACTTAAGTCGTGACGAGGCAGAAAAAATTCGCCTCGCTGACGTAGCGCGTAAAGCCGAGACCAACGAGTTAAGCGACCCTAACCGGGAAGCGCCGCCAGCCGGTGGCGATGGCTCTCCCGGCGCTGCGGGTAACGTTGGCGGTTATAATGCATTTTGGATTGATAACGGCAATAACTCATTTAGCGTAGACGGCAAATTTAGAACTTCAATTCTAACTGTACCAACCAATGGACGTCGTCCCGGCCTAACTCCTGCAGGACAAAAAGCTAGAGCTGAGCGAATTAGGAACTTTCGGCCAAACCAAGGTTCTGCATGGTGGGTTAAAGAAGGTGGTCAAGGACCCTACGACAACATGGAACTGCGCCCGTTGGCCGAAAGGTGCATTTTAGGTTTTGGCCCTGTCGCAGGCCCACCGATGTTTCCCGCTCTGTACAATAACGTTAAGCGTATTGTGCAAACTGATGAGCACGTGATGATTTTGGTGGAAATGGTTCATGATGCAAGGGTAATCAGACTAAATTCGGAGCATAGACCTAGCCATATTAAAACTTGGATGGGTGACTCAATAGGGCGCTGGGAAGGGGCTACATTAGTGGTCGATACCACTAACTTTATGGCCAAACCAGCATTGTATGGTGCTACTGAGAACCTGCATGTCGTTGAAAAATTCCGTAAAAACCAAGACGGCAGTCTCAACTATAGCTTTATGGTAGACGACCCAACGGTTTGGCAAACGCCCTGGGGCGGCGACTATCCATGGCCTAGAACAAATGACAAAGTATTTGAATACGCCTGCCATGAAGGCAACTATGCGTTAGGCAATATTATGCGCGGCGCACGCTTGCTAGAGCGCGAAGCCCTAAATGCGGAAGAAAACGCAGGAGATAGTGCAGGCGGCGGCGGGGCCAGATAAAATCCCCGAATTGAGGCGGAGGCGTTTGGCATTAAATACGGCCAACGGTAATACTATTTGAACTCCAGCCGTAACACTTATACATTGGACGCTTGAGAGGTTAATTGACCTCAAGCACCAAATTTTCAAGTTGCTCGGAATTTCGACCGGCCACTTAAACTAGGAAAGAGGAAGAGAGCTATATCATGAAGATCAATCGTTTACTCGGAGCAGTCGTCACACTAGCCGGTGGAGCCTTGCTACTTGGCGCAATTCAAGCCGGCGCTCACCACGCTTTCGGCGCAGAATTTGATCCAAATAGACCACTAATCCTAAGAGGTCCAGTAGTTAAAGTTGAGTGGGTTAACCCTCATGCTTGGATTCATATGGAACACACTACCGAAGCGGGCGATAAAGAAGTCTGGATGGTGGAGGGCGGTACACCAAATACACTCCTGCGCCGAGGCTTAAACAAGCGCTCGTTGGTGCCAGGCACGTTTATTGTAGTCGACGGCTATCAGTCCAAAGACCGTTCCAAGAGAGCAAATGGTCGCGATGTTACTTTGGCGGATGGACGTAAAGTCTTTATGGGATCATCCGGTACTGGAGCACCACGAGACGGCAGAGACGCTAGCGAACGCTAAACTGCCCATGCGTGATGCAGTGAAGTAACCAACTAGTAGTCTGCTGATAGTCTGCTAGCAGTCTACCAATAGAAAGAAGGCCGAGTTTATCTCGGCTTTTTTCTGCCGCTGTTTTATCGATGGGCAAATGAAAATGGCTTAAACTAGGCAAAAGAATTAAATGTCTAATGCACCTTCCTTTTTCATGGATTGATATAGGCGATTAAACCCCCAACCCGCAAGGCCGCTGACTGCTGCAGCCAGCGCAAAAATCCAAGCCCCTATACCACTCCACTCGATACCACTCCAACCGCTGTACAAAAATATGCCGATGAATGGCGCAATCGCACCGCGTAGACCGGTAAGGGTTACATGTACGCCCATGTATTGAGCCAACTGGTTTGCCGGGGCAAAGTCATTGTGGCCCAATTGCCAAGCAAGGGTGCCGCCGCCTCGGGTGATGCCCATGATAAATCGACCCACATAAAGCCAAGTGATAGAGCCCAGCATAGCACCCACAAAGGTTAGGAGCTGTGCAATTACCCACAGCACACTTTGCCGCGCGCGAAACTGCGCGACATGCACACGATCTAAATAAACTGCCCATAGCGGCAGTGAGACAAGGCTCATAACCATGGGAACTACCATGACCAGCATTAGCGACGTTGTATAAGACGCCTGCATTTCTCGGGTGATCAAGAAAATCAAAGGGGCTTCCATCAACATGTTGCCGAATCCTGCCCCAAACATTGAGAGTTGGTAGCGGGCAAAACGCTTGTCTTTACGCAAAATCTCCATGAAGCCGAGCTTTTTTTCACCCTCTACATGTCGTTGTTTTTCTGCAATCAACTGCTCAGCTTCGCCCTGTACTTTGACCTTGCTGAAAAATCCGATTCCAACAATACCTAGTAGGGCCCCGCACCCATACAAAAGTCCCAAGCTGCTAGGAAATGCATCCAGAAATGGGCCTATTACGGATGAAATTGCCACAGTGACTAAGCTGTTAATCATCTGAATTTGACTGGTTGCTTTGGCTCGATTGTGCCGAGCGTAGTTAAGGCTCCAGACAACGCTACGCAAGGTGGTTAGTCCTGCCACACATATCCTCGAAAAGATCATGCTGCTGACCAATATAAACGCGCCCATTTCATTGATCGGCGAAACAGCTACTGCCAAGATACATAGCATTACGACAATTTGAATAACTGTCATGCTCGGAACTTTGCGCCTGCCAGAAGCTAATTTGCTCCAAAGTAAACTAGATAAATTGGCAAACATTGGCGCTGCGCTAATCAGTGCTAACGTAAACGGCTCTACATCGTAAACTTTTGCGGCAATCACACCCACAACGCCGCCTTCAAGCAAAACTAAAGCGCCTGGAAGGGTGAATTCGCTGAGCTTCTCGTAAGTAAAACTGCGTTGTATTTCAGGGCCTAAATCTAGCCGTCGCCGACTCAAGAAAACCCAACTATGGACGTATTCAACGGTTAGGACCCCTGTTCATTGGGTAAGGTTGCCAGCGTTGCAGATCTACTTTAGGTAGAACCGTTGGATTAACGCAACTCATCGGCCACCGACCACGCAGTACCAGAGCCACTTCGCGACCTACACGCCGCCTAGTTTCGGGCCGCATACGTGTGGTCGCAGATGCAACATGAGGGCTGAGCAGAACGTTTTCCATATTTAGTAAAGGGTTATCTAGAGCAGGGGGCTCTTGCTCCAAAACATCTAAGCCTGCGCCTGCGATGCTCTGGCTTTGCAAAGCCTCAATCAAGGCCTGCTCATCAATAATTGGACCGCGTGCTGTATTAATAATCATCGCTGTATCTTGCATCAATGAGAACTCGTGAGTGCTAAAACTGTGATGTGTTTCCTCATTGTGGGGAGCATGGACAGAAACATAGTCCGAGCGCGAAAGTAACTCTTCAAAACTCACCGGCTCTACACCATCTTCGGAGACTATCAATTCACTCACGTACGGGTCGTATGCAATGACGTGCATACCAAATGCCTTGGCGCGCCTAGCTGTGCATCGAGCGACATTACCATAAGCAAATAGACCTAATGTTTGGCCCATTAGGCGAGGGGTATGGTTCAACAAGGGTCGCCCAGACCACCACTGATCATTTGCGCTCATACGGTCCATAGTCTTCATACGCCTCGCACTCGCTAGCAATAGCATCATTGCGTGATCGGCGACTTCTTCAATAAATACATCGGGTACGTTGGTCACCACTATTCCTGCTGCAGTGGCTGCCTCTATATCCACCATATCTACCCCAACACTACCCACGCCTATGACTACGCAATTCTCTAGTTGGTTAATCAACTCTGCGTCAATACGAAAGCCCCAAGAAGTAATAATTGCATCCATTTTTCGTACGCCTTGAGCAAACTCTTCAGGGCTATCTGCGGCAACTTCAATAATGTCAGCAATAGGGGCTAAGGCTTCCAATTCCAGAGAGTAACGAATTGCTACTGCCTCTGGGTTGGCCTGCCGCGGTAACTGGATGCCGATTTGCTTTTTCATATCACTCCCTCACTGAGCTGCATTGAACGAAAAATACCAGCGTGGCAAAGCAAGCTGGGCGCTATCGACCTATGCCTGATGCAATCAATAGCTGTGTTCGTAGATTAACAGTACGTTGTTTTCTATTACTAGGTGCAATAGGCCAAGCACAAATGAACCACGGCAATATACTCAGTGCTAGTTGTTGAGTATTACTGGTAACCTTAGATTGGATAATCGAATTGCATGAAAAGAGGGCTCCGACTTGGGTGAATGGCTAAATTTAGCAATGTATATGTTTTTCAGCGCAGCAATTGGTGCCGCGATCAGTTTTTGGCTGCTGACTAAAAGGCATGCACAGGAGTCATTTGCAGAGATTGAAAGGGCGACAACGCTGGCGAGGTCTCAAGGTGTGCAAGAGGGCCAAGCTTTAAAAGAACAACAGTTAACCGAAGCGGCAAAAAGTCTTGCGGCAACTCATGCGCGACTAGAAGTACAAGCAGAACAATTACAGCAACAAGAGCTATTCCTCAGCTCAGCCAGAGCTGAATTAAGTAAGAGCCAAAGTGATTTTGCTGCGCTGACTGCTCGAATGGACGAAATCAAAGCGGGCTTTCAAGAAAAAGAAAAACTCTTCAACGAAACTAGCACCAAGCTCAAGCAGGAATTCGAACTGCTGGCGAATAAAGTTTTTGATGCCCAAGGATCCAAGCAGCAGCAATCGTTACAACTGATGCTCAACCCGTTCCGAGAACAAATTGGCGACTTTAAGAAAAAGGTCGAAGAGGTTTATCAAAGCGATACCAAGGAGAGGGCGTCGCTACTTAATGAAGTACAGAACCTGCAAAAAGCCAGTGAGCGTATCAATGCCGAAGCAGAAAATTTGACCAAAGCGTTGAAGGGTGACAACAAGCTACAGGGTAATTGGGGTGAATTAGTGTTGGAGCGTGTGCTAGAAGAATCTGGACTGCGTAAAGACTACGAGTATTTTGTGCAAACCAGCAGCCGCGATGCAGAGGGCAAAATAAAGCGCCCGGACGTAGTAATCAGATTACCCGATGGTAAAGACGTCATCATTGATTCAAAAGTGAACTTGGTTGCATACGAGCAAGCAGTTGCCAGCGAAGTTGATGAGGAGCGCGAACAATACCTGCGCCAACACTTAACTGCCCTGCGTAGCCAGATTAAGGGTTTGTCAGAGCAAGATTATGATCAGCTACCGGATATCCGCTCACTAGATTTTGTGCTTCTATTTATTCCTATTGAGTCTGCTTTCACTCTAGCAATGGAGGCGGACCGGCGGTTATTCACAGAGGCGTTTAATAAACGGATTATGCTGGTAAGTCCGACAACGTTGATGATGGCATTAAGAATCATCAATAACCTTTGGCGGGTTGAAAAGCAGAACAAAAACGCACAAGAAATTGCCAGCAAGGCCGGCGCACTTTATGACAAGTTGAATGGTGTAGTAGAGGAGGTCGACAAGCTGGGTAAGCAGCTAACAACGCTACAAGGCACCTACGACAATGTTTATTCGCGGCTAGCCTCTGGCAGAGGCAACCTTGTGAATCAGGCGGAGAAGTTTCGTAAATTGGGCGCCAGAGTTAAAAAACCTATAGCGCCATCGCTGCTAAAAGATCTGGAGAGTGATGATCCAAACGATGCCATCGATGCAATAACAACAGAAGACACCTAAGCCAAGTTTGCCGACTGTCGGCGCGAGCTTCGACTAACCCTCAACGCTGGATTGCGTTTCGGCAAGAATAAAGGCCGGTGTCTCACATACAGCATAGGGGTGAATTTGAGTTTCTTGTAGAGGTAGACGCAGTGTTCGAATACCTTCTAGCTGCTCGCGCTGTAGCTGTACTTCGCTGGCCTTATGCACAACGCTGTCGATATCTTGCCAAATTGGATTTACTTCCCGCAGCGCTCCAAACTCGCAGCGGCTCTCCCAGCGATTACTGGTCAAACTCAATAAGTCGATCTTATCAATGATGCTCCAATGAGAATAAGCCGCATCCTGTCCGTCGCTTACGCTCGCAAAAATAATAGGCAGTTGAGATTGCTCCAGCTGTGCATGCTCTATTAATTGTGAAGCAACAATCCACGGGTGAGTATCTCGATAAAAACCCTGCCCTGATGTTTCCAACATAGATTCGATAGCACGCTGAGTAACCAAAACGACTATGCAATGGGGGCTGATGCTCATAATGCTGTTTTCCATTTATTCCAACTTTTGCTGGGTTATCTTTTTTGTTCCACGATTCTAGTAGATCAACCGACCCATTATGGCTAGGGAATGGACAAATTTCTTTGCTTTCTTTTGTAAACTAACAGTCCAGTCATTGATCTTATGCGCAGTTACGTGCGGTAATTCATTTGTGACAGATTCCATTTTAACGCCCCAAACCCCGGCGCCCGCAGACTACTATCAGAATAATTTCTGTAGTGTTTTTGAGTTTGTGTTAGGCCGCTTTAAAGGCATTGCAAGCGACCAACTCACAAAAGATCTAAAGTCCTACCTTGATGCATCCGGTGACTCCCAGCGACTGTTCGCTAGACTACTGACCCGTAAAGGACCTACCTTTTTAATCTCCTCCCTAGCCTACGCCGAAATTGCCGAGTTAGACGTTGCCATAGAAGAGTTGAGCGCACTGGATCTATTGCAGTATTCCCCCGGGGTCCCCGCTGATCAAATACTAGCGGTACTGACCAAGGCCCAACTCATTGACTATTTCTCGGTCCCCTCGGCGCTAACCAAATCCAGTAAAGTGGCGATAATAGAACATCTGCTTAGTCACAATAGTGACCTACAAATTTGTCATAGATGCCAGCAGCGAACCCGCTGGCTAACGATCACTGCACCAGATCACTGGCGGCTAGTAAACTTCCTATATTTTGGTAACAGCGGCCAGGATTGGTCGACATTTGTGCGTCGAGACTTGGGTTTATTGGCATACGAAACCGTCGCCTTGCAATCCCAGCAGTTCGCCACAAGACAGATATTAGACGCCTACTTAGAAGAGAAGGAATACGCCAATCTCATCTACCGTCTAGACGAGTTTCCTAATCTCGCCGAACCGTTGCTTGCGGTACTTGTAGGTGATCATCAAACCGCAGGCCTGTTGGGGCAGCGTCAACGGCTGCGTCAGCGCAGTTTGTTACGCTTGGCGAAATGGGCAGAGCGCGAAAAGCGGCTAGATTACGCATTAGTAGCTTACGCTTGCGTAGACACTCCCCCAGCCCGTGAACGACGAGTACGAATTCTAACCAAAGCAAACAATATACATGAGGCTAACCGTCTGCTCGCAGAAATAGAACAATCACCGCGTAGTGCAACGGAGAGATTATTTGCCGAACGCTTTGGCAAGCGTGGCGGCGGCTACCAGCCCCCAACGACCACTATTGAAATAGATGAAACTCCGGAGTCTGTGGAAGACTACGTTTTGCTTGAACTTATCCAAGACGGTGGCTGGGGGGTGCATAGCGAAAACCTTATGCTAAAAACCCTTACCGGCCTCATCTATTGGCCTATTTGTTTTGCACCAATACCCGGCGCATTCACAAATCCGTTTCAATCAGGCCCGCAGGACCTTTACGCAGCAGATTTTTTCACCCACCGAAAAGAAGCCATAGAAGATCTTGAGGCATCGCTGTCGTTAGAGGCCGATTTTTTTGCCCACATTACGCAGATCGCAAATGCAAAAAGGGGAATCGCAAATCGATTGGTAAGTTGGGGGCTACTGGAATCTATACCTGTTGATGAGTGGTTATCGGCCATACCCTTCGCGCAGCTCCAGCAACTTAGTCAATTTCTAATTCGCAATTTGACAGAGTACAGACGTGGCTTTCCGGACCTATTTATTTGCTATGCGACTGGCGCTGTAGAATTTGTTGAAGTGAAGGGGCCTTCGGACCAACTGCAACCACAACAAAGGGCTTGGTTTGAGGAATTCAATCGGATGGAAGTACCTGCTCGAGTAGTCAAATTGCAGTTAACCAAATGAATACGCTTTCAGTCCGAAATCTTGCGGAGTTTGTCTTTCGCAGCGGAGATCTATATCCACCATCACAGGGCAGAAGGGTAGAGGCTTCTGAGGGAGTAGAGACGCAACAAAAACTTCAAAAGCAAAGATCAAATAATGATTCTCAATACGCCGCGGAAGTCTCTCTAAAACAGAACATTGTAGTGATGAACCAATCTTGGGAATTACGTGGCCGAATGGACGGTCTGACTAAAAGCGACTCTGGACGCTGGGTTATTGAAGAGTACAAAAGTACGCGCGCGGATAAAAAAGCACTAAACAGTATTGATCATGGTCAGGGGCTTCTTTATGCAGGATTGTTGGCGATAAAGGAAGATCTCCAAGGCCAACTAGAACTGCGCATAATTTACGTCAATCCAGATACGCTATCTGAATACAGTTACGATTTTGTTTTCAGCGCAGGTCAAGCTGTCGCCAAACTTATATTGGCTTTGTGCTGCTATGAAAGTCGAATGCAACAAGATCTGCAGCGCCACGAAGAACGTCACACCTGGGCCAGTTCGCTAACTTTTCCGTACGATGGATTCCGGCCTTCACAGAGAGCAGTTGCGCGCAGAGTTTTTCAAGCCCAGCGCAAAAAAGAAAACCTGCTATTGGAAGCAAGTACCGGCAGCGGTAAGACTATGGCTGTACTTTATTCTGCATTACGAGAACAGAGTGTCGGCGCAAAGCTGTTCTTTCTGACGAGTAAAAGTAGAGGCGCTGACGCCTTTCTAAACGCGGTACAAGATGTAGTCAATGCGAACGCGCACGGAAAAATCGTAGCAGTGCAGCTAACTGCTAAAGAAAAAGCCTGTGTGGTGCCGGGTATGCCGTGTAACTCACAGTTATGTGAGTATGCTGCCGGCTACTACGACAAGTTACCCCATGCACTTGTCGAGCTTTTAGGTAACGGCGGGGTTGCCGACCAAGGGCAAGTTGCAGCAGTCGCGCACAAGCATAAGGTCTGTCCTTTCGAGCTCAGCTTAGATCTAGCTACTTGGTCGGACCTGATCATTGGCGACTACAACTATATTTTTGATCCGGTAGTCAGGTTACAGCGGTTTATTGCACAACCTAACATTCACCTGCTCATCGACGAGGCGCATCAACTGAACCCCAGAGTGCAAGCTATGCTCGAGACTCAGATCTCAAGCTTTGAGGTCAGGTCAGCGAAGTCCACTGTCAAAGAGAAAATGGTTAAGCGTGTTTTATCGATTGATCGCGCCCTGAAAAAACTTACCAAAGGTCTAGTAGATGGCGACCACGAAATCCCCCAGGCGGCTACATTAGATAGGGCAGTAGCAAACTTTCTTCTGGACTACGACCAAGAAGAACAAATTGACGAACCAGAAGTAGAACTAGAAAACCTTTACTTCGCCTGTTTGCGCTGGGCGCGCGCAGAAACATGGTTCGATGAAAAACGCTTTCGCTATTTGGTCACAGTTGAGGGCAAAAATGTACAGGTTCGACAAATCTGTTTAGATGCAGGTCACTACGCCAATCAGGTAATGTCAGAATATGCCAGCGTAGTTCGATTCTCGGCTACAGTTTCGCCTTTGGCTATTTATCAACAATTACACGGTCAACCTATTGCTCTGGAACACTTTTCTGAGCGAGCTAAAACGCCATTCAATTCAGACCAGACACATGTGCTGATCGTCAAAGACATTCCCACTTACCTGCAACAAAGATCGGCGAGCCTGGCAAAAATTAGGTTGTTGATAGATACGTTAACGACCACCAAACCCGGCCGTTATCTTCTAGCAATGCCTTCTTACGCCTACCTTGAGCAGTTTAGAGATGCCTACCAACGGGCGACTTCCGATCGTCAACCGACAAAAAAATTCCTCTACCAAGAGCGTGGTCAAGACAACCAAAGACAACAAGAGTTGATGGACACATTCAGCGCAAACGAAAATATTGTAATGGGTGTGGTATTAGGCGGCGGACTTAGCGAATCAATAGATTTTGGTGAAGCTAAATTGAGTGGCGTAGTGATAGTCGGCTTGGGGCTGCCGCCGCCCAGCTTGGCAAGAAATCTAATGGCTGAATTTTATGCGCAGTCTACTCAATCTATGCAGGAGAGCGGCCAAGGTCTTGGACAAACTATGGCGTACAACCAACCTGCTATGGCTAGGGTTATTCAAGCGGCGGGGCGCTTAGTTCGCTCACCAAATGATCGTGGCATAATTTGCTTAGTCGATCCGCGCTTTCAGCAGGTCGAACTGCAAAGTTTCTTCCCATCTTATTGGCGGCCACAGACAATTACGCTAAAAGAAGTAAAAAGTTCGGTTAATTCCTTCTGGTCGCATGACATGTCCCCGCGCGAAGACTAAGCTAACGCCATGATTAGACGAACCAAGATTATTTGTACCATAGGCCCCGCAACAGCCAGCTTTGACATGCTTAAAAAGCTCTACGAAGCAGGTATGAATGTGGTCCGCCTCAATATGTCGCACGCAGATCACGCCAGTGCTTTGCAGGTGATTAACTGGATCAAAACCCTAAATCGACAAATTACTTACCCCATTCCAATTCTGCTAGATACGCAAGGCCCAGAAATAAGAACCGGTGTATTAGAAAACCCAATGGAGTTGAACACCGGCGACGTAGTTACATTGTCGGTCAGAGACGGTGACATGATTGAACAACGCTCGATCCATGTGAACTACACAGAGCTTGTAGATGTGGTGGAAGTAGGGCGAATCATTACAGTCGACAACGGCTTGATGAACTTCAAAGTGCTGCAGAAAAAAGATCGACAGCTAACTTGTGAAGTTATAGACGGCGGTACTCTGGGCAGCAGAAAACACGTTAACCTTCCAGGGGTACGCGTGAATTTGCCTGCGATAACCGCAAAAGACAGATTAGACATCGCTTTCGGCATTGCCAACGACGTAGATTTCATTGCACTGTCTTTTGTTCGTAGCCCTGACGATATTGTCGAATTACGTGAGCTGTTAGCAGAAAAGCAGCAAAGTATTAAGATCATTGCAAAAATCGAAGACCAAGAAGGCGTGAATAATATCCACGAGATCGTCGCATTATCAGATGGTGTAATGGTGGCTCGTGGTGATCTAGGTATCGAAACGGATATCGCTGATCTCCCAAACGTGCAGCGTAGAATTGTCCATGCCTGCGCCAAAGGTGGCAAGCGCTGTATCGTCGCAACTCACTTGCTCGAATCAATGATCGACAATCCAATTCCGACCCGCGCGGAGGTTACAGATGTGGCCAATGCTGTTTATGAGGGTGTGGACGCGGTAATGTTATCTGGTGAAACCGGCGTAGGTCAGTATCCTATTCGGTGTGTAGAACAACTGGATAATATTTCCGGGAAGTCAGAACGTTTTCCTGGGCTGGGCTATGAAAAGTCCCTTGAGGTGAGCGAAGACAAGCAACATGTTGCCATCCACGCTGTTGCCCTAGCTGAAGCATTAGACGCAAAAGGCATAGTCGTTATCACACGCCGTGGATTAACCGCAGACTACGTGACCAGCGCAAGACCAATGCACGTGCCAATTTATGCCTTCACTAACAACAGCCAATCGCGTCGCAGGCTAGCGCTGAATAGGGCGGTCTATGCTCATCGCATGGCATTTAGTAACGACCCTGAGAAAACTCTGCAAAGAGCCTTTGATGTACTGCGTGAAAGGGAAGGCTTTGCTGCCAACGATAAGGTCGTCGTCATTTCTGATGTGTTAGCAGATCAACCTACAGAGGCGATTCAAATTAGATCTATCATGGCAAGCACAGAAACTGAATCAGAGTAAAAACGGCTCTAACAGCATGCGCAGGGCTACAACACTTAGCATCGCTCCAAAAACTCTTTTGAGCCGCTCAGCTGGCACGCGCTGAGCGAACCTCACGCCAATTGGTGCGGTTATTACCGCGCCGATAACAATCAACACGAACGCCCATACATCAATGTAGCCAAACAAATTGGGGGTATTGTTCGCTGGAGCCGAAACGAAGTAACCGATAGCACCTATACCGGCGATGGGTACGCCCAGTGTGCTTGCTGTGGCGGTTGCGTTATGTGCGGGGACATTAAAGAAAATAAGAGTTGGCACAATCACATTACCACCAGCAATGCCGGCCAGCCCTGCAACTAGGCCTGCTAGCGCACTGATCACTGAACTACCCATATAACCTGGAAGGGCTCTATTGGGTTTTGGCTTCCAACTAGTAAGCATAATAATGGCTACCAAGCCGATGAATACAGCAAAAAACCAACGCAAACTATCATCGGGTAAGTTAGGCCCGACATAGCCTGCGGAAAAACTACCCAGCAGCAAAAAAGGTAGTAGTTTGTAAACAATATGCCAGTGAACTCGCTGGGCCCTAATTTGCGTTAGCGCCGCTGAAGCAGAGGTTAGAACGATACAGGATAGCGAGGTTGCAATTGCAACCAGCATGGCAAGTTCTGGCGGATATTGATTGCTGAGCGTGAACAAAAAGTACAAAACCGGCACAATTACTACGCCGCCGCCAATACCCAAAAGCCCACCCAGAAATCCACTGGACAAGCCTAGGATCAGGCACAAGGAGATGAAGAAATAAGTTTCCAATTACAGTAATGTGAGCGGCGAGCAATCATACCCATTAGCAGGCAGTCTACCGGAGTTTTCTGGCGTGTATAACGAAACCTTGAAGATGTTGAGGAAATTATTTCTCTTCTATTTGACCTTGCTGCCCTTGGCTGGATACCCGGCCACGCAAATTATCACGCTGAGTAACGGCGACAGCTACGAAGGTGAAATTAGAGACGGTATTTTTGAGGGTAGTGGCCTATATGTCTGGGCAAGTGGAGATCGTTATGAAGGTCAATTTTTGAATGATTTACCCCATGGCACAGGCACCTATCAATGGGTAGATGGCAGATCCTATGAAGGCACTTTCTTAGCAGGCAAACGTCATGGCATTGGGGTACTTACTTGGTCCAATGGCGACAAATACAAGGGTAGTTTCAAAGCCAATCGTATAGAAGGGCAAGGCGAATTTTCTTGGGCAAATCAAGACACCTACAATGGCGAGTTTGTGGCTAATCTGCGCTCAGGCAAGGGTAAAATGCGCTGGCATACAGGTCAAAGTTACGAGGGCGATTTTCTCGACGGCACGCCACATGGACAAGGCCATTTAGTTTATTCCGATGGTCGGCAGTACATTGGCGAGTTTGCCCAAGGGCTGCGCACCGGCAAAGGCACATTATATTGGCCAAATGGTAATCGCTATACCGGTGCATTTGTGCAGGACAACCGCACAGGCCTAGGCGTCATTCATTGGCGCGATGGAACCATCTATCGCGGTGAATTCTTTGAGAATAGTCAGAGTGGCTGGGGCATCAAGGAACAGCCCGGCGGGCAACCAGAGATTCAACAATGGCGTTCGGGTGCGCTTCAATTAGAGCGCATTTTAGTAGAAAACGTTACCTGTTCACTAAGCCATATGGGGCGCCAATGGATGTTTGACTCTACTCAGTGCATCAATGGTTTAGCTCACGGTACTGGCCTTGCAGTAAGCTTAGATGGACGCCTACTTATACCCAAGGGCAAATTCATTCTTGGCCAAATGGTCAGCGGAAGCGTTCTTGAAATACCCGAAGTGGACCCCGACACAAGCATTAGTGAGTTCGGCAGTGGTTGATCTAACTGACCACATCATAGACGGCTATAGATTATCTGCCGCTAACCCCTCGGAGGAGGACTCTCGAGTTTACAGGGCAACCAGGGTTATCGATCTTGAAAAGGCAGTTATTAAGTTTTCTGCTCAAGCCTTGCCCGAAACCACAATTTTGACGCTGACTAGAAGTCCTGTGTTCCCAATGCTACTTGCCTCGGGCGAACACGAAGGTTCGTTCTTTGCCATTTTGCAGGATTTTGACGGCGGCGATTTATTAGATCGAATTGGCAATGGTATGAGTCTTCAGTCGCTTATATCTACTGTCCGTCAGGTTGCGCTGGCACTCGATGAATTGCACGAAATTGGCTACGTCCATGGCGATATCAAACCAGAGCATATTGTTTTTACGCACACGGGTAGCCCTGGGCTGATAGATTTCGGTAGTGCAACCTCCATAAAAGAGCCGCCCCAAACCGACACTACAACTGATCAAAGAGACCCGCTTTCGCCTGGATACGCTAGCCCAGAACAAATTATCGGTAAGAGTTTAGACGGTCGCTCAGACCTTTACAGTCTTGGTGTTTTGCTCTATCAGATGCTAGCTGGACAGCTGCCATATACTGATCCAGATGCCAAGACTATGCTACAAAAGCATATTCAGGACCCAATACCGCGCTTACCCAACTATCTTGCTACACTTCAACCTATCATTGATCTTTTGTTAGCTAAGAGACCTGAGAAACGCTACCAAAGCGGCAAGGATCTCAGCTATGCACTCTCGGCTATCGCCTCCGATGCATTGTTACCAGATGTCGCAATCAAGACCCAAGCTATCAAAACTCAAGAAATTTCTGTCTTGCGGGCTGAGTTAAGAACGGTTGCACTAGATCCAGTAGAGCAGCAAAAAAGAGCGCGGCGCAAGCGCCGAAGAAAAATTGCACTACAGAGTTTTGCAACGTTATTCATTATGGGCGTAGTTTTTGGAGTCGCCTTTTTACTGCGTGAACAGGTTACTGCCTCTCTTACTAATGTGGGGAGTTCTCTGGGCGTAATCGAAGATCCGCAATTGGTGTTTGCTAGAACCGAGGCTGAATCGCTGCGCCAAGACCCAAACCAAGGCCTTGCAGCAATTGCTGGAGCCTACCAAAGAATATTTCTCCTTGAACCTAACGATATGCAAGCACAAATAGCCCTGGACGAAGTTTTAAAGTCATGGCGAGACAGTATCAATTTAGCGATGACCGCCGGAAACCTTGAAACAGCAGAATTACGCCTACAAGAGGCTGTCAGCGTGCTGGGCGAGGATCCAGAATTAACTGTATTGTCGCTTCGTCTGCAAAATCGCTATAGAGCCGAACGCTTACTTAAAAGTACCCAGGCGCTACTTGCCAGCCATGGCTTGTCCGATTTGCCTAGCGCCGCAGCGGCTATTCAGGCGTACCAAGAGATATTGCGTATTGCACCCCAGCACCCCGGTGCTGAGCGGGGTTTAACCGAATTGTCCGCTCACTATATTGGCCTAGCAAAAGTCGCTGCAGAGGGCGGTGAAGTTAATAATGCCATTAGCCTTTTGGAACGCGCTTCTGCCGCCAATAACAATCTGCGTGAATTAGACGACGTGCGTAAACTAATATCCCAGGCTGCGACCGCTCAAGCCGCTATCAATGAACTACTGGTTCAAGCACGCAGGTTGCGGGCAGAGAATTTATTCATTCAACCAGCCGGTGCAAATGCAGCGGAATTGTATCAACGAGTATTAACAACAGACCCCAACAATATGGTCGCCTTACAAGGCCTGAACGAAGTTGCAGCGCAAATATCGAATAGCGTTCGCGAGCAATTAGCTCAAGGTAGACTGGATAGTGCTGAAGATTTATTGGACCAAGCATCGGCTGCCGGTCTGCCGGCCCAGCCCATCAGCGAGTTAAGACAGCGTATTGAAAATGAACGAAGCCGCCAAGCAAGAGTGGTTGTATTGCTCGAGCAATCCCAAGAGCTGATGTCTAAAGGCTACCTAACCGCACCAATAGAAAACAATGCAACGGCGTTGCTACGCGAAGTCCTGCAGCTAGATCCTTCTAATACACCAGCTAAAAATTTGCTTAATGTTTGTGCACGGCGACTTTCCCAGGCTGCTCAAGAAGCCTACGAATACAAACTGCGGGATACGGCGAAAGAGTATATGGACTTGGCGCTGACGATAAACCCAGATGTTGTCGAATGGGTTGCACTCAGAGAGAAGTGGGGGAGTGATTAGTTAGCATAACCACCACAAGATTCCTGCTAAACCTAGAATAACGGGCTTCCAAAGATCTAAGCCGTCGATTGCTTTTGTTTAGCGCGACTCTTATATTGCTGGATTAGTTTTTCTGCTTTGGAGTAATACAAGATGGCCGTTGAAATTCCCTATCGTCGTCAGTTGGATTTTGAATACGGTAAAGCTGAAGTCTTAGCTCCTGGCATAAGAAGGGTTATTGCCAATAACCCAGGGCCTTTCACCTTTCACGGTACTGGAACATACATTCTTGGTACTGGTAGCGTAGCCGTAATCGACCCTGGTCCAGACGACGAAGCGCATATTGATGCCATCCTTGCATGCCTTCCCGGTGAAACGGTTTCCCATATATTAGTAACTCATACCCATATGGATCATAGTCCCGGTTGTCGGCTATTGCAGGCCAAAACAGGCGCGCCCACCTATGCTTATGGACCCCATGGTGCTGGCAAAATGGAACAAGGGGTTCAAGTGGAAGAAGGTGGCGATATGGATTTTGCTCCCGATCACTTGGCTACACATGGCCAAATCATTGAGGGTGGAGACTGGTCTGTAGAATGCGTTTATACCCCAGGCCACACATCTAACCACTTATGCTTCCAGCTTCAAGAACAAAAAGCGCTGTTTACCGGAGACCATGTGATGGGGTGGTCAACCAGCATTATCTCGCCTCCGGATGGTGATATGGCGGACTATATGGTGAGTTTGGAATTGCTGCTTGAAAGAGACGACGAAATTTACTGGCCAACTCACGGCCCATGTATTGACGAACCCAAGGCACATGTCAGGGCCTATATAGCCCACCGCTTAGAGCGCGAACAACAGATTATTAACTGCATTGAAGGCGGTACTTTTAAAATTCGCGAAATGGTTCCCCTGATGTACAAAGACACGCCAGAGTTTATGTATCCAGCTGCCGCACGCAGCGTGCTTGCAGCAATGGAGAACCTAGTTAAGAAAGGTACCGTAATAGGCAGCAGTGGCGTAACCATGGACAGTGACTACAGCTTAGCCTAAAAAAACCTCGATCCAGCTGTAACGCTCTGCCTTCTCAGCACACCATTTTCGATATGTGGAAAGTAGTGCGTTAACAATAGCATGTGAACTGCAGTGTAAAAACAGTGGGGGTTCGGCCCCTACTTTTTTCTTTAGTCATCAACGAGGGGGCAGGGTGTCTGTTCTATACACCTGCTCTTCGAGGTCAGTCGAGCGCGCTAAAGGTAATTGGACCAAAAAAACCACACCGGTATCATCCTGTAGGTTCAATGCGTTAACGGCGCCGCCATGGTGTTCGGCAATTATGCGTACCACGTATAAACCTAAACCGAAATGTAAGCGGTTTTCTTGACCTCTATGACTGACCATAGAATCAAATACAGACTTACGCACTTCGCCAGTTAATGTCGGCCCTCGATTAGCAACCGATATTTGTAACGTTTCGCGGAAGCAATCAAGTTGTACCCGAATAGGGGTGTCACGCCGATGAAAATCTACCGCGTTATCAATTAACTTATCCATGAGTTGCTCTATACGAAAATCCGAAACAAGAGCGTGGGCGGGCTTGCTAGATCCTCGGTAGGCAAAATCAACACCCGGGTGGCTTAGCGAGCAATTGGCTGTATAACTAGAGAGTAAAATATCTAAATCAATGCTTTCTAACTCCTCAGCTTCCAACGACTCTTCAAGGTTCGCCGCGTCAGCCAAATTTTGTACGATTGACCCTATGCGATTCACACCGCGTTGTGCGCTCTCCAAATATTTGCTCTCATCGATCCCAGGATAATCTTCGGCTAAATTCTGCAGAGAGGTACTTAAAGTATTCAGCGGATTGTTGATTTCGTGACGTAAAGTACGAGGCATGCTTTCCAAAAAAGTGTTGTGCTGATTGAGCTTCTCTAACATATTGGAAACGCTTCGCGCTAAATCGCCAATCTCGTCGCCTGCATTCATTTCACTCAGCAACTGCGATTTCTTTAATCGTCCACGCGCATCAATCGCTGAACTAGCCTCACGCCGAAGATTACGGATACGCCAAGCCAAGCGCCCTGCGAAGGCAAGTAGTGCAACAAATATGACGAACAAACTGAGCACAGATAGCAATAGTACCTGCTGCAGTGCCGAACGTTGGAAACGCAATATGTCATCAATATCTTGTTCGACAATCACAGTCCCTATGACTTCCTCTGCGGAAACTATTGGGTGAGCGGCCAATATCAATTCTTGGTTTTGCGAAATTCGATTACGCAACGTAATGGGTACTCCACCTAAGCTCGCTGCAATAGCCTTATCCGCTGGGTTAGCTGCACTACCTTCTTCAGCAGTAAATTCACCCGCAATTGTCTGTTCAAGTGATTCGCCAGTGATCAATTGGTGAAGTCGTGGGCGCACGCTATTGAACCATCCTGTCGCAGAAGGAAACCAGCCTTGTTCATCATCGCTGTCCGCATCAGTTTGAATACTACCGGCCTCAGCACGCACTCGTTGTTGGCTATCAATCACCGATATTCGCGCGCCCGCATAACCAAGACCTTGAACAATTTTGCGTACTTCGGGCGTGCGCAGAACAACCAAATTGAAGTTTTGCTTTTCTGTTGGAGGTAAGGTTTGGGTAGTTGAAACCACTTCTCGAGCAACACTGTCATCTATGTCGACAAAGGTCATACCAAAAAAAGTTCTGGAACCCAATAAATCTAGGGGAATCCGGAATTCAGCAAAGAACCCATCTGCTTCTGGAGTTTTTTTTAGCACCCCCTGAATACGGTTATCTGCATTACCGGTATCTGAATATCGCCACTGCTCGTCCATGGAAAAGCCAGTGATGACATTGGTCTCTTGAAACACTAACGAGACACGCCCATCCGCGCCATCTGTGCGAATAAAATTCAAACGAATATGGTCAGCATTATCTAAACGCAGGTATTCAGAATCTCGATAGATTATCGCTTGGTCCTGTACACGCATGTGAACATATAGGTATTCCGCGCGCTCACCCAAAAGTAGAGAAAAGTCGCCGTCACTTGTACCTACGCTTGAACCAAACTGGAGGTAGGCATTTTGCGCATCATCACCCCAATCATCTGCATCACCATCTAACCTGATAGTACTTTGCAGGGGTAGGGCATAAAGCGGCTCAAAATCTTCTACGTTTACCGGTAGGTCGTTGAACAGATCTTCGCGGCCATTAAACAATGTAGAGATGCCTTCAGCGGTCAAGAGCTGGGCTTGGGATTGCCCTTGAATAAGTAATCGTTCCATCTCCACTAGCTGCAAATAGCTGAACCATGGGATGACCAATAGCGCCAAACCCATCATTGCCAGTTTGGTGCCTAACCTTGGACCGCGAAATTTGAATTTGAACGCCATCTAGTTTGCTACAGACCTTATTGATCTAACCAGCGATAACCGAACCCGTACTCGCTCTTAATGCAGGAGAATTCATTGTCAATTTTTTCAAATTTCTTACGAATATTTCTCATATGGGTGTTGATCGTATTATTTGTCACCAAACTTTGCATGGTTGCATTCATCAACGTCTCGTAGCTCACGGCATGACCTGGCATACGTACTAACTTAGCGAGCATACGAAATTCTGTTCCTGACAGATCGATACGTTCACCGCGCCAAGCGACTAATAAGGCATCTTGATCTAAAGCAAGTTCACCAATACTTTTCTCTGAAGATGTTTCTTTACGATTTTGGTCGCTACGCACCTCGTTGATGCGTAGCAAAGATGAAATACGCTCAGCCAAATAATCCAGTGAGATTGGTTTGGGTAAATAGTCCCACGCACCCAGGCGCAAACCGGAAATTTTATCGATCTCATTGATCCGCTCAGTGAGGAAAATTACGGGCAAATCCGGCGCCCGGGCCAACAACTCTCGGCAAAGTTGGAAGCCGGCATCTACTTCCTCTCCCAAGATTATGTCCAAAATTGCTAAATCAGGTAACGCCTCGTCAAACCCTTCAAGGGCTTCTTCGCGACTACCAAAGGCTCGCACCGTATATCCTTTTTTGGATATGGCATCCATGTAGTTTGACCGCTGATCTGGATCATCCTCAACAATAACGATATTTTTCGCCAAAACAGATACCCTTAATTTCGTGAATAGTGAACATTCTAGCTGGTTTAGCGGCAATGATGAAAAGTTTAGGTATCCAAGCCGCCTCTTATTTGGGCATGTCACTAGGCGCTATGAGAAAAATTATGAACGCGTACGGGTGTCCAATATTCCTTCACTTTATTCACTTGTCCTTCGCGAATTCGTCGCATATCCCTTGAGTATCTTTAGGTTTACTGGCCGCCTAGATAAAGATTATGTGGACCATGAATACTGAAACAAGCAAACCAAGCTTAGCCTTTGTACCTTTTAGCGAAGAGATTCTAGATCAACTGAGCAAATCTACTTCCAACCGTCGGGTCCATGCTAAAAATAGATGCCCCAAATTAGTGCCTTTCGATCTAAAGTACATGACGGTCGAAGTGCTTGTAGAAAAGCAGTGGCTACCGGTCGCTGCCGCATAGCAGGTCACCGGCCCTAAACTCCACATCTAGGTTTAACGAGTCTTTTCCTCCATCTTTTGCTATTTTGCACCTCCGTTGAATAAGCGTCTAAGTCTAGACGCCTAACCGTTAGGGCTAAATTGCAGTGCTAGATTATCTTGTAAATAATTGGTTAGAGGTCGTTGGTGTTGCCAGCGGTTTGCTTTGCGTTTGGCTACTCATCAAAGAAAACGTGCTTACCTTTCCAGTTGGTTTACTCTACGCCTTGATCACTGTCATTGTGGTGGCTAGAGCGAACCTTTTCGCAGACGTACTCCTCAACTTATATTACGTATTCATGAACGCCTATGGTTGGTACTACTGGGTTTATGGCGGCAAGGCTCAGCGCCAGCAGGGCGTGCTCAAACCTGTTGTCACATCAAAGCAGAGCAATCTATACCTCCTCCTAGTCACTATAGCTGGCAGCATCTTAATGGGCTGGCTGTTTGCCAAGTTTTCAAGCGCCGATCTAGCCTACGCAGACAGTTTTACAACTGTAGCCAGCTTCACTGCTATGTGGATGACAGCAAGAAAGCACCTTTATAGCTGGGTTGCTTGGTTTGTGATTGATGTCGTGCAAATTACCCTCTATCTATTCAAGGGCTTCGATGGCCAACCTGGGTTATTCCTTTATGCTGGGTTGTATGGGATTTATCTGATTATGGCGGTCATAGGCTTTAGGTCTTGGCGCAAGAGTATGCGGACAACCTCGTGATCATTGTTGTTACAGGGCCGGAGTCCTGTGGAAAATCTACTTTGTGCAGTGCACTGGGGGCGCACCTAAACATGCCGGTGATCGACGAGCCAGCACGGGCATATATGCAGTCAAGGTCCAACTATAAGCCTTCAGACTTGCTCAATCTACTAGACCTACAAATTGCGGCGGAGAAGAAGGCAAGCCAACTGATTTTAGATACTGACTTACTAACACTAATTATTTGGTGGCGAGAAAAATACGGTCCAGTGCCAGCAGCTTTTCAAACTGCGATGAAAACTCAGTCGCCTCGACAATACCTGCTCTGTGCTCCAGACATCCAGTGGCACCCAGACCCGCTTAGAGAGAACCCACACGATCGTGAGCGTTTGTTCGATGTATACCAACGCGAACTTGAGGGCAGAAAATTGCCTTTCAGTGTAATTGAGGGCGCTGGGGACAGTAGGCTTGAATGTGCATTAGCGGCACTGAAAGTTTAGTTTTTAGACGGCGTTTCGTGCGCTTAGCACGCTGGTGCGCCTGCTTTTAGTTTCCTTGGGTTTCCATTAAAGCTTCATTGGAGTTTTGCTAAAAATTCGCCAATCTTTTCATTGCAACAATACGTTGTTGAACTATTTCCTCTCGCAGGTTGCCAGAGCGTATTTGAAAATCTGCCCAAGCCCATTCCCGATACCAAAAAGCCCAATGCACATTAGTTAATCTATCTTCGTCAACGTAGCCAATGAATTCATAACACAACTGCCCAAGCTCAATTGCTGGTAGTTCTAGACCTTGGTGCAAGGCTACGAGGTCAAAGAGGGGATCGTTTAAGCCAACAAATTCCCAGTCAATTGTGCGCCACCCATCTTCAGTGACAATAATATTCCAAGGGTTTAAATCGTTATGACATGATTGGCCCAAGTGAAGAGCATCAAACTCAGGCGCGCGCACACCATATAATTTTGCCAGTTCGGATATGTCATAGTGACGCTCAATTTTCGGCAACGATCCGTGTAAAGTTTTTACGTAATTTAGTAGGTCCTGCTCGGCAAAATTATCGGCAAAGACTTCAGCCAAAATTTGGCCATCTAACTTTGCAGTGATCATCGCTCCAGAAACGGTATCTAACGCGACGGGTTTAACTCCAATGTGATCGGGAAGCACATCATACCAACGAGCTTCCAGCTCACGATTCACGAAGGGTTGTTGTACTTTGGGCAGACGCAAAACATAGCTTTTTCTCGACGCGCCAAAATCTACCGAAAAAGCATAGTTTTCGTTGCTATAGCCCCCGGAAAGAAATTCAAAGTCATGCAAAGAATACTGCAGCCACTCTGGAAGCAGCGCGCGAATTTGCGCAGACAACACCACAATGGTCGTTGGAAGAACCTCTACACTCACTATACTTGCGCTGCCGAGGATTGTTGGATCGCCACTGCACCGATGCGGAAATTGTCAGGAGTTTGGGCCGTCCAACGGTAAAAAGCGCGGCGGAAATTTGATGCCTCAGTATAACCTACCAGTTCGGCGACTTCCTGAACCGAGAGGGTAGTGGTACGCAAACAGTCTTCTGCAAAACGCTGACGAACATCGTCTAAAAGCGCCTGAAATGAAGTATTTTCTTTAGCCAAATTTCTCCGCAACGTCCGCTCGCTAATGTTCATCAAGCTACTGACATCGTTTGCACTGTTCACCGAGGCAAGTTGTTGTAAAAGTAAGCGCGTAACACGCTGACTCAGACCTTTCGTTTCGCCGCCATAATCTAGTAAGTCTTGGCAGCGACGATCCAGTAACTCCAGCATATTAGCATCTGTAGCCAACAGCGGTAGATCAAGTGCCCTAAGAGGGATTGAGAAAATGCACCTATTGGCTCCAAAATTGGGCAGACAGTTAAATACTTTCTGGTAACTTTGCTGGTGTCCTGTGTCTGAATATGACAATTCAATCTTTTGCGCAAAAATCTCTTCCCCTGTGAGTTGAGAAATAACTTGGGGAAAGCTAGCCATCAACTCTTCTACAAGCAGCAAAAACACATCTGCGCTAGGCGATGAAGTGTTTTCCAATATCACTTGGTAAGAATCTCCTTCAATCGCGAATTTCACATCTAATAGTGGCGAAGCTGTAGGATAGTATTTGGCGGCCAGGCGCAATGCATGGGAAAGCGTCTGAGCACTTTTCATCGCGTAACCTAAAATACCATATTCGCTAATCTGAAATTGACGGCCAGCCAGCAAACATAGATCTCGAGGCAGCAATTCCTCCCCAATCAATTTGTTTAAGTCGTAATAATTCAGGGAACGGTCCGCAACACCCATCTGCAACCAACGCGTCTGCAATTGCGGGCTTTGATCACACAGGCGTTCAAATGAGCGTTGAACACGTTTTGAAACAAAATAATGGTGTAGGCTTAGCGGCACTATAGGTATAACAACTTAACAATTACAAAAGCTTTAACGCTTGTTGCATCACCCAACCAATTTGCCGCTGAATTACTAAATCAGCAGTGTTTTCCAAACCCGTATCTTCACGATTGATAATGACCAGCTTGGCTCCCAACTGTTTAGCGTATTCAGGAAATCCAGCTGCGGGATAAACTGTTAGAGATGAACCCAATACTATAAGTAAATCGCAGGCTTCCACCATAGCGGTAGCTCGTTGCATAGGAATTTCCGGCATGGACTGACCAAATGAAATGGTCGCAGTCTTTAATATTCCAGAGCATTTATGGCACGCACCAACGCTTTGGTTTTTCTCAAACTCTGCTTTAAGCTCTGCTAGCTCGTAACGCAGCCCACAGCTCAAACAAGAGGCATAAGTTGCATTGCCGTGCAGCTCAACAATTTTATCCTCAGCCAAGCCAGAGTTTTGATGTAGATTGTCGACATTTTGAGTAATCACGCCAGCGCATTTACCAAGCTGATCTAGCGCTAGAATTGCATAGTGACCCTCGTTAGGTTCAGCTTTGAGCATTACTTGATCCCCGGAGAATTTGCGCTTCCAAGACTCCAAACGCATTTCTTCCGAGCCAATAAAATCTTGAAACTGAATAGGCTGCATTTTGGTCCACAGACCAGTACCGGGGCTACGAAAATCTGGAATACCAGATTCTGTACTAATTCCAGCGCCAGTAAAAAACACAATACGCTTAGAACCTGCCAAAAGCTCAGCAAATGCGCCAATTTCGCCTTTTCCCTCGCCCGGTTTGGCCGGGTCTCTATCGTTATCTTCGGTGTGAATTATTCTGCTCCTAATTGCGACCATAAAGTTGTCAGATCAATGTTCATCAAGGATACTAACGAATCAATCGACCAGATGACCAGCGTAGAAATATTACGTCTTCGTACAAAGCAAAAAAATGTTTAAATCCACTATAAGAGTCTTATCACTACTGTTACTGGCAGGAATACTAATCGCTGTTGGCGGTGCCATCACTGCTTGGTACAAGGGCTATGATCTATCAAATCTGGGGAATGCCGTATTTCAACCTGACCCTGAAGAAAATCCTCTTAGACCGCTAAACTCCAGCAACTTCTTTGCTCAGTCTAAGTGGATGGGTGATATTGAAGAAATAGCATTGAATGAATCCAGTGGGCTCGCCAGCAGCAACTTGACCGACGACGTTTTGTGGTCAATCAATGACAGCGGTGATTCAGCTCGGATTTTTGCCATGACTACGGCGGGTGGTGATTTGGGAGAATGGGCTATAAACCTCCCGGAACCAACAGATTGGGAGGCTATGGATAGTTTTGTTTTTGATGACACAGCCTATCTACTCATAGCTGATGTTGGCGACAATCTCAGCTGGCGTCCCTACGCATCATTACTAGTGGTGCCCGAGCCAGATCTAACGCAAAGCAACGAAACCCCTATTGAAGCCGTGTGGCAACAAAAATTTCGTTATCCTGATGGGCCGAGAGATTGTGAAGCGGTTGCAGTCGATGTTGGTCGCGGAGAAATACTGTTAATGACTAAGCGGCTGGCTCCTAACGAGCTCTACAGAATACCCCTTAAGCATATGAATGATTCAAACGACGAAGTTATAGTGGCCGAAAAAATAGCCATCATCGACTCAATTCCTAGGCCAAGCCCAGAAGAGGCACGGCTATTTGGAGCAGCTGGACCTTATATGGGCATGCCCACGGGAATGACAAGCAGCGGAAATAACTTATTAGTAACAACTATGCAAAACGCCTACCTACTGAACAGGGCCGACTTATCTCAACCGGCAGTTACCATTAAGCTACCCTTTATTGGTCAAAGAGAAGCCATCACCTTTGCTAGAAATTCAGCGACAACTGCATATGTGTCGCGAGAAAGAAAAAAAGGTAAAGAGGTCGCGGATATTTTTAGGCTGGACTTTGCGACTGAGTAAACGCACGTGGAGGCGTGGTTATCCGATCAACAATTGATTGCGCAACTTGTCTTGGCGTAGCGGCACTTGTATCAACCTCAAGGTCGTAACCTAAGCCGTGTTCGTGGACCTGTTCATAGTGGGAAACCGCGGTGCCAGGAAATCGCCCGGGGCGTAAAGCTTCTCTGGCTAAAACAACATCCAATGAGCATTTAACACCAATGAACCAAGTTTTTTCAGGATTCAATACGCTCATATAGTCTTCAAGATATTCACGCTTAAACAGCAAATCATCGACAATTACGTTGCAGCCCATTTCCGCAAACCTTGCAATCGACCGGCGCATTGCCTTTAAAACCTTCTCGCCATAATCACCAAATTGTATTTGTGTCACCCATTTACCATTTTGCTGTGCCGGCACAACATTTAGCCCTGATGCGCCCGGATCTCCGGCAGGAGAATTCAAACCGCGCACACGACTGGGCATACCGTCACGAAATTGATCCAACGCCATGTGCTGGTAGGGCTCTTGCAGTAATTGCTGTAATTTAACTGCCAGCGTCGTCTTGCCAGAGCTGGAACATCCATTTAGCAATATAATCTTGCCCATCAAAAAAACTCTCAATCGTAAAAATCTGCAGTTACCTGCAAATACAAGGCAGGGTGTATGTTGTGAACAAGAATGTTACTAAAGAGCGCGCATTGTTACTCTACTTTTTCGTCCTCAATTGCCGTTATCCATATCTAATCCTCTGATTCAATTTGTTAAATTGAGGCCACTAGGCTGTGTATACTTAGGCATCTGAGATTTAGGACTAAAGAGCATTGCGACTGGCTTGCGAACACCCAGACTTGATGTCCATAACCGATGGACTCCCGCACTTAAGCGGGGCCGCATTGGCAATTGCACCCATAAGCGATTACCGAAGCCTGTTACTTGATGGGGAGGGGGCTTACATAGATTCTATGGCAGAAAAGCGTCAGTTCGAGTTTTCTAGCGGCCGTCATTGCGCCCACCGTTGCCAAGAGGTCCTTGACTTAAAACCTGCACCCATCCTGAGGTTAGAGCGCACACCCGTTTGGCCCTCTGCATCTTACCGTGGCAGCATTAGTCACTGTGATATAGCAGCTGTAGCGACCATTACGACTGAGCAAAAGGGTATTGGCGTCGATATTGAGCGCACGGACAGGGTTAAAGAAAAGCTTTTTGATGCACTATTTACCAAAAGTGAACAAAAGCACCTATCATCCTTACCAGAAGAGGCGGCTAATGTAGCCCCCGCCGTTTTATTCTCTGCCAAAGAGTCTGGCTACAAAGCAATATTTCCAATCGGCGGGCAATTTATTGGCTTTCATGAAGCGACAATTACAGTAGATTGGTCGCGCCAAACATTCACTATTGAATATTTGGGCCATCACGCCGCCAACCGTGCGTTAAACTCTGGTACCGGGTACTGGCAGATTCAAGGCGAATACGTCTTAACAATTTTTGTGATTAGTTAACATGCAGGCAATTTTGGGTATCGTGGTGCTTTTAGCGGCTTGCTGGGCTTTCAGTGAACGGCGACAGGCTATCTCATGGCAATTCGTCGCAACGGGGCTATTTATCCAGTTTCTGTTGGCCTTAATCTTATTGCGTGTGCCTTGGATTACAGATTTTTTACTGGGCCTGAATTACTTTATCAGTGCAATTGAGCAAGCTACTCGAGCGGGAACAGAATTTCTTTTTGGCTATTTGGGGGGCGGGGGTTTTCCGACAGACCTCGATGGCAACCCGGCGCCTTATCTCTTTGCCTTTCGAGTACTTCCCCAAGTTATTGTATTTTCCGTCATTGTGGCACTGCTGTGGCACTGGAAGGTGCTACCAGCCATTGTCCGTGTTTTGAGTATGGGGTTACAGAAGTCTCTAAAAGTTAGCGGCAGCGTTGCTACAGCTAGCGCTGCAAGTCTTTTTTTAGGCATGGTCGAAACTCCACTAGTTATTCGCGCCTATCTTGCTGGCCTTACACGGTCTGAGTTTTTCACCGTCATGTCACTAGGCATGTCTACTGTCGCCGGCAGTGTCATGGTGTTATTTGCATCCATTCTAGACGGTGTTTTGCCTGGCATCATTGGTCATATTCTCGGTGCCTCAATGATCAATATGATTGGTGCTATCTATATTTCTCGAATCCTTATCCCCGAGACCCAAGAGAGTGCCCACACCGATAGCAAAGTCGATTTAATTTACTCGTCGTCCATGGATGCACTGAGCCAAGGTACAAAAGATGGTCTGTCTCTTGCCATCAATGTTGGCGCGATGCTGTTGGTTTTGATCAGCTTCGTTGCTTTGGCAAATATATTGCTGAGTAACATTGTTATTGATGGTCAAAGTTTTTCCATTGAGCAAATTCTGGGCTGGTGTTTTGCTCCGATCGCATGGCTTATCGGTATCCCTTGGAGCGAAGCAATACCTGCTGGGGCTTTACTGGGGACTAAGCTGGTGCTCAATGAACTAGTCGCATTCATCCAGTTAGCCCAAAACTCGGAATTATTTTCACCACAAAGCCGGCTTATTTTACTTTATGCACTTTGCGGGTTCGCTAATATTGGTAGTTTAGGTATTCTCCTGGGCGGTCTATCCGTACTTGTGCCAGAGCGTAAGGCAGAGTATCTACAAATTGCACCGCGCTCAGTTATAAGCGGTACTGTGGTGACCTTAGTCTCTGGCGCAATCGTTGCACTTGTAAGCCGTATTTGAGCTGCTTAGCGCGGAAATTCGTTAATGCACTCAGATAACTTGCGCTCAGCGGCAGCATCAATGTCACGGTGAAAAACCCACCTAGGCCTGCCCACAGAGATACCTTTGTCAGTTAACCAGCCCGCAAGTTTCCTATAAGTTGGAACAGGTAGGTTAAGGTGAATCATATTGGTTGCATTGCGTACGGCATCAGAACCGAACTTACCTACCAGAACCTCACTTATGCGCTCAGCCCTCCGATGATCCTCAATCAAATCGTTTAAATGATGGGTTAGGGCGTGCAGACCTCCTGCGGCGATGATGCCACCTTGGCGCATACCGCCGCCTAAAACTTTGCGCCACCTGCGCGCAAGTTTTATCAGATCCCTCGAGCCGACCAGTAACGAACCCACCGGCGCGCCCAGGCCCTTTGATAAACATATAGACACTGAATCGAAGTGTTCTGCAATATGCGCGGGGCTTACCTGTTGCGCCGCGGCTGCGTTAAACAAGCGCGCACCGTCCAAATGAAGCGCCAAGCCAAACTCGTCACAAAGATGCCGAACCTTGAGAGGATAGTCAGCAGGTAGTGGAGTACCCGCATGGGTATTTTCAAGGCACACCACTTTGGTACAGGCAAAATGGATATCATCTGGTTTAATTGCACTGCGAATATCATCCAAGCTTAAGCAACCGTCTTGATCCATCGCCAAGCTGTGAGGCTGAATACTGCCCAACACAGCGGCACCGCCGCCCTCATAACGAAACGTATGTGCATTTGCGCCGACAATGTACTCATCACCACGCTGGCAATGCGCCAGTAAGCCAAGCAAATTGGACTGGGTACCAGAGGGAGCAAATATAGCAGCCTCCTTGCCCAGCAGTTCGGCGGCATAGGACTCTAGAGCTGCGATACTCGGATCTTCTGCATATACATCGTCACCCACTGGTGCATCACGCATAACATCTCTCATCGCCTGAGAGGGTTGAGTAACCGTGTCACTACGAAGGTCTATTTGCATATCAAATTCACCCAAAAGTCGAAAAAGAGATCTCCAACAAAAAAACTACAGGCAAAAAAAAGACCGGTTCACCGGTCTTTCTAAAGTAACCAAGGCAGGTTCGCATTGGTTGATTAGTCATTTAGTAGCCTGTCGACTACCCAATATCTTCGTTATTGGGCTGCTAGAGAAACGTTATAAACACCCGCTTGCCGAGCCGAGTCCATGATATGAATCATCAAGTCAGTAGTTGAATCAGGGTGGGGCTGAATTATAACCGGCGCTTCAGGATTTTCCGCATGAAGACGTTCAATATTCGCCCGAACGGCACGGCGATCGATATCGCGCTTCGCGATTTGAATTCTATCGCGCTTGGTGATCTTGACCACAATGCTCTTTTTATTCGGATCAACAGTCTTCGGCTTGTCTTCGTCCGGCTGATTTACATCCAAGCCCACTTCTTTCACGAAGGTTGCTGTTACGATGAAGAAAATTAGCATGATAAAAACCACGTCCAACATAGGCGTAAGGTTAATTGCCTCTGTTCCTTCTTCGTCTCTTCCTCTACCAAAAGGTCTACGCATGATGCCCCTCAAATTCTAGCTTGCGTTAAAGGCGCTATGGTATGTCATGCGAGGCGCCGATTCCATAGCGGTATGAAGCAAATTAACAGACAGATGATTAAGATTATGAGAGTAATGGGTCGATCTGCCAAATAACCTATTTCTCCAGAGCTCAATAACAATGCTCTGCGTAAATTCTCTTCGAATAGGCTACTCAAAATAAACCCTAAAAGCATAGGTGCCAAGGGGAACCCGTAGGCTCTGAGTAGGCCAGCTACCAACGCAAATGCAAGCATAAGGCCTAAGTCAAAAACACTAAACGTGGTCAGAAAGACACCAAGAAGAGAAAAGCCGATAACCAATGGGAGCAACACTTGACCGGGTAGGTTGATGAGCCTTGCAAGATAAGGAATAAGCGGCAAATTAAGTAGTAATAACAGTAAGTTACCTACATACATCGAAATAATAACTCCCCAAAAAACTTCGGGTTGGTCAACGATAAGGGTTGGTCCAGGCTGCAGACCATAAGCGAGCATGACGCCAAGTAAAACGGCAGAGGTGCCAGAGCCAGGTATGCCCAAACTTAGCAGAGGGACAAAAGAGCCGGTAGAGGCCGCATTATTCGCCGCTTCAGGGGCGGTGAGTCCAGCTTCTAAACTTTTATCACCAATCTGTTTTTCTAGGTCGTACGCAAAAAAGCTTGCCAACGTCGCGCCCGCGCCCGGCATAACGCCGACAATAAAGCCTAATACAGCGCTTCTACCAGCTACTGGAGTCAGTCTGCGAACTTCAGATTTAGGTAATTTTAAATCGCGCATAGATACTTTTTGCTCGGTTTGCGGCGACTGCACTATAAAAAGCCTAAATGCTTCGGCTAAGGCAAATGTCGACATCACCAAGAGGACGAAGTGAATCCCGTCGGCTAAATCAATTTGATTAAAGGTGAAGCGTTGCACGCCGCCCAATTGATCAGTACCTACTGTGCCTAGCATCAACCCCAGTAAAAGCGTCACGGCGCTATGTATGCGTTGACCAGTTTGGGCAAAGACCACAATACTTGTCATGGCGAAGAGTATTAGCGCTGCATATTCGGGGCTTTGAATTTGTAGTGCAAAAAGCGCCAGAGTAGAAGCAAAGAACAACAACAAAACAGCGCCCAAAGTGCCGCCAAAAAAGGAGGCATAGGCTGCTATAGCCAGAGCTTTACCTGCTTTACCAGAGCGCGCTAATGGATAACCGGCGAAGCTTGTAGCTACAGTACTGGCGACCCCTGGCGCATTGATCAAAATTGCGGAAGTAGAACCACCAAACACCGCGCCATAATAAACACCAGCCATCATGATCAAGCCGCCTGCGGGGTCTAACGAATAGGAAATAGGGATCATCAGAGCGATGGCACTAATGGGTCCCAACCCTGGAATCATGCCAATTAAGGTGCCTGCAATACAGCCAAATATCACCCAACTCAAATTGCTAAGTGTTAACGCGGTGGCAACGCCTGTCATTATTCCTTCGAGCATGTCTATAGAGGGACTACCATTTCAAGCAATTGCTCAACTAAGCCCCAGCCGACAAGGGGTACGCCAAGTGAAACCCCAAAAAGAATCGGTAGGCGCCTTTCACCCATAATGAGCATATTCGCGACCAATAAAGCAGCTAAAGACCACCATAAACCTGCATATTGCAATAATGAAATGAAGGCCACGATAACGAGGCAGACCAAACCTAGTGGCAGTATTCGCCCGGAAACTTCTAGCGCAACCGGCCTTTGTAACAACAAAACTAGGGCACATAGCGCCAAACCCGAACCGTAAAAGTAGGGTAGGGTTCTGGAATTTATCGCGTCCATTTCACTCCAGGGGTCTAAAGCGATCTGAGATGCGATGACCACATAACCTATGCCAATGGCGAGTAACGAAACTAAAATACTGCGATAAATCACTATAAGTTATACCTACCGCACTAGGCCTAATTGCATGAGCACATTTTGCAACTCAGTTTCCTGATCAGCTAAATATTGGGAAAACTCCGGTCCGGGCAGAAACAGCGGCTGCCACCCATAGCGTAGCATTTGCTGTTGCCATGCTGCGCTACCCATCGTGTCTGCTATAACATCAATCCAGAGTGCGCGTTTTTGCGCAGTGGTGGAAATAGGCGCAAACAAACCGCGCCAATTATAAAAAACCACATCAACCCCTTGCGACTTAAAGGTGGGGACATCAGAAAAGTTAGGGTTAGCGTTTTCTGCGGTCATTCCAAGCAGTCGAATACTGCCTGCTTTTTGCTGTGAAAGCGTCTCGCCAAGGCCACTAACCATGATATCTACTTCACCACTGAGTAGTGCCAGCATAGCCTTACCGCCACCATCGTAGGGCAAATAACGCACACTGCGGGGCGCAATACCTGCGTTTTCTACGAGTAAGGACAAAATAATATGATCCAAGCTACCCTTAACAGAGCCGCCACCGAAAAATAGTTTACCTGGCTTTTTTTGCATCGCTGACACCACGTCGGCCCACGTTTTGAAGGGCGAATCAGCGCGTACTGCAATGATCCCGGGGTCTGCTATCAACCCAGCAAGTGGCGTTAAATCTTTGTAGGAATGAGGAAATAGGCCTTGAAGCGAGCGAATCAGTAGGGGAGTAGAATTGACCAAAAGCGTATCCGTTAACGAATCTGCAGATTCAACGAAATAAGCCATCGCTTTACCGCCACCGCCGCCGGTACGGTTTTCATAACTCATTCGAACCACCTGTTCATTGCTCACCAATGTCCGCCCAATGGCCCTAGCAGTAGCGTCTAACCCACCTCCTGGCCCAGCGGGAATAACAATATGAAGGCGCTCTTGGGCAGGATTCTCCGCCAACGCGACTTTGCCAATACCCACAGCGGAAATAACTAACAGCGCAAAAATGAGTCTTAGCATCGGGCAAACTACCTATTGAGAAAATTAAGTGGCAAACCGCCAACTGGCCAGTCCATGGCAACCAACTGGCCGGTGGATGATAAAGTAATATACGCGGTCTTCAGGTCTTTGCCGCCAAAGCAGATATTAGTTGTAATACGATCTGGCATGGCCACAAATTTTGGCGCAACGCCATTATCGGAGAGGGTGGTGATGCCTCCATCTAAAAGCGTTGCAACACAGACATCGCCATTAGCGTCAATCGCTAAGGAGTCGAACATAAAATGACCATCACGCCCAGTAAGTAGCCGTTTCGCATTGTTAGCTTTTGCCAATTGCCCTGGGCCGGCCAAATCATATGCCCAAACTCTGCCCGTAGGGGTCTCAGCGACAAATACAGTCCTTTCATCAGCGGAAAGGCCAATACCATTAGGGGCCTCCATTGGAAAAATTACCTCTGAGATAGATGCCCCGTCAGGTTGTGCATAAAACACCCCGGTCCGGTCACGATCTCGCGGCCTTGTCTTACCATGATCTGTGAACCAAAAGCCGCCAGTGCAATCAAAAACGATATCATTGGGTCCGCGTAATGGCTGGCCATCACATTCGGAGTAAAGGGTTTGCACCGCCCCGCTGACCAAATCTACGCGCTCGATCCTGCCACCGCTATAATTGCTCGGTTGCTCGCCGGGATAGGTCTTATCACCAACTTTTATCCACTCAAAGCCACCGTTGTTGCAGATATAGCACGCTCCATCAGGGCCTATGGCAGCGCCGTTAGGACCACCTCCAAGCTGGGCTACCACATCAATCTGACCATTGCTTACACGAGAAAGCGTACCTCGTTCAATTTCCACGAGTAAAATTGAACCATCGGGCATAGCAATGGGACCCTCAGGAAACTGTAAGCCTGTAGCAAGTATTTGCAGATCTGGTTGCATTTTAATCTCCCCGTGATTCAATCTTGCATTCTAACCGCGTCACTGGATAAGGATATAGATATGCGTGCTGTTCGTTTAATTTGCACTTGGGTGCTATTAGGAATGTTGCTTGGATGCCAAGCTTACAGCGATGGGTCAAAGAGAACTGTAGGGGAGTTCACTGACGACGTTCAAATAAAAGCCGCAGTAAAACTTCGTTTACTCAATGACCCAGAGGTTAAAGGGTTAAAAATAGGCGTTTCAGTAGACAAGGGCGTGGTCACACTCAGTGGTCGCGTGCCGTCGGATTATGCCCGCCAAAAAGCACTACGAATTACTGGAGAGACGGGCAGTGTAAACGGCGTAGAGGATCGGTTAAGCATAGTAGAATAAGTTTAAATTACCGCTCTATCTAGCTGATTTGTATGTCATTATTTAGCCAATTTTGTGGCTTTAAGTAATGTTCAGTAAGCCGTGCCTCACGGCTACCGGCTTCAGGTTGGTAGTTGTATACCCACTTGACTAACGGGGGAAGCGAAGCAAGTACAGATTCAACCCTACGACCACTTTGCAACCCATAAGCAGTACCGCGATCTAACGCCAAGTTAAATTCTGCGTAGCGCCCACGGCGATAAAGCTGAAAATCTCGCTCTTGCTCTGTGAAAGGCGTATTCATACGTCCATGGAAGATAGGTAAGTAGGTGGGTTCAAAAGAATCACCGACACCTTTAACGAATTTCAGGCTTTGCTCAAAACCGCCTTCGGTCCAATCATCAAAGAAGATGCCGCCAACCCCGCGAGTTTCGCCCCTGTGGGAGAGATAAAAGTATTCATCGCAGGCATTTTTCATGGCAGGGTAATGGTCACCCGTTGCTGCCCGAGCAGCGCTATGCCAGAGCACTATATCTTCGTCTACCGGATAGCATGGCGTTAGGTCGTAACCGCCGCCAAAATACCAAGAGGGCTCATCAGCCTCGACATAAAAAAAGCGCAAATTCATGTGAGTTATGGGTACGTGAGGGTTGCGCGGATGCACTATGAGTGAAATTGCGGTTGCCTGAAAAGGGCAGCCTGCTAGATGTGGATTCCGCGCTGTAGCCGCCGGTGGTAGAGACGCGCCCACCGAATGAGTAAACTGCACAGCGGCTTTTTCGATATGGGCACCATCAGCCAACACCCTTGGCTGGGCCAAGCCACCAGCTGGCGGGCTAATCTGCTCAATTGAAAATTCAGCAGCGCCGTCTGCCGCCGCCAGGTTAGCGCAAATAGAAGACTGCAATTGAAGAAAGTACGCGGTGACCTGCTCTATCATTTGGAATATTCGCAAAGATTGGACTTGCTACTATTGCCTATCGCATGGACTGCTGCAACGATCTTAGAAATTTTGTCTATTATTTCTCACCCCAAAAATAGATAAAAATGTGTCTACACAAAGGTGAACTAAAAGCTCCGAGCGTTTTGTTCCTCAGAGGGTTAAAAACGGGCATACTGCGCCCCATGAATAATAGTGAATTTACCGCGGTCCTAGACCAAATCGAGACTTTAATCCGAAAATCCTGCGCTTTCTTGCAAGGAGATTTGGATCAAGAACAAATAGAACTGTACAACTTATCATTTGCGCAAGCAGACCTTCTGGCTGCCAGAACAGTATTATCTAGCGCCGAAACCAATCCAAATTTAGCGAAAATTGCCAATTATTTCATTGCTGACGTAGTGACTTCTATCACGCAGAAATTCGCGGTCCGCCCCAAAACCTATGGCTTGGAAGGGAACGAACTGCCCGATTTAACATCGCTGCAAGACTACCTTGCACCAGAGTACGTGACGTCGTTGGGACAAGAAATTTTAGATGAAGGTCTACCTGAAAGTGACGTTGACGAAGACAAGCGCATCATCCGCGACACCTTCAGAAGTTTCGCCGAAGACGTAGTAATGCCCTTGGCAGAAGACATTCATCGCAAGGATTTGCTAGTTCCAGATGAGATTCTCGAACCACTCAAACAAATGGGCGTATTTGGCTTGAGTATTCCTGAGCGTTTTGGCGGCCTGAAACCAGATACCCAAGAGGACAGCATGGGAATGGTTTTAGTTACCGAGGAGTTATCCAGGGGCTCTTTAGGCGCTGCGGGCAGCTTAATCACGCGGCCTGAGATTATGGCTAGAGCTTTGATGGAAGGTGGTACGGAAGAACAGCAAGCCAAGTGGCTGCCAGCAATTGCTAGCGGCGACACACTCTGCGCTGTATCGGTAACTGAACCCAATACAGGCTCTGATGTGGCCTCCGTTGCGCTAAGCGCAAGCCAAACTGAAGGCGGGTGGCTATTAAATGGCGGTAAAACATGGTGCACCTATGCAGGTGCAGCAGGTGCTCTGTTAGTCCTAGCCAGGACAGATAAAGACATCAAACCAGCCCATAAAGGCTTGTCATTGTTCATCGTTGAGAAGCCCGCGTACACAGGCCATGACTTTGAATATGAACAGGACAGCGGTGGGCGCATGACCGGTCGTTCTATTCCTACCTTGGGCTATCGTGGCATGCATTCATATGAAATGTTCTACGATAACTTTTTTGTTCCCGATGATTGCTTGATCGGCTGTGAAGCGGGCCTTGGTAAAGGCTTCTACTTTACAATGCGCGGATTTATGGGCGGTCGCTTGCAGACTGCGGCACGAGCATGTGGCTTAATGCGCGCGGCCTTCGAAGAAAGTAAGACCTACACTCAAGACAGAAAGGTATTCGGGCGCTCAGTGTCTAGTTACCCGCTGTCTCTAGCGAAATTGGCTAAAATGGGCGCACTGATTAGTGTTTCTAGAGAGTTTACTGCGCACGTCGCTGGTTTAATGGACAAAGGCCTTGGGCAAATGGAGGCAAGTTTAGTAAAGTTGTTCTCTTGCCGAGCCGCTGAATGGGTAACCCGAGAGGGTGTACAGTTACACGGCGGCATGGGTTACGCGGAAGAAGTAGCCGTTAGCAGATATTTCGCAGATGCTCGCGTTCTTTCTATATTCGAGGGCGCTGAAGAAACGTTGGCAATTCGTGTGGTCGGTAAATCGTTAATAGACCAAGCGAGAAACTAAGTAACTAGAACAAAATTTGGGGTCATCGAACAGATAATTCACATCTGTTCGTTAGCCAGATAAATACACTTAAATACGTATCAAAAACTTGGAGTTGTAATGGACTTATCATTTTCACAAGAAGACCGTGACTTTCAACAAGACGTGCAGTCTTTCCTTGAAACTGCATGGCCACAAGAAATGCGCGACAAGAAAGCACGCAGCGCATTAGGCAAACTATCAAAAGATGACTTAGTAGGTTGGCAAAAACGCCTAGCAGAGAAGGGCTGGGCAGCAGTTAACTGGCCAGCAGAGCACGGTGGCGCAGCATTCACTCCAACCCAAAGCTACATATGGGATTTAGAGCGCGCCAAAGTAGGTGCCCCAGGTGTGATACCTTTCGGCATGAGCATGGTTGCACCGGTAATCATGAAATTTGGTACTGATGAACAAAAAGCAAAATTCCTACCCCCAATACTTAACTCTGACGTTTGGTTTTGTCAGGGATACTCCGAACCAGGCTCTGGTTCAGATTTGGCCTCACTAAAGACCAAAGCAGAAGATATGGGCGACCATTACTTGGTCAACGGTGTGAAGACTTGGACTACATTAGCCCAGCACGCTGACTGGATGTTCTGCTTGGTTAGAACAAGTAACGAAGATATCCGTCAAATGGGCATTAGCTTCATTCTTATGGATATGAAAACACCAGGCATCAGTGTTAAGCCTATCGTTACGTTAGATACGCCAGCTGAAAACTTCCAAGAAATCAATATGGTCTACTTTGACAACGTTAAAGTGCCAAAAGAAAACTTGGTAGGCGAGCAGGGCAAGGGCTGGACTTGTGCTAAGTACCTGCTTGAGTTTGAACGCGGCAACGCCTATTCACCGGCACTGAAAGGGGCAATGGCTCATTTACGTCAAGTAGCTGCAGCAGAGCAGGACGGCTACGGTTCAACTTACGCCGAAAATGCGGAATTCCTAAAGCGTTTCAACGACGTAGAAGTTCAAATTTTGGCTATGGAATTCACCGAATTCCGAATTTTGGGCGCCTTAGCCGCTGGGCAAAATGTTGGCCCTGAGAGCTCAATGTTGAAGACTAGAGGATCAGAACTGCAACAGTCGGTAACAGAGCTAGCTTTGGAAATTACTGGTAACTATGCTTCGCCACTAGATACCTCCACACCGGCACCGGGTGATAACTTTCAGAGTATTGGACCGCAAGCTTCCAATGGGGTGGCACAAGAGTATTTTAATACTCGTAAAGTGAGCATCTACGCAGGATCAAATGAGATTCAGCGCAACATCATGTCGAAGTTGGTGTTGGGACTCTAGCCTTAGTCTTACAGACAGACATAGGCAATTGCCGATGAAGAAGAAAAGCGGACTTAACGTCCGCTTTTTTTTGGTTACTAAATCTAAGTCTAAGACCAGAAAGTTTTACAGCATAGGTTTACACGTGATAGTTCACCGGTGCAGGCGTGCTCAGAGAAATAGACTTGCTGGTTAAGTGCGACCATTTTGCTGCGACTATGAAGCCGGCACTAGCAGGAACGTAATTGGCCAAAAAGAATAGTTGTCAGACGTAGGTTTGAGTTAACGATTAGACGATATACTGATCGCAAGGTTCGGCGTAATCTCAGAACTCATCCAAACATAATCTGCGGTTCCTCTAACTGACTTCTAAGGTGAAAAAAGCTAAGCATAGAACTATTGCCGGAAAATTATTAGGAATAGAAAACTATGCGGCTAATCACGTACACGCATTGTTCGAAAGACCCAACGGTAGACTTGTGAAAGTGGGCTAAAATGCCTTCAGCTAGCGGCCATACGCCAAAAGCGGCAGATATCCGAGTGTTCGCCAAATTCTCGTTTTATGCGCATAATCTATATTATGTTAAATTGAGTAAACAGAGTAATCCCTAGCAAAAAGGAGTCATCACCAAACCTCCATATATGACCCACCTTACCGCGGCCCCCGTTAGGTTTACTGGATGCGCAGCTGAATATTCACCAATCCAACATTCACGGTACGATCAACACTGATACGGTCAATCAACAGCCCTTGATTGCTCTCCAAATCAACAATCCACGCCAAAGCGCGGTCAAATGACTGAGATTGTAAAGTAACGCTGACACTACCATCCTGTTCGGGCTGCAGCCTATTGAGTTTCAGCTGCATCTGTTTAGCACTCGCTGTTACTAATGGAAGCAAAGACTTTTGCGTTGACAACGGCGACTTATTGCGGCTACTGGCCAGCAATTCTTGCCTGTTTAGTATCGTCCAATCTACTAAGGTTTGGGCCCTATCAAATCTCGACGATTGCGTTTCACGGTACTCTATTAATGGTTTCCAGCCGCCTATGTAGATTGCTGAAGTAAGGCAAAGTATTCCAATGGCCAAAATTACTCGGCGGTCAGTAACACTCTTTTCCGCATACCAGACACCTACTTTACTATTGCGGACATTCTCGAATATAAAAGTTAATCTACTCACTATTGGTACTCCGCTGACAGTCTCGCCCTAACACTGGTTCCATCGTTATCTGCATTGTTAACGTTGATTATTACACCTTGCTCAGCAGACCTTTCTTTCAACGGATCTAATTCATTGAACCCCGGCAGGAGAATTTCAAAAGTTAACTGCATACGCCGACGATTAAAGCGTAAAGATTGGATTTTATCCGCACCAGTAAATCCAGCCGATACTCGAGACAAAAGATCTACAAAACCCTGTGGATTATCTTCAGTGTCAGATGCAGTACCTAACTTCGCTTTTAGTCGACGCGAGAGCTGTCCCGTAGTTACAGGCACACTATCTTCAGGAAAATATTCTGCATATAAAGATGATGTTTGCTCCTCCAGCATATCTGCCCGACTCTCGGCCCAGTAACCTTCAACGGCAAAGCATACTATTGCCACGACAAACCAAATGCATAACATACCGGCGATACCGGCCACTGCTTTAGTGGGCTCACTGGATGAAGCGACTACCTTGAATTCACCTTGTAGCAAATTAATCTGGGCTGATTTTTCAAAACGTGAGAGTAAATAGTCAAAGTGATGTTGTTTAACGTTCTCAACTTTCAAACCGGTATCAAGCTGGCTGACTTCAATATCCGTTAGCTGCCCTTCCACGCAGATAACTTTTTCCACTTCCATATTGAGCAAAAAACCAATAAGCTCCGACCGTGCAACACTCGCACTCTCATCTTCTGTGACAATCAAAACTTCAGAATCGATAAAAACCAGCGTACACGCTTTGGTATCCGTTGTTAGCAACTGGCTTTCTGAGACTATTACTCCCGGGCGCACTCCTATCCCACTAAAGCAAGCCTGCCACTGCATTAACCTTTGTTTGCTTATAAGCGCATTTTGAACAGGCTGTCCTGGCTTAATTTTCCCATGTGCAATATGAAGACTTTCAATCTCTCCAGCGACAAATTCCTCTAAGACAAACGGAAGAGCCTTCTTGATAGTTGCGGCTGTTCGACCCGGCACCTCACATCCTAACAAAAGAACTTCATCGCCTGGAATAATGCCAACTATGTCCGCTGGCGAATCAGGCCAATGTGTATATTTTTCGCCAAGTATAGAAAATTCCTCTGGCGTACTTTTCCCCGCTTGCACAACATCGCCATTGAGCAACTGCCAATGAAAAGATACTGGTAACGTATCAGTAGTTATTAAACTACCAACAGGTTCTTGAATTACAGCTCTAACAAATAACGTTGCCACTATTCTTCTCTATGCTCCCACATCCACATTAATTACGAAATTTGACTGAAAGGTTTTCGCAAAGTCTCGTTGCAGTAATGTTACAACGCCGGTATCAGGATTACGAAAAAACAAACTAGCGACACTTATAGAGCTTTCGCCCACCTGAACCTTTGCGTGCAGCTCAAAGTACTCGCTTGTCACACTCAATAACGGTTCGACTACTTGGAATTCGGCATTTGCATCAACAAACGTTTTTACGTCCGTGTAACTTGGTTCAGACTCAACTATTTGTTCGGCATTATCAAATGCTATACCGGGATCTAGAGAATACAAAAATATGGATTCAGCGGTATTTACATTCACCTTGTTTTCCATATTCGGAAGAATACACAAGTGGGGTGATATTGCTTCGATGTCCGCAGAACTAATGCCGTCTAAAAGAAAAAGTTCCGAAATATGCTGCATCAGTTGATTTGCCGCTCGATATGGAGGTGTCAAGCCGAGATAAATATTATCCTCTGCCCCGAACCCAGTAACGCTTTGATCTAAGTCCAGCCAATCTTTAATTAGGTCAACTAGGCCGGGGTTTGCACCAAGCTTCTGCAACATGCGTTTAAGGCGCTTTATATTATCTGCACCTGTTGCACTGTTTAGGCTATTCACATTAAAACAACCATTCAGATCACGAACCTGAGCTTCCAGAAACCCACCTTCGTCGAGTTCAAAGGGTATTACAGCCTTAGCCCAAGACTCCTGCAAGTGGTCTACACCCGGTCCTGAATTACTAAAGTCGTCAAACAAGAGTTGGCGCGTCATCTCCTCTGCGCCATAGATATATTGCAGCGCTTGATTATGTTCAAAGCTATTTTGATGTTGACTCACAACAAGGTTATGGCTGGAAAGTAGTTGAGTACTCAGCGCCACTAATATGGCGACAACTAAAAGTACACTAATCAACGCAACACCACGCTGTTTAGCAGATGTGCTGCTGCTTTCGCCCAACGACTTAGATTGTTGAGCAGCGGATGCCGCCGCACGAACAAAGTGGGAGAATCTGCTATTGAGGGTCTTCTTGGACAATTCTCTAACTCTGGCCAGAATTGGCGTTAGTATTAAATTTTGGGCTAGAAACAGGATTAGCGACGGGTACTTGCCAAATACGCTCGATGACTCCAAAGGGTACTAATTCGATACGCAGAATAATTGCTGTTGGTATAGCGGGCTGGGCCAACTGCCCCTGTGGAGGCCAAATTTTGCGCTCTTCATTTTGACTGTCAAGAACATAAAACTCTACCCCGGCCACATCTTCAAGTAGTGTTTGCCATGCCGGCTCCGCATCATATCCACGATCCAGCGTATGCCAATAACCACGCACCAGCTTTTCATCGTCAAGGCGGTAGCTAATACGTTGCATCTCCGAGCGGCGATGTTGAAGCGGATTTCGCCACCCCACTCGGGTTAACTCGATGTAACCATCAGTATTAACAATCAAAGGTGCAAGCTCATCTAAACCGTCTGCGCTTCTGATAGAACGATGCGTTAACTGCAATATGTCGCGCTGAAGTATCTGCATTGCCCTATTCACCTGCGCTAACCTATCACCCCGATCTTGCAGTTGCTCTTGCGCATTGATCGTACGCGATAGGAGCTGGCCGCTGATAAGTGCAATCAACGCAAAAATAAAAAGTGCGACAAGAATTTCAATAAGGGTAAACGCTGACTGGCGGCTCTTCATCAATAGCGGCCTATAAATGCTGTTAGATGGTCATATGGCCCCTTACGCTCTCCGTCAGCGATCTCGTATACATCCACTTCCAAGCGGCGTAGCCAAGGATGATCTGTTGCATGCGTAACCGTTTCAACCTCCCACTGTCGTTGGGCCATGTAGACCTGAGCATTGATCTTACCCTCAGGCCTAACATTGGACAGTTTACGTTGTTCGATTCGAATTTGCGCAATCTGGTTAGTAGCGACCCAATTAGCTACAGTTTTTCGCTCCAAAGAAAAGGTTTGGTTTGCAACGCCACCAATGGCAGTAGCAATAGCCGTTCCAACCATGCCAATGATTACCACTGCGATTAACATCTCTATCAGTGTAAAGCCTGTTCTAATCATTGTTCGTCTACGCGCTCCGCCCTCACTATTGAGAAGCCGTCGGATTGTAATTTCCATGAAGTACCAGTTAACTCATTGGCTCGCAAAGTAAGCTCAAACGGACTCACCTCACCACTAGAAAAAAATACAATATCAGGTAGGTCTGTATCGTCATCGGTAGCTACGCGACCTGGATAGTCTCTAATCGCTACTTGGTAGCGCACCGTGTAATTCAGTGTTTCGCTCGCAAAAGGCTTTATAGTGTAATCAAACCACTCCCCAGCTGACTGATCAAAATTTGCAAATCGATAGTCATCTTCCTCAACGAACATACCCCACTCCGTATTGGATTGGATTGCGCGACCACGAACCATCTCGATTCGTTGTGCTAAACGTTGGGCAAAGCCATTCACTACATAGCTGCTATTGGAACTAGAAAATGAAAACCCTACGACACCCATAACAACGCCAATCACAAGAATGACCACAAGGATTTCAATTAACGTAAAACCTTGCGCATTTTTTTTTACTTCAACGAGCATGAGTCTAATGGTTGAGAACTCAGAGGTTATCTAAACTGATATCAGCGTTATTACCTTCGCCACCTTCCTCACTATCTGCACCTAAGCTAATCAAATTGATCCGACCATCAATATTTTCATATACGTATGGCGTTCCCCAAGGGTCTTCAGGTAGCTTTTTTATGTATCCATCGGGGTTCCAACCTTTTGCTTCGGGAGAGCCGCTGGGTGCCTCGACTAATGCATCTAAACCTTGGTCAGATGACGGATAATTAAAGTTGTCTAAGCGATAAATCTCTAACGCTGAGGCAAGTGTGCGTAAATCTAACTGAGCAGCTTGAACACGTGCGCTGTCAGGGCGGGACAAAATTTGCGGTGCAACTACAGCCCCAAGAATCCCAAGAATCACTATCACAACGAGAATTTCAATCAATGTGAAACCTCGGGAGAATCGCTGACTCGTCAATGAATTAGCCAAACTTACCATAGGGGAATTGTGTTGCCGTGCTTGCGCATTTACTCGGCGCTTGAAAAAGTCGTTCATTCAAAATATCTCAATTATATTCTTAAGGAAATTCAATATTCGCTAGCGTTAAACCAATTGATTCATACTTAGCAAAGGCAAGAGAATGGCCATCACTATGAACAAAACCACCCCACCCATTATCAACAGCATTAATGGCTCAAATAGCTTTACTACCGTGGCGACAATACGTTCAACTTCATTTTGTTGAAATTCGGCAACACGCCCAAGCATATTATCTAACTGACCACTTTGCTCACCTGCAGCTATCATATGCAGCATCATGGGGGGGAACTGGCCCACTTCAGTCAAACTTGCTTTCAAACTTCTGCCTTCACTGACACTCTGGGTCGCTCTTTTTAACGCTCGTTGCAGCCAACTATTGGCCACCACATCACTAGCAATCAGCATTGCATCTACCAAGGGCACTCCAGAGCGAGTGAGAATGGATAAGGTATTAGCAAATCGTGAAGAATTGGCGCTGCGACTTACTCGCCCAACCAAGGGGATATCAAATTTTAGGCGATCCCACTGCAATCTAATATTGGGTTGCCTCAACAGCCAATTCGTAGCATGGACCAACGAAACAAAGGCGATAATAATCAGCCACCAATAAGATGACAAAACCTCCGTTATCTGAATTAGTACCAATGTAAACCATGGCAATTGTTGGCCCGTATCAACGATCACCGATACCATTTCTGGCACTACGTAAATCATTAAAGCTCCAACAATAAGAAACGCTAGGGATAGCAGTGCAACGGGATAGAACAAAGCCATTTCAACATTTCGCGTCGCGGAAAATTGGCGCTCTTGATAATCAGCCAAATTTTCCAGCACATTATCCAAATAACCTGACTGTTCGCCGGCCGATACAGTTGAACGATAAAGAGCATTAAAGCTGCCCGGGTATTCACCCAGGCTGCCAGCTAGGGTAAACCCCTCAAGAACCTTGCTGCGAATAGCCATGACCAGGGCGCGCACATACTGCTTTTCAGATTGTTCCGCTACGGCCGCTAACGCTTCTTCTATTGGCATACTTGAACCAATAAGTGTTGCTAATTGCCGGGTAAAGAGAACTCGATCAAGACCGCCCAAATTCCTCGCAAAAAGCGCATGTCCACTACCAACGCCAGATCTAGCCTGATCACGTGTGGTGTTTATGGCGGTTGGAAAGAGGTCCTGATTTCTGAGCAGCTGACGGGCCTGACGGGCGCTATCAGCTTCAATAACACCCTTTTTTGAGCGGCCCTTAGCATCCAGTGCTTTGTATTCAAAAGCGGCCATAACTAAATCTTAGATCGCTCAGTCATCTAAGCTCACCCGCAGCACTTCGTCAACTGTGGTAATACCCAACAACACTTTTTGTACACCATCCTGACGTATGCTTGGGGCTTTAGTCCGCGCATACCCCACCATCTCATGTTCGCTACTACCATCATGAATATGCTGTCGCAAAGTTTCATCGATAGTCACCATCTCATATATACCAGTACGCCCGCGAAACCCAGATTGAGAACAAGAACTACATCCGGGAGCCGTGTACACGTTGGCGCTCAGCTCTCCCAAAAAACTCAATTCAACCGGAGTGGCTGGCCTTGACACTCTACAATCGGGGCACAAAACTCGAACTAATCGTTGGGCCAACACGCCAACAATGCTCGAACTTAGCAAAAATGGTTCTACCCCCATATCCATCAAACGCGTAACCGCGCCGATAGCGCTATTGGTATGTAGTGTGGACATCACCATGTGACCGGTCAAACTCGATTGCACAGCAATTTCAGCAGTCTCTAAATCTCGAATCTCGCCGACCATAACGACATCCGGGTCTTGGCGCAGAATGGCGCGCAAACCACGAGCAAAAGTCATATCCGCTTTGTTGTTTACCTGAGTTTGACCTATTCCCGGAAGGCTATATTCAATGGGGTCCTCAACCGTCAGAACATTGATTGCACTGCTATCTAACTCTGCTAACGCAGCATAGAGTGTTGTGGTTTTACCAGATCCGGTGGGACCAGTTACAAGAAAAATACCGTGGGGTTTGTGCACAACATTTTGCAGGTCCTTCAGAGTATGAGACTGCAAACCAAGACGCTCCAATTGGAGTCGTCCAGCCTGCTTATCTAACAAACGCATTACAACGCGCTCACCGGAACTTGCGGGCATTGTACTCACTCGTACATCAACCTCTCGCCCGCCTAACAATAAGGAGATTCGACCATCTTGAGGCACTCGTTTTTCCGCTATGTCTAGTCGTGCCATAACCTTAATCCTTGACACTAACAGTGACGCTAACTCACGCCTTGGTCGTACCACCTCGCGCATAACACCATCAACTCGAAAGCGTACAACCAGGGCCTTATCAAAGGTTTCAATGTGCACATCAGAGGCATTCTCTCTTATCGCTTCTGACAACAAAGCATTAATTAGTCTGATAATTGGGGCATCATCGGCCTGATCTAGAAGGTCTTCTGTTTTTGGCAAAGCGCTGGCCAGGCTAGCAAGGTCCATCTCGCCGCCAAGATCCTCGACCATTTGCTTAGCCTCGCTAGAATCCTGCGAGTAAGCTGCAGATAGCAATTGATCGAACTCGTCCTCTGCAACTATTCGTATCGAAACTGGGTGTTTTGTTATACGCCTAATTTCCGCTAGCGTTGAAAGTCGGGGCTGAGTTTTGGCAGCTACTTCATAAGCCCCGTGCTCGTTACGCCGAGCACTCAGCACTACACCAAAGCGGCGCGCGAAGACAAATGGCAACGACGGTGCAGAAGCACCCTCTTGCTCGCCGCGGTCAGCAACCTCAGTTGGAACGCTCACCGCTAATTCAGACTCTATGTTGCTACCCATGCCTGCAATATTCCTAATAAACGCTTACTCATCATTTGCGCAAGATGCCAATTCTTTAGACTCATGACAAGAGAGCAAAATCTATTGCCTAGATATTTCTATTTCTCTATCGACATCGCTTTTCGTGCTTTCTAAGGCCCGACCATAGTATCATCACTGCATCATTAACTGGGGATGTATCGCTTTGGATTTCGTTGGTAATCATATAATTTCGGTTGCGCAATTTGATCGAGTTGCCGCAGACCGAGTATTCGAAGTTGCTGATAGCATGCAGCCCTACGCGTTGCGCAAAAAAATCACACGGGTTTTGCAGGGCGCTATTCTCTCCAACATGTTTTTTGAACCTAGCACCAGAACCAGAATTTCTTTTGGTTCTGCTTTCAATTTGTTGGGCGGCGAAGTACGCGAAACTACCGAGGTGAAAGCCTCATCACTGGCAAAGGGTGAATCCCTTTACGATACCGCCAGAGTGTTATCTGGCTACAGCGACGTTATTGTTATGCGCCACCCAGAATCTGGCAGCGTCGCTGAGTTTGCTGAAGCTAGCCGCGTGCCAGTAATCAACGGTGGCGATGGTCCTAACGAGCACCCAAGCCAAGCCCTTTTAGACCTGTATACCATGCGTACAGAAATGGCTGCTAGCGGACAAGGGATAGACGGGTTAAAGATTGCTTTGATCGGTGACCTGAAATTCGGGCGAGCGGTTCACTCACTGTGCAAACTGCTTTGTCTTTACGACAATATTCAACTGAATCTTATCTCTCCCCCTGAACTAGCACTGCCAGAGGACGTAATCGACCTTCTCAAAGCGGCCAACCATACGATCAATGTCTTTCACGACATGGCTGAGGGTATTCAGGGAATTGACATTCTCTACGTCACTAGAACCCAAGAAGAGCGCTTCCCCTCGCAACAGGAGGCCGATAAATACAAAGGGCTGTTTCGGTTGAATCAGGCCATATATACGCAAAACTGCGCCCCAAATACGGTGATAATGCACCCGCTGCCTAGAGATTCAAGAGACCAAGCCCAAGAACTGGACGATGACCTGAATCAAAACCCGAGCTTGGCTATTTTCCGGCAAACTGACAATGGCATGCTCATCCGCATGGCGTTATTTGCTTTGGTACTAGACGTTGTTGATGAAGTGGACAACCACGCTCAGCCGGTGACCTGGTACACCGCTAAACGCCACCTGCCAATAGCATAGGTTCCATGCTCGCCGTTCTCGGCTCCTAAAAAGCAACTGAGCTTGCACTAGGACTCTCGCTTGGAGCAGCCGCAGAGCGAATTGGTGGGGATGATGCTTTTTGAGCAAAACACCTAAGCGATGATAGGCAAAGACAAACACCTCTGACCAGGCAAGAGAACCTCACCTGATCAGAAAATCTACTCAACAATCCTTAGATCATTGATTCCAACTCTGGAAGCGCTTGAAACAAGTCTGCTACCAAGCCGTAGTCGGCTACTTGGAAAATGGGTGCGTCTTCGTCTTTATTGATGGCAACGATCACTTTGCTGTCTTTCATACCAGCTAAGTGCTGGATAGCACCAGAAATACCCACAGCAATATACAAATCAGGAGCAACAATCTTACCTGTTTGGCCTACCTGCATATCGTTGGGCACGAAGCCTGCATCAACGGCTGCACGAGATGCGCCAATTGCAGCACCCAACTTGTCAGCAATGCCTTCTAACATGCCAAAGTTTTCGCCATTCTGCATGCCACGACCACCAGAAATGATGACGCCAGCTGCGGTCAGTTCAGGACGCTCAGATTGCGCAATTTCTTCTGATACAAAGCTAGAAATACCTGCATCAACTACCACATCACACGCCTCTACTGCCGCGCTGCCGCCCGTTGCTGCAACCGCGTCGTAGGCGGTGCCACGCACTGAAACAACCTTCACTGAGTCATTGGCTTTTACTGTAGCGATAGCGTTGCCAGCATAAATAGGACGTTTGAAAGTATCTGGGCTCTCAACTGAAATGATGTCAGATATTTGTGCAACGCCAAGCTTGGCTGCAACTCGTGGCAAAAAGCTCTTACCGGTCGCTGTATGAGAAGCAAGAATGTGGCTATATCCGCCAGCAATCTCTACAACTAAGCCCGCAACGTTTTCAGCCAACTGATTTGCGTATGCTGCATTGTCGGCAACTAGTACCTTGCTCACACCAGCTGCTCCAGCAACTTGGCTTGCAACACCGTCTACACCACTACCAGCAACTAAGACATGAATGTCTCCGCCAATAGCTTGCGCTGCTGCAAGGGTTACTAGTGTTTGATTCTTATTTTCAGAATTATCATGTTCTGCAACGACTAATATGCTCATGAGATCACCTTTGCTTCGTTCTTAAGTTTGTCTACTAACTGCTCTACAGACTCTACCTTTATTCCAGCTTGACGCTCGGCAGGTGCCTCTACTTTTAAAACTTCAACAGTAGGGGTCATATCTACACCCAGTTCTTCAGGTGTGAACACATCAAGTTGCTTCTTCTTAGCCTTCATAATGTTAGGCAAAGACGCGTAACGTGGTTCATTCAAACGCAGGTCCGTGGTCACTACGGCTGGCAAGTTAATTGAAAGTGTTTGCATACCGCCATCGATCTCTCGGGAAACCTGAGCTTTGCCGTCTGCTATGGTGATTTCTGATGCAAAAGTTGCCTGAGGCATGTCTGTTAATGCAGCGAACATTTGTCCGGTTTGACCATTATCAGCATCAATACTCTGCTTACCAAAGATCACAACACCAGCTTGTTCTTTTTCTTGAATTGCTTGTAATGCGCGGGCAATTGCCAAAGGCTGAGCTTCTACATCCGTTTCAACCAAGATTGCTCTATCAGCGCCTAATGCTAGGCAAGTACGCAACTGCTCTTGGCAAGAAGTGCTGCCTACTGCAACTGCGATGACTTCATCAGCACTGCCGGCTTCTTTCATTCTTACCGCTTCTTCAATACCGATTTCACAGAAAGGATTCACTGACATTTTGACGTTATTTAAATCTACGCCTGAGTTATCTGGCTTCACACGCACTTTAACGTTGTAATCCACTACTCTTTTGACGGGTACAATTACCTTCATTGACATATTGTCCTCAATATTAAATCCACCATGCTCACTCGCATATTGCCAATTTACGGTGGAAAATTTATGGTTGCCTGCTGTTTAATGTTCTGCCAAAAGCAGTATCATTTAGACAATACGGCTCAGGAAAAGAACACACAAAGGAGTTATCAATTAACTTCTTTAAGCATTTTTCAAATTCTTGGGTGACGCAGTTTACTAAAGCCTTTAGGCTTCGGCGCGCATCGGCCCCGAATTCCATCAGGCTTTTTCGGGCGGCATATTGTCGCTATGCAAAGAGCATAGGTCAAGGCACGGTATAAACGGTTATACTGGCTAAAATTTTCTGATTAACCAACTTTATCTGATTAACCAACAAGGATCTAAAAGCATGTCAATGGAGCAACAAGTTGAGCGTGAATCCATGGAGTTTGACGTTGTCATCGTAGGTGGAGGGCCAGCGGGTCTTGCTGCAGCGTGTAAGCTGATGCAATTAAGCGCAGAAAGCGGTCAAGAAATTTCTGTCTGTTTGGTTGAAAAAGGCGCAGAAATAGGCGCGCACATACTCTCTGGTGCCCTCTTCGAACCCCGCGCACTAGACGAGTTGTTCCCCAATTGGCAAGCCGATGGCGCACCAGTAAATAACCCCGTTACCGAAGATTTGATCTACTACATGGTCAACGACACAAATCGCATCAAAGTCCCCAGCATGTTCGTGCCAAAGGATTCTCATAACGAAGGCAATCATGCTATTAGTTTGGCAAACCTGTGCCGTTGGCTCGGCGAACAAGCAGAAAACCTAGGCGTAAACATATTCCCAGGCTTTGCCGCGTCAGAGGTTTTATATGATGAAAATGGCGCAGTTAAGGGTATTGCTACCGGCGATATGGGCATTGGTAGCAACGGCGAAGCTAAAGGCAGCTTTGCCCCAGGTTACGAGCTCTTAGCTAAGTACACTATCTTCACTGAAGGTTGCAGAGGGCACCTTGGCAAACAGTTGATCAATAAATTTAACCTGAATGCGGACAGCGGCACTCAGCATTATGCAATTGGTCTGAAAGAACTTTGGACAATTGATCCTGCAAAGCATAAGCCAGGCAAAGTCATGCATAGTATCGGTTGGCCACTAAATCACCTGCCTGGTGGCACAACAGGTGGCTCGTTCCTTTACCATCTACCAGACAACCAAGTGTCTCTGGGTCTAATCGTAGACTTGAGCTACAAAAACCCCCACCTATCGCCATTTGACGAAATGCAGCGCTGGAAACACCACCCACTCATTGCAGACGTTCTTGAAGGCGCTGAGCGTGTGTCTTACGGTGCTCGCGCAATTTCTAAAGGCGGTTTGCAAGCCCTACCCAAGCTTACCGTGCCTGGTGCGCTGATAGCTGGAGACGACGCAGGGTTCCTCAACGTACTAAAGATTAAGGGCAGCCACACCGCTATGAAATCTGGCATGTTGGCTGCGGAAGCAGCCTTTGATGAGCTTGCCGCAGGCCACAGCTATACAGAAGCTAGCAGCTTCCAATCTAGGTTTGAGAAATCTTGGTTGTTCGACGAACTGGACCGTTCACGTAATGTTGGCCCGGCGCTTCATAAGCTCGGTGTACTTGGCGGCGCGGGCTATGCATTTGTCGACCAGTACTTTTCCGGTAATCAGCCTTGGACATTGCAAGATCCTACTCCTGATCACGCGACACTCAAGCCGGCTGCAAGCAGCAAGGTTATTGATTATCCAAAACCGGACGGTGTGCTGTCGTTTGACAAACTGTCTTCGGTATTTTTGTCGAACACCAACCACGAAGAAGATCAGCCATGTCACCTAACTCTGGCGGATCCGGATATGCCTATTCGCGACAACCTACCCATGTATGACGAGCCTGCACAGCGTTACTGTCCTGCCGGCGTATATGAGATTGTTGAAGAAACCAGTGGCCCGCGTTTTCAGATCAATGCGCAGAACTGTGTGCACTGTAAAACATGTGATATTAAGGATCCGTCCCAGAATATCACTTGGGTAGTGCCTGAAGGTTCCGGTGGCCCCGTTTATCCGAATATGTAAGCGGCTAACTGATTGACCCGAGGTCAAATCGGGTGCCCTGGCTATAAACAACCAGTGCACCCGCCTCCTCTATACCCTCCTCGACTAACCTGTAAAACACCGAACGCGCAATCCGTGCAACCAGACCATCGCGAATTTCAATAAACGGTCGTTCACCGGTCATATAAATACGGTGCTCTGGGCCAGCCAGCACAAAATCACCTACGTTCGTTGAGAACAATAATTCTTTGCTCTCGCCGTCGCCCCGTACATCTAGGTCAATGGCGATAAACGGTGCTTCTTCGACTACTATGGCCATTTGCTCCACAGGCGTGACTAAGTAATAGGTATCGTTCTCTTTGCGCATGATCGTGGCAAAGAGATCCACTAAGGGCTGGCGTTGAATCCGCGTACCTTCGTGGTACCAATGCCCCTCTCTATCGATACGAATGTCTATTTCACCGACCCGCTCAGGCTGCCAAAGATGAATTGGCGGCAGCCGCTGCAGCAAAATCTAAAGTTGCAGCTTTAGCAGCAATTAAAAAACAAGGACAAGCAAGCTATAATCCTAATATACACGGACCAACTAACTACGGACAAGATAGTCAAGGCAATCAATCTTTTGATTCTGGACAAGGGTTTGGTATTGGTTCAGACGGCGGTCCAGTCAGTAACAAAAGTGGCAAAGGAAGAACCGGATATTCAGAAGGCGGCCTCGCTACGATGTTCACTAGGAGGCGATAGTGGCCACAGTATCTAAAGAACAAGAACAAGCGATAAAAAAATATCTCCGTAATTCAGAAAATTTTATAGAATATGATGGTGTAAAAATTATAGATCAAACAGAGTTTGGAAGATTCATAGCAAAACTTTTTAATTTACCTGACGAGGTTTCCGACAAACCAGGTATGAATAAAGTTGGTTATCTAAAAAAACAAAACGCAGAATTATTTGATGGTTATGAAATTAGAAAAGGTAATATTTTTAAAAGAGATAAACCTTTAATACAAGCCCTAAAGAGTGATCCTGTATTTAGAGACGAAGTTAATAAAAAATTAAAAGCTTGTGTTTTTTTATCTTTCGCGTAAAGAGGTATATTTTGCTCTGAGAACAGGTTTTAAGAGAAAACTTAAGATGGTTTTCTTACCTGTCAATATATCAACCTCTGACTCCATGCCAGGAATAATTTTTAGAGGCTTATTAATTGATCCAAGGTAGTTTTTATTTGTTTTTACTTTAATCAGGTAAAAGGTTTCAGTGGTGTTACCATTTTTCTCAACGATCGCATCAGGACTGATGTGAATTAGCTCGCCCTCTAATCCACCATAAATTGTGAAATCAAACGCTGAAAATTTTACCGTTGCTTTTTGCCCTTCTTCAATAAAGCCG
>ENA-OQVM01000420-OQVM01000420.1-marine-metagenome-genome-assembly--contig:-NODE-420-length-67530-cov-5.101152_pt1 | contig 67530 bp, 56 predicted proteins | sample MGYA00237776_ERZ505498 | MGnify/ENA primary metagenome ERZ505498 (study PRJEB26159, sample SAMN06265151) | marine metagenome | isolation source: Helgoland LTER site | place: Germany:Helgoland, sampling... | reverse complement strand
GCCATCCGTCTGACAAATGATCCGCCGGAAGCGTTGGTCGCCCGTAAGCTTGGTCAACTCCCCATTAATATATTCGGAAGTCGCGCCTATCTTAAACGGGCTGGAACGCGGGACCTAGCTGAATATGATTGGCTGATTTGGCACGATGACGATAGTGTGCTGAATATGGAACCTGCACTGAAACGCGACATACCCAACGCGCGAATCGTATTACGAACTAACAGTTACAATGAGCTGTTTGAAGCGGTCAATGCTGGAATGGGAATCAGTTTATTATCCTCGCTGCGACTCCCAAAAACTCACCAATTGCAGCCCTTATCACCGGCGCTGTACCAATTTGACCGGGGGGTGTGGCTGCTCAGCCACCCAGATTTACGCAATCGGGAGCGAATCAGGGTATTCAAAGACTTTATGATTGAGCACTTAGGCGGCGCGCTGACAAAGCACTGGAAAACTTAACAAGGAACGGGGTTTAACGCTACTTGGCGTATTTCGATGCCTGTAGTCGAAAGCGTTTATTGTCTGTTCGACTGATCACGGAGCCAGCGACTTGCTTACGCCTTATTCTGCGGTGGTGACTGAGCTGTGCAAAAATTTGCACAGCGGTCAAAAATAAAATGGACCGCTGTGTTATTGCGTCTTGTTTAGACAATCGCTCTAATATCGCACATAGGCAAATTAGCGAGCAGGCATGCCTTTTACCATGGTTAAAAACTCAAGCTTTGTGCCTGCACGCCTTTTCTCAGACAAGGCCTGATAATCAGCATCGGCGTACCAGTCTTTGGCTGCTTGTTCTGAAGGAAAACTAAACATAATCATTCGTCCTTCGCGTGGCGCATCACCTTCAAAAGTTTCGGCGCTATCATCAAACGTTAAAAACGTGCCACCGTATTTTTTAAGCATCCCAAAAAAACCTTTCTCATATTCACGATAAGGGCCTGCATCGGTAATTGTTAAATTCACCACCATATAAACTGGAACATCTGACATTATTAACTCTCCTTTAAATTGTTGTTAACCAGTTGGCAACCGCCTGTCCGATTTCTACTGGTGAATCTTCTTGAATAAAATGACTACCTTTAACCGTAACTTCTGTTTGATTCGGCCAACTACGACAAAAGTCTCTGGCCTTACCGACTAATATTGAACCTGGCTCTGCATTAATAAAAAGTTTAGGTAAGGTTTGGTTATTGGCCAGCCATTGACCGTAACCATCTACTAAATCAACCATATGTGCAGGTTCGCCATCTATAGGTATTTGGCGCGGCCAGTTTAACGTTGGCTGCCTGTTCTCTGGAGAATCAAAAGGTGCTCTATAGTGAGCCATTTCTTCTTCTCCCAACTCGCGTAACACCGAACTGGGTAAAACCGCCTCGATAAACATATTACGATTTAAAATGAGGTCTTCGCCCTTCTCGCTTCTAAAGCCTTGAAAAATACCGCGCGCGCCTTCGGGCCAATCTTCCCAGTTTAGCGGGCAAGTTATCCCTTCCATGTAGGCTATCCCACGAATATCTTCAGGGTGTTGTTGCGCCCAATAAAAACCGAGCGCACTACCCCAATCATGGATAACTAAAGTGACATTTTTATTAGCGCCAATAGATTGCAGTAGACCATTCAAGTAATTGTAAGCGGCCTCAAATGTATATCTGCCCTCGCCATCGCTTGCCGGCAATTTATCTGAATCGCCTTGGCCAATAAGATCAGGGGCAATAACACGACCAGATGCAGCTAGCTCAGGAATAACATTACGCCATAAATACGAGGATGTTGGGTTTCCATGTAACAGTACAATTGGATCTCCTTCACCCACCTCAACATAAGCAATATTGCGGCCATTAACCTCGGCTATTTTTTTCGAGTAAGGCATTGTTGCAGAAATCATATTTTCTCCACTTTTATTCACCACTAAGCAGCCAAGCCAAGTACGGAAGTAGTCGTTGTTAAAATATTTTGTAAATCTTTTTTTGAAATATCTTTACGGCTGGACACGCGTAAACCTTGATTTATAGTCATCACAAACTGCGCTAACTCTTTAGCTGTTTGCTGACTTGAGAAAGTGCCAGACTCAAGTGCGCGTTCAAAACACACCTCAAATGCTCGTTCGATCTCATCTAATTTTTGCGATGCCAATATACTTAAACCTTGATCAACATCAGCTAGTTCTAATACCGTATTTACCATCATGCAGCCACAACGCATACGCCGCTCAGGCACAGAAAACAAAGTATGTTCGAAAAAGTTTTTAATGGCATTGCCAGGATTTCTGTCATCTTCTACCGACAAAAGCACCGAATTGGTACGTTGCGAAAATAACGTCAGAGCCTCTATGTATACGCTCCGCTTGTCGGTAAACGCCGCATAAAAGCTACTGCGACTAATCGCCATTGCTTCCAGCAATTGACTTAACGACGTTGCGTTATAGCCTTGCCGCCAAAATAGTAGCATCGCGCTTTCTAATGCTTTGTCTCTGTCAAATTCGATTAATCTTGCCATGGCATAAATTATGTACCAATTGGTACATAATTGTCAACAATGCTTGGGGCTATGACACAGGGAGATAAAACTACCCTGTGTAGCTAATACACTTTCAATCACTCTAATTAGCTAACAGCTACAAGAGGCTTGCCTTATTACCTTTGTTTTTAATGTGACGAATTCGCGCATCGGCAATGGCCGTCTATTCCCTCTTAAGGGTGAGAACAAGGAAAAAGAATTGGCACGTCTCAAAGACCTGCTAGAAAACAAGGGCCAAGCGTGGGCGACGCCCGATAAATGCCACAACTATGACGGATTTTTGCAGATCAGCCAGCACCTTATTGATTGGCTTCAGCAAGGGTTTGATGCGCAGGCGGAGGATGTGATGCGGATGAATTGGAAAGGTTTCTTAGCTGAGAGCAACTCAGGAAAGTTCCTGAAGATACAGGACAGTTGGATCAAGGGTCAGCCTAGCTTGAAGCAGTTTTCATCCGAGGGCGGCACACAACAAGCACGACCAGCGACGCAAGCGCCAGCAGCACAGGCCGCAGAGTCATTAGTTGAAGACGCCTATCCCTCAGTTCTACCGGCAAGGTCATCTATACCTTGAAGACGCCGTACCGGGATGGGACAACACAGGTAGCACTCGAACCGGTGGATTTCATCGCACGGTTGGCAGCGCTGGTTCCCAAGCCCCGCGTCAATCTAACCCGCTATCATGGGGTACTCGCTCCAAATCATCGCTGGCGCGGGCTGGTTACGCCGGCAAAGCGAGGCAAAGGTGCGAAGCGCCTCCCCAACAAGGAAGTAGCTTCACCTGCTGAGCGTCACGCGGCGATGACCTGGGCCCAGCGCCTGAAACGCGTTTTTTCCGTCGATATTGAGGTCTGCGGTCGCTGTGGCGGGTCGTTGAAAGTCATCGCTTGCATTGAAGATCAGGACATCATCGACAGAATCCTGGCTCATCTTCGCGAGAAGGAACAGGAAGCCCCTGCCCGGCCCCTCCTGGTGCCCCCAACCAGGGCGCCACCTGCCACGCTGTCTCTTTTCGCAGGAAGCGAATTCCAAACCCCACATCAGCAACGACGCCACTGAAAAAACCATGGCATGGACTACTGCGAGCTCTCGTTCAGGAATGAGCGGATATGAATGGCATGCCACACACAGTGAACCGGGTTTTAGGATTAATCAACGCGAACTTCTCCAGATCAGCAATCACGGCCAACAGAATCAGCGAGGGTGTCTGCTCTCAACAGGGCCTCTATACTACCTATACTTACATAAGAGCAACCCTGCAATGCTCTAGGGAGAATATGCGCCATGACACCATTTATGCACGCTGGTGCCGCGCCGAGCCACTGAGTGACATTGTTTGCACCGTTTCGATGAGTTTGGGTACGTCATTAAACTCTTCGATAAGTGACGCTAACTGCACCGTCCGTTTTTTGTAGTGCAAGATTGCCGGCAGTATGGGTACTCCCGCCGCGGTCGCAATTCTAGCGAAGCCCTGCTTGAACTCCCCCGAGCCGCCCCGGGTTCCCTGTGGCGTCACCCCTAATACCAAGCGCGAGCGCCGACTGAACTCCGTGCACATTTGCTCAACAAGCCCTTGGGAGCTGCGACGATCAACGGGTATACCGCCTAACCCACGAAGTATTGGGCCCAAAGGAAACCAAAACAGCGTGTGCTTCATCATGAAGCTCGACTTTAGGCCCAGGGACCAAAGGACAGCGATGGTTAAAATAAAATCCATATTGGAGCTGTGAGGTACCAGAGCAACAACAAACTTCGGGCGATTTGGAAACTCACCGTTAATACGCCAACCTAAAATTCTCAGTGTCGATCGACCAATAAGCCGAGTCAGCGGGTTATAAGCCTGCGGTAATTGGTCACCAAGATTTTGCCACTTCATTATTATTGAGCTCCTAGGCATCACAGCGTTCGAACACCTTTTATGGCGGCTTACCTCCGCGACCTCTAACGTGAGGGTTAACCCGATGTTCCGCGCCGAATTATAGAGCCCTCCACTGTCTTTGCGTAGCTTGATCCAGAAAAAATTGCGACTGCTCCTTCTGTGGGCATGAATCGGCCCTTTTTGTTCCCCTTAACAATGCTTCTGACTCCAAAGTATTGGCGAACCCATAACCGGGCGTCTAAGCACCTAGACCGCGGCACTCAAGCCGGGATTAGATCGACGCACACATTGGGTCCTAAGCCGCAGGCATCTGGCTTGCCATTGACTTGAACGGACACCCCTTTAACACTCAGGTTAAACGCACGTCGGCGCCGCTTTACACCTGACGCCGAAATTTTATGCAACCATAACGTTCGACACCGATTTAGGCATTACACTGACGCTGTGAATACGCCAGATTACCAAGAGCTTTATGACAGAGCCTGCGAACGCAAAGGCGGCGAAGCTGCCGTGGAGGCCATGCTACCTAAGGTCGCCAGCAGCAAGCAGCTGCAGACCTTAGGCTCAGATCGTTATCTCGCGGAATTCACCCGCAAGATATTTCAGTCGGGATTTGTCTGGCGGGTTGTCGACAAAAAATGGGATCACTTCGAAGAGGAATTTTGGGGCTTTGATATTAAGCGCCTTTTGATGATGCCCGACGATATGCTCGAACGTAAAGCGCGCAACCCTGCGATCATTCGAAACCACAATAAAGTGAAAACTATCCTCACAAATGCCGCCATGATTGCTGATACCGAACGCCGCGAAGCCCAAAGCTTCGGTGCCTTTATCGCCGGCTGGCCTGACGACGACGTGATTGGCCTTTGGCTCTATCTCAAAAAGTTTGGTAGCCGCCTGGGCGGCAATACGGGCCCTTATGCCCTGCGCACTCTGGGTGTCGATACGTTTTTATTAACCGCCGATGTCGAGGGCTGCTTGCGCAATCACGGTATCATTGATTCCGGCATCACCAGTCAGCGTGCACTGCGGGCCACGCAGACTTTTTTTAATGGATTGCGCGACCAGTCCGGTAGAAACCTCTCATCACTGAGCCGCATTGTGTCCTTTGGATACGGGCAAAATCGAGCGGGGGTGACCACCTCATAGCGCTTAATCAGCCGGCGCGCGCTGCCAATATCCCACACGGCTCCATGAGCCGCATAGCCGCGCTAAGGTTTAAGCACCGTCATGTCCACCTGTACTAGCGCATCATGCTCTGTGCTGCTGAAAACCACCTGTCCGTCTTCAATCATAGCCTGCAGTGACATGGTGGTACCCGCGATAGCAGCCAACTCACCCATGGAGGCATCCGATATCTGGACAACAGTGAGATTGCTAAACCGCTTGAGTACCGACTCTTGCTTTGACCACCAAACTGGTACCGAGCGATCTCCGTAGGTGTAGAGCACGACCTGCTTGGAGCGGCCGCTCGCTTTACGAATTCGGCTTTCCTCGGGAGTGCCTAGATCAATCCAAAGTTCGATGTCATCCGAGAGCGATTTTTGCCAAAGATCCGGTTCGTTATCGGTGCTGATACCTCGACCAAATTCCAGTCGCTCGTGGGCATGCACGGCGAACGCAACAATTCTCAGCATCATGCGCGCTTCGGTTTCTGAAGGGTGGCAGGCTATCGTGAGCGGAAACTCGTCATAAACATGCCGATCCATATCGGTCACATTGAGCTTGGCTTTATAGATACTCGATTTAATTGCCACGGCGATACCTCTGCGACCTAAGACATAGAGCGATTACCAAAACATGACGCCTGTTGTAGGTCTTATCCATCTATGAGGCCATCATCATAAACTGCCGTTACCGAAAATAGCGCAATCAATCGTTTCCGAGTCTACGGCCATCATGAGGTACCATGACGAGCCACAATGTAGAGCCAAATTGTAGAGCGCAATGCCTCTAACATTTAAGTGATTCCGAGCGCAAAAACTTACCCATACAAGGAAAAAATGCTATGCCAGAAATGATACCACTGGGCTGGTTCCACACCATACTGGGCATCGCTGCCGTACTGAGCGGCTTCTACACGATCATTAAATACCGAGTCATTACTCTGGAGCAGCGATCCGGCAAGTTATACGCACTGCTGACGTTAATTGTCGCCGGTACGGCGTTGGGCATTTATAACCAGGGCGGATTTGGTATTGCACACATCCTTGCTGTTCTAACACTGGCTGCTTTGGCCTGTGGTGTGATCATGGAAAAAACCCACCTGTTTGGGTCGGTATCAAAGTATTTTCAGGCTCTGGGTTACACCAGCACCCTGCTGTTTCACATGATTCCTGCGATTACCGATTTCCTGCGACGACTACCCGTTGGCGATCCGTTCATTGATACCCTTGAGGACCCCCTGCTTCAGCAATTTCACCTCGCCTTTTTGCTGATATTTGTCATCGGCCTAATCGCGCAATTTCTTTGGCTGAAGAAACGCGCGAGTTCGTAATTTGGCGCCCAATAACAGCGTAGGCGCGATAACCGTAGTGATCTAGCGCAGCGGAGTCGCAACCACGACACACCATTCATTTCGGTGGAGAGGGAATGACCTTGCTATATTAGAGGTTCTGACTTCACCCTCTCCAACGGAGTACGTTATGCGCCTATTGCTACCCGCCCTCTTCGCGCTATTTTGGTCGCTGCAGAGCTCGGCTGATCAAAACCCGTTAGAAATTAGCGCCAAAAACCTATCCGACATCGTCAAGGTTATGGCTTCAGATGACTTCGAGGGGCGAGCCCCGGGTACACCCGGCGAAGACAAAACCGTCGCCTACCTCATTGCGCAAATGCAGAAAATTGGGCTAGAACCCGGGGGCGTGAACGGCAGCTGGACACAGGCCGTTCCTATGATGCGCTCGGAGGTGAAGTCACCGGTAACAATGACTTTCTCAACCCCAGAAACAGTTTTAACGCTTAATCAGGGCGTCTCGGTATCCGTTGATACCGCGACGGCCCTCACAAACATTTCTGCCGCTGACGTTCCCGTTGTTTTCGTGGGTTTTGGTGCTAATGCCCCGGAACAAGACTGGGATGACTATGGCGATATCGACTTAGCCGACAAGCTGGTTATTTACCTGGTTAACGATCCCGATTTTGCGGCACAGCCCGATGAGCCCGTGGCCGGACGCTTTGGTAATCGGCGTATGACCTACTACGGCCGCTGGGCCTACAAGTTTGAAGAAGCGGCCCGACGGGGGGCTTTCGGCGCGCTGGTGATTCACGAAACCGAAGCCGCGGGCTACGACTGGAGCGTCGCCGCTGCGGGGGCCGGTGAAAACGTGTCTCTGGCCAACAAAGACCCCAAAGCACTTCCTGTTAAGTTACAGGGCTGGCTGCATAACGATGCGGCTCACAAGCTGCTAGCTACAGCCGGCCATGATCTAGACGCGCTTAGAGAGAAAGCCCGGCAGCCCGAGTTTCAAGCCTTTGAGCTTGAGGGCATTCGCTTTAATGCCGATCTAGAAGTCGATATTACGACCTTTGATAGCCAGAACGTTTTGGGGCTCATACCCGGCAGCGCACGACCTGAGGAAGTGATCATGGCGTCTGCGCATTGGGATGCCTATGGCATTGGGGCACCCGATGAACAAGGTCGCACGGTTCGTGCAGGCGCTAACGATGACGCACTGGGCAGCGCAGGAATTTTAGAAATTGCCCGGGTCATTAAAGCGGCGCCGGCACTTGAGCGCAGCGTTTTATTGGCTTTTTGGACCGCGGAAGAAGCGGGGCTTGTGGGCTCAATGGCCTACGCGGCTGACCCAATATTCCCGATTGAGAAAACCGTGGCCAACTTTACCCTAGACATTCTACAAACCGCTGGCGCCGCTAACGATGTCATTTTGGTGGGAAAGGGACAAAGCGAGCTGGAAGATGATCTCAATCGAGTGGCAAAGGCAGCAGGACGATACGTTACCGAAGAAAACCTGCCCGAAAATGGCCTGTTTTATCGCGCCGATCATTTTTCCATGGCCCGGGTAGGGGTGCCGGTGTTGTTAATGATGGGCATCGCCGGAGGCGCCGACCTTGTTGACGGCGGGCGTGAAGCCGGCAACCAATGGATCGCCGATTATGTGGGGAACTGCTATCACAAGCCTTGCGATGCCTGGTCTGCTGACTGGGACTTGACCGGGGCGGTACAAGACATCGAACTGTTCCGCCAGCTCATCTCGGAGCTTGGCAATGCCAAGCGCTGGCCTACTTGGAAAACAGGCTCCGAGTTTAAGGCACTACGAGAGCAGTCAGCTTCTGCCAGACAGTAAGTGCGCGCCCATAAAAAAACCCCGGCCAAAGCGAGGGTTAATATTTTATGAATACCTGTCGTCCTACGCTTCTAGGGCACCTAGCGCTGCGCTAAATGCCGCTGGGCGCCCTCGTTAAAGCCGCTGACTCAGAAATCCTTGGTAATGGCAAAGCGGGCATTCAGTGGCGCACCTACCGTGGCCTGATGGGTGCTGTGAGAGCTGGGGAAATAGTCAGTATCGCTTAGGTTCTCAATATTGACCTGCACGCGTAGCGTCTTTGATAGCTGGTAATACAGCGCCGCGTCGATTCGTGTATAGCTGGGCAGCACCGCCGAGTTGCTGTTGTTAATAAAGCTCTCGTCCTGATACGTCAGACCCAAACCGCCACTGAGCTTTTGCGAGAACTGGAAGGAATTCCAGAGCGAGAACATGCTTTCAGGCAACTCCCTGGGTCGTTTTCCCGAGGGGCCTGATCGGCCCACTTGTTCACCGTCTAAATAGGTGTAGGCCGCCGAGATATTCCAGAAATTCGTCAAACGCCCCTCAAGCTGAATCTCGACACCATCGGTTTCTGTCTCTATGACATCAAGGGTTGACGGATCATTGTCAGCAACCTGAGGCGAGGTTTGTTGAATCTGGAAGGCTGCGGCCGTCAGGCTCAAGCCTGAAGCGAGGTCCCACTTGAAGCCCAGTTCCATATTCTCAAAGGTGTTGGGATCCAGCTGCCCTTTACTGCCATTAATGTTGGCAAACTGCTCGCCACTGCGCGGCAAAAAAGATTCACTGTAACTAGCATACAGCGACATATTTGCAGCGGGTTTAAACACGACACCCAGTCGGGGGGAAACCTCCTCATCGGTTCTCGAACTCTCGTCGTTGTTAGGCACATTGAAAACGTCAATCGCAAAGTGATCAAAACGGGCGCCCAGAACAATGTCGAACTTCTCCGTGATACTGATTTCATCCTGAATGAACGCCGAATAGACATCGATGGAGACTTGGGTGTCATCGTTCAAATCGACATAAAAATCATTGGTCGTCGGCGCTCCACTCGAATTCACGCCAATACCGCCCAATACTTGCAAGGGTCTATTTACAAAAAAGGTTTCTTTGTCGTCGGCGGTCGCAGACCAAAATGTATTCCACCGGTCCTGATCTGAACGGGTCTTCACAAATTCTGCCCCTGCGAGGAAGCGATGTTGCATGCCTCCTAGGGTGCTTTCGTTGACCAAGTTGCCCGACAACACCGTATTTTCTCGCTGTGTGGTATCGACATAACCATCCAGCGTCACTTCGTTTGGTGCGCTGGCCTCGTTGTAGCCTGATGCATAAAAGTTTTGATAAGACTTATCGTAATCGCCGTGGAAAAAGGTCGCCTTGCCCTTGGTCGACTCCGAAAAATTGTGATCAATACTGGCCATCAGAATGTGTGCTTTCAGCCCTGTTACATTCACGTCTTCATCGCCAAAGGTGATTTTCTTAAAGGCCTCCACCGGGCGGCCGTCGGTGCCTGTGGGTATGCCCCGGTCGATGAACTGTTCGTGGTCTACATATTCATAGGACAGGTCTAGCATGGTGTTATCGCTAAGCCGCATTTTGAAGGTCGGGTTAATCGCCATGCGATCGCCGTCGAAGAAATCACGATGATTCTCCAAGCCCTCCAGCATAGCGTTGAGTCGGAATCCGGTGTTGTCGCTGGTCGCCCAGTTGGCGTCAACCTGTATGCCACCACCACCAAAGGTATCGGCGTAACCGGTCAGCTGAGAGAACTGCTGATCTAGCTCTGGCTTTTTCGTCACTCGATTAAGAATACCCCCGGTGCCACCTCGACCAAAAAGTAAGGCATTGGGGCCGCGGAGAATCTCTAGCTGCTCTAGGTTGTAAAGCGGTCTGAAATATTGAACGTCGTCGCGGACTCCGTCGATAAAGAAATCTGCCGTAGAACGAACGCCGCGAAATACAATGGCGTCTCGGTGACCCTCACCCTGGGAAACGCTAACACCCGGCATGTACTGGACAATTTCTGATACCGCTGTGAAGCCCCGCTCCATAATGACTTCTGAAGTGACAATACTCAGGCTTTGCGGTACATCGAGGATCGGCGTGGGTGAGCGAAGCGCATTGATTTGGCTGGATTGCAGGTACTGCCCCCGCACCAAAATCTCTTCTATAGGCTGCCCGTCTACCGGTGTTTCTGTTGGGCTTTCCGCGTGGGTAGCTGCCGCGTATGCGCCCGAAACACAAACAAGCGCTCCAACCTTCAAAACCTTAAACTGCATGACCACTACCACTAATCTAAATGAGAATCGTTATTATTAGCATTTATATTAGAATGTCAAGCCTTCTGGTTTTTTTTACGGTTTTCGTTTTTGAGCACGGCCAACGCTTTCCAGCTCGGTTTCCTTGCTGGCATCCTTATCACTCAGGGGGAGCGGCATGCGCAAATGCCGCCGTATGACCGCGTTAGCGAGCCCGACTTTGAATTTGCTCGGGCTTCATCCAACAAGCGTGGAACCCGGGCGGAATGCGTGTTGGCATTTGTACCCGCGCAATTGGGCCCTGGCTCAGATCTCTGGCATCAAAAACCTGCAGTTCTTGCTGTTGCGTTTTATCGTTCCAAACAAACACAACGACATAACCATGGTCTTCTGACTGCTGGTTGTCCGCAGGCGCAAACCAAGGTTCGCTATACCAGCAATGCGCCGAGTCATCTGTCCAGGCTCCCAGGCGCTCACCGGTATCGGTGTTGTACTTACAAACGCCCATCCAGCGCAAAACTTTGGGATCGTGATCGACCAGGTAGGCAAATTCTGTCTTCCTACCCGTACGTCGTGAATCGTAGCTTGGAAACTCCACGTTAAAGTTGGGGTCGAGACACGCCTCGCTACACTCCCCCGTTTTAAGGTTCATGCGATAACGCCACAACCGTGCATCCATGACTAAGCGCGAAATCATTTTTGCGGTACCCACGTCATTGAAACTGCCATCGGCATTTTTTGCAGGTTGATAGCGACAGGCAACCATAATGATCTCATCGCCCTCTTCCCAGGCATTAATCACGTGGTAAATAAAGGCGCCCGAAAACTCAAACCAGCGAATAGACTCGGCATCGCCTTTTCGGGGAATGACACCAAGACGGCTTGCCATTGTGGAATCGAAGACAATCTTGTGCCGGCCTGCGGCACGTGCCTCTTCATCGTGAAATACCGGATGATCATGCAAAATCGAGTAGTGCTCGGTAATGGCCATATCGTGGGGCAAACGGTTTCCCGGCAATTCAATAGGTACACGATGGGTTATTTCACCTTGGGCATCGGCCACGCCGTACCACATGTAAGGCCAGTGATCGCCGTAGTCGAAGTACATGAGCTCCCCGGTAACCTCGTCTACCTTGCAGTGAGCCGACATGCCGGATTCGGGTTTATCTAAATAGTTATAGCGTGGACCCAGTGTTTCCAGGGTGATGGGATCAACCGCGTAGGGAACACCCGCCAAATACCACGTTGTTAATGCCGCACCTGCGTGACCAATGACATCGGTATTAGCCGAGTCTTTGATCGGCTGATCTTCCCGCCCTTTCAGCGTCTGGCGAATTCCCCAGTATTCAGCGGCTTGTGTTGTATCTTCGCGCTGCCAGGCGTCGGTTCTGACCCACTTATTTCTCACCACCAAACGCCCGTTTTCAAAATGGGCGCTGTGTAACATGCCGTCGCCATCGAAGGGGTGGTACTCACCCTTAGGTTCGAAACGCGGATTCGGACCGTTGCGCAGATAAACCCCATTGAGGTCTGCCGGAATATGTCCTTCCACCGGGAGGTCTGTATAGGTTTCTTCTTGAGACAGGGGCGCAAAAACGTCGGTCACAAAAGGACCGTACTGGTGGCCAAAGGGTGCTTCGGGATCTTTTACTGGCAGGTTCATTTATTCACTCCTAAAAATCTCATCGATAGCGGTTAAGGCTAGCAAATACAAACTTCCCAATCTCTGGGAACCCTTACCCCTGACCGACGACAAAACTGCAAACCGTTGCGCAGGACCCACCAATGTTGAGTGTGGCAATTTGCTGCGCCCCATCTATCTGATTGTCCCCCGCCTGCTCCGTTACCTGTCGAGTGGCATCGAGCAGCATACGCGCACCTGTTGCTCCCACCGGGTGACCGCAGCCTATGAGGCCGCCACTGGCATTAATGGGCAGCGGGCCACCCAAAATAATGGATTCGTCCTCAACCGCCTTCCAAGACTCGCCAGGCGCGGTAATGCCAAAGTGGTCAATGGCCATATATTCGGTCATCGAAAAGCAGTCGTGGGTCTCGATACCACTAAGCTGATGTACCTCGGCAAGGCCGGCGCGACGGAAACTGTCCTCAATGGCATCTCTCACGTGAGGAAATACATAGGCAGCATCTTTGCTGCGCTCAACTTTATCGCGGTAACGAATACCTGCATTACGGTGACCCCAGCCGTCAATACGCGCAATCGGCCCCTTTGTTTTACGAGTTTTTCGATAGTCGGCAACAAATTTCTCAGAGGCTAAAACAATGGCACAAGCGCCGTCTGTGATTTGACCACAGTGCAAGCGCCTCACCCCGGGCTCAATCACCGGATTCAAAGCATTGTCTTCGATAAAGCTGTTATCGGCGAATTGCCACTGCCGAGTCTGAGCAAGGGGGTTGCGACGAGCATGACCGTAGTTAATCTCGGCAATGCGGTTTAAGACCTGCCGATCTAGTCCATAACGCTGATCATATTCGTCTGCCAGTAAGCCAAAAACTGCGGGCCACATAAATTTACAGTGAATATCTTCACGGTCGCGCCACGCTGCCGAGTTCTGATTTTGGGAGGCTTGATCACCGGGCAGATTTTTAAATTCTTCTGCGCCCAAGACCAACACACAATCGTAACGGCCGGCCTCAATTTCAGCCATGGCAGTAAGCGCCGCCAAAGATGACGATGCGCAAGCGCCCTCGTGGCGCATTGCCGGTACACCCCACAGTTCGGGGACCACCTGGGAGACCATGGCACCTAAATGCCCTTGTTGCCGCTGAGCCTCGGCAAAGGCGTTGCCAACATGAACAGACTCAATCGCAGAGGCCGGAAGGTCACAGTCTTCAAGGGCTCCCAAGCAGGACTCTCTAATCATATCTGAGATATCTAAGCCCTCCCGGGACCATGCCCGGGCAAAATCTGTCTGAACACCACCAAGAATGTAAACCGACTGTGTCATTAAGTGACGGCTCCTATGCGTTAAGTGACGGCTCCTATGCGTTCCATCAAAAGCGGACTGTAATTAACGGTCTGCACCAGGATAAGACAACGCCCTGCGTATTGCCCTGAATATACACTTGCACAATGAGACTGACTAGAGGAGAGGCCAATGAAGCTGTCTGCAGCGTACCAATGCGGCATTGCACAGGACTAACAGGGGGTGAGGCCAGCAGGCCTAGGGAATATGCCCCGAAGAGCACCCAGATTCTGCGACTCCCGGGGTTTCGGGCACCCGAACTTCATGGCACAACACGGACCGCAATATGACTCAATATGAACAGACGGCGCCAAACACCGGCACCGGCCTTATTAGCTCGACAGGCGCTCGATCAAAATCGCAGTGCCCAAACCCGCCGCACCACTGGTTGCCACCACGCCCAAGGTCAGCTCGCGACGCTCCATCTCATCCAAAAGCATACCCATCATGATGGACCCGGTCGCTCCCAGCGGATGGCCCATGGCAATGACCCCCCCATTGACGTTGAGTTTCTCTATGGGTATTCCCAGGTCAGCCCGCGCCTTTAAAACAGTGGCCGCAAAAGCCTCGTGAATTTCGAACAAATCAATATCGTCAACCGAGAGCTTTTGGGATCTGAGCAATTTTTCCGTTGCCGCAACACAACCCGTGAGAACTTGAAGTGGGTCGTCACTGGCGTTAACCATAGCTCGAATAACGGCGCGAGGTCTGGCGCTTATTTTTTCACCGAGGCTTGCCGCCCCAACTAAAACCAATGCGGCGGCATCGGCCATGGCTGGGGAATTGCCGGCTGTGTGCACATGGGAGATTGTCTGCAAGTGGTCATAATGTGCCAGTTGCACAGCATCTGCTCCCGCTTTGCCAACACTTTCAAAGCTGGCGGGGAGTTTCCCCAAAGATTCCAAGGTGGTATCGCCACGTATACATTCATCCTGATAAACGGTCAGCGCCTTCACGGGATTATCAATAGGAATGATGGAAGTAAAAAAACCGGAATCTCGCGCCAGCGCCGCCCGCTGCTGACTCATCAGGGCCACTTCATCGACATCCTGCCGAGAAGCTCCGTACAGAGAGGCAATAAGATCAGCACCGCTGCCCATGAGCAGAATACGGGCCGCAAGCGCCACCTCGGGATCTTTAAAAATGGCCGCCTGATCGCTCATCATTGGAACCCGCGACATCATCTCAATGCCACCCGCAACCGCCACCTCTTCCTGACCAGCGTTCACCTTCAAGGCGGCAATGTTGATGGCATCAAGACCCGAGGAGCAAAATCGGTTGATGGTTAGTCCAGACACCTGGCTGGGCCAACCCGCGTACAACGCCGAGCTCTTGGCGATATTGCCAGCCTGCTCTCCGTATTGGGTGACACAGCCCAGCACGACCTCACCCACCAGCCCTGCATCTAAACCCGTGCGACGACAAATGGCGTCGTAGAGTGGCGCCAACAGCTCAAAGGGCGATAGATCGTGCAAACCGCCATCGGATTTAGCCTTGCCACGGGGGCTACGTATGGCATCGTAAATAAACGCCTCAATCACAAGGGCTTCCTCGCTCAGTTTGCTGCGACGACACATGGCCGCCACTGATTTTCATCATAAAACTTTGGATTAGAGGGGTCTATTGCAGACACCCAGATCGACTGGGGTCAAAACTTTATCGAGCACACGACTAGAAACACGACACAAACCTCAAAGGGATGAAACAATCGCACTGCAGAAGTCAGCTCTCTAGGCGCTTCTTCAGACCCGCTATGAGTTCAGTAAGAAATCGGGCGCCACCGCGACGGGCCTGCGGCTAATTTGAATAGACCCGTTTGCCGTCAATAAACGTCTGCTCAACCTGCACCGTACTAATGCGCTGGGGCGGTATGGCAAACAAGTCCTCAGAGAGAATGACGATATCAGCACGCTTACCGGGAGTGAGGCTACCGGTCACCGCTTCCTGATGCATCGACCACGCCGCATTAATGGTATAGGCCTTAAGCATGGTGTCGAGGTCAACCCGCTCAGCTCGGTTGAGCACATCCAACTGCGTGAGCTCCTCCGTCGTCAGCGTATCGTTGGCCAACCAATCCTGCCGCAAAATAGCAACTTCAATCGCATCGAGTGGATTGAGGGAACTCACGTTCCAGTCGCTGCCACCCACAATCGTCGCGCCGGATTCAACAATACTCGCGATCGGATACATGCGGTGGACACGATCCAAACCGACCACAGGCAAGTTCAGATTGATAATCCACTCATCGGGTAGCGCCCAGAGCGCCTGAAAATTGGCCGCCACGTCGAGCTCGGCGAAACGACCATGATCATCGGGATGAATTAACTGCATGTGTGAAACGTGATGGCGAAGATCTTTAGATCCGTGTACCTGCTTAGCCTGTTCAAAAGCATCCAAAATGGCACGAACGCCGCCATCGCCTAGGGCGTGGGTATAAACCTGCACATCATTTTCAACCAAATCGGAAACCATTTGATTCAGTTCGTCTTGGGGGTAAGTCAACTCACCCAGGTACCCGGGCTTGTTGAGGTAAGGCGTCAGCAGCACCGCAGTCTCACCCTCTAAAACACCATCGATAAATAACTTTACTGCCCCTAACGTGAAACGATCAGTACTGAGCGCCTCCCGATCCTTGAGGTGAGATTCGTAAACAGCGGCAGTGTCCGTCGTAAACAAATCACCGTGACCGTAGGCCAGCGCCGCCCTAATACGGAGGTTTAACTGATTGTCCGCATCCAGAGCACGATACGCAGACACATCGGCCGCGCTGACCCAGGCATCAAAAGCGCTGGTGATACCGAACTGATTCATGGCGGCAATAGCAGCACGCATTGTCTTCAGGCGATCTTGTTCGGTCATGGTCGGCACGTGCCGCTCTAACAAATACATGGCCGACTCGCGGAAAGTACCGCTGGGGGCACCCGACTCATCGCGTTCAATAATGCCCGCTGGCGGATCTTCAGTTTCATTGGAGATTTGTGCCAACTCTAGCCCCGGCGTATTGGCAGACACCGAATGTCCATCTGACGCTCTAAGCAACATGGGCACGCTGTTGGTCACGCTATTTAACCAGCCAAGCTCAGGGCCAGACTGGCCAAACAACCCAAGATTGAGGCCTTCAGCGACCAGCCACTGCTGCTGACGTTTTTCCAGGCACGAGCTCAGGATCGTCTCGATGGCTTGTAGGTCGGGAGCTTCCGCAAGATCACACCCCAGCAAGCTGCGCCCGCCCATAAAAGTGTGGAGGTGGGCATCGTGAAATCCGGGCATCACCATTTTGCCCTCGGTATCGATCACACGGGTGGAAGGCTTGCGGTAAGTCATAGCCTCTTCCTTGGACCCCACGAAAACAATCGTATCGTCGTCAACGACTAGCGCCTCTGCGGTCGGTGCCGTGGCGTCGGCGGTATAAATATGCCCACCTGTAAAAATGAAATCAGCAGCCCAGGTTGAAGCCGCTGGGCCGGCGCACAAACCAAAGAACATGAGGGAACCGACGAGGCACGTCTTTAACGGCAAATCGGAAATCTTCGTGACGGTCCATTTCATCGTTAGCGTTCCTCAAACAGTGCCGTTATTTAGCAGTAATTCATAATGCTCGGTAAATAGGCTGCCGTGCCTTTCAAAACCCTTACCAAAAAACAACGCGCAAGGGCCACGTGAAGCGAATCTTAATCCATTAAGGTGCGATCTCTAGTGCCAATTGATCTTCCTCGACAGCATCACCCTCTGCAATATACGTCGCAGCCACCTCACCTGAAATAGGTGCGGGATAAGGGACCTCCATCTTCATGACCTCTAAAATAAATAAGGTGTCACCTTGCGCCACCTGATCACCGGGCTTCACCAGCATCTTCCAGACCGAGCCCCCGGTTTCTAACTCAACTTTTGTCATGCGAATACACCTCCAAAATAACTATGGCCTGATAGAAAAAGTTGTTGGACCCAAAAGCGATGGCAGTAGCGGCTGCACACGATCCAGCCAGCGGCACAGTTCGGGGCGCGTCTGGCGTGGGTCGATGAGATCGTGAACACCCAAGGCCTCGGCTCTGGGAAAGGGCGACTGCTTGGCCGCCAGTTGTTCCTCCAGTTCGCGTCGCCGCGCATCAGGGTCGGGTGCCGCTGCAATCTCACGCCGGAAGGCCACAGCCACCCCGCCCTCCACCGGCAGTGGGCCACTCTCGGCCGAAGGCCAGGCAATGACGTAGCCGTCGGGTCCGTAGTGCGCTGCCTGCGCGACCCCAAAGGATCGTCGAATCATGACCGAGACCCAAGGCACGGTAGTCAAGGCTGCGGTCAGCACAGCCGAAGCACCGTGGCGAATGGTCGCGTCCCGCTCCGCCTGACTGCCAATCATAAAACCAGGCTCATCCACGAGACTCACAATGGGGAAACTGAAGGTTTCACAGAGCTCCATAAAGCGGCGGGCTTTGTGGGCGCCATCGGCGGTCATAGAGCCCGCGAGAAACCGGCCATCGTTGGCCCAAACACCCACTGTTTGACCATTGAGACGCGCAAGCCCGGTAATTTGTGAGCGCCCATAACCCCGACCCATCTCAAAGAAGCTATCCCTATCGACGACCGATGTAATGATCGAGCGCATGTCAAAAGCTTGTCTGCGATTACGGGGTACGACTTCTAAAAGATGTTCATCACAACGATCTACCGGATCGTCGCAGGGGAGAACCGGTGCCAACTGATAAATGTTGTCGGGCATGTACGAGAGAAAGCGTCGAATCTCGGCAATGCAAGCGGCTTCATCTTCGGCCCCATTATCGACGGTGCCATTCTTGGTGTGTACCTTCCAGCCTCCCAGTTCATCTTTACTTTTTTTCTCGCCCATGGCGCGTTCCACAACAGCGGGCCCCGCGGTTAGGATTTGTGCGGTGCTTTTAGACATCACCGAGAAATGTGAAGACACCAGTCGACCGGCGGGCAACCCCGCTACGGCCCCTAAAGCCGCGCTGGCCACCGGCACAGTCGCCATAGCCTGGGCGACAGAGCGAAAACGCGCTGGCGCATTAACCGGCCCCGGCAAGCTGGGCCCGGCACCGCCCGTGCCACCCACACTCCCACCCGAACCCTCGTGTAAACGGACCAAGGGCAGCCGGTATTGCACCGCCAGCTCTTCCGCATAGACGCTTTTCCTAAGACCCGCCGCCGAGGGTGAGCCGCCTCGCAGAGTAAAATCTTCGCCACCTACAATAATTCGGCGGCCCTCCACCTTGGCAAACCCCAGCACAAAGTTGGCGGGATCCAATCCCGTGAGTACACCGTTATCGTCGTAATGGGGAGTACCCGCTGCAGGACCCACTTCTTCCAAACTTCCCGGATCTATCAGTTTTTCGATGCGCTCCCGAATGGTGAGGCGGTTTTGACTGTGCTGTTTAGCAATAGCTTCAGCGCCGCCCTGATTGAGGGCCAACTTCCGCCTACGCGCTATTTCATCGGTTTCTGCTTTCCAAGTCATGATTAAGAGTGCGCCTCGTGATTAACTCGGTGAAGCTTATCTCACTTATTTATCGTGTGCTGATTTAGAAAAGAGCTGCCCAAGCTTAGATTGTTCTAACGTCTACCAAGGCGAATGCGCAGCAAAACCCGCACCCACAACACCGCCTGAGAGATTGCCCTCTTGTGTGCAACCGCTACACTCCACCTCTCCAGCCATCAATACAGATAGTCATCCGTGGACAATCCGATACAGCAAAAATTAAGGCAGCTCCCTGCAGTCAGCGTCATCCTCGAGTCCATGACCGGGGAAATCGCGAAATGGGGCCACGCACAAATTGCCCAGGGCGTGCGCAATCAGCTCGCGCAGTTGCGGCAGGAAATCAGCATCGGGGCTTCACCATCGATTGATCTGGAAAAGATTAAGCAGCTGGTTGTTGAAGCTGTAACCTCCGGGCACGACGCCACATTGATTCCCGTGTTTAATCTAACCGGCATTGTTTTACACAGTAATTTGGGGCGAGCTCAACTTTGTGAGTCGGCAATTACAGCCGTTACCGAGGTGGCAGCCGGCGCGAGTAATCTGGAGTTTGATTTAGCGAGCGGCAAGCGTGGCGACCGGGAGTCCCACATTGAGGCCATGATCTGTGAACTGACAGGTGCCGAGGCCGCCACTGCGGTCAACAACAACGCGGCAGCCGTACTGCTGGCGCTTAACACCTTGGCCATGGGTCAAAAGGTCGCTGTCTCACGGGGCGAGTTAGTTGAGATTGGTGGCTCTTTTCGCATCCCCGACATCATGAGCCGTGCGGGCTGCTCATTGGTCGAAGTGGGTACCACGAACCGTACCCACCTCAGTGACTATGCCACGGGCATCGATGCTGATACGGCGCTGCTTATGAAGGTGCACACCAGCAACTACCGAATTGAGGGCTATACCACCACCCCCACCGAAACCGAGCTGGGGAATCTGGCCACGGGCCTTGGCATACCCTTCATGATTGATTTAGGCAGTGGCAATCTGCTCAATTTTGACGCTTTTAACCTACCTAAAGAGCCCACCGTTGCCGATGCGATACGTCAGGGCGCCGACCTCGTAACCTTTAGTGGCGATAAACTGCTGGGAGGTCCGCAGGCGGGCCTAATCGCGGGCCGCGCCGACTTGATCGCGCAGATCAAATCCAATCCCTTAAAGCGCGCCCTGCGCCTCGACAAAATGACTTTGGCAGCTTTGGCTGAAACACTGAAGCTGTACAACCATCCCGAAACACTCCCTGACAACTTGCCTACATTGCGCCTAATCACCCGACCCAAGGCCGATATCGAGCAAGTCGCCATAGCACTGCTACCGACGCTGGCATCGGCATTAGGACCTCAATTTCATGTCAGCGTCGAAGAGACGCTCAGCCAGATTGGCAGCGGATCCTTGCCCGTGGAAACGCTGCCCAGCTCGGCGCTAAAAATAGCACCCCACTCCGGGGTCGATGGTGATCTGCGGGCTCTGAGCAGCGCTTTTCGCGAGTTGCCCAGACCGGTTATTGGGCGCATTCATCAAGGTGCCCTTTGGTTCGATCTGCGCTGCCTGGAAGACGATCACATAACACCCTGGGTTAATCAGTTGGCTGAGCTGACACTTTGATTGTAGCCACGGCGGGACATGTCGACCACGGTAAGACATCTCTCATTCGAGGGCTGACAGGGGTAGAAACCGATACCCTTGCCGAAGAAATTGAGCGTGGGCTATCCATTAATCTGGGTTATGCCTATCTGTCACAAGCATCCGATCATACGCTCGGGTTTATTGATGTCCCGGGCCACAGACGGTTTATCAACACCATGATCTCAGGTATCAGCGGTGTTGATATGGGCCTGCTGGTGGTTGCCGCTGACGACGGCCCCATGCCACAAACCCTTGAGCATATTGATGTGCTGGATATCTTGGGCGTGGAGGCTTTGTGTGTCGTTATCAACAAGGTTGATCGGGTTGATGCGCTTCGGGTCAGTGAAGTGCTGCAACAAGTTGATGCGCTCCTACAGACGCGGCGCTGGCCAGAACACGTATCTTTTGCCGTATCTAGCCAGTCGGGACAGGGGCTGGAGGCGCTGAAAAAGCATTTAGTCACCGCCGCAGAGACCCACCAAAGACAGCGTAATACTGGAGGCTTTCGTCTGTCTATCGACCGAAGCTTTAATATTAATGGTGTCGGGCTTGTGGTAACCGGAACAGCGAGTGCTGGAGAGGTAAAAAAGGGTGACCTGCTTGAGCTGCTGCCCGGTGGGCAGTCGGTTCGTATTCGCCATTTAAGGGCAAACAATTGCGAAGTCGATGGAGCCTCAGCGGGCCAACGCGTCGCGCTGGCCCTAGCAGGCAAAGTGTCGCAGAAACAGATCGAACGGGGAGACTGGCTGGTGACACCCAATGGCCCACCCCTCTCTCAGCGCCTTGACGTCGAAGTCACCTTACTGGGCAGCGCCCCCTACGCACTGAAGCATATGGCACCCGTTAAGCTGTACATAGGCGCCAAGCGCAGAGCAGCGCGCTTGGCTCACATCGATAGAACAGAGCAACCCTTAAAACCCGGGGAATCGTGTCTTGCGCAGCTGATTCTTGACGATCCCATCAGCGGCGCCTGGGGGGAGCCTATTTTAATTCAGGATCATGCGGAAACTCTGGTTCTCGGGGGTGGCAAAGTGCTCGACCCGGAGGGTCCAAAGTTTGGTAAGTCTCGCAATGACCGTTTGCATTGGCTGCGCGCCTTACAAATATCTGACGCAAAATCTTCGTTAACGCAATTGCTTCACCGTGACCACACGGTTGATCTCTCGCGCTTTTGGCGAAATCGTAATTATCCGCAGGTACCCGAGAGTCTTTTTCCAAGGGATGAGGTTCGAATATTTGAAAGAGAGGGAAACATTTGGGCTGTAACAGAAAAACAATGGCAATCTGCTACTCAGTGGTTAGCTGACTACATAAACCGGTGGCACCGTGAGCAGCCCCAGTCTCTAGGCGTAAAAATGACATCCCTGAACAAAGCATTGGCGGGCCACTTTGATTTAACCCTAGGGCTCGCAGCCGCAGATGCTTTGCTGCGATCGGGCAGTCTTGCCTTAAGAGAGGGCCACATCAGCCGCCAAGGCTTTCAACCGGCCAAATCTCAAGAGGCGCTAGACCACTGGCAAGCGCTTAAACAACAGTTGCAACAAGGCGGCGTTGCCCTTCCCCTGCTATCAGACTTACTCTCCCTCGCACAGGTACCCGACCAGTTTGCCCAACAAGCGCTGCGTATTGGCATGGGCCGGGGTGAGCTCCATGAACTTAACAAGCACCGCTACGCCCTTCCCACTCAGCTCCTACACTATTACCAATGTCTCACTCTAGCCCATGATCAAGGCGAAGCCTTGTCGGTGGCGGTGTTGAAATCAAGGTTTGGGACCGGTCGAAATCTTACCGTCGAAATTCTTGAGCACTTCGACCGTCTTCACCTCACCCGCCGTGAGGGAAACGTGCGCGTGCTTTTGGCCCGTGCTAATGTTCAGCGCGCACTGGGTCTCGAGGCCTGATGTATAGGAAGAGCGACGTCCCCGGTGGGGTGCCTGGTCTTCAAAACCAGTGAGGGGCTGAGAAAGCGCCTGGTGGGTTCGACTCCTACCTCTTCCGCCACTTTTCAAACTAACAGCGAGCTAAAGCAGCGGCCGGCGTTCAGCGCTGCCTCGAGGGCCAAAAACGCCCACAAACCTCGCAAAGGGGCTTGTCGATTCGGGTCAGCCCTTTAACTTGCAGCTGGGAAGTCTTCTTGAACGTTTTGTAAAGGGCCCTTTACTTTTTCCCTATAGGACCCTAGAATGTAAAGCTAACTTAACATTATGTAAAAGGTACCATGCTTTATGAGCTCATCAAAAGGACCGACCAACCTGGAACGTGGAATCAAGAATACAGCGATGAAGCTGTTTTTATTCACCAGCACTTGGGTGGCTAGTACCGCACTGCTCTCATTTGGGCCGAGATTATGGTGGAACTATGAAACTTCAACGACCGTATTCGTGGTCGCAGCAAACCTACTCGCCGGTGCGCTGATGCTACTTGCCTTTTTTAGACACCTGAAAAGTATGGATGAACTGCAGCGACAAACCCATCTTGAGGCCATGGCTCTGACACTAGGTGTCACCATGATTTTCACCGTCATTTACGGCAGCCTGCCAAAAGTACAACTACTGACGGAGTCCAACCCGACTAATATCTTATTCGTTATAGGTATTACCTACATACTGGCGGTAATGGGCCTTTGGATAAGCCGAACCAGCGAATGAAGAATAAATTGAAAGTGTTAAGGGCAGAACAGAATTGGACTCAGGCAGACCTGGCCAGCCAACTGGATGTGACAAGACAAACGGTCAACGCCATTGAAAAAGGCAAATATGATCCAAGTCTACCGCTAGCATTTAAGATTGCTGAGGTATTCAAAATTTCAATTGAGCAGATTTTTTCTCCCGAAAAGGAGGCGTAAAACAGGTTGGGTCTCTTCAAAACACAGCTTCATACTGTGAGCTGCTGTCCGCAGCAGCAATAGAGGGTGCATTGCTAGTACGAGCAATTAACGCATACCACGCCTTGTAAGTGTCGCTTTACAGCATATTTTTGTCGGGAAATAACTCGCAGAAATCTCTTTAGACCGTCACAATTAGGCCGTATAGGTTTTTTGTCAATTGGCGGCAACATATCTGCAGCCCACGCCAACCATCAATTGACATATTCCTAAACCAAATCTACCTACGGCGTCGTTTAATTATTTTTAAACAGACTGGCTAATAATTTCAATCTGTGGTAAGGATTATCGACGCAAGGCATTTGGAATAATATTAATGAGTAATGCTTACAACATTGCGGAGTTAATTGTAGGTGTGTTTTGCGCCTGCGTTTTCCTTCATACCTTCACGGTGGTCGAGATGGGGGGCGCCGAAGCAATAACGTCATCTGCCGACGCCTATCAAATGGCTCAGGATCTTGTCTATTACCGGGCCGCGTTCACTGGCGGTCTGCTCGGTCTTTACATTTTCTTCCGTTTTACAAAAAGACCGGTCGCCAAGGTTTTAACGATTGTCGCGCTCATTTCCTGGGTTGCATTCATCGAAGACTATTTAGCGCTAGACAACATATTTTTTGTTTCGGAGTCATTGACCGGTAAAGCCACGCAAATTTTGCGTCCTGTCTACCTCGTCGCCATCGTCTATATGGCGGTTGAGGCTTATAGCAGGGAATACCACCATGGCTGAGAACAAGCTAAGTGAAGACAAGCTGAGTAAGCGGCAGACTCTGTCTAAAGAGGAGCTATCAGCGCTACTCGAACCTGAAGCTCTTAGCATTTCCAATTTCAGAGAGGCCATCAGCGGTAAGACTTGGCTGTTCAAAGCCGGCCTTTTCGCCATAACCCTAGCAACCACTACCTACCTAGCACTGTACAGCGCCGATGTACTCGACCGATTCTTATCCTTCGGATGGACACAACACTATGGTGACTATCGGCTTCACCAAATCCGATTTTTTATTGGGTTTTTGATGATGGTCGTCTTGTATATCTGCATTTTACTCAGGAGGCCTCTGAACGCCCTATTACTCTCATATGCGGGACTACTTTCCTATTTTTTAATTTCAGGGACATCAAGGCTCATGGTTGTTTTAGATGAGCCCAACGGCTTACGATTTGTCATTGGTTACTTTACCTTGCACTTAGCCTTTGTCTTGCTACTGCTGCTTATGGCTCGGGAAGAGCGACGCTCGACCTGGTAAGGTGTGTTTGGCCAAAGAAGCAGATCAAAAGCCACAATGTGCGCGTTGAGTGAAGTCGGTCATCTGCGTGACCAGCCGGCCCAGCAGCCGCTGTTTCTGAATGAACGAATTCAATGGGTAGGGTTGTTAAAATCCTATGGTTATTTTTCGGTGCTGCAAAGCGCGGCGCTTTAATATTTCGAAGAGGATCAACCATGAAATACATTGCACTCGCCTTATCGCTGCTGGTAACAAGCATGGCCTATGCGGGCCATCACGAAGACAGCGAATTCTCAGAAAATATTGCTACGGCTAAAGCCGGTTACGATGCCTTTAATGCCGGAGATATGGAGGCGTGGCGCGCCGTGCAAGCGGAAGATACCATTTGGACAATTCAAGTGGGCTTACCCTATACCGGAACCTACATAGGGCCCGCTGCTGTCGAGGCGGGTATCTTTGCGCCCATTGGCAAGATGTGGCCCGAATTCAAAGTTGACCCCATTAACTTTTATGAGTCAGGTGACACGGTTTTTGTGCACGTACACATGACCGCAGAGGGCCTCGATACCGAGTCTATCCATATGATCAAAATTCAGGGTGGCAAGTACGTGGCTTTCCAACCTTTCGATGACTCTGCCGCCATGTTGAAGGCAGCGAAACCCTAAAAAAGTCACCGCGATCACCTTCAGGCACTTTTCCCTCGCCTTGATTGGGTTTATAAGGTTACTCATGTCAGTCATCGCTGTGAGCTAGAACATCGTGGAACGAGATAACCTGGGTTTTGACGCTCCGGCACCGGTTGATCACCCCGTGCGGGCAAGCCTGCCTGCAGGCGCAGGCACGGGCCCTGCTATTGGAGAGCGCCTGCCTGATTTTGAACTTCCCGACGCCTTCGGCAGGCAGATTCGCTTCCATGACGATCGCGGCAACGCGAAAGCTGCGCTGGTCTTTTATCGATCTGCTGTCTGGTGACCCCCCTGCTGGACGCAGCTCGGGGAGTTGCGAAGTGCTCACGCCAAGTTTGAAGCCAACGGTATCAAACTCTACGCAGTATCTTATGATGATCCGAAAGCCCTTCGGGAGTTTGCGGAAGCTCAGGGGATCACTTACCCCCTGTTATCTGATCAAGACTCTACTGTCATAGCGCAATACGGTATTTTGAATACACAGATCTCCCCAGACGATGCGCTCATTTACGGTATTCCCTACCCCGGCGTCTTTGTCTGCGATGAAGACGGGCTGGTAGTTTCAAAGTTCTTCCATGACTCGTATGAAAAACGAGACAGCCCAGAAGCTTTCATTGATGCTGCACTGGGTCACATACAGATTGAAGAAGAGGTACCCCAGACCTCTGGGGGTGACGAGGGTATAGCAATCACGGCGGCCGTTCGTGGCGGCAACAGCAGTTTGCGTCAGGGCATCATTCGCAATCTGGTGGTTCGTTTCGCCCTTAAAGATGGCCTACACCTTTATGGTGAGCCCGTGCCCACGGGGCTGACCGCTACTCAAGTCACGATTCTTGGCCCTCAAGATCTGCAATGCCTGCCGGCCAGATACCCGCCCACGACGCCGTTGTATCACGAAATAATGGACGTTAACCTCAATGTGTGGAGCGACGAGGTAACCATTGTTGTGCCCTTTTACCCCGCAGGAGATCTCGCTACCGAGGCTGTGGCACCGGCAACAACGTCGGCCTCGATAGACTTCGAGGTACGCTATCAGGCCTGCAACGAGATGGAATGTTTGCTTCCTCGAACCGAGCGCTTTTCTATTGACCTACCGCTGGATGTGGTCGATGTCCCCAGCCTTTCTATTCACCGCGGACACGGTCAGCGGGAAGGAAACTACGACAGCACACCCGCCATGCGTAGGCTCCTATGGCGGAAGATCCGAACGAATCCGCTTCGGTTGCTAAAACTCATGTGGAAAACCCAACAATTAAAACGGTCTGCCCGTAAGGGTCACGACGGGTAACCACAAGGGCGACATGGCACTACACCCACTGCAGCGCTATTTCTAGGTAGGCATACAGTAAGTGCAGTTAAGTGTCGAAATGCGCTCGCATAGCGGCCAGAACCACCGAAGGATCGGATCGCCGCTGATAATTCTCAGAGAGATCCATCCAGAGAACCTTACCGTCGCGGTCAACAAGAAGCGTGGCAGGCACCGGCAAGGCGACGGGAGCGTCGCCTGGGGGGGCAGCGTGGAAGCCGGTATTGCGCAGTCCGAAAGCGTCCGTCACGGTCAATTGAACATCGGATAACATGCGTGCCTGTAATCCATGCAGATGCCGCTCTGCTGCAATATCTTCGGGCGCGTCTGTGCTGATGGTAACCACCCTCACATTGCGCTGATCAAACTCTGCACGCAGTTCCTCAAGCCGACGTAACTCGCCGACACAGTAGGGTCACCAGTGAGCTCTGAAAAATTTGATCAACACCAAGTGGCCGTGAAGGGCTTTGGAATCGAAAACCTCCCCCTCATCGTCCAAGGCTGCAAAGCCTGGAATCACGTCACCGACTGCAATCGCTTGCTCGGCGTCAACGCTTTGAGCACTCATCGCAATCGTAAAAGTTAGAAATGAGCTGATCACAATGGCTGCTGCAGGTGGCACAGCACCCACCCAGCCTGTGCCTTTGAAATATGCCGTAACCCCAAGGGCAGCTGCTGCAAGAAATGCTACAACAAAGCCTGTGCGATCTTCGGGTAGGCTCACCTGACGAGCGAAGTAAAACCACAGTGCCGCGGTACCCGCAGCAAGGGCAAAAGCAGCAAGTCCGAACTTAGTCCCTGTTCTCATTCGCGCGTGACCCAGCTAAACCTTAAGAGACATTACAAAAAACTTTATTGGACCGCAAGACTGCAAAGCCTCTCCTGAAAAGTGCCGGGACTGGGCTGGGATCGCAACAACGTAAGTACAACGTCAAACATCCGCATCGCATTAAAAGGGAAGCACCTGCAAAGAGAAAGTTATTGGGCCCATGAACACTAGCTCAGCGTCATCACCGTTACAGACACGTACAGTCAGTGATTTTGGCGCTTTCCATGGGCCTGCGCGAGCCCGCTTTACTCGTCGTCTAGAAGGCTCACCGCATCTCTTATTTTCTGCAGGGGCGACACTCGATTTTTATACCAAATAGGCGAAGACCAAACCCTCTCCTGAAGCGTCTTGGGTAAATCTGGGCGGGGCTCAACCCCGGCTTTTACAGCATCCCAAGTTGACCATCGGCAGGTTGGATTCTCCAGCACTCGCACGTAATAAAACGCCTCTTGCCCCGACTCAAAGTCGGGATCTTGCCAAATGGTTTTCAGCTCAGCAGCACCTAAATCGGGGGTTATTGAGCAATCGGCAAGACTAACGCGAGCACCGTTATCGGGACAGCGATGGGTTTCTGGATCGACAGAAAGCCCGTCACTGCAGGCCACGTCATAAACCTGTTCAGCGTGCTCACCGTCTTTCACATAACCCTTAATCACCTGAGCGCGTTGTAGTGGCACACCGCCGATAGCGTCACTGACAGCCCAGACCAAAAACTGTGGCGCACTGTCACCCTTGGCGAAAAGATCAGAACCCATACTGACACCTTGGGCATAGGCATTTTTCGCCATCTCAGGGTCATCGATAATGGCAGGATCAAAGTCATAACCCCCAAAAAACCGAACCTTCATGCGCGGCCCGCTGGTGGCAAAGGTTTCCTTCCGGCGGAAGGCATCGTAAATCGCCTCACGGGTATTTTCTTCGGCCCAAACACCGGCCACCCCAGAAGCGCCCCAAGTGGCGAACGTAGAGAGAGTCAAATAGTCCTTGCCGTCGACTTCCTTCAGAAAATCCGGGGCGTTGTACTTAATAATAGTGCGCATCAAAAACGAAGCAGGCACTGAACCACGCATTTCTGGGGTACCGTCTAACAGGCCTACTTTGGAATAAAAATTGGCCTCGTCGTCAGATATGGCACCCGTATGGGTGTCGCTCGCGCCAACAAAACCAAATTTGTAGGGATTGGTGATTCCCGACTCAGACATCGCCATGCCGCGCAGCAGCCCATCTCGGGCGTAACTTCCGGGCGCAATGCTGTCTAAGGTTGTAGCAACCCGAAAGGGCATCAGTTCAAAATCGGCCCACTCATCGGTTTCTGACAATAAAGGATGGGTCTCAGAAGTGCCTTTGACTTGGGTAATTTCTACCAGTGGTTCATTGCGCATGCGCTGATCGGCATAGGCATCATCCATGGGGTCGCCCGCCCAATCAGCCAGCGCAAACATCGCACCATTGGAGCCATTGGAGTTGTGAGGAATCGCCAAACTCTCAACACCCTGCTCACGCAAATCGTCCATCCAGTCCCATAAGCCCTCAGGGTTCTGGGAGTGAAAGCGTGAAAAAGGCACCTCCGGCAGGCGATCGGTGCCCTGAAAAATAACGTTGCGATGCAAGTTACCCATCTCATCGGTCGATGAGGTGTACTCGTAAGCTGCAAAGGTTGTGAACTTGCCCGGCTGATTGTACTGGTCAGCGGCGTTGATACTGTCCGCCCAGGCTGACCGAGTAACAGCTTCGAGCTCAGCCTGATCCAGATTGCCAGTGACTAAGCCAGCCACCACATCAGGCAGAAACGTGGCGAAGGCCGTCTGTCGGCCAAAGAAGCTGAACGCGCCATAATTATCGGGAGCATTGATGTCATTTATGGGTTGCGCCACAGCAGTTTTAGAAAAGTTCGTCGTGGTATCTGCAGCTTCTTTCAGCAAACCCATAAACATGGCGTGGTCGGTCACCGCATAAAAATCGAGAGGTTGTCGTAATTGCATTTCATAGCCCGACGGGTGAGCAAGGGGCTCGCCCTTAGCATAGCGATAAGCATCGTAGGGCGTCGCGGTCGTGCCGAACGCGTAGGCGTCGAAAGAGTAACCCGTGTGAACGTGTAAATCGCCAAAGTAGGCGTTGCGCTCAGCGCTGTACTGACGTCGCTCGACCACTGTGTTGTTTATATCGAGTACCTGATTGGGAATATTCGCCCGGGCAGACATTGTTTCGCTAATGTCGGGGCCCTGCTCCATACAGGCGCTAAGAGCTATTAAGAGCGGTAACCCCAAATATTGAGTACGCATTGCGATCAACCTCATTGACTTACCTTTTTAATTATTAGAGTTCTTTAGTGTGCAAACGAAAAGCCGGGGCGACAGACTGTGGCGCCGTAAACCCACAGATTCTGAGTTTAGCCACCGAAAGAGCTGCAGCCAGAAACCTTGAGAACCTTCTTTCACACTGGAACATTATACGCACAGTGGGCTCTGGCACATCAGCCGTGCGAGGTATTGCTGTCGACCCGGAGCCGCTGCCTGTATTTCATCGTGATACTGAGTTGCTAGCGTTCGCTACCACAAAGGCATAAAGCGCTTTAATCAACAGCACCTAAGTTCCGCCTAGCTCGATACGCCAGAACTTACCGCGGCTAACTACGCCTACTCAGCTCAACGTTAATAATGGCCACTCCACGCCAGTGGCTCGCCCACCGATCGCTCTTCCTCGTTAAGAATGATTACGCCATGCTCTTGGCGCAACTCACTAATAGGTCTGTCTAACCACGCCGCAGGAAATTCATAAGGCCATTTCTTTGCCATTGACCGCGAGCGCTTAAACACGCGCCCTTTCAGCCGGAGTGTTTTCCAATAAAGTCGGAAGAAGCCAAGCCACCCGAACTCTTTAATAAGCGCCCGGTAGAGCGCTTTAATTTCGGGCAGCTTTCCATACCCTCGAATATAGGACAATCGCCATTGGCAGCCCCACAGCAGCCAGGAGTCGAGGCCCGCCTCTTGCTCGAGGGTGGTATCCATACCAAAAATGACGTGGGTCGCGTCGTGCTCGAGAAGGAGCCTTGATTCGCTACTGTCCACCATAATCTTACGGTCAATTGCAGTGAGATAGGCACGATACTCTGCTATGCCCTCACGCAACGTCATCGCGCAGTCTTGCTGCTGATATTGTAAAAGCATGGCTCCTCCCAAACTTATTTGTACCGGCAACCGCAATATTAGCCCACCGTTAGGATGAGCGTCACTACTGCGATATTTCCTCGAGCAGCGTTGCCCGCCGCACCGCCACAAACTCCTTTATCGAAGCACGACTTTCACTACAGAAGGTTTTCGAATCACCGTCGATTTCTTCAGGGTTATAGACCTGCGAGCACTCTGATTGACCCAGTACTGTTTCAGCGTCCGCGGCGTCAGTTGCCGTGATTGCACTATCGAGACGTTCGCGGCGCTCCGCGAGAACAGGCCCCAAAAGCGCCCAATCAAATTGGCGGTCTAAAATACCTTCAATCTCGCGGTACAACTGCTGGCGGTTTCCACTATTGGGGTTATTGTCTGCACCAAAAACAATCTCCCACAAAATCGGCGGATAATTGGGGTAAAAAAACCGCCCCGCCCAATGGGGGGCCACCCCATTATTGAACGCCGTCGTCGATGCCAAATCGGTAAACGCCTCAACGTTTAAAGTCTGTTGGCAGATGGGCAGAAACGAATTCACCGCGCAATTAGGGCCGGTGACATCAATCAGGGTGTAGTCGAAATCTGTGGGAATATAAATCCAGCGCCCCGTCGGCTCGTTGAAATACAAATAATAGTTATTGGCCACCCGGACGTAATGGTCAACCGCACCCAAGACAATCTCCATTGCCTGGGCCTTAATAAAACCCGGCACGTCGAATTGCTGCGCTAACGCTTCTGCTGTGGGTCTCGCTTGTACAAAATCGACAAAATCTTGTAGCGCCTCTCGCGCCTCACTTAATGATTTCTTTTTCGTTTTCAGGTCATAAGTGGGCTGATAGGGCAGAAACTGCGACACATTGCCCATCGGCCCATCGCTATTAATATTGGAATTCACAAAATCCGGGTTCTGGTAATTATCTTCTCCCAACCACTCCAAAGCCGAGTCGGGGTCTGATTTTTCAACACCAATAACGCAGAAATTTTCGTTGTAAAAAACATCGGCATCCTCATAGGGATCGCAGGTTCGATTAGCCGCATCGGGCTCAGCCAAATTCCCCGGAGCACCGACTTTGAAAAGATAACCGTTCTTATCGTAATAGAGCTTCAAAAACGGCTTGTCGATTTGCTCCATCATGGTGAAGACGCCCATATTGAACGTCTGTGGCAAGGGTGCTTGGTACAAGGTTTGATCCTCAGTACCCGTTATGGTGAGCGCTACTTGGGCATGAACCGCCCTCGCCGCGGGTACACCGGCGGCATTGAGTAATTCATGGGCCAAAACTTCGCGCTGATAGGTCGGGTCATCACGATTAAAACGAAACCGCAATTTGTCGATATCCATAAACTCCCGACCATCCGCTTCGGGATAATCCGGTAAGTCTTGTCCCACAATGTCATAGCAAGGCTCGCCTGAAACCGCGGCAGGCAGTCCGTTGAAGTCGATACAGGCGTAAACGCTCTCGTCCTCATCAAACTCTTCATCAAACTTTATCGAGAAAGCGAAGCGTCGCGGCCGATTGGGCTCACTCTCCTGGTCAACAGGATACTGCCGGCTGGTATTGCCCTGCATTTTAAAGCCCACTTTTTCGATCTGGGTTTCGGTGCCGTCCGCATTTAAATAACTAAAGTCGGCTTGACGGTAAACCTCGCTGTGGGAGAACGACGTCAAGGGTGACGCACGGCCACTGGCCTCACTGATCGAGTAGTTGGCTCGGATAGTATCTAATTCGAAAGCACGCCACTCTTCCAGCGTCATGGTAAGGCCCACTTGATGCAGGCGATCGGCAGTGAAGAGCGCAGCACTGGCGTTGCTTGAGCAGGAAATCTCTATGTCGCTGACGTCTTGCCCCTCCGTAAAGCCCGAGGCGCGTTCAATATCGCAGTCGAAGCGGGGCGGTTCGCTAACAATAAACACTTCGTAGGGCGCATCAGCTGAGGTGAAATCAGCAAATACAAACGGGCCGTCTTGATCCACCTCTAACCGCGTATCTCCTAAACCCAAAATCAAGGGCTCAGTGGACACGAGTCCAGTCACAGCGCCCCCCACGGAAAACGGCGCACCTGCCTGAGGATCGTCTATGGGGTCCACCGCACCAGCTCCACTTAGCAAGCCGATGACCGTTAATAATTCAGCGAAAAACTGGCTTAGTCCCAACATAATTTAGCCTTCTCAAAGCAACCCAATGTGTACAAGTCCGTTTTAAAACGTTATCAATTAACTCATTATTTTTATAGATAACCCGGTCGCAAAAATCGATACGCTACTGCGCCTCAAGCGACCTTAATTTTGACGAATAACTAATTCAAGACTCGCCACCTGACACTCACATTGCATCATTTTTTGAACTGCGGCAGACGGATAGATTTCCATCAGGAAATCACTAGTCGCCTGAATTAGATCAGTTATTATTTTTCGTTCCATGATAGAAACTACGCGAGCCACTCTATTTTTCCTTTAAATCTGGATGGCGATACCCGCCTCGACCTTATGTTCTGGGAATTTGGATCCACGGGTCAGCGTGGGCCCGAGGGTCCAGGGGAAGCCGCCATTTTAGAGGGCCAGTGGGAAGTTGAGACCTTCAAAGACTTCACCCCGGCATCGCTCATGGCAGAAATTTTAGAATGCCATCAAACGGCAGGTTGGGTAGGCGGCTGCAAGATTCACTAGGTTTCAGCGAGCCACCGAAGGGTAAAAACGCCGTCTAAGGATTTACTTTTACGAACCTATTTTTGGTAGTGGCCCTCTATGCCATCAGGCCCTTTTCCGTCGCCCACGGCGCGAACTTGTCTCCGGGTCCGCCGCACTGGGGTCGGGTAAGTCTTTCCAAGCCACACCCAAGGCACTGTCCATGGCTGCAGCATCGAACACACCTTTAGGGGTGCTGTTGAGTGCGTCCACCATAGCCGCAACGTGTTTTGGCGTGGTGCCACAGCAGCCTCCGATTACCGTAGCCCCCGCGTCTCTCGCAAAGACCGCGTATTTAGCCATCAGCTCCGGGCTGCCATGATAGTGAATGGCGCCATTAACATACTCGGGAATCCCGCAGTTGCCCTTCGCGGCAACAGGTATCGCAGATCGCGCAGCGAGCAGTTCTTGGGTGGAATGCATCAACTCCGCGGGCCCAACGCCACAGTTAGAGCCCATCACGCTAAGGTCTAACTCCTCCGCGCAGCGAACAAAGTCAGTCGGGGTGATCCCCATCATGGAACGCTTGGCGGTATCAAAGGTCATGGTTGCGCAAACAGGCAAGCCGGTCTTTCTGCCCGCCTCAGCTGCCGCGATGACTTCTTCATTGGCCGACATGGTTTCGATCCATAGAACGTCGGCGCCACCTTCGGCAAGTGCTTCAGCTTGCTCGGTGAAACACGCCACTGCCGCTTCATGGGTGAGTGTGCCCATGGGCTCAAAGAGTTCTCCTGTAGGCCCAATAGAACCGGCTACCAGCGCGTGCCGACCCGTTTTTTCCGCGTGGGCCGCAACGGCTCGACGCGCCAAAGTTGCCGCTGCAACGTTGAGTTCACGCACACGGTCCTGAGACTGATGCAACTGCAAGCGCAATGCGTTACCGCCAAAACTGTTGGTAAGAATGAGGTCAGAGCCCGCAGCCAGAAATTCGCCATGCAGCCAGAGCACATCTTCAGGCTTTTCCAAGCACCACAGCTCAGGCGGGTAGCCTGCCTCTAATCCGCGGTCAAAGAAGTTGGAGCCCGTTGCGCCATCGGCAACACACCAGCCTTTTTCGGCAATTAGCGCCGCAATTGGGTTATGCATGATACTGGCCTTGTTCGTCATTATTGCGAGGGGCGCGATCATACCTCAATATTTATGCCATGGTGAGCCAAGGCCAGTGACGACTACTGACCGGGCGCCCCAGCCCCGCCCATCTGCCCTGCTCTGGCGCGCATCTGTAGCATCTGCTGCATTTGTTGCATCATACGGTCAATGGTAAAACTGGCTGTGGGCTGCCGGGGTGGAAACTGCTGAAAAGTCCCCAGCCACTTTCCCACCTCTTGCTGTGCTGGAACAAACAACCACAGCTGATCGGCAAAAAATCGCGAATACAAACTCGAATCAATCGACGTCTCGTAAGGGTCGGTGCGCAGATTTACAATGCGCGGAAAATTAAGCGATTCCCGGGGGCCTGCCCAGCCTTCCATTTGAAAGGCAAAATGTATTTTCCAATCGTTCCAGCGCATTGCGTTTAGGTTGGCATTGTCATCAAAGTAAAAAACCGTGCTGCGTGCACCCGCGCCTTCACCGGCCAAAAGCGCCCTCTGATCATAACCGTCGAGATGCACTTTAAAGGTTTTGTCTCCAACGGTGTGGCCTTGCTTTAGCTTTGCCCCGATGTCTGGATCCCCAGCGGCGGCAAGGAAAGTTGGCAGCCAATCCTGGTGGGACATGATGTCGTTAATTATCGTGCCGGGTGCCACAACCCCTGGCCAGCGAATCAATGCCGGCACGCGAAACCCGCCTTCCCAGGTAGAGCCTTTCTCTCCCCGAAAGGGCTCTGCGCCGCCATCGGGATAGGTATTGGTCTGAGAGCCATTATCTGTGGAATAAACAACAATCGTGTTGTCGGCAATCCCTAAAGATTCCAATCGGTCCAGCACCCGCCCCACATGATGATCGTGCTCGTTCATGCCATCGGCATACAAACCATAACCCGAACTTCCTTCCCATTCGGGAGCTAAGCGTGTCCAGACATGCATGCGTGTGGTGTTGAGCCACACAAAAAATGGCTTACCGTTGTTATGGGCCTTTTCGATAAAATCTAGCGCGGCATTGGTAAACTCTTCATCGGCGGTTTCCATGCGTTTGCGTGTCAGGGGCCCAGTGTCTTCTACCTTGCCATCGCCATAAGAGTGAATCACTCCACGGGGCGCGAATCGCTTATGAAATTCCGGATCTTTGGGGTAGAAGTAGGTCTCAGGCTCCTCTTCCGCGTTCAGGTGATAGAGGTTCCCGAAAAATTCATCGAAGCCATGGTTACTGGGCAAAAATTCGTCTTTGTCACCCAGGTGGTTTTTACCAAATTGACCGGTAGCGTAACCCTGAGGCTTAAGCAGCTCGGCAATAGTGGGGTCTTCGGGCTGAAGACCAATATCAGCACCGGGCAAACCCACCTTAAGCAAGCCCGTGCGCAATGGGTGCTGACCGGTAATAAAGGCCGAGCGGCCCGCGGTGCAGCTCTGCTCGCCGTAGTAATCGGTAAACATGGCGCCCTCTTGGGCGATGCGATCGATATTGGGGGTTCGGCTGCCCAGCATACCTCGGTGATAGGCACTGATATTTGACCAACCAATATCGTCGCCCCAGATGACAAGAATATTGGGCTTATCGGTAGCCGCGTTCGCGGCATAACTGGACATCCACAGCAGCACGAGAATACATACTGGCTTAAAAACGCTTGTCATCGTATTGACCTCAGAGTTTGGTTTACACAGAGCGCTGCTCATGGTTTTTTCTTATAAGGCGCTGCAACCGAACCCTCGCCCCAGCGCTCACAACTTACAAAAGGTGATCACTACTGGCTAATCTTCACCTCGCAGAGCTCGATACTGCAAGACCCAATCGGCATGGTCATCTGGTCCATTAGGACCTATCTTTCCCTCAGCAGATCTCAGCAGCGCCTGTGGATCGTACTCGACACCCTCTTTGAAGACCCGGTTCACGTGACGCGTTGCTTTGATATTTTGTAAGGGATTACCTTGCACCACAAACAGGTCCGCCTGTTTACCCACTTCGATAGAACCTAAGCGATCATCTACGCCTAGCGCCCGGGCCCCATTTAAGGTTGCGGCTTGCAAAACTACGGCGTTAGGCAGGCCAGCGTGGTTCATTGCCCATAGCTCACGGTGATAAGCGAATCCGGGAAGCAGCAGGGTGTAAACCGGCTCATCGGTGCCCACGACTAGAAGATCTCGGCCACCCGCCTCATAAAGCAACCTCAGCTCCCGTTCACGTTGGGCAAATTCTTCAGCATCAGACTCGGGAGGGGGATCACCGCGCTCCTGAAGAAGGCCTTGAGCGTAAGGTGTGAAGTACTGAGCTTCGTGGGTCCAAAGCAGATCATCGGGGTGCGCACGTCGCTCATTGATGCCCCCGTACATTTGCAGATTGGCGTCGTAATACACCTTGTGCTTTAACATGAGATCAATAACTTCAGGGAGTTCGGCACTGCGCGCACCGCCACTGCCTAGGGTCAATTGGTGCTCGACGCGATCGAGGCCCATTAGAATCGCCGCCCGCAGATCAACGTCATACTCGACGTTGTAATTGGCCAAATGTGACGCGGCCGTCATACCGTGCTTGTGCGCCTGATCAATCAAAATGCGCATTTCTTCAGGGGTGGCCTGTTTTATTTTGATGCTCGCAACACCGGCACGCTGCCAGATATCGACCTCGTTGCGAATTTCAGCCTCGGTAATATCGTTTGGCCAGCCAATGCATTCATCTGAGGCGACTTTGACGCTGTACTCGCAGCGAAAGGCACCAAAGTAAGGGCCCGATGCGAATAAACGGGGGCCAATAGCCTCTCCCGCATCAATGCGGTCGCGCTGGGCAATCACCCGTTCGGGATAGTACTCACCCGCCGACCAGGTTGCGGTAACGCCGTTAGCGAGAAATAGAGTGCCGTTGTGCACCACCTCTTCAACCCGACCCTCATCGATGAGGTCAAGGTTGTAGTGGGCGTGGAGATCGAACATACCCGGTAAAATCGTCTCGTCGTTGCTCAGCACCAGCACTGTCGCAGCAGTCGCATCAAAGCGCGTTAAATCGGCACCTAGCCCTGCAATTTTACCGTCACGAATAAAAATACCCGGATTGGCCCGGCGTTCATTGCTAAACCCATCAAATAACCATCCCCCTTGAATGACCATATCGGGGGAGGATACGGTGGATGGTTGCAGCCACTGCGCAAAAACCGACTGTGAAGCCAACAAAAAAACCGCCGCCCTAGCAATGCCAACTGCGCGCAACATCGTAGCCTCCTGCATTGTTATATCGATGAAGATGTCACGTTAACACCGAAATGCGATTGATCTTTCAAAGCCCATAGGCCGGCGTTATGCAGCCCTACCCCGTACCCCATAAAGCGTGGCATAAAGCACGGGAATAACGCCCAAGGTAAAAACCGTCGACACGACTAAGCCTCCCATGATGGCCAGCGCCATGGGCTCCCACATCTCGCCGCCCCCGAGGTAAAGTGGTAACAAGCCCAATACGGTGGTTGCGGTGGTCAGCATAATCGGGCGCGCCCGTTGTACCGCGGCATTGAGAATAGCGTCCAGATGCGACGCCCCCGCCGCTAATTCAAGGCCTACTCGCTCGAGTAAAACGATCGCATTGTTAATCACAATACCCGCGAGAGAGACGACCCCCAATAACGTCATGAAGCCAAAAAATGACTGCCCCAATAATAAGCTCGCCACTACACCAATAAGCCCCAAAGGTATGGTTGCCAAAACAATGGCCGACTTCCTCAGGGAATTAAACTGAGCTACCAATAACAATAAAATAATAAAAGCGGCAATCGGCAGCTTGGCGCCGATCGCCTCGTTGGCATCTCCAGAGCTCTCGCTTTCACCACCTAGCGCTACTCCCACGCTGGGGCCCCAAATCTCCCGCTGAGCGTCTAACCAGGGCTGAATGAATAGCATGCGATCGGCTGCAGTCACACCGGGTTCCAACTGAGCACCAACGGCAACGGTGCGAATTCCATCACGCCGATAGACTTTGGCAACGTCCCAAACCAGTTTTACGTCGGCCACCTGTCGCAGCGGCACCGCCTGACCACTGGACTGGTTGTATACCGACAGTGAGCTGACCTTGTTGATATCGTGCAGCGTCGAAGCGTTGGAGCGCAAAACCACGGGAATCACATCTTCACCCTCACGGTATTCAGTCAGTTGAATACCGGTTAACCCCGCCTGCATGGACAGCGCAATGTCCTGATTGGTAATACCAACTCGGACCGCACGTGCCTGATTAATGCGCACCTCAATTTTCTTCTGACGCTGACCCCAATCATCACTAATATTGCGCAATCCACCCACTGCCTGATACTGCTTTTTGACCGCATCTACCGCGGTAAATAAAGCCACTGAATCGGTACCGGATAACCGAATTTCTACGGGATTATCCACCGCGGGACCGTTCTCAATTAGGCGGGTCTTAAGCTCAAGGTCGGGGTAGCGGTCCTCAGAAAATTCCTCGAGCGCCAAACGAATACTGGCAATAGCGTTGGGCGAGGCCGTATTAACAACCATCAACGCAAAGCTGGGCGTGGGTGGTACCGGGTTGTGTGACAACACAAAGCGCGGACCACCACTGCCCACGTAAGCCACCCAGTCACGAAGGCCAGAATCGGCCTTAGGATCACTCCTTAACTGCTCCAGATATTGCTCTACCTCTGCGACGATTCTCCGGGTTTTATCGATCGACGTGCCGGTAGGCAACTCAAACTCGACGGTGAAATAACTACGATCAGAAGGTGGGAAAAATAGCTTAGGTACAAACTCAAATCCTCGCAGTGCGGCAATAAAGACGACAGCGGTCAGCAACAACGTGGCCGTGCGGTAACGCAGCAATCCATTGAGCACCTTTCGATAGAGCCCTTCCAGATTTGATGGCGTGGTCACAGCGCCAGTCTTCACCCGAAGGAATAGCACGCACAGCAAAGGAATAATCGTGAGGGACACCACCCAGGAACTCAGCAACGTGATGGTCACAACTTTAAAGAGCGACGCTGTAAATTCACCCACACTCGATTCAGCGAGATAAATCGGAAGGAAAGCGGCCGCAGTGGTTAGCGATGCCGTTAACAAGGGTGTTTTGAGCTCCGCTGCCGAACTTAAAGCGGCATCGGAAGCAGACTGCCCCTTTTCCATGCGCACCATAATGTTCTCTGACATAACAATGCCATTATCGACCAGCATGCCCAAAGCAATGATCAGCGCGGCGAGGGAAATTTGATCGAGACCAATATTAAACGCAGACATCACAATCATGGAGAGCAGCATGGTGATGGGAATGAGGCTGGACACGACAAGACCGGTTCTGAAGCCTAATGTCAGCAGCATGACCAGTGTCACCACACCAATAGCCTGCAGCAAATTGGCAACAAAACCTTTCACTTTGTCTTCCACCTCTTGAGGCGAAAAGTTGACCAGCTTGAACTCAATGCCAATAGGGTAAGTGTCATAAAAATCGGCGATCGCCGCTTTCACCGCCTGGCCCAACTCGATGTTATTGCCCCCCTCGCGCATCGCGATTGCAATCGCGATACCCGGTGAGCCATTAATACTGATTAACTCCTCGGGGGGGTCGACATAGCTCCTGTTGAGGGTCGCGACATCTCTCAACTGAAATAATTGATTCGTTTCAGGCAGGCGCAACAAGGTGTCGCCGATCTCTTCAATGGACTCGAAATTTCCGCTGGGCTCCAAGGAAATGCGCTCATCACCCAGTTTGAAAGAGCCCCCTGATACCACAATGTTGCGCTCTTCTAAAATCTGCGTCAGCAAGCCGGGCGACAACCCCAAATCGGCAAGCCGGGCATTGTTGTATTCAACAAATACACGTTCTTCTTGAATTCCCAGAATTTCCACTTTGGCAGTATCTTGTATCTGCAGGAAAACCGCTTTTACCTCGTCAGAAATGGTATCCAGCTCGCTGAAGGTAAATCCCTCCCCGGTTAATCCCACAACGATGCCGTAAACGTCACCAAAGTCATCATTGACCTGAGGGACAGAAACGCCCCCGGGAAGCTCTTCCACAATGCTATCGATCTTGCGACGTAGGTTGTCCCATATGGGACGCATTTCGGAGTAACTTTCGCGAATATTGACGCTAACAATGGAGACGCCATTTCGGGACTCGCTCTGCACAAAGTCGAGCTCGGGCAATTCTTTAACGACTTCCTCTATCGGTGAGGACACCAAGGCTTCAACACGCTCTGCTGCAGCCCCGGGAAAGTAGGTCACCACTTGGGCCGTTCTTATAATAAAACCGGGGTCATATGCCCGGGGCATGTTGATGAAAGCCTGCAAGCCGGCCAAAACAATAACCGCCAAGACAACCCAGGTAACGCGATTATTGTTAACCGCGAGGCGAGTCAGCGTCACGGCTGAGTCACCTTGCTTACCCTCACGGGCAAGCCGTCCTGAAGTTTACTCATGCCGGCTGTAATCAGCCGGTCACCAGGCGCAACGCCCGAAAGCACCTCTAGACCCGATCCGGTTAATTGGCCAACGCGCAACCGCCGCTGCTCAACAATCGCCGTGCCCTCGCCGTTGGGCATGGCAACAAAAGCATAAGGCCCAGCCTGGTCAGCCAGCACGGCGTGGGCCGGTACGAACAACACCCCTGAAGACGTCGTTGTCGCAGGATTCTCAAGTCGTACCGTGGCCGACATGCCCGGCAAAATATTGAAGTCCCTCGTGTTGGGAAACTCAAAGGTCACTTCAAAGGTATTGGTGCCGTCGGACGCGCGGGTTGCCACTTCATTGAGGACCAAAGGAAAGCGTCGATCGGGAATGGCATCGAAAAAAGCGCTGACCACAATATCTTGGTCACGGCGCGCACCAATCATCACGCTCTCAGGTACATCCACCTTAACCGACAGCGTCGATACATCTTGCAGGGTATAGACCGGCTGCTGAGCTACGATTTCTTCAAAATTCTCGACGTAACGTACGGCAATAAACCCTGCAAACGGCGCCCGTAATCGGGTTGCATCGAGATCTCGCTCTGCCGACTCAAGGCTAGACTTTGAGGTGCTGGAGGTCGCCTCCAGACGCTGATAGTCAGACCGGGAAATTCCGCCACTCTTAATCAGGGTCTCACCGCGCTGAAAATCGGCAAACGCCTGTTCGTATTCGGCTTTGCGTGCCCGCAGTCGAATTTTCTGGTCCTTATCATCGAGCTTGGCCACCAACTGATTTGCGGTGACTTCATCGCCTTCGAGGGCCAATAGCTCCGCCAACTCACCCGACACCCGAAACGCCAAATTGGCAACCTTGGAAGCTTCTACCTTGCCGGGAAATTCCTGCCAGGCGCCGGCATTAGAGCCATCTAGCGTCATGGTGCGCACCAGTCTGGGTTTAGAGGGCTCGGGAGCGGGACTATTGGACTGGCCACAGGACACCAAGGCCAGTGACAGTAAAAGGCTTCCCAAGATACATCGCGGCGGTGCACTTCGCATGGTGTGATCACTCTTAATGATTGGGCTGTAGTGTACCGAAGTACCGAAATGTTTTTTCAGCGGTCAAGGCTTATCACGGCATGACATGAGACGGCACTCAATACCTCGCGAGCACGCCGTAGACGGCAGCCAGCCCGATAAAGATCAACGGCGCTGCTCAGGGTTTGTTAAATACCGGCGGACGTTTTTCAATAAAGGCAGAGACGGCTTCACGATGATCGGGGGTAGAGGCACATCGCACCAACCGGTCTGCTTCAAGAGCAAGACATTCACGCAGTCCACTCTGAGATGCTCGATTGATGTTTTCCTTCATATAGCCCAACGCCACCGCAGGACCGTTGGCAATATGTTTGGCCAACGCGGCGACCGTCGTGGTCAACTCATTGTCGGGCACCACCGTATTAAAAATACCCAAGCTCAGTGCCTCGTTCGCCTGAACTCGACGCCCCGTAAAGTAAAGTTCTTTGGTTGTCCCCGGACCTACCAACGCGTTGAGTAGCCAGCTACCACCGTAGTCCCCAGAGAAACCCACATTGCGATAAGCGGTGGTCACAAATGTCGATTCGCAAGCAACTCTAAGATCACAGGCTAGCGCCAAACAAAACCCTGCCCCCGCCGCCACACCCGGCAGTGCAGCAATTGTCGGCTTAGGGTGACTGTGAAGCCGCAGGGTCAGCGTTTCCTGCCGGTGTATTAGCTCGCGCACTTGGGCCTCATGACTCACGGGCTTGGCATCACTGGCGGTGAGGTTATCGCCCATGCCCGATATATCACCCCCGGCACAAAATGCCGACCCGGCTCCAGTAATAACAATACAACCCACATCCTCTCTCAGTTCTAAATCGAGCAATATCTGACGCAGTGCGGGTGTTAATTGGTCTGAGAGCGCATTGCGCTTTGTTGGACGATTGAGCGTTAAAGTAACAACGCGATCGTCTAAGGTCGCCAGCAGCTCATCCGTACCCGTGTCTAACACATCCAAAGTCTTTTACTCCCAGCCACTCAGAGGTTTAGCGCCGTAGCTCCAGACCCTTGAGCTTACCTTTGCGCCGCCACTTACGCATTAATGCAAAAAACTCGATGGGGCCACCCCCATAAAACGTGTTTTGGGGCTGAAACTGAACATGACCTTCATTGTTGTAGTAACCCGGGGTGCAGGCCTTCTGAAAATCCTCGGTTAATCGCGCTTTCTGAATAACCGTTTTAACCCAGCCGGCTTCCGCCTTTTCACTGGCCTCAACTCGCGTCACCCCCCGTTTGTTGAGTTGATCAATAATGTACGCCGCGTGAATGCTGTTTTCGTCCAAGGCGTAGGTAAAGGCCGCCGTGAATCCTGACTGCATGGGCCCAAAGAAAAAGCTGTTTGGAAAACCGCGTGCCTGCAGGCCATGAAACGTGGCCATTCCGTCTTGCCATTTTTCAGAAACTGTTAACCCGTCTACACCCGCAATCGAGTAGCCTGCGCGCCGGGAATAATCGGTGCCCACCTCAAAGCCGGTGGCAAAAATAATACAGTCGACCTCGTACTCATCACCGTTAAACACGACGCCTTTCTCTGTAAACGCTTCGACCCCTTGTCCATCGGTATCAACCAGTGTCACGTTGTCGCGATTGAAGCTTTGGAGGTACTCATCGTGAAAGCACGGCCGCTTACAAAATTGCCGGTAGTAGGGTTTCAGCGATTCGGCGGTCAATTTATCGGCGATAAGCTCGTCTGCTCTGGCGCGGACTTTTTCCATTTTATTGAAGTCCGCCATCTCCATTTTTTGTATCAAGCCCATGTATTGAATGGCTCTATCGGTTAAATACTGCCTCAAGCCCCGCTCACGACGCTTGCTGGAAAACACCCCCTGAACTGCCCACATAGCCAGCCGGGCTTTGCTAGGCATGAGCTCCCCAATACTGCCGAATAAATTTCTAAACGCTTCTGTCCAGCCATCGCCCACCAGATCTTCCTTAACCGGAGCGCCGGACATAATAGATTCAAAATTGGTCTGCCTGCGTTTTTGCCATCCTGCCGGCTGCTGTGAAATCCAATTCGGATCGGTGGGCTGATTGTTACGCACATCAATGGAAGACGGCGTGCGTTGAAACACATAAAGCGCCTTGGCGGATTCCGCCAAATGGGGCACACATTGCACGGCGGTCGCCCCTGTCCCAATCACAGCCACCCGTTTATCGCTGAGCTGACTCAGCCCGCCAAAGGTATTGCCACCGGTATAGGCATAATCCCAGCGACTCGTGTGAAAAGTGTGGCCCTTGAATTGGTCGATGCCTTTGATACCGGGTAGCTTGGGCCGATTGAGTGGCCCATTGGAATGAATAACAAAGCGCGCATGCAGCACGTCACCCCGATCGGTGGTTACCTGCCAGCGACGGCTGGACTCCTGCCACACCACCTTTTTTACTTGAGTCTGCAGTAAGGCATGTTCATGAAGGCCATACCGTTGTGCCAGAACCTCACAGTACTCTAGGGTTTCCTCGGCATTGGTGTACTTTTGCTGGGGTATAAAACCCGTTTCTTCTAGCAAGGGAAGGTAGACATACGCTTCTATATCGCAAGAGGCGCCGGGGTAACGGTTCCAGTACCAGGTGCCACCGAAGCCACCGCCTTTTTCAATCAGCGTGAAGTCGGTAATACCGGCCTCTTGCAGTCGAGCTGCGGCCAGCATGCCGCCAAAGCCACCCCCGATAATAACAACCTCAACGTCCCGGGTGATCGACTCTCGGGTTAAGCCCGGCGTGATATAGGGGTCATCGACATAATGGGAGAAATCACCGGACACCTCGACATATTGGTCGTTACCGTCAGCCCGAATACGTTTATCACGCTCAATGCGATATTTCTCTCTGAGCGCATCGGGGTCAAAACTTCGCGTATCGCTTTCTCGCATGGCCGCGCTAGTCATGACGTGACGCCCATTTTGCAGTGAATAAGTCGCTTCATAGGGCTATCGACCAAATCCAATACGACGCAATAAAGGAATGCCGTGGCCAAATTGAATAAAAACCACGGCCAAGACATGCAGTGCAGCTAAAGCGACCAAAGCATGCGCTAGCCATTCGTGAATATTCTGCAACCAATCCTCCCCCCAAAATGCATCAAGATCCTGCATCCACCCCGTGATCGCCAGCAACACCACCAGGGTCAGCATAAGAACAATCATCCAGCTACCGGCGGCACTATGATTTTCGTGCTCGGGATAGGTGCCCGCCAGACTGCGTAAATCCTGCAACACCAAACGAGGGCTCAGGTTTAAACCCGCAAAGCTGGCATCCCCCCGACTGATAAAGCCTGCGGCTATGCGCAGTAACACCAGGGCACCCAGGGCCCAGCCCAACCATTCATGGGGCTCGCCACCCGACTCAAGAAATTCGTAATTGACCACAATACCCACGGCCAATACCCAGTGGAAACAACGAATTAAAAAGTGGCGCCTCAAATGGGCTAGTCCACCTCTTTCTTCACAATGGCACCGTTCGCCATATCGAAATAGACCTCAACGCGCTGCTCTTCACCGGATGCCAGGGCCTCCCAGCCGTAGATTTCGTAGCAGTTGTCATCGACTTTGAATTTTTTAATCGCGAAGCCGTATTCGTTAACAATTTTCTTCTGCAGATCTAACACACTCATCCGTTCAGATTCGGCATACTCTGCACAGTCAGCACCGGCGAGTGCTGCTTGAGACATCAGCATGAATAAACCTAAAAATACCTGACGCATTACCTTACTCCTGTTGTTGAACACGTTAATAACTGCGGGTTGTTGTCGGCCAACGACACACTGAAACAGAACAAAAGACTGCATCAAGTGCGCATGCTCCTGCAAGACCCATTTTTTAATAGGGCATTGGGATTTACGTTGCCTACTGATACGACATTAATCAAAAATCCCGCCGCGCCCATAGTGCGACAGAATTTGCGGATTAGACATCGACAAAAACAATACGTTCCGTCGGCAAATGCCTTAGAGGCGCCGGAATAAATCAACCGCTTGAAACAGCAAAGTGGGGCACAACTTAAAAATGCTTGGGTGCTTTAGCGGCCTCCTGTTATTTGACATAGAGGCCCGCAAGATCTTCGGAGAGCCAACCAACGCCCAGTGGCTGAGTCGGCAAACTTTAGAGCAGTTCAAGCCAAACCATGGGCTAGCCTACAGCAGTGATACCTGCCTGAAGATCACCCCTCAGCACTTTCCCCATAGGGTTTCGAGGTAATGCCGTTAAGTAGCTTATTTTCTCGGGCAGCTTAAACTTGGCTAATCCTTGGGCTTGTAAAAATTCGCAGAGCTCCTCCAAGGAAGGGGGATGATTGGCATCATTGGGCACCAAACACGCGCAGACCCGCTCACCCAATGCCTCGTCTGCGTAAGCACACACTGCAGCCTCTAGAACCTGCGGGTGACCATCAATCAACTGATCGAGCTCTGCCGGGGAAATTTTCATCCCCCCGCGATTAATAATGTCTTTGCAGCGCCCGACGATTCGATAATAGTGGGTTGGCGCAGTGCTAATCTCCACTAAATCACCGCTACGGAAAAAACCGTCTTCGGTAAAAACATCGGCGTGTTCTGCACCAAAATAGCCATCAAATACCGTCGCACCCGCAAAGCAGAGCTCACCAACCGCACCCGGCTCATCAATTTCTGATCCTGTATCGGGGTCAATGACCTTGCTTTCAACGGCATGGTGACAGTGACCGGGCCACTCGAGCCCCGGTGTACCAAATCGCGGAAAGTATTCGGCGCGCATTTCAGTGCTGGGCACCGTTTCGGGTGTCGCAAAGAGCGCCAAGCCCTCGTTAGAGCCATAAAAATTAATCACCGGCTTTTGGTACTCATTTTCAAAGGTGGCAATCATGGCTGGTGAGAGAGGTGCCGACCCGGAGCCCACCGCGCGCAGATCACTAAAATCATATTGATGCCAAAATTCTGGCTGAGCGGCTAGCTGATTCAGTAAAACCGGAGGCGCAATGGTGAAGTGTATTTTTTCATCCTGCATTTGACCCAAATACACCGCTGGATCTAAGGGGTGGTGAAGAATAAGACCGCAGCCCAATTCTGCTGCGGCAAACAAAAAGCCTCCAATAGCCGCCATATTGACCAATGGAAACGGGTTTAAAAGCCGCTCACCCTTTTGATATCCACCGGCCTCTGCGGTTGCCCGGGCCGTAGCCAGCCACATGTTGGCTGAACGGGGTACCCCTTTGGGCGTGCCTGTCGTGCCCGACGTCCAGCAAACCGTCAGTATGCGATTGGCCGGATCATTCAAACTTCGGGTGTAGGTTGCCAGGGTGCGAGCGTCTTCTTGTGAGACAGAAGTCGCCAAACAGTCAAGGTCCTCACCAATAGCCAACACCGGAAGGCGTGGCAGAGCATTTTTAGCTGTTTGGATAAGCTGCTGCCCCTTGAAAACAGGACATCCAATGAACAGTGTCGTTCCAAGGGTGCGACTAAGCTGCGTTATTTCATGGGCACCGTACTGAACCGGCAGTGGTGAAATAATGGCGCCCAACTTACTCACCGCATAAAAACAGACCACCAGCTCAACAATATTGGGCAGCTGAACCATGATACGACTACCAGGCCCGGTGCCGCGGTCGAGTAACTGTAAGGCCAGTGCCGTACTGGCAATATCGAGATCAGAAAAGCTGAGTCTTGCCGGTTGCTGCCCCACCAACCCCATCTTATCGGGCTGATCGGCCACCGCTAGCGCATTGGGCTCGTTAGTCACTCGTTCTGCTAGCAAACCGTGGAGGCTGTCCTGCCCCCAAAATCCACGATCCGTCAGCGCCCTAATACGAGTATTAGTGCTCGTTTGCATACGCCGCCCCCAAAGCTGAATCAGCTCAACGCGTTGCTTGGTTGTATTTATTGTGAGGTCCTACCCTACAGGTAGTGCCCGTTTTTTACACGAGAAACCGTTCATCACGGGACTCAAGCCACAAATAAAGGCGTCGGAAACCCTTTGTCAGAAAAGCGCAAAGCTGAAAAATACGATTAATCTGTTTAAACTGCGGCCTCCCCTTGGCATCTGTGCCGACAACAAACACGCTTTTAAGGTATAGAAATGGCTGAATTGGATGGCAATGTGGCGGCATCGAGCGATACAAACCCCGGCTCCCTGCTTAGCGAGCAAGCCACTATCGACCGCATTTTTCAGCATATTGATAACGGCACCACTGACCTAGGCGATACCGTTTGGCAGGAACCGGTAGCGCATTATCACAGTCAGGAAAGATTCGATGCCGAGCTGTCGCTGCTTCGTCAATTGCCCGTTCCTTTTTGCCCCTCCGCAGCTGTGGCCGAGCAGGGCAGCTACGTGGCCCGCACAGCCGCTGGAACGCCATTATTGGTGGCGCGAGGCAACGACGGTGTGGTGCGCGCGTTTATTAATGCCTGTCGCCATCGCGGCATGCAAGTGGCGAGTGGTGAGGGCTGTCAAAAGCATTTTTCCTGCCCCTACCACGGGTGGACCTATGGCCTTGATGGAGCGCTCAAAGGTATCCCCGGGCAGGCCGCCTTCCCCGGCTTGGACAAGCAGCAACACGGCCTAGTGGAAGTGAGTGCGCGGGAATTTGGCGGTCTCGTCTATGTGCAACAAGAGGGTGAAATAGCCGCTGACGCTCTCATTGACCAACCCGATTTTTTCACGCCAGACCAGGTTTTATTCGAACAGAGCGAGGTGGCTGATAACGCCAACTGGAAATTAATCACCGAGACGTTGCTCGAGGGCTACCATATTAAGTCGCTGCATCAAGAGACCTTTTACCCCTTTGGCCTCGATAACATTAATGTCGTGGAGGTCTTTGGAGCCAACGCCCGGGTCATTTTTCCTTTTAAGCGCATCGAAAAGCTGCGCAACCTGGCCCCTAAAGACCGCAAAATTGATGGCATGGTGACCTCGGTTTACCACCTGTTCCCCAATGCCAGCGTTTCGCTGCTTTCCAAACACGCCAGCCTCACCATTATGGAGCCCCTAAGCCCCACACGGACCCGCTTGGTGAGCTATTACGTGATGAATACCTCGACAGAGGATCGACCCATTACTCTGGAAGCTGCCCAGCGCGATGTCGAATTCGTCAATAACGCGGGGCAGGTCGAAGATCGTGCCGCTGCCTGTGCCATTCAAGAAACGGTAGGCACGCCGGCCAACACCCACTTAACCTTTGGGTATTTTGAAAAAGCCATCGTCAACTTCCATCAGCAGCTCGCACAAAAAGTCAGCTGAACTGACGTCACCCCTGAGCAACATGACATCTTAGGCCCTTGATTGCCTAATATGGCGCCTTGTGCGCCTCAAAAATTGCTCGCCAAAACACCACGACTTGTCGCTATTATGGTGCCACTGCTCTCCAGGAATTTGCGCATGAAACAAGTATTTAGGCTGCTAGGCTTTTTACTGCTCACCAGTATTGCGCCTGTGGGTTGGTCAAGCGCACTGTCGCTGGATGAGATTTTGGCAAACACGCCCGAGCTCCGAGGTGACCTACCCCAACCCGTCACCCAAACCGGCGTCTCAGTGGGTGAACGCCACTGGTACCACCATGAAATTGTGGCGTACCTCGACACCCTCGCGGCAGCTTCCCCACGCATGGTGGCGCTGGGGCCTCATGCCACCAGCTATGGCGGTCGTTCACTGGTGAGTTACGCCATATCCTCCGAAGCCAACATCGATAAGCTGCAGGCTATTAAGGCTGCCCGAGCTCAGATTATTGCCCCTGCCAATACGGCTGATTTGACCGAGCAACCCGCGGTCATGCATATGATGTACAGCATTCACGGTAACGAGCCCAGCGGCAGTAACGCCTCTCCCCTGGTCGCCTACTACCTCAATGCGTCTTTGGATCCGGCGATTACAGCGCAACTTGAAGACGTGGTTATTATTTTTAACCCCATGCTTAATCCCGATGGCCTTGATCGCTTTGCCCACTGGACCAACAGCCATCGCGGACAAGTGCCCAGCCCCGACGCCAATGACCGCGAGCACCGAGAGTCTATTCCCAATGGGCGAACCAACTACTACTGGTTTGACCTCAATCGCGACTGGCTGCCCCACCAGCACCCGGAAAGCCGCGGCAGGCTTGCCTTGTTCCACACCTGGAAGCCCAACGTGCAGCTCGATTTTCACGAGCAGGGTAGTAACAGCAACTTCTTTTTTATGCCGGGAAAACCTGAGCGTACCAACCCCCTCACACCAGCCATCAATCAGGAATTGACCGCCAAGATCGGCGAGTATCACGCCAAGGCTTTCGATCAGGAGGGTACTCTCTATTTCAGCGAGGAAGGCTATGACGACTTTTTTATGGGCAAAGGGTCAACCTATCCTGACCTTTTTGGTTGTGTGGGTATCTTATTTGAACAACCCTCGTCCAGAGGCAGCCAACAAGATGTGATTAGCGGCCGCCTGACCTTTCCAGACACCATCAAGAATCAATTTCGGGCGTCGCTGTCATCCCTTGAGGCCACCGCTGAGCTCAAAGATGAATTGTTGAGTTACCAACAGGCGTTCTATCGGGAGCGGTCCACCCAAGGTGATTCGAGGTACTACCTAGCCACCGCCTCGGGAGATCCAACGCGACTGCGAGAATTTGTGCGGATTCTTGAGGGCCATGGCATTGTTACTGAAGTTCTGGCTGAAGACTTCGAGACCAGCGGTCAGACGTATCGAGCCGGGGCAGCCATTGCGATACCCCTCGATCAGCCTCAGTCGACCTATTTAAAATCACTTTGGAATCGACAGCTGGAGTTTGAGGAAAACGTTTTCTACGACGTCTCCACCTGGACCCTCCCCTGGGCATTTAATCTACAACACACCCGTGAACCCGTGGGGCGCATTAAAACAACCACGATCACCCCAGACTTTTTGACCCGCAGCACCTCCCTTGCCGCGTCTCATATTGGCTACCTCATCGACTGGCGCGACAGTGGCACACCCGCTTTGCTGTACGCACTGCTTGAGGCAGGCGCAAATGTCCGTGTTGCACAGGCACCGTTCTCAGCCTCAATCCTCGATCGGGGGTCTGTTGACTTTGGCTATGGTTCACTCCTGGTTACGCCCCAACTCAATAAAGAACTTCCCGCTCAAGCGCTGTCCCTGCTGCAAACCGCGGCAGAAGACGGACTACCTGTTTATCCTGTGGCCAGTAGTCATACGGCCCGGGGCATCGACTTAGGCAGCCGAGATTTTCATATGCTTGAAATGCCCAAAGCGTTGATTGCTACCGGGGCAGGCACCAGCGCTTATGATGTCGGAGAAATCTGGCACCTGCTTGACCAACGTGTGCAAATGCCCCTAACCATGGTCGACACCCACCGACTCAGTCAGGTGGATCTGTCTAATTACACGCACCTTATTCTAACCAACGCCCTGACACAGGCATCGGACCAACTCGTCACCAACTTGCAAGGCTTTATCCACGGTGGCGGGGTACTGTGGGCTCAAGGGGCAGGCACGCTTGATTGGTTGAATGACACAGATCTGACGAGCGTACACTGGCGTGCTACCGAGGCCGCCGCCGCGAGGAAAGAAGCCAGCTCAGCTGCCGCGCAGGACAACACCGAAGCCTTTGAAGCAGCCCTCCCGGAACGAAGAGCCTATGCCGAAGCTCAGGATGAAGCTGCCTTCAGGCTAGTTCGCGGCGTCATTCTCGAAGGTGAAATCGATATCACCCACCCTCTTGGCTATGGCTATACCGATGAGATGCTGCCAATGTTTCGCCGCAGTGCAAAATTTATGGCACGCTCCGACAACGCCTATTCCACCCCCGTGATTTACAGCGAAGCCCCCCTACTATCGGGCTACATGTCTGAGGAAAATCAGACCCTCGCGGGAGGTTCAGCAAGTCTGATCATTGATGCTCAGGGTGAGGGCGCGGTGGTATTGGCTCTCGACGCCACGACCTTTAGGGCCTTTTGGTGGGGCACTCAAAAGCTTTTGCTCAACGCACTCTTCTTCGGTGATCTACTGGAAGAGCCACGTTAAAGCAGGGCTATACGGGAAAGCACGCCGGGAAAGCAGGGCTATACGGGGTAGTGGCATTGCCTGAGGCTGATGATCGCCTGGGGGCTGTTAGCTAAGCGCTTCCCCCCCAAACAGCAAGTCACCGCGTCTCGAGGCGCTCAAGTACGGGGCAATGGCTCCGTTAATTACGGCGAACCCCCAAGGCCACAGCTGGCCATAGCAGACAGCAGCCTCCGGCCAACAAGCCCTAACCCTTAAAACCCAGCGCTAAGCGGCGACCGCTGAACAAAAGGTGAAAGCTTTCTAGGCTTCGGTGGCTAAAAATTTTAGGCAGCCAGTGCCATGCAGGAATTCTGTCACCGCGACCTCGTCATCCAGCGCTGCAAACTTAGTACGCAGTAGCGCGTAACCCAGGGACGGATATTTAAACGTCTTCTGATAATAGCGCTGCCCCGCCATAGTAAGCCCGGTTTGTTTTTCTCCCGCCGCCCAGGCCCGGGCGTTGGCCGCGGTCCAGGCCAAAAAGCGTGGACCCACCTCCTCGGTAAAAATAGGCCGCAGCGTTGGCGCCAGATTGTCCAGCGTATCGAAGTCACCCAAGCCCTCGGGAGACTCCATACGTTCGATCCACGCCACGACCGACGGCCCTTTATTGCTTAAGATCGCGTGACAGCTTGGGTCGGTAAAAGCCTGATGCAGCTGACCCCACAGACCAAAATCTGCCAGGGCGGGCCGCCCTCCGAAGACGTAGGGACGCGATTGCAAGTGAAGCTCCAGAAGCTCTACCAGCCGGTCGAAGGAGGACACCAAAATAGGACGGTTATTATCGGTAGCGCCGGCAAAGGCCATTCGAGGCACCATTCGCCGCACCAGTAGGGGCGCCATCAACGGCTTCATAAGTTTACCTAACCAGGGGGCCGTGAGCCCGCCAAGGCTGCCCTCAGCCAGAGTGCGGGACCGCCGTTTCTGATCGGCAGGGTAGCCCCAGCGATAATGGAACATAAGCTTATTGCCCCACTCGTCGGCATATTCCTCTAGGAGATCTGATAAAAAGTGTAGCGCGGGATCTTCAGGGTGAATCCCAGGCTCCGGGTGACGTTCTTCCAAAAGTTCCAAGATCGGGGTCGAATCTTGCATCGCTGTGCCGTCGGGCAAAAATAACAGGGGTATCAGCTGCACCTTGGCATGTCGTTGAAACAGTTTGTTATGCGCGAAGCGGTCCAGCCATTGGTGGGGAACCTGCTTGTACCGTAACGCGGCTAAGACCTTCATGGTGTAGCCCGATTCAGGCCGCCCCATGAGGTTGTACTGGTCAGGTATGGGATATTGTTGGCTCACGGTCATACTCCCTGCGCCTAGGCGCCCGTTGACTCAAATGTGCTACAGCCCCTCAATAACACCTTAGGTTATTTCATGATTGGAAAATACACCCGTCAACACAGTCCTAAGATTTTTTTAGAAACAAACCGACACAATCCATAACGACGCCCTAAGCTGAGATTTTTGTCCGGCGGTCAAAAAACCTATCCAGCTTGACCAGCAACGGCGGCAAAAACAGCAAGTCTAATAGCAATGCCACAACAATAATCGGCGTGAGCATGAGCGCTACATTTTGATAATAGTAGGTATTTGAAAACACCAAAATGAACGTACCCATTGCCAGCGCAGCCGTCGTAATGGTAATTGCAGATCCGGCTTTATCGAGGGAATAACGCACCGCCTCCTCTGGTTGTTCTCCTGCCTTACGTGCAGCCATGTATTTGCTCAGAACATGTACCGAGTCGTCGACGACCAAACCAATACTGATGGAGAACAGCATTAAAATGTAGGGACTAAGCTGACCCACAAACAGGCCCCAAACTCCAAACACCACCGCGGGCGGCAATAGGTTGGGGGCAATACTAATTAACCCGTAGCGCACACTGCGTAAGCCCACCAGCATAGTTAACGTGATCAACAAAAAGCTGACCGTAAAACCCTCGAGCAACTGCCGTGAAATGGTGTCGTTAAGCCGTGCATACAAGATGGTGTTGCTGCCATGCATAACCCGGTAGTCAGGGTTGATGTTGTCAGCATGCCAGGCTTCGATGCGCTGATTGAGCTCAAGCAGCTGAACGTTGGTTAGGTTAGACGTGCCCACAACAACGCGCACAGTCGTGTACTCAGGATCAAATATAGGCTCCAAATGGGGCTCTATCTCTTGGACTAGCTGATAACCCACCAAGTAGTCGATAACCTGCAGATTGTCATCGGGCAGTACATGCCAAGCCGCATCGTTGTCGTTCTCGGCTTCGTTGAGGGTTTTCAGCATGCCCACGTAGCTGTTCACCACACTCACATCGGGCTGCTCTTCGAGCCAGTCCGCAAAGCGCTCAACTTCCAACATGAATTCAGGGTCGGCAATGCCGTAGTACTGCCCGCTATCAATGGCATAAACCAGCGACTGATCGTTGCCAATCTTCTGGGCCAGTGCCGTGATGACAAGGTGAAAGTCGGAGTCCTTATCAATAAATTCAAAACGATCGAAATCAACTTTGTTGAGGGGGAGCATGGCAAGGCACACGACGATAATGACCGACAACCCCCAAAAGAGTGCATTACCCCGACGTAAGACCAGCTCTGTCGCCCGTCGGATCATGCCGCGCACACCTAAGGGTCGAGGAATACGGCGGGTAGGCACCCACATGATTAAGGCGGGTAGCAATGTGAGGGTGACCAAGTAGGCCCAAAAAACACCCATGGCGACGGCGTTACCAAAGCCATAAATACCCGCTGAGGAGCAATAGTTGAGGCTAAGAAAGCCCATGGCCGTGGTGACGGTTGCTAAGGTTACCGGCTGTAAATTAAGTCGTAGGCTTTGCTCAAGCGCATCGACCTTTGAGAGCCCCTCGTGCAAGCCCTGCAGATATATAGAAATAATATGAATGCCGTGGGCCATGGCAATCGTCAACACCACCAAAGGTCCCATATTGGAAATTTGGTTAAACGCAAACCCCGACCAGCCGACAGCGCCTATGGTGAGCAAAATGCCCAGAAAAGAAACCACTAAAGTACACAGGGCATAGACCAAAGAGTTGAGACAGAGCCATAGCAGTAAGGTGGTTGCCAGTGCCACCAACGGCGCCAGATTATTCCTGTCTTTGATTTGCGCGTTGTAACTGTCGAGTTCGAATAGGTCATTGCCCAAAGCGTAAATTTCAACACCGGGGTAGTCCTCTCGTAGCCGATCTCGCAGTGCCACCACCGAGCGGGCAATTTCAAGGCGTTCGGTTAAGCCTTCGCCGCTAGGCCGGTATTTGAAAACCGCTAATGCCATGTCGCCATCACGGGCGAGTTGGGTCTTGACCAAGTCTTCGTCGGCAAGGGCAATCTCCCGCACCTCAGCCAAATCTTCATCGCTCAAGCTGTCTACGGGTGGCAGTAAGTACTGACGGCCATAAATCGTCTCATCGACGGCGTTAAGCCGGTAGTTCACCATAGAACCCACCGCCACAGCCGATTGGACCTCACCAAATCGCTCGTGCAGCGCCTCCATGGCGGTAAGGGCCTCGCGGTTAAAGATGTTGCCGCCGGGAGCAATGAAGGTAAACAGTGCCGATCGACTTCGAGGGAAGTCGGCCTCCACCTCCTCGACCTGCGCAGCATAAGGGTCGTCTTCCGGCAAAATGGCATCTGAACGGGGGTCTATACTGGTTTTCGTTACGCCCCAGCCAACCGCAAGGCTCACCACCATTGTAAGAACCGCGAGCAACGACCGCCGCTCTACCAAAACACCTGCTATGTCCATATTCCGAGTATTGCTCCATTCTTAACGGCGGTTTTATAGCATAAAGCACATGGAAACTGAGCCTAATGTCGGTAAAATATTGGGCACTGTGCTGCTGTAAAGGCGCAGAAAATCTGCAGGAGGCAGGTATGAAAGTAGTCTTTAGCATTGCGATGGCAATGGGTATTTTGATGGCGCAGTTAGTTCACGCTGCCGAGTCGCAGCGCATTGGTGACTTTGCGCTGCTCGACCAGACCGGAAAACACCACAAGCTGAGCTGGTATGGCGACCAAAAGGCCATTGTTATTTTTGTGCAGGGCAACGGCTGCCCCATTGTTCGTAACAGCGTGCCTCAGCTAAGCGCGATTCGTGACCAGTATGCCGATCAGGGGGTGCAGTTTTTTATGCTCAACCCCCAGCCCCAGGACAATCGCGCGAGCATTGTGGCCGAAGCCACCGATTTTAGTTTCGACTTCCCCATACTCATTGATGAAACCCAACTGATCGCTGAGTCGTTGGGCGTTGATCGCACCTCTGAAGTTTTTATCATTAACCCACAGACTCAGAAAGTGGTGTATCGCGGCCCTATTGATGACCGCCTGCACTATGAAACCCAAAAAGCTGAAGCGGCCAATCATTACTTGCGCGATGCCCTTGATGCCCACCTAGCGGGAAGCCCCCTGCCCGAAAACGTTCCCGAAGCTCCCGGCTGCCTGATTACCTTCGCTGCCAAAGACGCTCATGCAAAGGCACCGCCCAGTTATTCGGCCGATATCGCCCCCATACTCGAGCAACACTGCGTGAAATGCCATCACGTAGGCGGCATTGGTCCCTGGGCCATGACCGAGCACGCCATGGTCCGTGGGTGGTCGCGCATGATGAAAGAAGTGCTGCTGACCCGACGCATGCCTCCCGGCCAACTTGACCCCCATGTAGGGCGCCCCGTTCAGGAAGCGGCCGGACTATCCACTGAGGAGCTGCAAACGCTGGTGCACTGGATTGATGCCGGGGCACCGGGCGATGATCAGCCCGATCCTTTGAAGGCCCTAGCATTTAGCGACGCAACGTTTTCAATGGGTGAACCCGATATTGTGCTGACGGTTCCTGCTCAGGAAATACCGGCCACCGGCGTCATTGATTACCGTTATGTCCCGGTTCCCCTCAATTTGGACGAAGACATTTGGCTGCGCGCCGTGGAGTACGTGCCCGGGGACCGCAAAGTGTTACACCATGTCATCACCTATCTTTCGAGCCCAGCTGATCGTACCGCTGGGGCGGGCAACGACGATGGCGCACTCGGCGATTCGATTGGCGGCTTTGCCCCGGGGCGCCAACCCGATATTTGGCGTGACGACTCAGGCGCCCTAATACGCGCGGGCTCTAGCCTGTTGTTACAAATGCATTACACCACCACGGGCAAAGCAACCACCGATGAGACCAAGATCGGTATTTACCTGCATGACAAGCCCCCCAAGTACGTGATGTCTGGAGGCTCTGCTGGCCAGCGTCGATTCCTGATTCCACCCAATGCCAAAGAGTATCCCCTTGAGGGCGTGCAAGAAATTGAACGCGATGCCCTGCTCTACAGCCTCATGCCCCACATGCACTACCGCGGCAAGCACATGAAATATATTGCCGAATACCCCGACGGCAGCTCGGAAGTGTTGTTGTCGGTGCCCAAGTACGACTTTAATTGGCAGTTTAATTATCAGTTGGAAGAGCCTGTGCTCCTGCCCGCAGGAACTCGCCTCATTGCCCAGGGTGCTATGGATAACTCTGACCGCAACCCCTACAACCCCAACCCCAACATGCCCGTGCGGTTTGGCTTACAAACCATGCACGAGATGTTTTTTGGCTTTACCACCTACCGCTATTTGGGGGATACGCCGGAGAGCTTGGCAGCGAGACCCAAAGCGACGATAGACGGTGGGCAAGCGGGACGCTAACGATCACAGGTTAAACGGAAGCTCTGGCACTGACGGGATTTGATAAAGCCTCAGACAATCTCAGCGTGTTTGAGTGGGTATCATAGGCCTGAAAATTTCCAGGCAGTAGCCTGCCCGGGGCTTAGGGAGCTGAGTTAGGCGGCGTCTCTTATTGAGGCATGGTGTTTTATTAAGCATCGAGTCTGCCAAAAAGCCGCTGCCAGCAGAGCGCTTTGCCATGCAGCCATCATGTTAACGAGCCCATACCCACACAACGAACCCATGTTTATTCCCAAGGAGGAATGTTATGAGGTCACAAGGATTGCCACCCCTCACCAACATTGCTAAACCTTTTGCAGCCATGCTGCTGCTTTGCAGCGCGCTCAGTGTCGCGGCGGCCGACAATAAGGCCTGGTCCAATCAGGCGTTAATTTATATTTTGGCGCCGACCCTCGACGGCACCAGCGGTATTGGCCCCTTCGACACCGCCGTAGATATGGATGCCGGGGACGTTTTTGACGCGCTCGACGGCGCATTTTTAGGCCTGTACCGGGGTGAAGGCGAGCGTTGGGGTATGCAGCTCGATATCGTCAGTATGGACCTTAAAATGGACGGCGAAGGTGACCGCGGGGCTTTAAGTGGCGAGGTCAATGTCGAACAAACAACGGTCATCACCACGGCATCCTACCGCCTTAACAAAGAATTTCGGCTTTTGGGCGGCGCTCTTTTTAACGACTTAACGACCGGCGTTTCTCTGACCGGGCCGTCTGAAACCCGCCAACAGAGCGCTGGCGACGACTGGGTCGATCCCGTTGTTGGCATGGCGTACGAAACCCCCCTTGGTGCGCATTGGGACTTCACCGGTTCGGCCCTCGTGGGCGGCTTCGGTGTGGGCTCGGATATGGTCATGGTAGTCAGTGGCAGTTTCGCCTATCGATTTAATCACTGGTCAAGCCTGACATTGGGCTATCGTTACCTCGATTTTGACTACGAAGACGGCGAAGGCGCCGATCGTTTCAAATTCGATATGAAACAGTACGGCCCGGCTGTGGGCGTGAGATTCGATTTCTGAGGCGTAATTTTTGAGGCGCTAATGGGGAACGTTGATCCTCAACGACAGTTTTGGGGAACAAAAGGTTTAACAGTCAGTGCAAAAATGGTCACTGCCGTATTAGCCACTGCGTTGCTTTTTAGTCACCACAACCTTCACAGCAGCCGCGCTACAGCCCCGTCAGGCGAGCGGCTTTAGCGCCGGCAATAAGCCCACAAACACAACTGCTGCAGTGCCATGGTGGCCCCTGCCAAAGCCGTAATCTCGCTGACATCGTAAGGCGGCGCCACCTCAACCACATCCATGCCCACCAAATTGACACCCCGTAAGTTTTGTAAAAGCTGCAGAGCTTGGTGGGTAGAGAGCCCACCCACAACCGGTGTTCCCGTACCCGGAGCGAAACTCGGATCGAGACAATCGATATCAAAAGTGAGGTAGCAGGGTCTGTCACCCACGATACCTCTTACCTGCTGCGCAATAGCAACCGCACCTTGCTCATGCACCGTGGGGCCATCAAAAATATTAAAACCCATGGTCGATTCGTTGTAAGTACGCAGGCCTATTTGGGCCGAATGCTCAGGCACCACTAACCCCTCTTTGGCGGCATGATAAAACATGGTGCCGTGGTCAATGCGTGGGCCGTCGTCTTCCCAGGTATCGGAGTGGGCGTCGAAGTGAATCAGCGCCAGAGGGCCGTATTTTTCCGCGTGGGCCCGCAACAGGGGGTACGACACAAAGTGGTCGCCACCGAGTGACAGCAAGGCCGTGTCAGTCGCCAAAATATCCCGGGCCTGCTGATAAATTTGCTCGGGTACTTTGTCCGGGGTCCCGGCATCGAAGGGGCAGTCGCCGTAATCAACAATCGCGAGTTCTTCCAGAGGCGAAAAATCCCACCCCTGAACCTGATTCTCCCAAGACAAGCTCGCAGAGGCGGTACGAATGCCCCTTGGCCCTAACCGAGTTCCAGCACGGTTGGTGGTCGCAAGGTCAAAGGGCACACCGAGAACCGCAACGTCGACCCCGGACAGATCACGGGAGTAGCGACGGCGCATAAAACTGGTAATGCCACCGTAGGTCGACTCGTCTTGAACTCCTTTTAGGCTCTCACGAGTCATGGCGAAATCTGTTTCTAACGACATTTGGGTCGGCACCTCTTAGGGGATTAAAACTCAGTAGCTCATGTTCCCGGTAACGGTAACGAGAGCAATATCGCGCTTTTGCCCTTCGCTGTCACTAACAACCGGCCGCGACCCCTCTTTACGAATCTGACCCGCTCACAGAAGGCTCAGTTACCGAAGCGAGTATTGGCGTCATTCGCTATTTTGAGCAGCGGCTAGAGCCTCATAAAGGCGTCTATCTGAGGTGCCGCTTGGGTTATCGAACAGGCTCCACGCCCATTTCTAAGTGGAGCTCATCACCCCGCCATGGGTTAGCACGGGCAACCGCCTCATTGAGTGAAACACCGAGTCCTGGCTCGGTAGAGGGAATCACGTATCCCGCCTCCCACGTAACAGGCGTATTGAGTAACTCCGCCTGAAAGCCGCCCCAGGTTTCAATACCTTCGAGTATTAGGAAATTTGGCGAACAGGTGGCCAACTGAATGTTAGCCGCCCCCACAATCGGGCCACAGTACATATGAGGCGCAAGCTGGGCGTAGTGCACCTCGGCTAATGCCGCTATTTTTTTGGCCTCCAACAGGCCGCCAACACGCCCGAGGTTAAGCTGCAAAATCGAGGCGGCACCGTCTTCTAAGACCCTGGCAAATTCGTACTTGGTGCAAAGGCGCTCACCCGTAGCCACCGGAATAGAGGTTGCTCGAGCCACACGAGCCATGGCCCCGGTATTTTCAGGAGGCGTGGGCTCTTCGAACCAAAGGGGGTCGTAGGGCTCGAGTCGCTTAGCGAGCCGAATAGCCCCGGCCGGAGAAAATTGTCCGTGAGTGCCAAACAACAAATCGACATCGGGGCCCACCGCCTCCCGAATACGGCGAGTAAACTTTTCAGAGCGGTCTAGTTCCTGCCCCGTAGGCATGCCTCCGTCAAAAATCGTGTACGGACCGGCAGGATCAAATTTAACCGCAGTAAAACCTTGCTTCACGTAATCAAGCGCACGCTGTGCCGCCCTATCGGGGTTAACATAAACATTATCCGTGTCGCCGGGTTCGGGATAAACGTCACCCGAAGAAGGGTAAATATAGGTGTAGCTGCGCAGGCGCTCATGAACCTTTCCACCCAATAGCTCATAAACCGGTTTATCACAGGCCTTGCCAACAATGTCCCAGCAAGCCATTTCCAAGGCAGACAGAACGCTGACCAACGAGACGTCAGGACGCAGGTTGTAGCCCGCACCGTAGATTCGACGCCAAAGCCTCTCAATATGAAAAGGGTCGTGACCAACGACAAACCGCTCTGCGGTATCTCTGAGCATCACTTCGACCGTTTCGGCACTAAAAGTGGCGCAGTAGACTTCGCCATAACCGACAATGCCCGTATCGGTTACCAGCTTCACAAAAATAAAATAACGCCCACCAAAGCGTGGGGGTGGGTTGCCAACGACGAAAGTTTCGAACTCTTTAATCACCATTAAAAAATGACCACGTTACGTAATGCCTCGCCCCGTTTGACCGAAGCAATGGCTTCATTAATTTCCTCTAATGCGTACCGCCCACTGATCATCTGATCCAGCTTGAGCTCACCGCTCTGGTACAAAGCCGCTAACTTAGGAATGTCGCGCTTCACCGACCCTGACCCCATCTTAGATCCCAGAACAGACTGACCTCGAGCTGCCAACTCGCCGGGGTCATACTGTGCCATAACACCCGATGCTGGCATTCCAACAATAACAGCAGTGCCAGACTTCCCCAGCAAATTGACTGACAGCTCAATGGCCGCCTTCGCACCCACAGTGACAAATACATAGTCAACGCCGCGACCACCTGTCAGTGCAATAACCTGCTCGATACAGTCTTTTTCAGCGCTATTAACAGCGTGTGTCGCTCCGAACTGCTGGGCAAGCTCCAACTTTTCATCGAGCAAATCGAGCGCAATAACCTGTGAGGCACCGGCATGAACCGCACCCTGAATGCTGTTAATCCCCACACCGCCGCAGCCTATGACAGCTACCGTACTACCCGCCTTGACCTGCGCCGTATTAACCACCGCACCAAAACCCGTCAGTACACCGCAGGCTAAAATTGATGCAACGTCCAATGGAATATCCTCGGGAATGACACAAACCTGACTTTGCTCTACAACCACCTGCTCAGCAAAAGCACCGCTGTTAAGCCCTTGGGACACAACTTGGCCGCTGCTATCTGATAATGGGCTTTGCTGGTCTAAAGGAAAAACACCGTCGCACTGGGTTTCAATTGACTGATTACAATAGTGACAACTGCCGCAAGAGCGAATAAGTGTTACCACCACAGGATCCCCCGGCTTCAAACCTGTGACGCCTGGGCCGATTGATGCCACGATACCTGCGGCCTCGTGACCGTACACTGCGGGTAAATCACCACCCCAACCGCCATCCACTAAAATGACATCGCTGTGACAAATGGCGCAAGCGGTTAACCGAACCTTGACCTCACCCGCGCCGGGCTCTGCAATATCGACATCTTCAATGGTTAAAGGGCGCCCAAAAGCCCGACAAACTGCCGCTTTCATTTTTCGTTTTCCTTAGGCGTTGAATCCAGTAATTTACGCACTTTAACGTACTGAAGTTATCAATTTTTTTATTGGCTAGAAGGATAACACCACGATGCGAGTAGGATTTATTGGATTGGGTAATGTGGGATCAAAGCTGGCGGGTAGCCTGCTCCGCAATGACATTCCCTTAATCGTTCGCGATCTCGATCAGGCGCTGGCACAACCGTTTCTGGACGGCGGCGCGCAATGGGCCAACTCCCCTGCTGAAATGGCAGAAGCCGCTGACGTGATCATTACCTGTTTGCCGAGCCCAAAGGCCTGCGCGGAAGTTATGGAGGCCAAAGACGGGGTGATTGCCGGCCTAAAACCCGGGAAAATATGGATAGAAATGAGCACCACCGACTACCGTGAGGTGCAGCGCTTAGGGCACAAAGTCGCGCAGACTGGTGCAGCCCCCGCTGACTGCCCGGTTTCTGGTGGCTGTCATCGTGCCGCCACCGGCAACATCGCCATTTTGGCGGGCTGTGAACGGCCGGTGTTCGAAAAAATCTTGCCGTTATTAACCGTGCTGGGGCGGCGGGTTTTACACAGTGGGTCCTTGGGCAGCGCATCGAAAATAAAGGTGATGACCAACTACCTGGCAACGGCCAATTTGGTCACCCTTTGTGAGGCGCTGGTGACGGCTCAACAGTCTGACCTCGACCTAGCCACCGTTTACGAAGCCATTCGCATTTCGTCGGGCAATTCCTTTGTCCATGAAACCGAAAGTCAGGTTATTTTAAATGGCAGTCGTGACATTAATTTCACCATGGACCTGGTATTAAAAGACATCGGCCTATTTCAAAGCATGGCCGACCAGGCCGGCGTACCTCTGGAAATCTCTCCCCAGCTGATCAAGATCTTTGAAGACGGACAGGCCAGGTTTGGTGAACGGGAGTGGTCGCCCAATATTATTCGACGTTTGGAGGAAGCCTGTGAGACGCAAGTGCTTGCAGAGGGCTTTCCCCCGGAAATGACTGATGACGAACCCGAGGAGCCGGGTTATGAAGTGGTACCGCCGGGCAAGGGCAATAGCGCCTATGAGTGAAGGCACCTCGCCACCCATGGGCTATTCCTACCCTATAAGCGCGAGTACGCAAATCAGCGAGTTTGTTAAGGTAGGCCCAACAGATACGGCACCTCTATCTCTGACTTAGGATCTATGACCCCATGAGAAATATCTTTCACACCTTATTACTGACCGGCGTAGTACTGGTCTCCCCGCTAATTGCCAGCGCTGATAGCGAGCAGACCGCGGGAGCTTGGTTTAAGAATTCTTACGGTCCCTTATGGGCAGACACCCCCTATCAAGATATTGAAGCGATTTTGACGCACTACCATAGCGAGATCGTGACTCATGGCTCGGACGGCTCGCTCAGCACCACGCCCAGCCGGGAATGGCTTACAGCCCCCATGGACAGCTGGCGGGAAGAAGGCTGGGTTCGAGCCGAGCTAACCGACATGACCGCAACAACAATCAACGCCACAACTTCTGGCGTGATGACGGTTTGGACCGACTACTACGCAGGTGATGTTACCGAAACAAGCTGCGGCTGGTATTTGGTGGATGCGATCAACGGCGAATGGAAAATCACCCATTACGCCGACACGCCCTGCTCCTAATTTAGCAGCAGAAAAACAGCGAGACCTTTACGATCGAAGTGACTACTTTTTAAAACCTGATTAAAACGAGGATCGACCAGTGACACGGAAGACCGATAAGCAGTTGGGCATGCATCGCGCCATTACACGCAGGGATTTCGTTCAGGGCAGCAGCCTAGCAGTGCTGGGCGCTGTCACCTCGGGTGCTATTAGTGTCACCACAACGGCGGCAGAAAACACAGCCTCAGCACTTTCAACTGACGGTTATTACCCGCCGACCAAAACGGGGATGCGAGGCTCTCATAACGGGGCCTATGAGGTGGCCCATGCTCTGGCGAGACAGGGTGCACGCTTTGATAACCCCATAGAAACCGAAGAGGAATTCGACCTTGTGGTGGTGGGTGCTGGCATCTCGGGCCTTGCGGCCGCGCACTACTATCAAGAGCGCTTTGGCAAAGATGCCCGTATTTTACTGCTAGACAACCACGATGACTTTGGCGGGCATGCCAAACGCAATGAGTTTCACCAAGGCGGCAGCATGGTGCTGTCACTGGGAGGCACCCACAACCTTGAGTGGTGGCAATTTAGTGACACCGTAAAAGGGTTTATGGATGCGTTTGGTGTTGATGTAAAAGCCATGCGTAAAAATATGGACTTTACCTACGGTCATGACGCCCCCAATAGCCCGGCCATGTGGTTTGACGAAGACACTTATGGCGTTAATCGTCTCGTGTCCAACCTCGATCTCAACGAACAGCTGACGCCCGAGGTGATTGACCAAATCCCCATTTCTGAAGCCGGCCGGGAATCGCTCAAGGCCTTTTATGGCCGCCGCGACAACCTGCTGTCGGAGCTCAGCGAATCTGAGACCGACGCGCTACTGTCTAGCATTAGCTATCCTGACTTTTTACGACAGTATGGTGGCCTTACCGAAGACGCCGTACAGCTGTTCGATAAAAAAGTGCACGGCTCCTGGGGTATTGAGATGCGCGCACTGTCTGCCAACGATGCGCTTTGGGAGGAAAACCCCGGCCTGCATTTACTCGGTAAAGACTGGTCTTACGAAGGCCGTGATTATCCCGCCGCGCTGTGGCCCGACGGCAATGCCAGCTTGGTACGCCTCATGGTGGCGGGCCTGCTGCCCCACGTTGCACCGAACGTTACCCCCGACAACGTGGCACTCGCCAAATTTAACTACGGCGCCCTTGATGAACCCGAGCAGCCGGTGCGGCTGCGCCTCAATGCCACCGTCGTCAACGCAGAAAATACCGAGACGGGGGCAAGCGTCACTTATGCCGAGGGGGGGCTTCTCAAGAGAGTCGCAACAAAACATGCCGTCCTTGCCTGTTACCACAGCGTGATTCCCCATCTGTGCCCGTCGCTATCTGAACAGCAAAAAGACGCGCTCAAGTATCAGGTGAAAATACCCCTGATACTCACCAACGTACTGATTCGCAATACCAATGCCCTCGACAAACTGGGCGTTGATGGTATTGATTGCCCCGGTCGCCTCCATGCACGCCTGTTCTTATTTAAGGGCATTAATAATGGCGGCTACGAACACGACGCGGACGATTCTGGGCCAGTATCACTGGTATTTTGGGGTTCTGTATCGCCCCCCGACAACGCCATTGATCTCAAGAGCCAGTTGCGTGCATCGCGGCAGAAGCTGCTCGATTTGTCCTTTGAAGATTTTGAGCGGGAAGTGCGCACCGTCCTCAATGACCTGTTAGGCCCCGAAGGCTTTGACGTTAATGAAGACATATTGGCCATTACCGTCAACCGTTGGCCCCACGGCTACGCCTATGAGTATATGGATTTGTGGGATCCTGATTGGGCGGAGGGAGAGGCCCCCCATGAAATCGCTAGGCAGCCCTTTGGCGCTATTGCCATTGCCAACTCCGATGCGGGGGCGTCGGCCTATACCCATGTCGCCATCGATGAAGCCTACCGGGCCATCAGTGAATTGCCCAATAAAGAAACAGGAATGGCCTAGGGTTAAGCGAAAAACCGGCCTTTTCAGAAGGTCTGGGCATTGCAAAAGCCGCAAGGGTGAAAAGTGACGCCACCACTGTGCGTTAAATTCTCGGCCAAGTGTACGGCTTACGCTGGCACAATTGCGCCCCGGTGCAATATGACTTTGCCCGCCAGAGCATGACCTTCATGTGCCGCCTCAATGGGACCTAACCCTTGGATTCGGGCCGCAAGGTACGCCGCGTTGAAAGCATCCCCCGCCGCTGTCGTATCGACAACAGATGGCTGGGCCCGGGTTGAAACAGTCTGTGTAATAGCGCCGTGGCTAACATAGCAGCCCTCAGCACCCCGCTTCACAACAACCTCACCAACGCCGGTCTCATGAAGCCGCGACGCGGTAACTTCAGGTGTTTTATCGCCGAAAACTTTGGCTTCGTCATCGAAAGTAGGGAGGGCAATGTCGGTATGAACCAACGTACTGTTGAAGGCATTTTGTGCCAAGCGAAGGCTCTCCCATCCAGCGGCGCGAAAATTACCGTCAAAACAAATACACACACCCCTTTCACGGAGAATCTTTAACAAAGCCCACAGGGTTTCCCGTGCCGGATAGGACAAAATGGAAAGTGTGATCCCGGATAAATAGAAAAGACTGCCCGCAGGGATTTCAGCTGCGAGCCTCGCGGCGTAATCTGAATCATCGAGAACGCGACGCGCCGCGGATTCTCCACGCCAATAGCTAAAGGTGCGCTCACCCGAGCCATCAAGGTGAATCCAATAAAGACCCGGTTTTGCCCCGGGAATTCGACGCACCCAATGGGTATCGATACCTTCCCGCCGCCACTGCTGCAGCAGCCAATCACTGCTAGCGTCATCACCCAGTGCTGATAAAAAAGTCGTGTTAATGCCCAGTCGCGAAAGATAGACACAGGTATTGAGCGTGTCACCTCCGTAGGCGGTTGCCACTGAAGATCCCGGCGCGCCACTCAATTCCAGCATACACTCGCCCAGTGCGAAAACTGGTTTCAATTCAGACATGAAACCCTTTCTCATCCATGCTTTGAGGTCGATTAAAAGCGACGAAAGCCGTGGCAATCAGCGCCAGGAACCAACCATCGATTGTGATGAGATCAACTATCACTGAAAGCACCCGGTTATTCATAGAGCCCCAACGCCACCGGCAGCGCCTCAGACATTGCTGGTACGTAGGTCACCAGCAGTAAGGCCGCCATCATGGCC
>ENA-OQVM01000418-OQVM01000418.1-marine-metagenome-genome-assembly--contig:-NODE-418-length-67868-cov-29.016462_pt1 | contig 67868 bp, 65 predicted proteins | sample MGYA00237776_ERZ505498 | MGnify/ENA primary metagenome ERZ505498 (study PRJEB26159, sample SAMN06265151) | marine metagenome | isolation source: Helgoland LTER site | place: Germany:Helgoland, sampling... | reverse complement strand
TAGATAATGATGTGTTGGATATTGATGCATTCAAAAATTGGAGAGCGGAATATGCTGATGCTGAGTTTATTTTGAATGATGAAGGAAAATATTTGTGCGGACATGAAGTAGAGAAAATGTCAAAATCCAAGTATAATGTACAAACTCCAGATGAGTTAGTTCAGAAATTTGGAGCCGATACTTTAAGACTTTATGAGATGTTTTTAGGTCCGTTAGAACAGTTTAAGCCATGGGATACAAAAGGAATAAATGGAGTACATAATTTTTTAAGGAAGTTTTGGCGTTTGGCTCATAATTCTGAAAATAGTTTTAATGTTGGAGATGAAAAGCCAACTAAAGAAAATTATAAAACCCTACACAAAACCATTAAAAAAGTAGCTGAGGATATTGAAAGACATTCGTTTAATACAGTGGTAAGTACTTTTATGATTTGTATAAACGAGTTAACAGAACAAAAATGTAATAGTAGAGAAATCATCTCTGAATTTACAGTTCTTCTTTCTCCTTATGCACCTCACATATCGGAAGAAATTTGGAGTAAATTAGGAAATAAATCTTCAGTAACAATTGCAGAATTCCCTATATTTAATGCAAGTTTTTTAGTAGAATCTGAAATAAATTACCCCGTTTCATTTAATGGAAAAATGAGGTTTAAAATTTCACTACCTGCCGAAATGGGCAAATCAGAGGTACAAGTTGAGGTGCTGAAACACGAAAGAACAGCTCATTATTTAGAAGGAAAGACACCTAAAAAAGTAATCGTCGTACCAAAACGAATTATAAATATCGTTATTTAGATTTTGTATTTTAGCAAAGTGAAATCATTTATTCGCTTTCTTGTTTTTAGTAATATTTGGGTTGCATTCTGTGTGCTTGCTTTGGCTTTGAGCTCTGAATTATTTCTTGAAACGGTAAATTATCAGATCAGTAAATTTATATTTCTCGCTACAATATTTACCTATAATTTCCAGAGAGTTGTAAGAGTTAAAAGAGGTTCAAATCATGCTAGAAAACAGTGGTTAGTAGAAAAAAAGAGAGTTATTTACTCTCTTATGTTATCTTGCGGGATAATGAGTGGGTATTACTTTTTCCAATTTCAAGTTTCTACACAAATTGCAATTGTATTTTCAGGAGTTCTCTCATTACTTTATCCTTTAGGCTTAAGACAAGTTCCGTTTAGCAAAATATTTGTAATTTCCTTGACATGGACTATTAGCACTATGTTATTGTTGGTGTTTGAAAATAACATCCCAATTACACAAAATATTGTTTTGCACTTAATATCGCGATTTTTGTTTGTTTTTGCCATAACTATTCCTTTTGATATTAGAGATTTGAAGTATGATGCTCAAAATTTAGAAACAATACCTTTGTTTTTTGGAGTTCAAAAATCAAAAGTTATTGGAGTTTCGGCTTTACTTATTTGTATATTAATCGCTATTTTTCAATCAATTGAAAACACCTTAACTTCTTCAAATTTACTAGCATTACTTTTGTTGTTATTTTTGGCTTCAATTTTCATTAGAAAATCAGATGAAAATAAGGGAGAAATGTATTTCTCTTTTTGGATTGAATCATTATGTATTTTGGTTTATTTTTTTTTAATAATTGCAGGTTTGATTTTTTAAATCAGAATGCTTACTTTAGCTGCATTATAAATTTCAAATAATGTCAGAAGAAACAACATCAGTACACTATATAAATTACTTGGCGCTCGACAAAGTATTGGATGCTCAACACCCTTTAAGTGGGGAAGGTAAAAAAGCGGCACATGAGGAAATGCTTTTTATTATCATCCATCAAACATATGAATTATGGTTCAAACAGATTTTACATGAAATTGAATCAGCAATGGATTTGTTTAAGGCTGATAAAATTAATGAAAGTAATGTTGGGGTAATTGTAAGGAGAATGGATAGGGTTAACAAAATTATGACTACACTGGTTGGACAATTAGATATCTTAGAAACAATGACTTCTCTAGATTTCTTAGATTTTAGAGATCATTTATCTCCCGCATCTGGCTTTCAATCTCATCAATTCAGAAAATTAGAAGTAATGTTGGGGCTTAAAATTAAGAAAAGACATCAGTTTGGAGGCTGTCCTTATCACGCACAATTTGTAGGCGATAAAAAAGAAGAAGTTTTGGAGTTAGAAGAAGAGGCGTCATTATTTAATTTAGTTGAAAGATGGTTGGAGCGTATTCCTTTTTTGAATATGGAGGGCTTTGATTTTACTGCAAAATATGAGGGAGCTGTTAATGCAATGTTGGACAAAGAAATTGCAGGAATTAAAGCTGCAAACTTAACGGATAGTGATAGAGAAATCAGAACCCGTATGATTGAAGAAAATAAAAAATATTTTGAAAGAGTACTTTCGGAACAGGAGCATAACAAAGCAATGGAAGAAGGGGAAACAACACTTTCATACAAAGCAACTATGTCTGCATTACTTATCAATTTATACCGTGATCAACCAATTTTACATTTACCGTATCAGTTTTTGAGAAGTATTGTGGAGCTAGACCATAAAATTTCAACTTGGAGATTCCGACATGTGCAAATGGTTGAAAAAATGTTAGGTCAAAAAATTGGAACTGGAGGAAGTTCAGGACAAGGATATTTAAAGCAAACTGTGGATAAGCACAAGCTGTTTACGGATTTGGCAAATATCTCTACACTTATGATCTCCCGTTCTTATTTACCTGAATTACCACAAAACATAAAAGATAATTTAGGATTTAATTATACAAAATAAATGAATTTAGATTTTTATTTTTTTTTAACTCTTTTTCTAACCCTAAACAATGAACAGCTCTTGCCGAAAATTTCGGACTGCAAACATACAATGTTTTTTGAATTAAAAAGGAAATAAAATGTTTTTTTTTGAATTAAATAATCCTCAAAAAACAAAACCTATCCCTACTAACTAAACAACCTCTCAATGAACTAAACCAACCTATATAACCCGTTAGCGGCTGCAAATATACACCCCCTTTTTAATCCCACAACTTATTTCTTACTCTTTTTTAAATCTTTTTTTTTAAACCTCCTAAAAGCATTGTTTTTAACACTTTAACTTTGAATGTTTTTTGATGGTATTTCATGGAAAAAGAAAAGAAGAGGGTAAAGAGAGACCAAGGCAGAGAATGGAGCGACTTTTTTTGTGTGAAACGCCTCCTTATATATAGAGGTAATCCTCATAAATTTTCTCTTTTGTCTATAAATACCTCGGGTTAGGAAGTCTAATGAAAGCCTTTTTTCTCCAAAAAGGTCAGTTCGAATGATTTTGAGAAACGAAAAATCATTCGAACCAACAAAGTTTCATCAAAAAGCATTACAGATAATCAAAACTGAATACACTATTAAGCAAGAACAATATAAGTTAATAATTATGTACATTTACCTCCTTATTATATTCTGTGTATCGAATATTGTAACCCATTTTATAAATTAAGGATGATTGAAGATAAAAAAATTATTATCATACTACCAGCATACAATGCTGAAAAAACGCTAGAAAACACTTATAACGAAATTCCTTTTGATATTGTAGATGACGTTATTTTAGTGGATGATAATAGTACGGACAACACTTATGAACTAGCAAAAAGATTGCAAATAAAAAATGTAATTAAACATTCGGAGAATAAAGGATACGGTGGAAATCAAAAAACTTGCTACAATAAAGCACTAGAATTGGGTGCGGACATCATAGTAATGTTACATCCCGATTATCAATATACACCAAAACTGATTCATTCTATGTGCTATTTAATTGCTCATGACCTCTACGACACGGTACTCGGTTCAAGAATATTAGGAAAAGGTGCATTATTAGGAGGTATGCCAATGTACAAATACATATCTAATAGAGCTCTTACTCTTTTTCAAAATATAATGATGGGGCAAAAACTATCGGAATATCATACTGGGTATAGGGCTTTTTCATCTCGTGTATTAAATGATATTCCGTATTCAAAAAATTCGAATGATTTTGTTTTTGACAATCAAGTGCTAGCACAAATATGCTTTTTAAATTTTAAGATTGCAGAAATTACTTGTCCTACAAAATATTTTGAAGAAGCCTCGTCGATAAATCTGAAAAGGAGTATTGTTTATGGTTTGGGCGTAGTTAAAACATCTTGTATTTATTTTCTAGCAAAGCGCTTAAAAATGAATTTCACAATATTTGAAAACACGAAATAATGTTAAAGTTAATAAAGAACAATCTGTTTCTATTCGTAAGTTTTGTTGTAATACTTGTCTTGTTTCTATTGAACCTAGAGAATGGTTTTTTTTGGGATACTACACAATTAGGCTCTAAACATGCTAATTATTATTTAACGACTAATTTTTCTAATCTGTTATTACCCAAGGCAATTGATAGTGGTCATATTCCTGCTTTTGGGATGTACATTGGATTGATGTGGAAATTTTTTGGACGGAATTTAATGGTAAGTCATTTATCGATGCTTCCTTTTGTTTTAGGAATTATATGGCAATTACACAAAACCGTAAAGAAGCATTTAAAAATAGAACATGCTGGACTGGCTTTACTTTTAGTTCTTTTAGACCCAACTTTATTAAGTCAAATAACTTTAATTACACCAGATATTCCTTTAGTTTTTTTCTTTCTATTAAGTTTGAATAGCGTCATCGCTAACAAAAGAAATGTTTTATCAATTAGTGTCTTCTTTCTTTTTCTTACAAGCATGCGAGGAATGATGATTGCTTTTTGCTTATTCATTATAGATTGTTATTACCATCTCAATTTTAAAGATTCTTTTAAAAACATCTTTTATTCCTTTGTAAAGAAAAGCCTCATATACATACCCTCTCTCCTACTCTTTATCTTGTTTAGCGTTTACCATTATGCTGAAAAAGGATGGATTGGCTATCACAATGAATCTCCTTGGGCGGAATGTTTTAAGACTGTGGACATCAAAGGTTTTTTCTTTAATGTAGGTATATTTAGTTGGCGCCTTCTTGATTTTGGGAAAGTTGGAATTTGGATGATTTTCTCCATATTATTTATAAAATATAGAAAAGAAATCTTTAAAGACAAAGGAACGAAATCGCTTCTTTTTATCTTTATCTGTTTTCTTTTAATTTTACCTTTAAATATGTTGTGGGCAAAAAACTTACTTGCGCATAGATACTTGCTACCAATATTTTTACTTTTTTCTCTATTGTGTGCTAAAATTTTGTTTTCAACCTATACTCATTTGAAATTAAAAAGAACATTTGTATTGATATGGCTGTTTGCAATAATAAGTGGTAACTTTTGGGTTTATCCAGAAAAACTCTCTCAAGGATGGGATGCGACTCTTGGACACCTTCCTTATTATAAACTTAGAAAACAAGCGATACAATATATAGACAAACAAGAGATTGACATTGAAGAAGTACATTCATTTTTTCCTAACCTCTCAGCAATAGATGCTATTGATTTGAATAAAGATTATAGACGTTTCAAGCAATATAATGAAAATGCGCAATATGTCTTATACTCAAACGTATACAATGTGAGTGATGAAGCTTATGATTTACTCACAAGTGAATATGAACCGATAAAGGAGTTCAAACATTCAACAGTGTATGTTAGAATTTATAAAAAAAATAACAGTGCCCCATAATAAGAGGGATTACTTTTTCTTCTTACGTTTACGCTTCTTTTTGTTTTTTGCAAACATCAATTTGTATTGCTCTACATTGACTTTCGCTTTTCTTTGTACAATAATTTTAGCAAAATCGAAATTCAGTTTTGATTTTTGCGCCTTTAATTTATCGGTTTGAAAAGCTCGTTGCAATACATCTTCTATTAAAAAATCTTCGTTTTCAAATTCTGGATGGTATTCTGTCTTTAAAGAAAGTTTGAAAACATTTGCCGTAGTATTGTACCAAAAAGCTTTCCAACCACTTCTTAAAAACTTAATATTGTTGAATACGGTTTTCCCTGTTTGACGATGAATTAGCTTGATTAAAATTCTACCTTCTGTGGTCGTCATCTTTTTTATTCTATCTGAAAACTCACCTTCTACGTACTTTTGTACTAATTTTACGTACTTTTTTTTCTTCCTTTTGGATGGCATTTCTTCCAATCGTGCATTTAATGAGTCTAGTTTTTGAGACGCAATCTGCGCAAACGGGTACGCCTTAAAAACTTTTCTGCGAAACCATAAATAATATCGAATATCATTTCTAGAATTAAACTTATGTTTTGGCAGCAAAGAAAATTCATTTAGGTTTATCGTGAGTGTGTCTCCTGGTTTTACCAAAACATATTCATCTATATTGTCCAACAAAGAACTTGTTGCTCTCTTTTGTGAAAAAGAGAACAATGAAATTGTTATGATATATAGGTAGAATATTTTTTTCAAATTGTATTTATCTTTTTACTGGACAGGAATGGAGCATATATCGTTATTAAGGTTGCGAAAAAAAAACCAAATTATTATTCTTTAGAAATTCTGTCGATAAAGTCTTGCTCAGAAATAATTTCTATTCCTAAATTTTCTGCTTTGGCTAACTTACTAGGCCCCATATTATCTCCTGCAATTATAAAATTGGTTTTTTTAGAGATTGAGGAACTTACTTTACCCCCATTATCCTCGATGGATTTTTTGAGTTCATTTCTACTCATTTGATGAAAAACACCTGAAACGACAAAGATTTGTCCTGCTAATTTATTTGTTTGATTTTCTAAACTTTCTGCAGAAACCTCTAACTGTACTCCATAAGATTTTAATCTGTTTATTAATTGAATATTTCCTAAATCGAATGAAAAATCAATGATACTTTGTGCAATTCTATCTCCAATTTCATCAACAGTAATTAATGTTTCGAAATCTGAAGTCATTAAATTGTCTATCGATTTAAAATGTTTTGCCAACTTTTTAGCCACTGTTTCACCTACAAAACGAATTCCGAGCGCAAATAATACTTTTTCAAATGGAATTTCTTTGGATTTTTGAATTCCATCAACCATATTCTGAGCAGATTTTTCTGCCATTCTTTCTAATAGAATTATCTGTTCAACTTTTAAATCATATAAATCTGCATAATTCTGAATGAAACCTTCTTTGCGTAATAAATCTACCGTTTCTCCACCTAAACCATCAATATCCATGGCTTTTCTGCTAATATAATGCTGAATTCTTCCGGTAATTTGAGGTGCACAGCCAAATTCGTTTGGACAATAATGTTTGGCATCGCCTTCTGTTCTAATCAATTCAGTATCACATTCAGGGCAATGTTCGGCATATTTTGTAGCTACTAAATTTGCTGGCCTTTTAGAAAAGTCAACCGCTATAATTTTGGGTATAATTTCTCCTCCTTTTTCCACAAAAACAACATCACCTTCTCTAATGTCTAACTTTTCTATTTGGTCCGCATTGTGCAAAGAAGCTCTTTTAACTGTTGTACCTGCTAATTGAACAGGTGCTAAATTTGCAACAGGCGTTATTGCGCCTGTTCTTCCAACTTGATAGGTAATTTCATGTAAAACTGTAGCAACTTGTTCCGCTTTAAATTTGTAGGCAATTGCCCATCTTGGCGCTTTAGATGTATACCCTAATTCTTCTTGTTGCTGTAGATTGTTTATTTTTATGACTACCCCATCTGTTTCATAAGGCAAATCGTGTCTTTTAGTATCCCAATTTTTAATGAAATTAAAAACTTCATCAATGGATTTTGCTAAAGTGATGGTTTTTGGAACCTTAAAGCCAATTTTTCTTGCGCCTTCTAAACTCTCAAAATGTGTTTTGTATTTGCGTTCTTCAGTTACAACTTGATATAACAAACAATCTAATGGTCGTTTTGCAACTTCCGCACTGTCTTGTAATTTTAAACTTCCACTTGCGGTATTTCTTGGATTTCTATATTCTTCTTCTCCGTTTGCCACGCGTTCTGTGTTCATTTTATTGAAACCTTCTATGGGTAAAATAATTTCTCCACGCATTTCAAAATTGGATACAAAATCTCCATCAAGGGTTAATGGAATAGAAAGAATTGTCTTTATATTGGGTGTAACATCATCTCCTTGAAAACCATCTCCACGGGTTACTGCTTTTATAAATTGTCCGTTTTGGTATGTTAAGTTAATCGAAGCGCCATCAAATTTCAACTCGCAGGTGTAGCTTGTTTCCGTCGTTCCTAAAACTTTCTGAACTCGTTTTTCCCAATCTAATAAATCTTCTTTAGAATATGAATTGTCTAAAGAATACATTCTATTTTTATGAACAACTGTTTCAAAATTTTTGGTGATTGCACCCCCTACCCTTTGTGTTGGTGAATTTGCATCAAAAAACTGTGGATTTTCTATTTCTAATTTTTCTAACTCTTTAAGTTGGATATCGAAATCGAAATCTGAAATTGAAGCGTTATCTAGTACATAATAATTGTAGTTATGTGAGTTTAATGCTACACGAAGTGAAATTATTTTTTCTTGAATTGTCATAATATATCTAAAGAAACACTTATTTTTGGGATGAAAAGAATGTGTTTTAATATTTTTTTTCAAAAATGATTCAAATAAATGAAATACGCTATAAAAATACATAAAATTTCTACAGTGAACACACTTCCCAGTGCTTGGAATCTAAACGATTATAAACAACTTTTAGGGCGCTTTAATTTTACAGATGCAGAAAGTAGTGATCTTTTAGAGTTAGAAGAATTTTTATTTATGGTTATTGGAGAGACTGAACCGAATGAAGCCGCAGCTATTGTGTTAGATTATAAACTTTCTAAGGATTTAAGTAAAGGCCAAATTGACCAATTATCTCATGAAATGTTGTCGGATAGAATCTCTGAAGAATATCCAAAAATAGGACTACACAAGGATTTGTTTTCTGTAAATCAACTTTTATACCATGCATACAATGGGAAATTTCTTAATACAGAAGCTACTATTGTAAAATTTGATATTGTTGCGCTGGCAAATGCTGATGAAAGCATAACAAAAGAAGTTGTGTTGAAATGTTTCACCAAAAACTTAGATAGTCATAATATCATTATCAGATTGTTTAGAGATCAATTAAATGGCAATGAAGCCTTTAAAGAAGCTAATGATATTATTTGGGATTTACAAAAAGAGGGAAATTCATACACAATGATTACTTCTGATTATTGGATGTCTAAAAACGAATTTTTAGTAGGTGAATTTGAAACTTCTATTCAGTTTTTTGAGGAAGCATGATTTTAGAATTGGATTTACTTTAAGTGTCTTTAACAAGTTTAACCCTGATTAAAACGACAGTTTTTTATTGAACTTATTTGTCTTATTAAACGATATTGAGTTATTTATATTTTAATTCATCTAAAGCATCCAACGAATGTGTTTTTTATGTGTGATAATGTAACTGTTGATTCTGGAGATATAAAGGGTATTCCTAAACCTAAACCTCTCAACAAAAATAAAACACCAATAAAAACCACGATATAAGGTATGGTTTTCTGAATTTTAGCTCGCCAAAATAAGTTTGAAAAATTACCTACATACGCAACAACAGTCATTAAAGGTATTGTTCCTAAACCAAAAAGAAACATATATAAACTTCCTTGAAGCGCATTACCCATTGTTAAGGCTCCAAAAACTGCCATATATACCAATCCGCAAGGAAGAAAACCATTTAAAAATCCAATAGTAAAAAAAGTATCATTTTCTTTTTTAATTAATTCTTTTCCTAAGTTACTTTTAATTTTTATAAAAAATTTATTAATAAAGTTTGTTAGATGAAACCTTTTAAAAACTTTAGGTAGTAAAATAATAAAAATCATTAAAAGCCCAACAATTACTGATATGGTTTGTTGAAAACCAAAAAGATAAAAGCCTTTACCAAATAAGCCAAACAATAAACCTATTAAGCTATAGGTAAATAATCTACCTAAATGATAACTACTGATTTGAAAAAATTGTTTTAACTTATTTTTTCTATTTAATGGCAACATAAATGCTATGGGCCCACACATACCAATACAGTGAAAACTACCTAATAAACCAAGTATGAGTGCAGATAACAACACCTAGTATACAATTTTTTCTTTAACCAAGTATTCTGTTTTTTTATATCGCCAAGAGATATCAATGTTCCAACGACCATCTAATAAACGTTCCTCAGGCACGAGCAAATATGTCTTAGAAATTGAAAAAGGTATTTCAAAATCTAATTGTTTATTAGATGGTCTATATAGGAACACTTTTCCTTTAATTTCTTTAGATGTAAAGTCTTTAGGCAATTCAATTTTCAACCCTTTTGTTGTTTTTTTAATTGTAACTTTGTTTTTTAATGCTGCTGCATTTTTTTTAGCATTAATCTCATTTTGAAAATTCAATTCTTTTTGGTAATATTTTTCTGTAACTAAATCATGACTATAATTATTACTTGTACTCATTGTAATAACAAAATACATAATAAAGCCTATAAAGCTTACTAATGCAATAACAATCCCTGTTCCCCAGTTAAATTTCATATTTTCTTTTTTTAACGATAACTTCTTGGACTTAAAAAGTTTGTAATTGTAGTTTCTATCAATTCATTTCCACTATAAACACCAATCTCTAATTTATCTTTATCGCTTTTTAACAAAGCTGTATTTAATTCTATAAACAAAGTTCCTTCCGCTAAGCCTTGTTTTGGAATCACAAAATTATGATTAGACACCAATTTGATTTCACCTTTATGTGACAAAATTTTATAGCTAACGTCTTTAATTTCTTTATTGGTTTTATTTATTACTTTAAACGTATACACATTACTGATAATGTTATTTTCTTTATACTGATATAATTGCCCTGGCAATCTTAAAATAGTTGCTTCTACATCATTTCTTAAAAATAACATCCCTATAAAAGCGCCAATTAAAATTAACAATACTGCTGAGTATCCTTTTATTCTTGGAAAAAATTCGAATGGTTTCTTTTTTGCAATATTTTCTTCACTTGCATATCTGATTAACCCTTTTGGTAAACCAACATTTTCCATCATATGATCACATTCATCAATACAAGCTGTACAGTTAACACATTCCAATTGAGTTCCGTTTCTAATATCTATTCCTGTAGGACAAACATGAACACATTGTTTACAATCGATACAATCTCCCTTTCCTAATTCACCTCTATCTTCATTTTTTTTAAATTTGGCTCTACCTTTTTCCCCTTCTCCTCTTACGTAATCATAGGCAATATTAATGGTTTTATTATCTAAAAGGACACCTTGTAATCTTCCATAAGGACAGGCTATAATACATACTTGTTCTCTAAACCAAGCAAATACAAAGTAAAAAATACTTGTAAAAATTATTAATGAAATTAACGTATTAAGGTTACCAAGCGGGTTGCCTGTTACATAATCAATAACAGTATCTCCACCAATTAAATAAGCTAAAAAAACATTTGCAATTAAGAATGAAATAATAAAAAAGACACCCCATTTTAATAGTCTTTTTTTAATTTTTTCAGCATTCCAAGGTTGTTTTTCTAATCGTATCTGTTTTCCTCTATCACCATCAATCCAATATTCTATTTTTCTGAAAACCATTTCTAAAAAAATGGTTTGTGGGCAAATCCATCCACAGAAAATTCTACCAAAAACAACTGTAAATAAAATAACAAAAACCACACCTATAATCATCGAAATGAGAAGTAAATGAAAATCTTGCGGCCAAAAAGGAAAGCTAAAAATATGAAATTTACGTTCTAAAATATTAAAAAGTAAAAACTGATTTCCGTTAATTTTTAGAAACGGTGCAGCTACTAAAAAAGTAAGTAAGAAATAACTTACCCATGTTCTGAATTTATAAAATTTTCCGCTTGGTTTTTTAGGATACACCCAAGAACGTTTTCCTTGCTCATTGATAGTACCAATGCTATCTCTAAATCTTTCGCTATCGAGGGGTTCCATTATCAAAAACTAATTTACATTTTCTACTTCTTCTTGCCAAAGTTCACCTTCTTTTACCTTAGGTTTGTCAGGTCTTGTTCCTTGCAAGGACAATATATAACTAGCTACTTTCTGAATATCTTTAGGTTTCAATACTTTTTTCCATGCAACCATTCCTTTTCCATCTCTACCTCCATTAGAAATGGTCGTAAATACATTTTTAATACCGCCACCTAATATCCAATATTCATCCGTTAAATTTGGTCCAATTCCACCACCTCCGCCTGTCATATGGCATGATGCACAATTTAATTTAAAGACAGCTTTCCCTCTATTTAAATCAGAATTTTCTGTTAATAAAGTTACATTTTCTATATCTAGAATACCCGGAGTAGACTGCTTGTATTTATTAATTTCTTTATTTGCTTGTGCAACTGCCAAATGATATTCTGTTTCTTGATTGGGTCCATCAAAAGCATGAAATCTTAGCAAATAAACAACTGCAAAAATGATTGAAGCATAAAACATATATATCCACCAAGGTGGTAAAGAATTGTTTAACTCTCTAATTCCATCGTAATTATGGTCTAAAGCAATCTCTGATTCTTGTTCTATCGGTTTCGATTTTGTCCATCTTTGAATAAAACTTTTAAATCCTGCCCATTTATCTACATCAGCAGGATTCAATCCCGCTTTTAACATTTCCAATTCTTCTATTTTATTAAGTCCTGTGATTATGAAAAATTCTTTTACAAATACAACTAAACCAAAAGTTACAATACCAATCCACACTAATATGTTCTTGTGAGAATCAATTACATGTGCCAACACAAAAGGTGTTAAAAACAAAAACAAGAATGAAATAAATGATTGAACTTTAATATAGTTTTCTGGCATTAATTCATTTGCCTTTTTAACAATTAAATTTGATAAAGCTTCTTTTAAAAACACAATTAGTCCAAAACCTACTATTACAAACCATACTAATGGATTCTCTAAAAAGTTAAATGGTTCTTTATATCCTATAAATATTTTTGAAAAAATAAAAGGCATTGAAAAAATAAAGAGAAATGAGGCTACTGATAGAATATATTTCTTCATTTTAATTTCTTTTTAATCGTTTAATGGGATGTTACTTACTTTATTAATATAATCTTTTTTAGCAGTAAAAACCCACCAAAATAACACTACAAAAAATGTGAAAAATATAATTAGAGATATCATTGGATATATCTCTATCCCTGTAATACTTTCCATATGGTTTTTTACAAATTTCAACATTCTATTCGTTTTTAGAGTTTAATATACCTTGAACATCTTTTAATTTAATATCTACCCCTAATTTTTGGATATATGCTATAAGCGCTACAATTTCTCTGTCTTTCATTTCAATAAAACTTTGACCATTTTCTCTTGCATATTTTTTATCTGCTTCATATGTTTTTGCAAAATCTGGGTCTTGATATAAATTTTGCTCTATCTTTTTTCCTTGAGCATCCATAAGGCTTTGTGCTTTTGCAATTTCTTCTTCAGAATAAGGAACTCCTAAACTTAACATGGCTTTCATTTTAGTTTCAGTATTCGATTTATCTAATTTGTTTTTTAACAACCATTGATATGCTGGCATAATAGAACCTGGTGATGTGCTTTGTGGGTCATACATATGATTTAAATGCCAACTATCTGAATACTTTCCTCCAATTCTATGCAAATCTGGTCCAGTACGCTTACTTCCCCATAAAAAGGGATGATCATAAACAAACTCTCCAGCTTTAGAATATTCGCCGTAACGTTCTACTTCACTTCTAAATGGACGGACCATTTGTGAATGACATCCAACACACCCTTCTCTAATATAGACATCTCTTCCTTCCAATTCTAGTGGTGTATATGGTTTTATACTAGTAATTGTTGGAATATTAGACTTTACTAATAAGGTGGGAACAATTTGTACAACACCACCAATTAAAATGGCAATCGTTGCATAAATGGTTAGTTTAATTGGTTTTCTTTCTAACCATGAGTGCCAAGTTTCTTTAGCTGTTCTATGTTTAGAAACTCTTTCTAACGGTGGAGCTTCTGCTAACTCATCTGCTACTGTAACCCCAGATTTAACCGTTCTAATTATATTATATAACATTACAAATGCTCCAATAATAAACATACTACCACCAATAGCACGCATCCAATACATTGGTACAATTTCATTTACAGTTTCAAGGAAGTTTCCATAGGTTAATGTTCCATCTGGATTAAATTGTTTCCACATAGATGCTTGCACAAAACCTGCAATATACATTGGCAATGCGTACATAATAATTCCGAGAGTACCAATCCAAAAATGAAAGTTAGCTAATGCTTTTGAATATAATTCTATTTTAAACAACCTTGGTACCATCCAGTAAATCATACCAAAAATAAAGAAACCATTCCACGCTAATGCACCAACATGTACGTGAGCAATAATCCAATCAGAAAAATGTGCAATTGCATTTACATTTTTAAGTGATAACATAGGTCCTTCAAAAGTTGCCATACCATAGCCTGTAATGGCGACCACCATGAATTTTAAAACTGGATCTATTCGCACTTTATCCCAAGCTCCACGTAAAGTTAATAATCCATTTATCATTCCTCCCCATGAAGGTGCTAATAGCATAATAGAAAATGCGACTCCTAAGTTTTGAGCCCAATCTGGCAATGATGTATATAATAAATGATGGGGTCCTGCCCAGATATAAATAAAGATTAAAGACCAAAAGTGCACTATTGATAATCGATAAGAATATACAGGTCTATTTGCAGCTTTAGGAACAAAATAATACATCAAACCTAAGAATGGTGTCGTCAAGAAAAATGCTACTGCATTATGACCATACCACCACTGAACAAGCGCATCTTGTACACCTGCATATACTGAATAGCTTTTTAAGAATCCAACAGGGATTGCTAAACTATTAAAAATATGTAGTACCGTAACGGTTACAAAAGTTCCTAAATAAAACCAAATAGCCACATATAAATGACGTTGTCTTCTTTGAAGAATTGTCCAGATCATGTTTACTCCAAATGCAACCCAAACTAATGCAATCGCAATATCTATTGGCCATTCTAATTCCGCATACTCTTTAGAACTTGTATATCCTAAAGGAAGTGTTATTGCAGCAGCTACAATAATTAATTGCCAACCCCAGAAATTGAAATTACTTAGAAAATTGCTTGCCATTCTTGCCTTTAGCAATCGTTGTAAAGAATAATATATCCCTGCATAAATGGCGTTACCCACAAATGCAAAAATTACAGCATTGGTATGTAAAGGTCGTAAACGCCCAAAACTTAGCCATGAAATGCCATCTGTAATGTTTGGGAATAAGAACATTAATGCTAATAATAAACCTACCGAAAAACCTACAATTCCCCAAAGTAGTGTTGCATAAATGAATTTTTTTACGATTTTATTATCGTAATAAAATTGTTGCATTTCCATAATAAATTAATGTTTAGTTTTTGTTCGTTCTTTTGATTTTTTATCTACTAATTCATCATCAAACAGCATACGAACCGAAGGTGTGTATGAGTCATCATACTGACCATTTTTAACCGCGAGAATAAAAGCTATAAAAAAGACAATAGCTACTAAAATACTAAGGGTGAGTAATAAATATATTACGCTCATGTTTTGCCTGATAAATTCATTACAAAATTACACTTGATGATTTTTATAAAACATGATATTTATCATAAAATAGAATAAAAAGGCTTCTTACTTATTACTAGAATAATTATAAAATCAATGAATTATTTAAAATTATATTTATTGCTTTTTGCATCTTTATTAATATCGGTAAGTTGTAAAAAAGAAAAAAGTGAGATTAAAGTAATTAAAGACTCTTCAGAAATTTATATTAGTTGTAGCTTTCAGCAAGGAATGTATCTTAATACAGCTTTTTTGAATTAAATTTTATGTTTTCTAAAAATGAGGCTACTATCATAATTTCTATTTAATTTTTCTTCCTAATAAATTAGTGGTTACTGTTGTAAATACAACAATGCTTATAGAACTTAAAGGCATTAAAATTGCAGCAACAACAGGTTTTAGTTGCCCTGTAATGGCAAAGTATAAACCAATAACATTGTAAATGAACGACAATACAAAGCTCCATTTAACAATTTTAACCCCTGCTTTAGAGATTTTAATATATGTATCTAGTTGTTGTAGTTTAGAAGCGTCTAAAATGGCATCACATGCTGGAGAAAATACATTTACGTTTTCTGCAATTGCAATACCTATGTTGCTTTGTGCCAAAGCACCAGCATCGTTTAACCCGTCACCAACCATTAAAACTTTTTCGCCTTCAGATTGATGGTATTTTATATATTCTAATTTATCATTGGGCTTTTGATTGAAAATCATTTTTGTATTGGTGGGGAGTAATTTTTCTAGATTTTCTTTTTCACTATTATTATCGCCAGAAAGAATGACCAAATTATATGTTGTTTTTAATTTGTTGAATAGTTTTGAAACTCCTTTTCTATATTTATTGTAAAAAGTATATTTTCCTTTGTAAATATCATTAGTACTTATATGAACACTCGTATGTAACTCTTTTTTGATGATAGTATTACCTACTAATTTTGCAGAGCCGATTTTTATTTTTTCATTCTGATAACTTGCTTCAATTCCTTTACCTATATGTTCTTTATATGAATCTAGAGTAATAATGTCATTTTCTTTCAAAAGGTTATATAAACTTCTACTTAAAGGGTGATTTGAACTTCTAAGGGAGTTTTTTAACAATATTTCTTCAGGTTTTGAAAGTGAGTTCCCTTCATATTCTATAGTACTATTCTTATTTGAAGTTAACGTACCCGTTTTATCAAAAACAATTGTATTTACATTAGCGAGTTGTTCTAAAACATCTATATTTTTAATATAAAATTTTAATTTCCCCAAGATGCGCAAAAAATTTCCAAAAGTAAATGGTGCAGCTAAAGCTACAGCGCATGGGCAAGCAATAATTAGTACAGCAGTAAAAACATTTAAAGCCTTATTAGGATTAAAGAATAGCCAAAAAATAAGCGACAATAGTGCAATTGAAATTACTGTAATTGTAAAATGTTTACTTATAGAATTTGTAAGCGTTTTAAAACTTGATTGGTTACTCTTTTTAAAGAGGTCATTACTCCATAATTGGGTTAAGTAACTTTGTTCAACAGATGTTAATGCTTCTATTTCTATTGCACCAGATACTTGTTTTCCACCAGCAAATAATTTATCTCCAGATTTTTTAGCAATCATTTTAGATTCGCCAGTTACAAAACTATAATCTATTTGTGCATTTCCATTTATTAAAATCCCATCAGTAGGAATTAACTCTTGATTTCTAATGAGTAATCTATCTCCTTTTTTTATCTCATAAATTTGAGTTGCAATTTCTTTTCCATCAGAAATTTTAGTAATTGCAATTGGGAAATAGGATTTGTAATCTCTTTCAAAGGAAAGGGAATTATACGTTTTTTGTTGAAAAAACTTACCAAGTAATAAGAAAAAAACCAGCCCTGTTAAACTATCAAAAAAACCTGTTCCTAAATCAAAAATAATTTCAATAGAACTTCTAATAAATAGCACTGAAATTCCTAAAGCTATAGGAACATCAATATTTAAATTTTTTGCTTTTAAACCTTTATATGCTGAAATAAAATAATCTTGAGCAGCATAAAAAACAACAGGTAACGAAAAGAAAAATATTAACCATCTAAAAAAAAATTTGTACTTTTCTAACCAAAATCCTGATACTTCAAAATATTCTGGAAATGACAGAAACATTACATTACCAAAAGCAAAACCTGCTATTGCTAATTTATAAATTAAATCTCTATTTACTTCTTTTCTCGCTCTTTTATAATCGTCTAAACTTATATAAGGTTCATAGCCTATAGAACTTAATAAAACCGTAATTCTCTTTAATGAAACCTCTTTTGAGCGATATACGATCCTCACTGTTTTCTTTGGAAAATCTACTTGGGAAGAGGTAATATTTTTATGAAGTTTATGTAAATTTTCTAATACCCAAATACATGAACTACAATGTATATTAGGTATGTATAATGTAGTTATTTGTGTTACTCCATCATTAAATTCTACTAAGGTTTCAATAATAGAAGTATTGTCTAGAAAATCAAATTTTCTATTAAACTCTTTTGGTATTGTTCCTGGACTATCTTCAAAATCATAATAGCAAGTTAAATTATTTTCAGAAAAAATTTCATAAACAGTTTTACAACCATTACAACAGAAATTCTTTTCTTCATAATTAATTAAATGACCATCACATAAATTGCCACAGTGAAAACATTGTTTCATATTTACTCTTTTGCCTAAGACAAATTTCTAATAAGACTTGTCATTAAAATATGATATTTATCATCTTTTTAATTACTTTTGATACTATAATTTAGTAACACTATGCGTAAATGTGAACAATGTATTGTAAGGCAATTTAATTCTTTAAAAGAATTAACTAAAGACGAACTTCTTAGAATGTCTAATTGTAAAACCTCTAAAGTTATTAAAAAAGGAGAAGTCTTATTTAATGAAGGAGAATACGTAAATGGTGTTTTTTGCATTAAGGAAGGTGTTTGTAAAGTTTCTAAAATAAGTGATAATGGAAAAGAACAAATTATCCACTTAATAAAAAGTGGGGATTTACTAGGTGAACGCAGTTTAATAAGTGGCGAGACTTCAAATCTAAAAGCAACAGCATTAAATGATATGGAAATTTGCTTTATTCCTAAGCAAGAAATAATTAGTGATTTGAGAGAAAATCAAAATTTCTCTATGAGTGTGCTAAAAAAAATGGCAAATTCTCTTAAAAATGCTGATAATTTTATTGTCGATATAGCCCTTAAAACTGTAAAACAAAGATTAGCACATTTATTATTATATCTTGATAATAATTTTAAAAAAAATAAGGAAGGTGCCATTGATATTCTTTTGTCTAGAGAAGATATTGGAAGTGTTATTGGCACTGCAACTGAGAGTGCTATTCGATTGTTGTCCGAATTCAAAAAGAAAAAGATTATAAATCTAAAAGGAAAACAAATATTTATTCTAAATTCAGTAGCATTAGAGAAAGTTTCTAAAGGTTATGAATAAAGAGTGAGTAATTTTCACAAAAAATACAACGAATTTCTATTACTGAAAAAGAAGAATTTTTAGAAATTTCAACTTCATATACAGCATCAGGGAGGCATGAAGAGTTTTATTATTTTTTAAATCTTATCCTGAATCTCTTGTATTATTAATTGAGAAAAAAAGGTTTCAAAGAGGTAATTAAAATTATAAGAAATCTTAATAAAGAAAAACATTTTGATATTATCTTAAACTTACTATTATTTTTTCATAAAACACATCTTGGAAAGCAGGAAATAGCTGCTAAAAATCACCTACCTAAAAGCGTACCGCTCTCTTTCCCCTTCTAAATTGATTACTTCAATATAAATAGGGTTTCCTTCTCCATAAGAAGCGTCTATTTCTTTTACAGCGTCACTAGCATTTACTACTGATTTTTTATTTATTTCTGTAATAATATAGCCTTCTTTTACTCCGTAATAATTTAAATTATTATTCCTGTTTTCAATAATTTTTGCACCACCAGAAATAGCATGTTTCTCTAATTCTTTTTTAGTTAAATCCTTCAAAACAACTGACATACTTTTAGAAACATAAAAGTTTTTTTTACTTAATTTTACCTTTTTAGTAATTAATGTGCCGTCCCTATCTACAGTAATGTCTACAAAATCTCCTGGTCTTTTTGCAGTTAATTGTCCTCTTAACTCAGAAAACTTAGAAATCTTAACGTTATTCACTTTCTTAATAATATCTCCCGATTGCAATCCGGATTTTTTTGCTCCTTCATCATTGCTTACGGAAGCAATCTCCACACCATCAATACTAGTATCTCCACGATTGATATTGACTCCTAAAATAGCCTCTTGTACAGTACCAAATTCTAATAAATCATCTATTATTTTTTTAGCAATATTAGAAGGTACTGCAAATGAATAACCAACAAAAGAACCCGTTTTAGAAGAAATAGCGGTATTAATCCCTACCAATTCTCCCCGCGTATTTACTAGAGCACCTCCACTATTCCCAGGGTTTACAGCGGCATCTGTTTGAATAAAAGATTCTATATTTCCATTGCCCTCTAAATCTCTTCCCTTTGCACTTACAATTCCTGCTGTTACTGTAGATGTTAAATTATAAGGATTACCAACAGCTAAAACCCATTCTCCGATTTGAATAGTATCTGAATTTGCAAATGGAATGTAAGGCAAATCTGAACCTGTACCAATTTTCAATAATGCAATATCATTTTGTTTATCAGTACCTATTAACGCAGCTTTATATTTTTGTTTGTTGTTGAGTGTGATTTCAATTTCTGAAGCACCAGTAATAACATGATTATTCGTCACAATATATCCATCTTGAGAAATTATCACACCACTTCCTGTACCAACCTGTTCATATCTTCTTCCCTTATTTCCATTTCCAAAAAAAATATCTATTGGATTTACTTGAGTTCTTACTGTGGTGTTTTTTACGTGAACTACCGCGTTTACTGTATTTTCTGCTGCAATGGTTAAATCTATAGAATTTACGTTATTCAATAGTGGATTGTAATTTGTAGTAACCGTTTTTATAGGTTGAGAAAGCGTTCTTTCTACAAGTACTTGCTCATTAAAAAGCATTTTATATCCTCCTAAAGCGATAGCGCCTCCTAAAATTGCCATCCCTAATAATCCAAAAAAATTCTTCATATCCTTATTTTTTATATTCAAATATACATTTATAACATATTCCAAAAATCTGTTTAACTTCTTTTTAACTGACTTTAACCGATTTTTAACACTCCTTTCTTCTGCATTAAATACTTATATTTGCTCTGATGAATTTAGAATTTTACAAATACCAAGGAACAGGAAACGATTTTGTGATGATAGATAACAGAACAAAAACCTTTCCAAAAGAAAATACAAACCTAATTTCGCAGCTTTGCGACAGGAATTTTGGTGTCGGAGCAGATGGCGTTATTTTAATTGAAAATGCTACGAATTTTGATTTTAAAATGAGCTATTTTAATGCTGATGGTAGTCAAACTTTCTGCGGAAATGGAGGGAGATGTGCTGTTGCTTTTGCGAAACACTTAGAAATCATTAACGCTGAAACTAATTTTAGTGCGATTGATGGAGCGCATTTTGCTGAAATAAAAAACGGGATTGTTTCTTTAAAAATGATAGATGTTACTGAAATTAGAGTTCAAGAAAAGGCTGTTTTTGTTTATACAGGCACACAACATCATGTTGAATTGGTTGACAATTTAGATGCTTTTCCTGTTTTTGAAAAAGGGAGAGAAATTAGAAATTCCTATAATGAACCTGGGAGTAACGTCAATTTTGTTGAGCAAATTAACAATACCACTTTTAGAGTAAGAACCTATGAGAAAGGAGTTGAAAACGAAACACTAGCCTGTGGAACGGGAGTTACTGCTGTTGCAATAGCAATGCATAAAATAAAAAAAACAAATAGTAATTTAATTTCATTACCTGTTGAGGGTGGCAATTTAGAAGTGTCATTTTCAGAAGAAAATGGAACGTATATAAATGTATCCTTAAAAGGACCCGCCACATTTGTTTTTAGTGGGAATATTTCAATTTAAGTATTAAATACTTTGACCACATAGAGACATAAAAAACATAGGTTTATATATTTTTATTAAATTGTGAAGAAAAATATATGAAAATATCAAAAGAATATTTGAATAATTTAACTTATGCATTCTTAGGTTGCTGTATAAATGTTCATAAAGAATTAGGTCCTGGATTATTAGAAAGTGTGTATCATCAATGTTTAATTGAAGAATTAAAATATGAAAGAATTTCTTACAGTTCAGAGACAATTGTTCCTGTAAATTATAGAAACATTAAAATAGAAACCAATCTAAGAGTAGATTTAGTAATTGAGAATTGTTTGATTGTAGAATTAAAATCTATAAGTGAAATGAAAAAAATATTTGAAGCTCAATTATTAACTTATATGAGACTATTAAGTGCTCCAAAAGGAATTTTAGTGAATTTTAATTGTCTAAATCTATTTAGAGAAGGGCAAAAAACTTTTGTAAATGATTTTTTTAGTGAATTACCTGAAAAATAAAACACGCAAAACTATGTTTTTTATGTCTCTATGTGGTCAAAATATTTAGAATTTATGAATCTTTGTAATCAAAAAATAAACTTAAGAGCTTTAGAACCCCAAGATTTAGAGTTCCTTTATCAAATAGAAAACAATGCCTCTTTTTGGGAAGTGAGTCATACCCAAACTCCTTTTTCAAGGTTTATTTTGAAGCAGTATCTTGAAAATGCTCATTTTGATATTTACGAAGCAAAACAGTTGCGTTTGATAATTGAAGATTGCACAACAAAGGAACAATTAGGAATGATTGATTTGTTCGATTTTAATCCGCAACATAAACGCGCTGGAGTTGGCATTTTAATTCATCCAGATTTTCAACAAAATGGTGTTGCCTCTGAAGCGTTATTACTTTTAATAAACTACAGTTTTTCTCATTTAGGTTTACATCAACTATTTGCAAATATTACTCTAGACAATGTTAAAAGTACTTCGCTCTTTACTAAACATAATTTCAAAAAAGTAGGTATCAAAAAAGATTGGATTTATTCCGAAGGACAATTTAAAGATGAAGTTTTATTTCAATTGATAAAAAACTAATTTTGTTACTTACTAATAAATTAAATCCATTGCGTAAAAAAATCATATATAGTATCGCTGCCTTTGTTTTAATTAGTGGAATTATAGGCTTCAATTATTATCAAAAAATATTTGGAAAAGCCATCACAAAAGACACCCTTCTTTTTATAAACTCTAAAGATCGTTTAGAGGACGTAAAAAATAAAATTGCTGAATTTTCAAATAATATGGAAACTTTTCTTTGGGTTGCTGCTAAAAAAAGTTTCTCAAAACCCAAACCTGGGAGGTATGTTTTAAAAGAAGGAATGTCTAATAACTATTTGGTAAACATGTTACGAAGTGGTCGACAAACCCCTTTAAAGGTATCGTTCAACAACCAAGATACATTAGAAAAACTTGCTGGAAGAATTGCACAACAAATAGAAGCAGATTCTATTTCTCTGATTGATACGTTCAGAGAACAATCGTTTTTATCTAAGAATGATTTTACTACTAAATCTGTTTTAGGAATGTTTATTCCTGATAGTTATGAATTTTATTGGACGGTCTCACCTGAAGAATTCAGAACAAAAATACTTGCTTCTTACAAGCGGTTTTGGAATAAAAGCCGATTGGAAAAAACTAAAAAATTAAATTTATCTGTAGCAGAAGTAATTACGTTAGCTTCAATAGTACAAAAAGAAACTGCACAGCAAACAGAAAGACCCATTGTTGCTGGTTTGTATCTAAACAGATTAAAAATAGGGTGGCCTTTGCAAGCAGATCCAACCATTATTTATTGTGTGAAAGAAATTAAAGGACAAGCGTATCACGTAAAAAGAGTACTAACTGCAGATTTGGCAATAAAATCACCTTATAACACATATAAATATAAAGGATTGCCTCCTACTCTAATTGCAATGCCAGATATCTCTGCAATCGATGGCGTTTTAAATGCTCAAAAACACAAGTATTTTTATATGTGTGCAAATGTCGACAAAATAGGATATCATTCTTTTGCGAAATCACTTACTCAACACAACAAAAATGCTGCTAAATATCATCAATGGATGAATGAGCAAAGGATTAACAGATAAAGTGGAGAAGAGTTTTACTTTACAAAATAATTTGTTCGTCAAAAGAAGTTATACCATTTTCAACATTAATATAGACAGAAATACTTTCGTTACTCTTTTTGAATGATAAATATCGCTGGTTTTTTGTGTAAATCTGGTTGTTGGTGTTTCCAATCTTTTACCATCATTGTTTTAATATATTCACTGGGTAAAGTTATGTCTGCTGCAATACATAAACTGGTTGTAGGTGTTAAAGCGGCTTTTAAATCAGTTAACATTTTTTCATTTCTGTAGGGTGTCTCTATAAAAATCTGTGATTGATTTTTATCTTTAGAAAGTTTTTCTAATTCTTTAATTGTTTTTTTTCTCTCCCCTTTTTCAATTGGCAAATATCCGTTGAAAGCAAAATTTTGACCATTCATACCAGAACTCATCATCGCCATTAAAATAGAACTTGGCCCCACCAAAGGAATCACTCGAATATTATTTTCGTGTGCCAATTTCACAATACTTGCTCCTGGGTCAGCAATTGCAGGAACCCCTGCTTCAGACAATAAACCAACATTTATTCCCTCTTTACAAACGTCTAAATATTTTGTGGTTTCTAGTTCTTCTGCATATTTATCTAATAGCATCAACTGAAGAGAAGGTTGGTTTTTTTTTGGTGAAATTTTCTTAATAAATCTTCTTGCTGATTTTTCATTCTCAACAATATAATAATCAATTTGTTCGACCACTTTTTTAACAGATATAGGCATTACTTCTAAAGGTTCCGTTTCTCCTAAAGTGGTGGGTATTAAATAGAGTTTACCAATCATTTTATATTTTTTGGGCGATGCGTTCACACGCTTCATCTAACATTTTATATACATTTTCAAAACCTTCATTTCCTCCATAATATGGATCTGGAACACTCAAATTTTCAGGGAGCTGTGTTTCCTTTAAAATCAGTTGTACTTTTTGCTCATCTTTCTCATTTCTTGCTAACAAAAGGAGGTTTTGATAATTACTTTCATCCATTGCAAAAATAACATCAAATTCATCAAAATCTTTTACAACAAACTTTCTGGCTCTTTGGTTTGTAATATTTAGTTTATGCTTTGCTGCAACAGCAATTGAGCGTTCGTCAGGTTTTTTTCCAATATGATAGGCAGCTGTACCTGCAGAAGCTACAAAAACGTCCTTAGAATTTACTTTAGATTGTAAAATACCTTCTGCTAATGGAGAACGACAAATATTCCCTAAACAAACCATCAATACTCTTTTCATGGAAATAATTTTATTAAAATATGAAATTATTTTTCTCTTAAAAATTCAAGAGAAAAACAATTTCATATCAATCAGTTATCTGAAAATAGATTCTTAGAAAGTCAATTTTTTAGTTAAATCGTCTACATACTTTCGAAACTGTTTATCAGTCTCGGTTAAGTTATAAACGGTTTTGCAGGCATGTAACACGGTTGCGTGATCTCTTTGCCCAATTTGATTCCCAATACTTGCCAATGAGGTTTTTGTTAATCTTTTTGCGAAAAACATCGCTAATTGTCTTGCTTGTACGATATGGCGCTTTCGAGTTTTAGATTGTAAAGTAACTACGTCCATATCAAAATACTTAGATACTTCTTTCTGAATATAATCGATAGAAACTTCTCTCTTTGTATTTTTAACAAACTTATCTACAATCTGTTTTGCCAATTCTAAAGAGAATTCTCTTCGGTTAAAAGAAGCCTGGGCAATCATTGAAATAATAACGCCTTCTAATTCTCTTACGTTGGATTTAATATTCTTTGCAATATATTCTACAATGTCTTCTGGCATTTCTACACCGTCTCTGTACAATTTATTTTGTAAGATAGAAATTCTAGTTTCATAATCTGGTGCTTGTAACTCTGCAGATAAACCCCACTTAAAACGAGATAATAAACGCTGTTCAATATCTTGCATATCTACAGGTGCTTTGTCTGAAGTTAAAATTACCTGTTTTCCATTTTGATGTAAATGGTTAAAAATATGAAAGAAAACATCTTGTGTTCCTGCTTTTCCTGATAAGAATTGCACGTCATCAATAATTAACACATCTACCATTTGATAGAAATGAATGAAATCATTTCTCGTATTCGATTTAACTGAATCGATAAACTGTTGTGTAAATTTTTCTGAAGAAATATACAACACCGTCTTGTCTGGATATTTATCTTTAATATCAACACCAATAGCATGCGCCAAATGTGTTTTCCCTAAACCTACTCCACCATAAATTAATAAGGGATTAAAAGAGGTTCCTCCTGGCTTATTCGCAACTGCCATACCAGCAGAACGTGCTAACCTATTTGAATCTCCTTCGATAAAGTTTGCAAAACTATAATTCGGGTTTAACTGAGACTCAATCTTTACTTTTTGTAATCCTGGAATTACAAACGGGTTTCTTAATTCTCTTTTATTTGATTCTAAAGGGAAAGTAACCCTTTGTGGTTTTAATGGATCTCTATTAGAACTTGGAATTTTAACAGTTTGTGGTCTGTTGCTACTATAATTATTTTCCATTTTGACATCGTAAATCAATTTGGCGTCATTTCCCAATTGTCTTACCAATGCAACACGCAATAATTTGATATAATGTTCTTCCAACCATTCATAAAAAAATTTACTGGGCACTTGAATTGTTAATGCTTCTCCTGATAGCTTTACAGGTTCAATCGGTTCGAACCATGTTTTGTATGCTTGCGGTTTTATATTGTCCTTTATAAAAGTCAAACATTCATTCCATACTGAGTCAGCAGTTAGAGTCATTTAATTTAAGTGATTTTTTATGTTATTAATTTGGTTAAAACTGAACTTTTTTACACCTTTTCCAATAGCCCTACAAAAGTGTGAATAAAATTTAGTATAAAAAAATCAATTTGCTATTGATTATTAATTATTTTTTACGTAAAATGCAAAACAAAAAATATTCAAAACTATTGAGAAATTCATCAACGAAAACAAGAATTAGATATTCAGAAACCGATCAAATGGGTGTCGTATATCATGGAAACTATGCACAATTCTTTGAACTCGGTCGTACAGAATGGTTACGCTCTCTGGGCGTTACATACAAAGATATGGAAATCAGCGGAATAATGCTGCCTGTAATTTCTTTACATTGTAATTTTATTAAATCTGCGCTGTATGATGATGTATTAACTATCAAAACTTTTCTCAAAAAAAAACCCTTGGTGAAAATTGAATTTGATTACGAAATTACAAATCAAAATAATGAATTAATTTGCACAGGAAATACCGTTTTGGCTTTTATGGAGAGAAAAACAATGAAACCAACACGTTGTCCAAATTATTTATTAGAAGGCTTGGGCTTTTAACTCCATGAAACTAAAAATTATTTAATAACAATTCTTTTTTGGTAAACAACTGAATCACGTCTTCTTGTCCAGGAATTAGATTCCAAGTATGAATTCCTAATGCATTTGCAGAAATTGTATTTTCTTCGACATCATCTATAAAAATAGTTTCCTTTGCAATTAAATTATTTTCATTTAAAACAAACTCATAAATTTCTGCATCTGGTTTTCTAAAATGAATTTCATGTGAAAGATAAAACTGCTCAAAACAATTTTTGAACTCAGTGAATAATTTCATTCCCCAATTTTCTTGAATCCAAGAAATATGTAACTCGTTTGTGTTACTTAACAGAAACAGTCTGTATTTTTTATATTTAGAAAGTGTTTTTATAAACGCCAATCTTGTCAATGGAAAATCTAACAAGACCGCATTCCAAGCATACACTAAATCTTTTTTTGGTATCTTAAGTTGTACCGTAAAAAAGGCAATGAATTCGTCTGTAGAAATCAATCCTTTTTCATATTCATTGGCAACAGCCATCATTTCATCAGAAATTTCAGAAATTCCTAATTTTTCTAATTCTATATACGTGGCTTTTTTATCTAAGTTGATGAAAATATCACCAAAATCGAAAATGAGATTTTTAATCATTTATATGTATTTTTAAAACATCCGTTTTAATCGCTATTTTCTTAGAAAATGGGACCTCAAAAACGGGCGACTTTACGCCTTCTCTAAATTCAGTATCACCAACAAACACCCTAGCTTCATCCCATAAACCCTCATCAATAAATGTTTGTAAAGTTTGGGCTCCTCCTTCAATAATTACAGATTGAATTTGGTGTTTTTGTAGCACTTCACATAGCTGGATTCCTACCCCCTTTTCTAGGACTCCAAAGGGAGAAAAATCGATGACTTCAAAAACTAGATTTTTGCCCGCTTTTGGATGCTTGATTTCGCTGTTTTTCTCTTTTTTTCCTGTAATCACAATCGTCATAACACTGCCGTCAAAGACGCTTGCTGACGGAGGAATTCTGAAGCTTTTATCCAACACAATTCTTACCGGATTTAGCCCAGACCAACTTCTAACGTTTAGCTTAGGGTTGTCTGAAATTACCGTATTTGTCCCAACTAAAATCGCATGCTCTTCGCTTCTCCATTTATGAACTAATTTTCGAGAATATGGATTCGTAATCCAAACGGGTTTCTGATCCTCTTTTACAACTGGAGCAATAAAACCCGCTTTCGTTTCTGCCCATTTTAGGATAATGTAAGGTCTTTTTTTCTCTTGAACAGTAAAAAAACGCTTGTGGTGTTTTCTACATTCATTTTCTAAAACACCAACAATAACATTGACGCCTGCGTTCTTTAGTCTTTCAATTCCCTTACCTGCAACCAAGCTATTAGAATCTACACAACCGATAACTACATTTTTAAGTTCATGTTTCACAATTAAATCCGCACAAGGTGGTGTTTTACCATAATGTGAACAAGGTTCCAATGTTACATAAATAGTTGCCTCTTTTAAAAGTGACTTCTCTTTTACGGCATTAATTGCATTTACTTCCGCATGGTTATTCCCATAGGCAGATGTAAATCCTTCACCAATAATCGTGTCGCCATACACAACAACTGCCCCAACAGAAGGATTTGGACGTGTAAAACCAATGCCATTTTTGGCAATTTGTAAACAACGTTTTATATACTTCTCGTGATTGATATGCATTCTTTTTAGGAAACGAAATCAAGCTCCGTTTAAAACTTAATTTCTTGAATTTGATCTACAAAGTAAACGCTAGAAAACCCCAAAACCTTGTATTTAATTTCTCCTTTAAACTGTACTTTTATCGATTTTTTCAAAAACGAAGTTAGCAAACCTCCTAAAATTCCGTTTTTGTTGTTCTTGAAGACTTTATTCGCTGGTATTATAACGATTAAAGGGATTGCAAATTCCTTTCTTGCTGGCACTTTAAACGCTTCGGAAGAAACCTGTGCAACCTGAGCACCATTGACAATTACTTTAATTTCATCTGTAGAAATTTTACCGCCTACATCATTTGGATTTTCAAAAAAAGCAGTTGCCTGTAAACGAATTGTATCTCCTGTAAAAGAAGCAACTTTTACGTTGTCAACCTTTAAAAAAATAGGTTGTTTCTGAACAGAACAACTAGAAATAAAAAAAAAGAAGACCGTAAAATATAAAAAGTTTTTCATCTAAATTTGTTAAAAAATTTGGTAAATTGCTCCTACAAAAATACAGTATTAAATGACAAGTTAATATTTTATTAATAGAGAAATTAAATCTAAAGAAAATAGATAAAACACTCCTTAAGATTTGCGTCTATTGAAAATATGGAACCTACGTCTGATACGCTTTGGTTGATAAACAAATGATGACTTTAAAAGAATTTAGACTTTTTTTCACGAATGCGCTTAAAGAGAAGTATCCAAAGACAGAAATCGCTGCGTTCTTTTTTTTGTTGTTAGAAAACAAACTGAATCTACAAAGAATTGACACGGTTTTAAAGCCTGATTTTATAATTGATGATACGATTTTATCGGAATTAAAAAGCACGCTCAAAAGACTTCAGAAAGAAGAACCTATTCAGTATATTTTAGGGGAAACTGAATTCTATGGATTGCCTTTTATTGTGAATAAAAATACTTTAATTCCAAGACCTGAAACGGAAGAATTGGTGGAATGGATTCTTTTAGAAATTGCAAAACTACAGGGTTGCATAACCCCAACGTTGTCCGTTTTAGATATTGGTACAGGAACTGGCTGTATCCCTATTTGTTTGGCGAAGAACTTAACAGGTGTAAAAATAACCGCTATAGATATTTCTTCGGAAGCGTTGAAAGTTGCTAAACAAAACGCCACTTTAAACAATGTAGAAATCACTTTTTTAGAAATGGATATTTTAAAAACGCATCAATTAGAGAAGCAATATGACATTATCGTCTCAAACCCTCCTTATGTTCGGGAATTAGAAAAGGCTGAAATCAAGAATAATGTATTACAAAACGAACCGCACTTGGCGTTGTTTGTTGAGGACCATACTCCCTTAATTTTTTATGCTAAAATTGCAGATTTAGCAAAACAATATTTAACGAAAAAAGGAATTCTATTTTTTGAAATCAATCAATATTTAGGAAAAGAAACTATTGAAATGCTAGAACAAAAAGGGTTTAAAAATATAGAACTCAAAAAAGATGTATTTGGAAATGATCGAATGATTCAGGCAAGTAGCAACTAAGAACACTCAATACGTAACCCTAGAAAAAGCACAAACAAAAAGAAAGGAAATACAAGATCTGTAGGCGTTAAACCATGCCATTTTGCATGCAATAAAGGAGGGTAAACAGTACTCCAAGTTCCTGGAGTGTTTACTAAAATCATTAATGCAATGGTAAAACCTCTTAATAAATCAACAGATGCGATCCTTTTTTTAATCATGATGTTATGATTTATCCAAACCCACTTTGTGCCCCCAAAAAGCATAATACAAAATGATCCCATAGCAAGGTAACAAAATCCAGTATCCAAAAGAAGCTGCTTCTGTTAAAGCGTTTATTTCATTGATTCCAGAGACTAGTAATTCTTCTTTTTTATGATCGACTAAAAAACCATATAATGGAGGTAAGACGGCACCCCCAGAAATAGCCATAATCAATAAAGCAGAAGCTGTTTTTGTAAATTTACCTAAACCTTTTAAGGTTAATGGCCATATTGCAGGCCAAACTAAAGCGTTTGCAATACCCAATGCTGCTACAAAAAGTACGGATGTAAATCCGGTAGTATACACAATACAAAAAGAGAATATAATCCCTAAAATAGCACTTCCCTTTAACGCAAAAGTTTGGCTTATATATTTTGGAATTAAAAATACTCCTAGTAGATAGGTAGCTACCATAGCCATTAAAGTATAAGTTGTAAAAGAGTTCGATTTTTCTCCCAAACCTAATGAATGTCCGTAAGCAATAATTGTATCTCCAGCAATTACTTCTGCACCAACATACATAAACAAAGCCAAAACACCCAACCATAAATGTGGAAATTGAAAAATACTTGTTTTGGTCGTTCCTCCTCCTTTGGATTCCGCTATCGGAGCTGCTTCCACATTTGGTAATGGCGCTTTTCTAATTAATATTCCTAAGACAAACAAAACCAAAGCCATAACAATATAGGGTGTTATGACACTGTCTGCCATTGTATCCAACAAAGCTCCTTTCTCAGCAATACTTACGCTGCTTAATTTTTCTTTTATATCACCAATACCCGACAATAAAATAGTTGCAAAAATAAACGAACCTAAGGCGCCAGCAACTTTATTTGCAATTCCCATTATCGCGATACGTTTGGCAGCACTTTCAATAGGTCCTAAAATAGTAATATAAGGATTGGATGCTGTTTGTAACAAAGTCATTCCGATTCCTTGAATAAAAATTGCCGTTAAAAACATCCAATACGTTCTTGCATTTGCTGCGGGTATAAATAACAAAGCACCTAATGCCATTATAATTAAGCCTAAAGACATTCCTTTTTTGTAACCCATTTTATTTATAATGTAGGATGCAGGCAAAGCCATTACAACGAAGGAAATATAAGATGCTGATGCGACTAAGTAGGACTGCGCATCTGTCAGTTCATTTATCGTTTTCATAAACGGAATTAATGCACCATTTATCCAGGTAACAAATCCGAAAATAAAGAACAAACCTGCTATAATAAGTATTGGTATGAGTGTCTTGTTTTTTGTATTGGGCACTTCTTGAGTCTTATTGGACAACATCGCTTAGCTTTTTAAAAATTTATAATAAAAAAAAGCAATATAAGCTTATCCTACAATTAAATAAAAATAAATTCTACCAATGACCTATAATTAATGTTAAACGGATTTATTTTGAGTAGGAAACTAATCTAAATTTAGTATGATTCGTTTAGCATGATTCACATATTTTCTACCAATCGGAATTTTAGTAGTTCCTATTTCTACCTGGTTCCCTTCTATACTTTTAATCTTATCTATGGCAATTGTGAATGATCTATGAACTCTTATAAAATTTGTGTCTGGAAGTTCTTCTGTGATACTGATTAAAGATTTATGCACAAGGTGATTTTCTGTAGTTGTAAATACTTTAATATAGTCTTTTAAACTTTCAACATATAAAATATTTTCAAACTTAATTTTCACCATTTTTTTATCAACTTTTAAAAAAATGAAAGATTCCTTAGTGGCCTCTTCTTCATTTTGAATTCCTTTCTGTTGATTCACTTTTTGCGTAATTTTATGAACTGTTTTTAAAAAGCGATTGAAAGGTATTGGTTTCACTAAATAGTCTAAAACATTTAAATCATAACTTTCTACAGCATATTCTCTGTATGCTGTAGAAATTATGACATTAGTTTTTGGGCTTAGTATTTTTGCGAACTCTAAACCATTCATTTTTGGCATATTTATATCCAAAAAAAGGACGTCAACTTCTCCGATTTCTAATAAAGGCAAAGCTTCTAGAGGATTATTAAATGTATTAATAACCTCAAAATTTTGAAGTTCTTTTAAATGATTTTCAATAACTTTAATTGCTAAAGGTTCATCATCTATAATTACGCATTTTATTTTCATAATTTAAATATACAAAATTATAATTGTATTGATAATTCTACAATATAATTTTGTTTCTCAATTTTTGTGTTTAAGGTAAATTTATCTTTATATAATAACTCTAATCTTCTTAAAACATTTTGGTTTCCTATTCCGTGTTTTTTTTTATTTTGTGTAAATAAATTATAATTATTTATAACCGAAAATTTTAATAAGTTACTATCAGTAACTTCAAACTCGATTAAAATAATTAGTTTATTATTATCAATCGCACCATGTTTAAAGCAATTTTCTATAAAAGGTAAAAACAACAATGGAGGAAGACTTTGATCTTCAATACTACCTAGCATATTTAATTTTATATTTACTTTTTCTCCATATCTTAACCTTTCTAAATCAATATAATTTTGAATATAATTTATTTCGTTCAAAAGTCTTATTTTAGGTTCTTTTGCATCGTATAAAATATACTCCATTATTTCAGAAAGTTTAAGGACAACTTCTGGTGCTTGTTCTGACTTCTCTATAGTTAAAGCATATAAGTTATTAAGTGTGTTAAAAAAAAAATGTGGTTGTATTTGTGCTTTTAAAAACTGAAGTTCTGTTTTTAATTGATTTGCCTGTAGCGTTTTAATTCTTTTTCTATCAAAAACCCAATCTATTGCTAACTTAATTGTTGTTACTAAAGCAACATCGTAAATCCCTATTAAAAAAACCACAAGAATATGATTAAAAGCATATGCTCGTTGTGGAGCTTGCGACTCAGGCCAAACATTCTTATTTATATAAAAAAAAATAAGCTCTGTTCTAACAATATAAAAAACAATTAAAGCAATTAAAAAAAAGAAAATATAACTTATGTTTTTCTTTTTAAAAAGAAACTTTGGTAATAAAAAATAAACATGAAAATATGCTAAAAGCATACCTAAAGTAACCGTAATTATGTTGGATTTAAAGGAATACCAATAGTCTTGGTAATAACTACCCCACCTAATAACGTTTAGAATAAAATAACTAATCCAAAAAATAAAATGATACTTAACTGGAATAGAATAACTTATATTTTTAAAAGTATTTTTCAATAAAAAAAGTATAAAATGTTAAAAATAAACGATGTAAATATAAGGCATTAAAAAAAACAAAATCATTTTAGATTTTTTTTTACCAATTAATCTTTAAAGCATGTGTCATTCAGTACTATTTAACGTTGTTGGTATATATATATTTCAATACCACAATTTATTATAGGATCCACAAAAGTCTACTTTTATTCCAAATTAACTAAGTTCATTATTTCATAAAAAAAATATACAGTACTGATTGTGGTTTTTCCTTTTGTTTTTATTTTTACAACAAATGTACAAGCTCAAGAAAAAAGTGTTTCTGAAAGAGTATCCACTAAATTAGATGGCAATTCTAATACCGTGAATGTTGCATTAGAAGAGAATGCAGACTAATTGACGAAATTATTGTTACAGCATTGGGCTTTAAAAAATCAGGAAAATCTTTAACCTATGCTGCACAAAAAATCAAAGCGGATGAGTCAAATAGAGTAAAACAAATCCGGTAAACAGTTTGTCTGGTAAAGTTACTGATGTAGCAATAACAAGAAGTACTTCAGGTATAGGAGGTTCTGTAAAATTGCTTTAATAGGTAACTCTTCTTTTTAAAGCAACCAACCTCTTTATTTAGTATATGGTATTCTTTTATCTAACCATACGTATAGACAACTAGGAGACACCTTTGGAGATATTAACTGTCTTAAAAGAAGCTTCTGCATCTGCCTTATGCAAGTGCAGGTCTAAATGGTGTCATTCTAATTACCAATAAAAAAGGTGAAATACTGCTTATATGATCGATTTTAATCCAACAACTCAAAGCAATATCGATTCTTTTTTAGGAACCGGAGTTACAAGTATTAATTCTTTAGCCGTTTCAGGTGGTACCGAAAACGCATAAACCTATTTCTATTATAATAATACAATGCCTACCGGAATTTTACCAACTAACAGTTTAAAGTAATACACTTTTAATGTAAGAGAAACCACAAAGTTTTTTAGATGACCTACTGACATTAAATGCAGCAGGAGGAACTTCAGTAACCTCTCTTCTAGGCATCCCAGACAATGGTGACAGAAGACTATGGTGAGTTACTGGAGCTTCTAACTTTTAAAAAAATAATTTGTTTTTTTATTAAAATTATAGCAACCAGACATATAGAAATATATTTCTGGTTGCTTTTTATAAGTAATATGCTGTTCTTGGTCGAAAAAATTTTAAATCCGAAGGAAAATAGTGATATCTTTATTTAAATAATAATAATATGCCTCATCAAACACAAACAACTTATCAACCAGTAGGTCAATTTGAAGACACTCGGTTTGAAAAAATTCATAATGTAACATACAAATCATCTGTTGAAGCTTCTATTTTAGTAGCTCAAGAAATTGCAGACTTAATCAAAGAAAAACAGCAAGAAAATAAAAACTGTATTCTAGGGCTAGCTACTGGATCTTCCCCCATAAAGGTATATGAAGAACTGGTAAGAATACACCAAGAAGAAGGTTTGAGTTTTGAAAACGTTATTACGTTTAATTTAGATGAATATTTCCCAATGGATAAAAGTAACATTCAAAGTTATTTTTATTTTATGCATGAACACCTTTTTAATCATGTAAATATTTTACCAGAAAACATCAACGTTCCAAATGGTACCATTACTCTTGAAAATCTATATCAATATTGTATCGATTATGAGATGAAGATTAAAGCGGTCGGAGGTTTGGATTTTCAACTTTTAGGAATTGGTAGAACAGGTCATATTGGTTTTAATGAACCAGGTTCTCATTCCAATTCTGGAACCAGAATTATTACTTTAGATCCGATTACTAGAATTGATGCTGCTCCTTCTTTTTTAGGAATAGAAAATGTTCCTAGAAAAGCAATTACCATGGGAATTGGTAGTGTTAAAAGCGCCAAAAGAATTGTACTATTAGCTTGGGGAGCTAATAAGAGTGAAATCATTAAAGAAGCCATCGAGGGCGCAATTAGTGCGAATGTTCCGGCTACTTATTTACAAGAACATACCAACACCACTTTTGTTTTGGACGAAGAAGCGCATGCAGAATTAACACGTGTAAAAACACCTTGGCTTGTTAAATCCTGTACATGGGATGAGGCCTTAAAATTAAAAGCCGTTGTTTGGTTGAGTAACTTATTAAATAAATCTATTTTAAAGTTAACAGACAAAAATTATAATGACAATGGGATGTCGGGCCTTCTAGTACAAGAAGGAACTGCTTACGATTTAAATATAAAAATGTTCAATAGGCTACAGCATACAATTACTGGCTGGCCAGGAGGAAAACCTTTTTCGGATGATTCTAATAGACCAGAAAGAGCTACTCCTGCTAGAAAAAGAATTCTAATTTTCAGCCCACACCCAGATGATGATGTCATTTCTATGGGAGGTACATTTGATCGACTCGTAGAACAAGGACATGAAGTTCATATTGCCTATCAAACTTCTGGGAATATTGCTGTTTCTGACGAGGAAGCCTTAAAGTTTGCAGAAATTTCAAAAGGCATGAATTCAGGTGCTGAAAAAGTTAATGAAATTATTGATTTCATCAAAAATAAAAAAGGGAATGATCTTATCGATTCTGTAGCGGTTAGAAAATTAAAAGGAGCCATTAGAAAAAGTGAATCACTAGCAGCTACAAGGTATTTAGGTTTGCCTGATAAGAATGTCCACTTTCTAAATCTTCCTTTTTATGAAACAGGAACTATAAAAAAAGACAACCTATCTATAGACGATATTACCATTATGGAAAGTGTAATTGATGAAATAAAACCGCATCAAATTTATGCCGCAGGAGATTTGGCAGACCCACATGGAACGCACAAAATATGTCTAGATGCCTTATTTAAAACACTTGAAGAAATAAAACAGCATCCGTATATGAATGATTGTTGGGTTTGGTTATATCGTGGTGCTTGGCACGAATGGGAATCTCATGAAATTGAAATGGCAGTTCCAATGAGTCCCGATCAAGTGTTAAGAAAAAGACATGCTATTTTTTATCACCAGTCCCAAAAAGACGGAGTCATGTTTCAAGGAGGTGATTCGAGAGAATTTTGGGTTCGAGTAGAAGATAGAAATAGGTTTACCGCAAAAAAATATCACAACCTTGGTTTGTCTGATTATGCAGCAATTGAGGCGTTTAAACGTTACCATTTTAAATAGAAGCGCTATGAAAAAAATTATTTTAATACTTCTAATTGGGATGTATCATCAATTTTCTTATTCTCAAAACAAGCTTTCAGACACCTATAATTTAATGCCTTGGCCACAACAAATTGAGGAAAATAATTCTTCCTTTGCTATAGACGAAAAACTAACAATTGCTATTTATGGAGAAGACGTTAAAAAGAGAGTATCCAATGCCGCTGTTCAATTTTTAAGGAGGCTTGCCAATAGAACTGGTATTTTTATTGCTACTGGTTTTCCTAAAAAAAAACAGAAAGCATCCATAGAAATTTGGTTTAACACCGTTTCTAAGTTAACAACAGAGAGTGATGAAGGGTATTCTTTAAATATAACAGAAAGTAATATTTTAGTAAAGGCAAAAACTGACGTTGGTGCTTTAAGAGGATTGGAAACACTTTTACAACTCGTAAACTTCAATACTAAGGGGTATTATTTTGAAGGCGTTCGTATTAAAGATGCTCCGCGATTTGTTTGGCGAGGTTTGATGATAGATGCAGCACGTCATTTTCAACCTGTGGCTGTTCTAAAACGTAATTTGGATGCAATGGCAGCTGTAAAATTAAATGTTTTTCATTGGCATTTAACAGACGACCAAGGTTTTAGAGTAGCATCTAAAATTTACCCAAAACTACAAGAACAAGCTTCAGACGGATTATTTTATACCCAAGAACAGATTAAAGAAGTTGTGAGACACGCATCCAACTTAGGAATTAGAGTGGTTCCAGAATTTGATGTTCCTGGACATGCTTCTGCCATATTAACTGCCTATCCAGCTTTAGGAAGTAAAGAAGGTTATCCTTATTCAATAGAGCGGTTTTCTGGTGTTTTTAATCCAACTTTAAATCCGATCAAAGAAGCAACTTATACTTTTTTAGAAAACTTGTTTACAGAAATTGCGCCCTTATTTCCAGACGAATATTTTCATATCGGAGGCGATGAAAATGAAGGGAAACATTGGGATGAGAATAAAGAAATTCAAGAATTCAAAAAGAAACAGCATTTAGAAAACAATCATGCTTTACAGACCTATTTTAATATAAAGCTTGAAAAGATTTTAAAGAAATTAGGGAAAAAATTAATGGGCTGGGATGAAATCTTAACTCCTTCTACCCCAAAAACAGCTGTAATTCACTCTTGGAGAGGAAAACAGGAAGGTTTGGCACAGAGTACTTTAATCGCAGCAGCAAAAAAAGGGTATCAAACGGTACTTTCTGCAGGGTATTATATCGACAGAATGCTGTCCGTTACACATCATTATTCTGTTGATCCAATAGGAAATGCTGTTTTAACGAAAGAAGAACGCAAAAGAATTTTAGGAGCTGAAGCAACTATGTGGAGTGAGCTCGTTACCCCACAAACAATAGATGCTAGAATTTGGCCAAGAACAGCTGCTATTGCAGAACGTTTCTGGTCGGACAAAAAAATAACGGATATAAATAACATGCAAAAAAGGCTGAAAGTTATTAATTTTCAATTAGAAGAATTAGGCATTACGCATATTAAAAATAGGGATGTTATTTTGAGAAACATAAGCAATCATCAAAATATAGAAGCACTAAAAGCGCTGTCTAAAATTTGTGAGCCTTTAAAAATATATTCTAGGAATAAAGGCGGAACCGAATACAAAACCTTCTCTCCTTTTACATTATTTGCGGATGCTTGTTCGGCAGATGCAGAAGATGCTGTTGCTTTCAATCATCAGGTTCAAGTATTCTTGGCCTCAAACAATCTAAATAGCTTACAGCAGATAAAAATCTCTCTAAAGAAATGGTCGACAAATTATGTTGATTTTCAGAAACACAAACAAACTCCCATTACGCATGCATTAGAACCGTTGTCTAAAAATGTTTCTCTTATTTCTGAATTGTTACACGGATCACTTCTAAGTAAAAAATTCACAAAAGAAGATCAATCTATAAGCAAGCAGCTTATAAAACAACTGAAAGAACCCTGTCAGGATGTAACCTTAGTAATTTTAGATTCTTTAAATAAGTTAGTTCATTTCTGCACAACGAACTACAACTAATTAAAAATTATGAATTCTTTCTTTGAAACTTCTTATGACAGACCCTATCACCTATTGAATAAGAACCTTTTTTTTAATTCTATGGATACGTATCACACTTTTATAAATTGGATACGTGGCGAATTCGATTTGCATTTGCAAGAGGAAACGAGTGGATTAACCATTTTTTTTCCTGAAGGAAAATTTCATCTTAAAAATAAAATTGACAAGGAAGCAATTATTGCAGAAATTTACTTAGAAAGTAAGGTTCTTAGAAATGGACAACTCATTTTCACCAAAATCATGTCCGTTTATAACCATTTATTAAAAATAGACAAATGATTTTAATCGCAGAAAGTGGATCTACAAAATGTGATTGGATCCTTTTAGATTCCTCAAAAAAAGACCCCATCAGAATCAGAACAAAAGGATTAAATCCTGCAATTTTAAAAAAGAAAGAATTAAAAAAAATTGTTTCAGATACTTTTGAATTAACCAAATACAAAGACGAGATCACCTCCATTCATTTTTTTGGTGCGGGTTGCAACACACCTAAAAACAAAAACAATGTACATCTTGTTTTAAATTCATTTTTCAACAAGGCAACATCCATTGTTGAAGAAGATACAATGGCTGCTGTGTATGCTACAACCGTTACGCCTGCGGTAGTTTGCATTTTGGGCACAGGTTCTAATTGTTGTTATTTTAACGGAACCTCTATTGTAAATAAATCGCCTTCTTTAGGTTTTATAGTCATGGATGAAGGCAGTGGAAACTACTTTGGAAAAGAACTTTTAAAAGCCTACTATTATCGTCAAATGCCTGAGGAACTTCGCCTTACTTTTGAAAAAAAATATGACTTAAAAGAAAAAAAAGTTATAAAGAAATTGTATCAATCTAAAACACCCAATAAATATTTAGCAGATTTCGCACTGTTTTTATTTGAAAATGAAGCCCATCCTTTCATAAAAGAATTAATCAATGAAGGAATCGATTTATTTATAAAAAATCATATATTACAATATGCTAAAGAGTTGGTAACGGTTCCCCTTCATTTTGTAGGCTCAATTGCATTTCACGCAAAGGAATACATTTCTAATCAATTGAATAAAAACGGTTTAAACGCAGCAAGTTATACTCAAAGACCTATAGATAATTTAATAGCGCATATTAAAAGAGAAAAATAAATTAGCTAATTATAAAGATAAAAAAGCATCAAAATGAAATTAATGCATATAAAAAAAATACTCCCTTTAACAATCCTTCTGTTTTTATGCATTCAATGTTCAACAAAAAATGAAAAGGCAAGCAATACGCTCTTTGATTTGATAGACAATAGCAATACAAATATTCATTTTACAAATACGGTTAAAGAAAATCTTTACTTCAATTTTCTAAATTACACCTATATATACAATGGTGGTGGCGTTGCTGTTGGCGATATCAATAATGATGGTTTGGAAGATCTTTTTTTTACTTCGAATCAAGAAAGCAATAAATTGTACTTAAATGAAGGCGATTTTGAGTTTAAAGACATTACTAAGAAAGCAAGAGTTGCTGATCAAAGCGGCTGGACTACAGGCGTTACGATGGTCGATATCAACAATGATGGATGGCTAGATATTTATGTTTGCAAATCCGGTTCATTGAATAATCATGCTGGAAGAAAAAATAAATTATTTATCAATCAGAAAAACAACACCTTTAAAGAAAGTGCCAGCTCTTATGGGTTAGCTCATTTTGGATTTTCTACACAGGCGTATTTTTTCGATTTTGATAATGATGAAGATTTAGATATGTATTTAGTAAGTCATCGCAAAGATTTTACACTTAAAAGAGTCAAAGAGCCCTACAATTCTGATCAGTTATTTAGAAATGATGGCGAACGTTTTACCAACATCACAAAACAAGCAGGGATCACCAATAAAGGTTGGGGATTAAGCGCGTCTATTGGAGATTTTAACAATGATGGTTTGTTAGATGTTTATGTTGCCAATGATTTTTTAGATCCCGATTATTTGTACATCAACCAAGGAAATGAAACTTTTAAAGAGGAAGCTTTAAAACATTTTAATCATATTTCTAGTAATAGTATGGGTTCTGATTTTGTTGATATTAACAACGATTTATTGCCCGATTTGATTGTGCTAGACATGATGGCAGAAGACCACATTCGCAGTAAAAAGAACATGGCAAATATGAGTATTTCTGACTTTCATAAATTAGTAGCCATGGGGAGTCATTATCAATACATGTCTAATGTATTGCAATTGAACAATGGGAATGGAACTTTTAGTGAAATTGGACAATTGGCTGGGATTTCAAAAACCGATTGGAGTTGGGCGCCATTGATTACCGATTTTGATAATGACGGATTTAATGATGTATTTATAACCAATGGAATTCAGCATGATCTATCGAATCAGGATTTTAGAAACCAAATGAAAACCAATATTAGAAATCGAAAAAAAGTGTCTTTAGACGAAGCGATAACAATGATTCCGTCGGATACTTTACCTAATTATATTTTTAAAAATAACAAAGATTTGACTTTTAAAAATACAACCAAAGAATGGGGGTTCAATAAAAAAATAAACTCTAATGGAGCTGCCTATTCCGATTTAGATAACGATGGTGACTTCGATTTAATTATAAACAACCAAGGAGAAGAGGCCTCTATTTATAGAAATAATGCTTCCCAAAACCATGTTGTTTTCACACTCAAAGGTTCCCGTAAAAATACGTTTGCTATTGGAGCAAAAATAACTCTCTTTTCTGAAGGATTACAGCAATCTAAACAACATTTTGTAAGTAGAGGGTTTCAATCATCAGTAAGTAATAAGCTACATTTTGGCTTGGGAACTACCTCTAAAATTGATCGTGTTTTGGTCGATTGGGGAAATGGCAAAATGCAACAACTGACAGATGTTAAAATAAACACGACAACCAAAATTGATTATAAAAATGCGGTTCACAGTAGTCCAACAAAGAATATTAAAAAAACCTTGTTTGAAGAAATAAACCCTTCAGATTTGGGCATAAATTATCAGCAAAAGGAAAATGATTTTGATGATTTTAAAATGCAATTATTACTCCCACAAAAACAATCAGAAAAGAGTTCCGCATTCGCGGTTGCAGACATTAACAATGATGGCTTGGAGGATCTTTTTATTGGAAATGCAAAAGGGGCAAGCGCCGTAATGTACACACAAACACAGACGGGGAATTTTATTGAAATTAATCAAAATTTATTTGCTTCAGAAAAAGAATTTGAAGATACAGATGCCGCATTTATAGATGTAGATAGTGATGGTGATTTAGATTTATACGTCACTTCTGGAGGGTATGAAGTAAAAAATGAAAGCAAACTTTTACAAGACAGACTCTATCTAAATAATGGAACGGGAATTTTTAAAAAAGGAACGCTTCCAAGGTTGAGAACAAATTCAAAAGGAATCACTTTTGCTGATTTTGATGCCGATGGAGACATGGATATTTTTGTTGGTAGCAGTGTAAAACATGGGCAATACCCATTGTCTGACAAACCTTATTTGTTAGAAAACAAAAATGGAAAATACACGAATGTTATTGATAAAAAACTGGATACTATTTCCAATTTAAAAATGATAAATGATGCGATATTTACAGATTTTGATACTGATGGAGATAAAGACCTCATTGTTGTTGGAGCCTGGATGTCAATCACTTTTTATGAAAATAGAGACCACAAATTTTATCTAAAAAAAGTAGCGGGTATTAGCGACATTAATGGTTGGTATCAATCAATAACGGCTTCCGATATCGATCAGGACGGAGACCTGGATTACCTTATTGGCAATTGGGGAAAGAACAACAAATTTCACCCTACAAAAGAAAAGCCTTTGCACATTTATGCCGATTATTTTGATGACAATTCAAGTTTTGATATTGCCTTGAGTAAAGTTTCAAAAACGGGCGATTTACTTCCTGTTCGTGGAAAAGAATGCTCTACACAACAGACTCCTTATTTAGGAAGTAAATTGAAAACATTTAAAGAATTTGCAACTGCTTCAATGCGCGAAATTTATGGTTCCGAAAAATTAGAGAAAGCAACTCATTATAAGGCACACAGCTTTGCTTCCATCCTTTTAAAAAATACTGGAAATGGACAATTTGAAATTATCGAATTGCCAAATGAAGCCCAGTTTTCTCCAACGTTAGGCTTTGAAGTTGCGGATATAAATAAGGATGGCTATTTAGACATTCTTGGAGTGGGAAATGTTTTTGAATCAGAGGTAGAAACGATTCGATATGATGCTTCTAAAGGGTATGTTTTACTCGGGAATAAAGAAGGTGATTTCAATTTTATGAAGGACACCAGTTATTACAATAACAAAGAAACAAAAGCAATTAAAAAAATGACAATTGAGGGTACTTTACATTTTGTTACGCTCAACAAAAATGAACGTTTACACCTCCTGAAAATAAAAAAATAGGACTTGTATGGGGCGTATTTTAAAAATTATGTGCTAGGACAAACAATATTTATACGATTTTTTTTTACGCGCAAACTCCAATGAAATTTAAATCTAGAGACCACCACTCCCTCAGTGTTTTTTCCATCTGAAATTAAAACAACGACCTGTCCTTCTCCTGTTTTTATTGACCTTTAAATTGCTTCTCTAATTTCATTTCCTCCAGTACAAGAAAAAAGAATTTTTCCAGCAGCTTTTTTGGTAGCTACTCCCCGTACCTATTTCACGGATTTTGTCTCCTGATTTTACTTCCAATAATTCCGATTGAAATGCCACAGTAGCTGTAAATTATTCTAATTTCCGTCTGTTCGCAATTACTTTTACAAATACTTTATTTAAGATTTCGAGGATCGCCAGTTGATTCGCTTCCGTTGGGGTTCCTGACGTACCCGAAATGGTATTGGTCACCGTTAAGGTAGGATTCGTTAAATCTAAGGCGCGATAGATAGCTTCCTCTTTTTGTAATACTTTGAGAACCAAATTCAGCATTTCTATTTGAGTTTCTGCAATCACATTGGTTAGTTGAAGTTTAATTGCTCTCACAAAACTTAAATCAGTTTCAGGGTAGTTTTCTGTAAACGAACTATGACTTGGGCGCGTCACACTCACTATAACATCAGACGCATCTGCTGGCGCTATAAAATGGGCTTTATAATCACCTGTAATTCCAGTTACCGATACAATGCCAGCCCCTAAAATATTATCCCGTACAAAACCGTATCGGTGCTTAATAAATCACTTAGCGCTACATATTTATTGATTCCTGTAGCATCTTCATATCCAAATTCTAAGGTTGCGCCACCAGCCGTACTCACGGTTCCCGTTGTTCGAATGCTGTTGAATTTTGAGCCTGCTACAAGTGCAGCTGTTGATTTTATGGTGATGGTGTTGGTTCCCGTATTGATAGCGACTTCATCCGTGACTACGTGGTTGGCAAAAGTCCCGCCAATTTCCTCTGAAAAAACTTGTCCAATAATTGGATAATTTCCATTTCCATCAGCAGTAGTGCCGAGTGTGAGTCCGAGAGATGTTCCGCTCTGAGTAGTAAAGTCGATTTCTCCATCAGAAAAAATACCAGAAAGATATTTCCCGTCATAATACGATGCCGAACCAGTAAAGGTACGCGTGCCGACGTTATAGTCAACCCCTGCCATATTGACCCAGCCAATATTGTTATTCCAGCAATATCCAGCTGTCAGGATGTTCGCATATACAAACTGTCCCACAAAAACACCGAGTATCAAGATAGGCACTAAAGCTATTGAGAGGATTTTATGTTTTTGTATCCATGTTTTCATATATGGTTCGTTGAATTTAGCTAATAATTATTGTGTTCCTTCATTGTTTCCAAATGAAATACCATTCTCCTAAATAAGTCCATTATCGGTAAATACCGATAATACATAATCCACTAGTGTTTGTGTATTTTGATCATTAAGATTTGACTGCTCAATTGCGCTCACTACTCCTTGAGAAACTGACTGGAGTCTACTTTCAAGAGTTTGAATACGAACGATACTGTATACCAATCCAAGAAAGAGGATAATATGATGAGGTAATTCAAGTTGATGTTTTTAAGTTTGTGTAGGTGTTTTTTCATGTGTATTATTATAAACTTTGAATCTGAAAATAAGTACTATCCGCAACAGTCCCAAAAATAGGGGATGCGGCAGGCTTTCTAATCAATTTTCTGAATATCCACAGAGATGGCTTTCCCTCTCCATCCACCACCGTTTGAATTCATATGGAAACGGAGAACATCAGAGGCTGAAAAACTACCAACATACTTTATGACCATATTGGCAGGATTGCCATTGGCACCATCTTGGCTGGTAGCTGATGCAGCTATAACCGTACCATTATTTGCCATTTGTAATGTGTAGGTATTATCGGTTGCAAATGGGTCATTCATGGTAAATGAGATAAATACCTCATATACACCAGCTGTAATAATGTTAAATTGATTAAGTGTTCGTGTTATATCAGTACCATTGCTGTACGTAATAGTAGCACTACCAATACCAAGCTGATCTCCTAACGTTGACGTATTTGTTTCATTATTTGACGCACCAGAAAAGCCTGACATATTACCAGAATCAATTACGTTATCATCAAATAATTGTAACGATATTCTACTCGGTGCAGTAGTAGTACTTCCACTTTGCCACTCTGGAGCAGTAGCTCCTGTATTCATCACCAATCTCTGACCAGCTGTTCCTTTCGCCAGTCGTACCCAATCGGTTCCGTTAAAATAAGTTACATCGCCAGCAGCTTCAGAAGCAATTGAGATGTCAGTTCCGTCCACGGAGTTGTCGGCAATAGTAAGTGCTCCGGTTGCAGCAATAGTGGCGTCTCCAGAGAGGGCTACTGATTCAAAGTCTGTTCCGTCAGCGAGTAAGAAGTTTCCAGCTGTTGCGGTAGCGGTGTTGACGTCAGAAAGATTGGTCAATGATCCAGCCGTAGCACTGGTCCATTCTGGTGCTGTTGCTCCTGCGTTTACAGACAACATCTGTCCTGCTGTTCCTACTCCAAGTTGGATCCAGTCTGTTCCATCATAGTAAAGTGTTGATCCTGTTGCTTCACTGGCTATTGAGATATCAGTACCATCAACAGCATCGTCTGCGATCGTTAATGCTCCAGTATTAGCCAGTGTCGCGTCTCCAGAGAGTGCTACACCAGTGGCTAGGTTTGATCCATTACCCACGAGTAAGTTTGTACTGGTAAGGGTGGTAGAAAGTTTTTCGGTATCTAATTCATTTATGGCAGTTTGTGCGGTTATGGCTGCAATATTTCCGGCTGGTGTATTGGTGATTTCCCCGGCGTTATAATCGCCAGAAGTCGCAGTAACAACGCCTGCTCGTCCAAAAACACTCTGCACATCTCCTCCTGTTAAGCTTGTTTTGTCAATCCATGCAACTGCTCCTGTAGCATCTGTAACCAATACTTTGTCATTTCCACCTGATGAAATTTTTACAGGGGTTACTGAAGCATCTGCAAGTTCTCCTGTTCCACTTTGAGGCAAATACAATATTTTTTGGGTATCTAGAAAAACATAGCCTTGATTTTGACTGTGGATGTCTATCTCAACGTTTAAATATTTCAGAATCCCATTCCATTCTAGCGCATCAAACGTTGAAAACGAGGGGGTACCAGAACCAACAATTAAAGAGACCATCCCGTTTTCGTCAGTAGTAGTCGTTTGTTCTTCAATATAAAGGTCTAGAGACGCTTCATTGGTGATCGAAAAACGAAAAGACACCTCTTCAAGTCCTATGGGCACCTGATTGTTTTGAACATCAGATCCTGGTATTCTAATTTCTTCTGAATTGAGAATTAATGCATGATAATTTATTCCTGCCGTCTGGGAAAACAACATCCCTTTGCCTAAAAAAATAAATATTGAAACGGTTAGTATTTGTTTAAAAATCTGCATAATATCTTGGTTTTGTTTTTTTTTTTAAAGTTTGTTAAATTTAAAACGAAATCCTATCAAAATAAAAGTTGCATTTAATTGATATGATTGATCCGCACCAATAGCATCTTTAATACTGTTTTTTGAATCATAGCTTAGGTATAGTGATTTTGAATTACTTAAAACAAGTTCAAATGCTGCCCCATAATGGTAATTAGACTGTAATTTTCTGAAGCTTTTTCCTGCTGTTAAATCCTCATAAACATCTTTATACTGATTGGATCCGAAAATCAAATAATCGAAAGAATTATGAACGTGAAGCTGTAACTTAAACCGTTTATGATTTACTACCGAAAAATAGGGCCCTGTTTTAAAGGAAACATAGCTGAGGTTATATTGTGTTGGAATCAAATTACTTCCACTGAAAAAACTGGTGTTTATTTGATATTTATTATAATTGACACCAAAATCCCATTTCAAGCGTTTATTCTTTGAGACATCAAGAATTACCCCTAAACCAAGACCTAATTCTACGGGTTTCGAAAACGTATTTTCAAGGGTATTCACACCTTCATCATTTTTGAACTCTTCAAATGAAGCAGTTGAAAGAGACGTTTCGACATATATATCCTGTGCATACCCAACAGTAATACCAAATAAAAACAAACTGTATTTAATAATCTTCAAGTTCATATAATAATTTTAATTGATTCCTTTAATTATTTTTTTTATAAAATCCTGACTTCCGATCGAAACTCTTATGACATAACTCGCTGCATTTTGTAATCGATCGGTTGCAATTGAAATAAGGCTAGACGCTTGAAATTCTTGTTTTAAAACCAAACGACCTCTGATATCAAACAATTCTACGTGTATTGGATACACAGATACTTTAGAAAACTTAATGTTTACAAAATCGGTAAATGTATTTGGATAAATAGAGACATCAATAGTTGCTGCAAATTCGGAATCCGTATTATCAACTTTAAACACTTTTACATGATTTAAATACCCCTGTTGCACAGCACTTAATGAGGTGTTTGATAATCCTACAACGCCTCTTTGACCGATACTTTGTTGTATTTTGGTTGTTTTAATTGTCCCTGCTACATCTGTATAGTCATACGTAACATTGCTTGAACCAGCTTGAGTTAATACCGATTTTATCAATTTAGGAGACTCATTTACTAAGTTCTGAGTTAATACTGTATCAACTGAAAATAGCACTAAGAGCACAATAAGATAACACCTATGAAATTTCATTTATAAAATCGTTAGTAGGGTATAACAAATATAAACCCGTTGTACATTTTAAATTATGCTAATTTTAATATTATTGATATTTTTCTTAAAACTTCCAATATTCTTTCGTAATTTGCATTTAAGTTGTTCATCATTAATGTTTTATAGCTAAAAAAAGTTACTAATTTTCAGTAAGATGGACAACTTTATTCTTTAAATCAGCAGTCAAATTTAAATCAATATTTATCAACCCTACTTTTATGTTAAATAATCGGTCTATATTAAGTATAACTGATATATTGTGGTAATAATAGGTAATTAAATACGCAACAATACATTATTTTACTAATTGAATGGAATTAACATAGCGAATGTTATTGATGAAGAATTGGATACTATTTCCAATATAGAAATGATCAATGATGCGGTATTTCTAGATTTTGACACTGATGGAGATAAAGACCTCATTGTAGTTGGAGCCTGGATGTCGATCCCTTTTTATAAAAATGGAGACCACAAATTTTGTCTAAAAAAAAGGGAAGGGATTAGCGGATCGGAATGGTTGGTACTTTCCATTTTGTTACGCTCAACAAAAATGAACGTTTACACCTCCTAAAAATAAAAAAAATAGGAATGGTACGGGACCCATTTTGAAAATTATGTGCTAGGACAAACAATATTTATACGGTTTTTTTTACGCGCAAACTCCAATGAAATTTAAATCTACAGACCACCACTCCCTCAGTGTTTTTTCCTTCTGAAATTAAAACAACGACCTGTCCTTCTCCTGTTTTTATTGACCTTTGAATTGCTTCTCTAATTTCATTTCCTCCAGTACAAGAAAAAAGAATTTTTCCGGTCGCTTTTTTGAAAAACTGTGCTTCTTGATGGGTTACCAACATCGAAAATTTTTGTTGTGAAGCAGCGATTGCTTTCATAACCAAAATCCCTGTTGGCAATTCTGCTGCCATTCCTTGGGCAGCCCAAAACATACTTTTAAACGGGTTTTGATTTATCCAGCGATGTCTAATCACAACGACCACGGCTTGGTCGGTAATAGAACGAACTCTTACCCCACCTATATACGCTAAAGGGAGTTGTAAAAGATTGAACCTATTCAATTTTCTTGGTGTAAATTTCATTTATTTAGAGATTATTAATTTTAACAACACAAATTAAAGTCCACAAGATAGTTAAAAAAAAATGTAACAATTTCACCGTTAAAATACGGGTTCATAATTTTCAGACCATAACGGTTTTGGTACAAAAGACGCATCCTCCATAACAATATAGCCAGCAAAAGACAATAGCAAGTTTTTTCATAGTTTAAAAATAATGTGACGCCTTGAAATAGCAGTACAACTAACACTATTTCAGGACGGGACATACTCTTTTTGTTTATATTTTTTTGTGATGCAACACTTTTTTTAAACACTTTACTACCTCTATCAAATGTTAAATACAGTACTATGCACTACATAGTACCTTTTAAAATATATATATTTGTATAAAAAAGTAGCATCCCAACTAAAATCATGAAACAGCAAAAGGAAAACCCCAATAAATGAGGATCGAAAATACAAAAGCGCAAATGCGAAGAGGCATTCTAGAGTATTGCATTTTATCCATCTTAAAAAAAGGGGATGCCTATACTTCTGAAATCCTTAAAACACTAAAAAGTGCAGAAATGATTGTGGTTGAAGGGACCATATATCCGTTACTAACACGCTTAAAAAATGCAGGTTTATTAACCTACCGATGGAAAGAATCAACTTCGGGTCCCCCAAGGAAATATTACGTTTTAACAGAAAACGGAGACCTGTTTATCAAAGAGTTAGATGTGACATGGAGTAATTTAACAAATGCAGTAAACCTGATAACTAGCACAAAATCAACCACAAATGAATAAAACTATCAACATAAATTTAGGCGGATTTTTCTTTCATATTGATGAAATTGCGTATCAGAAGTTAAAACGATATCTCTCATCAATTTCAAAATCATTAAGTGATGATCCACAGGGAAAAAACGAAATCATGGCTGACATAGAAGCACGTATTAGCGAGCTGCTCTCTGAAAAGGTCACAGACATTAGACAGGTTGTCAATGAGAATGACATTGACAACATCATCGTAATTATGGGGCAACCAGAAGATTATGCTGAAACCGAAGAGACCTATACTGATGCTAATCATGCTCAAAAGAAAAATCATCGCATCGGGAAAAAATTATTTAGAGATGGAGATGATAAATTCTTAGGAGGGGTTGCATCCGGTATTGCACATTATTTTAATATCGATACTATTTGGATTCGCCTCGGATTATTGGCCTTATTTTTTGGCGGTGGTTTTGGCGTTATTTTATACATCATCCTATGGGTTTTACTACCAGAAGCAAAAACAACTGCTGAAAAGTTACAAATGGAAGGCGCACCAGTAAACATTGATAATATTGAGAAAAAAATCCGTAAAGAATTTGACACTGTTTCTGAAAAAATAAAAGAGGGTGCTACTGAATTTTCACAAAAAATACATAAAACATTCTCAGGAAAGACAATAAAAAATAACGGGTTGCAAGATTTCATCAACACTTTGAGCAAGATTGTGCTTGTCTTCTTTAAAGTAATTGGTAAATTTATTGGTGTCATATTAGTCTTTGTTGCTGCTGCAGTTATTTTATCACTACTCATCAGTGGGTTTTCTCTAGGAAGTTTAGAATGGTTCAATGTGGATGGTGACTTCTTGCACTACCCCCCATTTTTCTATGCTGCAATTTTACCAAAATGGGTCTTAACTTTGGCATTGTTTTTATTGATTGGCATTCCTTTTTTAATCCTTTTTGTTTTGGGATTGCGAATTTTATCTAGCAGCATAAAACAATTTACGAAAGCAACTTCTTTAACCTTTATCGGCATTTGGATCGTCGCGCTGTTAACCCTAATTTTTACAGGATTAGATTTTGGTGCGTCTCATGTGAATTATGGACAAGCTGTAGAGAAGACTTCTTTCAGCTTTATTCAAAAAGACAGCATCACTTTAAAAATGATCAATGATGACGAAATCTATTACACACCTGATTTAAAAAGAGGTACTGACAAGCACGAAGTAACTGTGGATGGAAAAACAAAAATATATGCTAACAATATCAAAGTCGCTGTTAAAAAAAGTCTCTCTAAGGAAGGTTATCTGATGCTACAAAAAGTATCTCGTGGTAAAAACACCAACAATGCAAATAAAAATGCTGAAAAGATTGAGTATCAATTTGAAGTAATAGAAAAAACGATTGTGCTAAATGCTTATTATTTATCGGATTTTAAAAACTTTTGGAAACAGGAAGAAGTAATTATAACCTTTTATATTCCAGAGGGTACCACTGTCTATTTTGATCCTACCGTAAAAAATTTCCTATATCATGTAGACAATGAAGCAGCTATTTATGATAAAGACATGGCAAATCATCATTTTAAAATGACAAATAAAACATTAAAATGTACCGATTGCATTTAAGTATTAAAACAACATAAAATATTGAATACAGTTAAAATTGTACATTTGTAATATGAATGAGTTAATTACATTAGAAAAAGAATATAAAAAACTTATAGAGGGCGACACTTTCGACCTAGATAAGTTTAATGAATTTGCTATTGTACATCATTCAAATGAAATTGAAGGCAGCACTTTAACAAAAGAAGAAACGTTTTTGTTGTTAGATGAAAACTTAACACCAAAAAATAAGCCATTAGAACATACTTTTATGGCTTTAGACCATCTTAGAGCATTAAAGTATGTAATTGCACTCGCAAATAAGAAAGAACTTCTTACGGTTGATTTTATAAAAAATATCTCGGCTTTGCTTATGAAAAACACAGGTTCTCCTATTTCGGCTATGGGTGGCGATTTTGATTCTTCAAAAGGAGACTTCAGAAAAGTAACAGTTAGAGCAGGAACACAAACTTTTATTGATTATAAAAAAGTACCTGGAGAAGTTGAAGCATTCGTTAATTACATTAATGAAAACATTAATAAAGTAAAAAACTATAAGGAAATAAACGATTTGGCTTTTGATAGTCATTATCAAATGGTAACAATACATCCTTTTGCAGATGGAAATGGGCGGTTATCAAGGCTTTTAATGAACTATGTACAGCAATACCACAACACAACTCTTTCAATAATATATCAGACCTTTAAAAGTGATTATTTTAAAGCCTTAACCGAAACGAGAAAAGATAAAAACGTAAAAGTTTTTAGAAAATTCATGTATCAACAAACAAAAATTAGATTAAAGAAATTAATACAAAATATAGGAACTAAAAAAGAGGCAAATAAAAATCGTGGTCGAGAAACTGGATTTTCCTTTTTATTCTAAAAAATCAACTATGAAAAATTTAAAATATGTAATACCAGGAATGCTATTTATGATTTCTTCTTGTTTAAAAAGCAAAACAGAAATAGAGGGCGTTTGGGTAAACAAAAATGTTAAAGAAGTAGTCGATACTTTAACTATTAAAAACATTAAAGAGAACCCATATCTAGTAGCACTTAAATCTTGGAAAAAAGGAAAAAAAAGAGTAAAAAACTCTACTGGAACTTATGTAGAAAACGTTTTAAAACTCGACAATAAAAACGTTCTTATTTATACAGAAAATAAAGAATTAATTATTGGCGAAGAAAGTTTAATCTATAACCTTTTTTTGCTCCGTAAGAAGAAACGAAATACTCTTTATTTCGTCTAAAAATTCTTTTAAATATTTATCATCAATTACACCTTGATTTGCTAAAAAAGTTGTGTCGTGTGCAACTTGATTAATATTACTTCCTATCAATATTGAAAATCAACAATTTAAAAAAAGACTTTTACAATCCAAAAAAAAACGTATGAAAAATTCAATATCAAAAATTAGTACACTCCTCTTTATCGCAGCCCTTTTCAGTTCTTGTAATGTAGATCTATTCAATAAAGTAAAAGGAGACCGTAACGTAATTACTCAAGTAAGAAAAATACCTAATGCCTTTTCTGAAATTAAGGTGCGTACAGGTCTTGATTTATATATTGAACAAGGCCCAAAAAACAAAGTGACTGTAGAAGCAGATAAAAACTTACACGACATTATCATTACAGAAGTAGAAGATGGGATTTTAAAAATATATTCTGAAAAAAACATCTGGAGAGCAAAGGCGAAAAAAGTATATGTGACTATTAAAGATTTGACCCTTTTAAAAGCAACAAGTGGAAGTAATGTCTCTGGAAAAGGAACTATAAGAAGTAATGAAATAGCGATAGCTGCCTCAAGTGGAGCAAATATAAGAGTTGCGGTAGCTGCAAAAAGTGTGGTAACCAAATCCAGTAGCGGAGCACAGATTCGTATGGAAGGAACAACAGAGGAGCATATTTCAAGTGCTTCAAGTGGAAGTTCAATTGATGCTTACCAATTAATTAGCAAAAGCGCGATTGTAAAAGTATCCAGTGGAGCCGCTGTGGATCTTTATGCTTCTGAAAAAATAGACGCAAAAGCAACAAGTGGAGGAAGTATCCATTTTAAAGGCACCCCTCAATCTGTTGTCAAAAAAGAAGCTTCTGGCGGAAATGTCTCAGAAAAGTAAAATTAATTTTATAAGAACGTTCCCATTTAGACCTGTTTTATTCTAAAACAACACCCCCTCGAAATTTCGAGGGGGTGTTGTTAACTTGATACTATTTCTGAAATTAAGAAGTCCAAAATTCTCTTTTCTTATTCAATTCTTCTTCCTCTTTTGTATATGCCTCTGCTTCTTTAGGAGAAAGCACTTTTAAGAAAGAAGGGTGTTGCTCAATCGCAAATTCGATTTTAGTCACAATGTCTGCAATCTCTTCATGCTCATAATCTATTTCTAAAGGTTCTTTTATGACCATTGATTGTAAGACATTCCGTTTTTTTATATTCAGCCCTTTTTTATCAAAAGAACGTCTAAAGCCATCAATTACAATAGGTACAACAATGGGTTTGAAAGTTTTAATAATATGAGCAGTACCTCTTCTAATCGGTTTAAATGGTGTGGTTGTACCTTGTGGGAAAGTAATTACCCAACCATCAATTATCGCTTTTCCGATGTTAGAAATGTCAGAATTTTTGACCTGTCTTTTTACATCTTTCCCTTCACTTCGCCAAGTTCTTTCGATAGAAACAGATCCCATATAGGCAAATATTTTTGGCAATAAACCAGCTCGCATCGTTTCGCCGGCAGCAACATAATAAATGTTTAATTTGGGATTCCAGATATAACCAAGATTTTTAATGGTATCGTCTCTTCCAGATAAAGAAGCATTGAACACGTGAAACATGGCAGCAACATCCGCAAAATAAGTTTGGTGATTTGAAACAAACAAAACACCTGATGCGGGTAATTTTCTTAAAATCTCAGACCCCTCTATATGTAAGCTGTTAAATTTCCGATATCTGCTGTGAGAAACAAGTCCAAAAATTCGTATTAGCCACTTCTTTAATAATAAAATATGTCCAAATGGATTCCTTTTTAATAAAGGCATTCTAGTTCATTTTAGTTGATTCAGAACAAACTTACAAAACAAATAAGAAAGATGCTATCTTAAGAGTTCTTTAATTTCAGAAAGCATCATCGCGGTTGCTCCCCAAACAATATAACCTCTTAATTTAAAGCAAGGTACTTCAACATCTTTCCTCAAAGAAGTATTCATAGTAACAGCAGTTATATTTGCATCATTCAACAAATCACTTGCTAAAACTTCAATTGTTTCGGCTACTTCATAATTTAAATTAAAAGCTGGCTTTTGACCAACAAAGCCTATAAATGGCGTAACTAAAAAATTACTTGGCGGAATATAAACATCTGTCAATTTTCTAATGATATGAATCGATGTTTCAAGTATACCTACTTCTTCAAAAGTCTCTCTTAATGCTGTTTCTTGAAGATTGCCGTCTGCTTTCTCTGTTTTTCCACCAGGAAAACTTATTTGTGCAGAATGCACCCCCTTATAGTGGGCTCTTTGTGTTAATAGCAAACAAGTTTCGCCTTGCTTATTAGGGTAAAATAAAGCCAACACAGCTGCTTTTCTAGGAGTACTCGCTGCCCTCTTATCTGCGTCATATTTTAGGCGCATTTTTGGGGCTAATTTAAATTGAGCATTTACACCACCCAATTCAAGAACCTTTAACTGGGCTACTTTATTTTTGAAATTATTAAAATTCACCTCGATTATTTACTTTTAACAAATTTAAAAATTTTGCATCTAAATACAACCAATTCAACTCAAAATCCGATACAGCGCATTTCAAAATCCACATAGAAGTGTATTGGAAAAATTCAAAACATAGGGGTTTTGAATTTATTTAAAAAAAAGAAAATTATTTATTGATGGGTGTTTAAAAATAACCGCTTTCTTTATTCTTCATTTTTGAATAAAAAACCGAATCCGAGTCTACTTAAAAACTTTTTTTCAAAAGCCCAGAAAAATTTAAACTGTCCAAAGAACCAGCCAAAGATTGGAAGCGTAACTTGATAAATTGGGAAAATTAACAAAATTCTTAAAGTCCAAAATAACCAAGGGTTTGTCGTTTCTGGCGACAACCCAAAAAAGATGGTAACAGGTTTTACTACCCAAGAAGCAAAAGAACCATTAATAGCAAAAACGATGAATATCGCTATGATAGCCCAATTGTTCTGTATTCCCCAACGTTGTTTTAATTTTTCCATACACTTCGCTACTTTACAACTTTATTTGATTTTTTAAACATCAACCATAACCCAATTAAAACAAGAGGAACACTTAACACCTGACCTGTGTTTAAAGAATTGAAAACCCAATCTTCTCTACCATCCACTTGCGCTTCTTTTAAAAATTCTATAAAAAAACGTAACGACCATAGCACAACCATAAAGAGTCCAAAAAGATATCCTGTTTGGTGCTTCTTATTTGTTTTCCAATACAAACGCCACAGCGCCACAAATAAGGCTAAATAACTAAAAGCTTCATATAATTGAGTGGGGTGCCTTGCGACGGTTTCTCCTGCAGCCTTAAAAATAACGCCAAAACTAGTACCTGTTTCTTTTCCATAAATTTCTGAATTGAAAAAGTTTCCAAATCGAATAAAAAACCCAGCTAAAGCAACCATAATTGCCAATCTGTCTAAAATAAATAGCCAAGGTTTTTGTAGGTGTCTCTTTGCATAAAAGTACATTGCTAAAGGAATTCCGATTGCTGCTCCATGACTTGCAAAACCTGTGAAACCGGTAAACTTCCAGGTACCATTTACTTGTTTTAAGGGTAAAAATATTTCTAATAAATGGTTTTGATAATAAGACCAACTATAAAAAAAAACATCTCCCAAACGCATTCCTATTAACATAGAAATAAAAACATACATGAAGATTACATCCAATTTCTCAACAGGAATTTTGTCTTCTACATAAATTTTCTTCATCAAATGTAATCCTAACAGAAATGCGGTTACGAACATTAAACTATACCAACGAATAATGAAAAATCCTAAATCTATTCCTATTGAAGGATTCCACTCTATTGCTAAAAAACTCATATTATTTATTTAAAAATTTAAAGGTAATTCGTTTCATCTTCTAATGCTTCAATTTTTTTAGTTAATTTATTACTTCTTTTTTTCTGGTACAGGATCATACCCACTACCTCCCCAGGGATGACAACTAAAAATTCTTTTTAATGCCATCCAACCACCAGAAAACAAGCCATGCTTTTGTAACGCCTCAATTGTATAATGTGAACACGTTGGGCTATATCGACAGCTTGCTGGGGTAAATGGTGAAACTGCCATTTGATAAAAACGAACTAGCAGTATGAATGGATATGAAAAAAATTTATTCAAAAGTAAAATTATTTAAAAAAACCTCGATGTGATACCGAAAAGAAATCAGAATTATTTGCATTGACATGCTCCTAATTTAGGATTTCAGATTGTTAGTTCATTAGAAATGTAGTGCCTTCTTTCCCATCTTTTAACTGAATTCCTAATGCAATTAATTCATCTCTAATTTGATCTGACAAAGCCCAATCTTTATTTTCTCTCGCTTCTTTTCTTAATTTAATTAGCAACTCCACTACGCCATTTATTTTACTAGAATTGTCTTGCAAATTTTCATTCATCAATCCTAAAACATCAAAAACAAATTCATTTATAATGACTTTAAATGTTTCTAAATCAGCTGAAGTCAAACTCGCCTTTTGCTCTTTTATTAGGTTGATTACTTTTACCCCTTCAAATAAATGGGCTATTAAAATGGGCGTATTAAAATCATCGTTCATTGCTGAATAACAGGCGGATTTCCATTTCTGAATATCAAAAGTAGATGTTTTTCCTGGTGCAATCTTGTCTAAGAAATTTACAGCTTCCATTAATTTAGCATGTCCTTTTTCTGAAGCTTCTAATGCATCCCCAGAAAAATCTAAAATACTTCTATAATTGGCCTGCATGTTAAAAAAACGAACGACACTCGCTGAAAATGGTTTTGGTAACAATTTATTTTCTCCAGATAAAATTTCATTTGGTAAAATGAAATTGCCTGTAGACTTTGCCATTTTCTGGCTGTTTAATAACAGCATATTTGTATGCATCCAATAATTTACGGGCGTTACGCCACTACAAGTTTTCGATTGTGCAATTTCACATTCGTGATGTGGAAATTTCAAATCCATACCACCCCCATGAATGTCAAAGCTTTCTCCTAAATACTTTGTGCTCATTACGGAACACTCCAGATGCCAACCCGGAAAACCATCGCTCCAAGGAGAAGGCCAGCGCATGATATGGCGTTTATCTGCTTTTTTCCAAAGCGCAAAATCTTGTGGATTTTTCTTATCTGATTGGCCGTCTAAGGCTCTTGTATTGTGAATTAAATCTGCTACTTTTCTACCCGAAAGGATTCCGTAATTTTCTTTTTTATTGTATTCTAAAACATCAAAATATACAGAACCATTTACTTCATACCCAAGACCTTTACCCATGATTTCTTTAATCATTTCTATCTGTTCTACAATATGACCCGTTGCTGTAGGTTCTATACTTGGTGGTAAAAAATTGTAGTTTTTTAAAACATCATGAAAGTCTACCGTATACCGCTGCACAACTTCCATCGGTTCAATTTTCTCTAAACGTGCCTTTTGTGCTATTCGATCTTCACCGTCATCTGCATCGTTTTCTAAATGACCCGCATCTGTAATATTTCGTACATAACGAACCTTATAACCTAAATGTAACAAATAGCGATATACAACATCAAAAAACATAAAAGTTCTTACGTTTCCTAAATGCGCATTGCTATAAACTGTGGGTCCACAAACATACATCCCTACATATCCGTCTGTTATGGTTGTGAAATCCTCTTTTGTTTTGGTTAAAGAGTTGTATACTTTAAGTTGATTTTCTTTATAGCGTTCCATTAAAAAATTGACTATTTACAGGCGATAAATATAGGTACTTTAAAAAGAATGGCGAAATAGAATTTGTTAGAAGTTTGGTCAGTCTAAAAGTTGTTTTATTTTAGTTTAGTTGCGATTACTTTATTTAAATACCGTTACTGTTTAAATTTACAGAATCTCTTTAAAATGTAAAAGAAAACATCAGCACTTCATAAAAAAAAAGAGTTTCTCTTCTAGAGGTAACCAATAGATTGCGTATAGAAAAACAATCCCGTTGCATGCTGCTAAAAAAATATTAAAACTCTCATTTAGTGGTTTTAGAACATTTAGACTAGTAAGGCATTGATTTTCTAAAAACACAAACTGAATATTGCTACAAAATTTTTAACTATTTTTGTGTCAATTAAAATGATATATTTACACTTGAATTTAAGTATTTATAAAATGAAAAAAATAAGCTTCGCCCTTTTTACACTTCTCGTAATTTCTTCTTGCACAAAAGAACATGCTAAAGAATATCTTTCGCTGTCTGGAAAACTAACAAACAATACAGACTCAATAATCACCATTTCTGGTATTAGTGGTCTTGTTAAAACAATTTCTTTAAAAGAAGATGGTTCTTTTAAAGACACTTTAAAAGTTTCTAAATCTGGAATTTATACTTTTCAAACAAATAGCGGAAAAAGAGCTCCTATATATTTAAAAAACGGTTTTGATATTGCTATTGATGGAGATGCAGAAAAATTTATGACAAGTTTTAAGTTCTCTGGAAACGGAGCTTCAAACTCTCAATTTATTATGACTCAATTAGAGAAAAGTAAGGACATGGGAAATCCTGCAGACATTCTTGCTTTAGAGGAAGACGCTTTTAATACAAAAATAAATTTATTGAAAAAAGAATATGATAGTATCTTATATTCTTACACTGATTTAGATAGTTTATTAATAGACATGGCTTCTAAACAAAACCAACAAATGTTTGATTATTTTCAAAACAACTATGCTTCCAACAAAAAAATGGGAAAAGGCAATCCATCTCCTAAATTTGAAAATTATATCGCTTTTAAAGGTGGGAAGAAATCCTTGGACTCTTTCAAAGGAAAATACGTATATATTGATGTTTGGGCAACTTGGTGTAGACCTTGCATTAGAGAAATCCCTTTTTTACAAAGTTTGGAAAAAGAATATCATACTAAAAACATCGAATTTGTTAGTATCTCTACAGATGAAGCTAGGAGAAGTGGTGGTTCTTGGGAAGCTGCAGAGAAAAAATGGAGAAATTTTGTGAAAGAGAAACAGATGAGTGGAGTTCAATTATGGTCTGGAGAAGATTTTAATTTTCAACAAGCCTATCAAATAAATGCCATACCAAGATTTATTTTAATTGATCCTGATGGAAACATCGTCTCTGCAAATGCACCAAGACCCTCCGATCCGAGATTAAAAACCTTATTCAATTCTTTAAAAATTTAGTGCGATTAAAAGCAAAAAAAAAGCGAAATTAAAATTTCGCTTTTTTTTGTGTGTACTTTTTTATCTTTTATTTAAATCTATAAAATCTCTATGATTTTCTCCTGTATAAATTTGACGTGGACGGCCAATTGGTTCTTTTTTAAAGCGCATTTCTTTCCATTGAGCAATCCAACCGGGTAATCTACCTAAAGCAAACATTACGGTAAACATTTCTACAGGAATCCCCATCGCTCTGTAGATTATACCTGAGTAGAAATCTACATTAGGATATAATTTTCTATCTACAAAATAAGGATCATTTAAAGCTTCTTGTTCTAATCCTCTAGCAATCTCTAAAATAGGATCTTCAACACCTAAATCTTTCAAAACTTCATCTGCCGCTTTTTTAATGATTTTAGCTCTTGGATCAAAGTTTTTATAAACTCTATGTCCAAATCCCATTAAACGAAAAGGATCGTTTTTATCCTTGGCTTTAGCCATATACTTTTTCGTATCCCCTCCGTCTTCTTTAATTGCTTCTAACATTTCTAAAACGGCTTGATTTGCACCCCCGTGTAAAGGGCCCCAAAGTGCAGAAATTCCTGCGGAAAGGGAAGCAAATAAACCCGCATGAGAAGAACCAACAATTCGAACGGTTGAAGTAGAACAATTTTGTTCGTGATCAGCATGTAAAATAAGCAATTTATCTAAGGCGTTTTTAATGATTGGATTTATTTCAAAATCTTCATTAGGTTGCTCAAACATCATTTTTAAAATGTTTTCTACATACCCTAGGTTTTTTGACCCATAATTTAAAGGTAAACCTTGTTTTTTTCGCATTGTCCAAGCTACTAAAACAGGGAATTTCCCCATAATTTTAACAACTGAATTATACATGTCTTCTTCTGAATTTACGTTTACAGAAGTTGGATTAAATGCGGTTAATGCACTTGTTAAAGAAGACAAAACACCCATTGGATGTGCTGTCTTTGGAAAAGCATCAACAATTTTCTTTACATCATCATCCACTAAAGATTTTGATTTGATATCTGTATGAAACTTTTCCAACTGTTCTTCTGTTGGTAAGTCTCCAAATATTAAAGCATATGCGACTTCTAAAAAACCTCCTTTATCAGCTAACTCTTCAATTGAATACCCTCTGTATCGTAAAACTCCTTTTTCTCCATCTAAAAAAGTAATCGCACTTTCACAAGAGCCTGTATTTTTAAAACCAGGGTCAATTGTTATCACTCCATTTGTTGCACCTCTTAATGTTTTAATATTAATAGCAACTTCATTTTCTGTTCCTTTTACAAGAGGAAACTCGTAAGAATTATCTCCAATTTGTAATTTAGCTGTATTTGACATTTTGCTTTTTTTTTTTAAAAATTCAATAATAGGACGAAGATACCATATTTCAGGGAGTTTTTAAAGATTGTTCTTATAGATTTTTGATATTTTATAATAATCTTAACTTATGCTTCTATTCAACAAAAAAAGCCTCATAATTTCTTATGAGGCTTCCTTTTTATAAAAAAGAGTTTGCTTATAATTTAAAAGCTTTTTCTTTTGGGAAATAAGCCGTTGCGCCTAATTCTTCTTCAATACGTAATAATTGATTGTATTTTGCCATTCTATCAGAACGAGAAGCAGAACCTGTTTTAATTTGACCACAGTTCAATGCAACTGCTAAATCTGCAATTGTATTGTCTTCTGTTTCCCCAGATCTGTGAGACATCACTGAAGTATAACCCGCATTTTTAGCCATATTTACCGCAGCAATCGTTTCTGTTAAAGTACCTATTTGATTTACTTTAATTAAAATTGAATTTGCAATTCCATTTTCAATTCCTCTTGACAAGCGTTCTACATTTGTTACAAATAAATCATCACCTACTAATTGAACTTTATCTCCAATTTTTTCAGTTAAATATTTCCAACCTTCCCAATCATTTTCATCCATTCCATCTTCAATAGAGATAATAGGATACTTTGCTGCCAATTCCGCTAAATAATCTGCTTGTTCTTGACTAGAACGTATTTTACCCGTTTCTCCTTCAAACTTTGTGTAATCATACTTTCCATTCACATAAAATTCTGCAGCAGCACAATCTAAAGCAACCATAATTTCATCTCCAAAAGAATACCCTGCATTTTTAACTGCCAAAGCAATCGTTTCTAAAGCATCTTCCGTTCCCCCTGCTAAATTGGGTGCGAAACCACCTTCATCACCTACAGCTGTTGATAAATTTCTATCGTGTAAAACTTTCTTTAAATTATGAAAAATCTCAGAACCCATCTTCATCGCTTCAGAAAAAGTTTCAGCCTTCACAGGCATCACCATAAATTCTTGAAATGCGATAGGTGCATCAGAATGTGATCCCCCATTGATGATATTCATCATTGGTAAGGGTAATGTATTTGCAGAAACACCACCAACATATCTATATAAAGGCATTCCTAACTCATTTGCAGCAGCTTTGGCAGCAGCCAAAGAAACTCCTAAAATTGCGTTTGCTCCTAATTTTGATTTATTTGGAGTACCATCTAAATCAATCATTAATTGATCGATCGCGTTTTGCTCAAAAACAGACGTACCTAATAATTCCTCTGCTATAATGTTGTTTACGTTGCTTACCGCTTTTAAAACACCTTTACCCATGTAGTCTTTGCCTCCATCTCTTAACTCTACAGCTTCATGTTCTCCTGTTGAAGCTCCTGAAGGAACTGCTGCTCTACCTAAAACCCCATTTTCCGTAGTTACATCTACTTCTACTGTTGGGTTCCCTCTTGAATCAAAAATCTGACGTGCGTGAACGCTAATTATAATACTCATTTTATTGTAATTTAATTAATTAATGTCTTTATTTTAAATGGCTAATTTACGAATACCAGCCCTTTCTTTGTTGATTATAAGAAGTTACTTACGAAAACGTTTTCTAGATAATCAAGCGAACAAATACTAGTTTGTTACAGATTTTGCTGCTTTTATGTTTGCTATAAATTGATCAAACAAATATTCAGAATCATGTGGTCCAGGACTTGCTTCTGGATGGTATTGTACAGAAAAAGTATTCTTATCTTTTAAACGAATTCCTGCTACGGTATGGTCGTTTAAATGAACATGTGTAATTTCTATATTTTCGTTTGCCTCAGCATCTTCTCTATTAATTGCAAAACCATGATTTTGAGAAGTAATTTCTCCTTTGCTAGTCAATAGATTTTTTACCGGATGATTAATTCCTCTATGCCCATTGTGCATCTTGTATGTAGCAACCCCTTGTGATAAAGCAATTACTTGATGCCCTAAACAAATACCAAATAAAGGCAAATCTCTCTTGACAATTTCTTTTGCAACTGCTTGTGCTTCAACCAACGGTTCTGGATCTCCAGGCCCATTAGAAATAAAGTATCCATCAGGATTAAAAGCGGCTAAATCTTCAAAAGCAGCATTGTAAGGAAACACTTTAATATAAGCGCCTCTTTTAGATAAATTTCTTAAAATGTTCTTTTTGATACCAATGTCTAAAGCAGAAATTTTAATCTCGGCATTTTCATCGCCTACAAAATAAGGGGCTTTCGTAGATACTTTAGAAGCTAATTCTAAACCTTCCATACTGGGTACTTCTGCTAATTGCTTCTTTAATGTGTCAATATGCTCAACATCTGTAGAAATAATTGCATTCATTGCTCCATTATCTCTAATATAAGCTACTAATGCTCTGGTATCTACATCAGAAATTGCGACTAAATTATGTTTTGTAAACCAATCTTTTAAATTTCCGTCAGAATCTACTCTTGAGTGTGTAAAACTAAAATTTCTACAAATTAAACCTGAAATTTTTATACCATCAGACTCCACTTCTTCATCATTCACTCCATAATTACCAATATGTGCATTTGTTGCAACCATTAACTGACCAAAATAAGAGGGGTCTGTAAATATTTCTTGGTAGCCTGTCATACCTGTATTGAAGCAAATTTCTCCAGTAGATGTCCCTTCTATTCCTACAGATTTTCCATAAAAAATTGTGCCATCTGCTAATAAAACTAATGCTTTTTTACGTGTTTGATATTTCATTTATTCGTCGTTATGTTTGTATTCTATTTGAAAGTGTAAAAATATAAAAAAAGGGATAAACGTAAACGTTTATCCCTTTTATATAATTAAAAAATTTACATTTTTTTATTCTTCAGATTTAACGTCTGTTGTCGTTTCTTCTACTTGTGGAGCATCGGCTTTTTTGCTTCTTCCTCTACGGGTAGTTTTCTTCGCTTTTTTACCATTAGGATTATAGATTTCGTTGTAATCAACTAATTCTACCATAGCCATAGGAGCATTATCCCCTTGACGATTTCCTAACTTGATGATACGTAAATATCCTCCTGGTCTGTCTGCTACTTTTACAGAAACTTCTTTGAATAGTTCTGTAACTGCAAATTTATCACGTAAATAAGAAAAAACAACACGTCTATTGTGGGTTGTATCCGTTTTAGACTTTGTAATTAATGGCTCAGCAAACACTCTTAATGCTTTTGCTTTTGCTACTGTTGTGTTGATACGCTTGTGCTCTATTAAAGAGCAAGTCATATTCGCTAACATCGCTTTTCTGTGCGAAGTTGTTCTTCCTAAATGATTGTGTTTTTTTCCGTGTCTCATGACGTTTGTCTTATGATTTCATCTTGCATCAACTCATTATGAGGAGCAAACTATGAAAAGGTTAATCTCTATCTAATTTGTATTTTGTTAAATCCATTCCAAAACTTAATCCTTTAACAATAACTAATTCTTCTAGTTCTGTTAATGATTTTTTACCAAAGTTTCTGAACTTCATTAAATCACTTTTATTAAAAGAAACTAAATCTCCTAAGGTATCTACTTCTGCAGCCTTCAAACAATTTAAAGCTCTTACAGATAAATCCATATCGATTAATCTCGTTTTTAATAATTGACGCATGTGTAATGATTCTTCATCATACGTTTCTGTTTGTGCTATTTCATCTGCCTCTAAAGTGATACGCTCATCAGAGAATAACATAAAGTGGTGGATTAATATTTTTGCAGCTTCAGTTAATGCATCTTTTGGGTTAATAGACCCATCAGTATCAATATCGAAAACTAATTTTTCGTAATCTGTTTTCTGCTCTACACGGAAATTTTCGATTGCATACTTTACATTCTTAATTGGTGTGTAGATAGAATCAGTAAAAATAGTTCCTATTGGTGCAGAAACTTTCTTATTTTCTTCTGCCGGTACAAATCCTCTTCCTTTTTCTATGGTAATTTCTGCGTTTAATTTTACAGATTTATCCATATTACAGATAACTAATTCTGGATTCAATACTTGAAAACCAGAAATGAATTTTTGTAAATCTCCAGCAGTAAACTGCTCTTGACCCGATACTAAAACAGAAACAGTTTCTCTATCAGTTTCATCTATTTGTTTCTTAAAACGAACTTGTTTTAAGTTTAATATAATTTCTGTAACATCTTCAACAATACCAGGAACAGTAGAAAATTCGTGTTCTATACCCTCTACTCTTAATGATGTAATTGCAAATCCCTCTAAAGAAGATAAAAGTACTCTTCTTAATGCGTTACCAACGGTTAAACCGAAACCTGGCTCTAAAGGTCTGAATTCAAATCTACCAGAAAAATCTGTAGATTCAATCATGATTACTTTATCGGGCTTTTGAAAATTTAAAATTGCCATTTTTTTCTTCGTTTTAATTGTTATTTAGTTGCGCGATTTATCAAGAAATGTTTCCAAAGAAATATGTAGGCTCCTTTTGTTCTCGGTTCATAAACACAGAAAAATTCAAAGACTACCAACTTGAAAAAAAATATGATATATTGATTTATGGAAACCGCAAATACGAATACCCCTTCAAAAAAGAAAAGCTACCCTCAGTTCAGAAATTTATTGAAAGATACGAACAAATACACAACACAACGATAACTGAAGACGCAAAACTAAACTTTTACTATTTGCGTGAAAGATTAGAAGACGTGATTGTCAAAAACAGAAGTGACAGATACAAAATTAAGGTTTTGCCCAGATGCGGGATCTATAATGCCAAAGTCACAAACGAATATTTGTCAATGTTAATCAACCAATCTAGACTGACCATAGCATGCTCAACGCTAACAGATGTAATGATGCATAAATATCTGGAAATAAGTGCATCAAAGTCAGTTATTGTAGGCAACATCCCTGAAGATTATCGAGATTTGTTGGAAAATAACATGATTGAGATAGATTACTTTGCAAGTGATGTGGAAATTCTACAGAAAATTGATAATGCATTGGAAAACGAGGAAAACCTACACGAGATGTCATCTAGATTGTATGAAAGAGTGCACAAAGAACATAACCTGGATTGCGCTATCACAAACGTTGAAAATGTATTATCAGATTTATGTTTGTATCACCAAGAAAAAAACTAATACAATATTATGCCTAGCACAAATAATATTGTATTCATTGCCGACTTTATTTATTATCGAAACATGCCTGTAAAAGTTTGTAACGATTTTATAACAAGCATTCGAGATAATTGTAAAACTTATAACATTACCATATTCTGGACAGACGACAATCCCGATGAAGTAAGATCGAAAATACAGGAACTGGACCCCCGTCTAATCGTGATATTTGAAATCAATAATTTTTCACTAACAACCAAAGACTTTGGATTTGTTCTTGATATGACAACACCGGTGTATATCTTTTTAGATGATACGTATTATATTAACAGAAGCACGTCCACATGCGAATATGTACAACGAACGGATGGGCTTATATTTTGGTATAAAAACCAAAAGGCTGTAACATCATACCAACGAGTTTTTCCAAACAAAATTATTACCAACGTATCATCACGATTTGTCAATACACGCGTATTTTGTGACAGGAAACAAGAGAAGAAGTATGATATCTTGCTATATGGATCGAGAATTTACAACTACCAGTATAAACGCGAGAAAAACGATGCCATACAAGATTACATTTCTGTATATGAAAAACACAACAACGTCTCGGTCGACGACGATACGAAGATTAGTTTTTATCCGCTCAGGGTGAAAATGTTGGATTTCCTTCAGAAATATTCTTCTCGGTATAGAATTAAAATTGTTACAGAGGCGTGCTATAACTCACGACTATGCAACGAGGAACTTTCCATATTGATCAATCAGTCTTACATGACGATCGCGTGTTCTTCCATTGCAGATGTATTGTTACACAAATATCTAGAGATTTCCGCGTCCAATTCTGTCATTCTGGGAAATATTCCTAGTGATTATAGAGACCTGTTTGAAGGAAACGTCGTTGAAATAAACTCATTTATGGAAGATTCAGTCATACTGGATACAATAGACAATGCGCTTGCAAACAAAGAAACCTTATTAGAAATGGGTCAGAATTTACACGATAAGGTGCACGCGGATCATAATCTCCAATGTGCGAGCGACAACTTTACAGAGGTAATGGATGCATTGATTGAAAAGAAGAGAGAACAATAAAAATTACGTTTAATCGGTTAATAAAGTTACTCTCCGTTCTGTATGAGTGAATTTGAAATAATGACTGCCTCGCTAGACCCAAAAATGAAAACTTGTTTCGGATAAGACATAAGTTACACAAACTATTACAACATGCTTGAGCAAGCGTCCGTTGTTAACTTCAAGAGAAACAAGGACTTGGTGGATATTACGGAACATGTAGGTGAAATGCAACTTCAACACGGGAGAGATATGTATGAAGAAATCATGAAACTAAATATGATCGACATTATAACACTGAACCGCATCATCCAGATAAACGATTTTGTAGGGAACCCGTTTTTTTGCGATGTGCATCCAAACTTAGATAGGTGTTCGCCTAACTCAATCAAGTACGTCTACCA